>FWWM01005543.1_pt1 | contig 27544 bp, 18 predicted proteins | sample 2228351 | NCBI WGS metagenome assembly FWWM01 (sample SAMEA103939774, study PRJEB20133) | metagenome | reverse complement strand
AAAAAAAACATAATCATCATGGTGTTAAACTCAAAGATATCTGTAAAATTCATGTCGGTATTACAACACTTTATGACAAAGCATATATCTTCCCCATTCAAGAAATTGATGAAAAATATGTTTTTGCATTTACTAAATTAAAAGGAAAAATAAAAATTGAAAAAGATATTTTAAAACCCATTGTCAAAGCTTCAACCCTCAAATCAAGTCAAGATAAAATCAGTGAATATATTTTGTTTCCTTACACAAAGGTTTGCGGAAAGCACCAAATTATGTCAGAGGAAAAATTAAAAATGGATTTTCCATTTGCTTACAATTATCTTCTTTCTATCAAAGAAGAATTAGCAAAGAGAGATAATGGAAGACCTATAAAACCCTGGTATGCCTTTGGTCGTACACAAAGTTTAGATACAAGTTTTGGTAAAAAAATAATTTTTTCTCCGATGAATATCAAACCCAATTTTATACTCTATGAAAATGAAGACTGTACTTTTTATTCAGGCTACTGTATAAAATATAACGGTGATTATACTAAACTTTTGAAGCAACTTAATTCGGAAGAAATGGAAAAATTTATCAGAGTTTCAAGTCGTGATTTCAGAGGCGGATGGAAAGCTTACAACAAAAAAGTAATTGAGGACTTTATAATAAACACTGACGAATTATAGAATTTCAAATAACTTTCAATTAAGTCTATTAACAATTCAGGCAAAATTGTTAATAACAAGAGAGCAAAAAAAGTTCTATTTAGACAATTAACTATTAACTTTGCAAACTTGAATTAAAAACACAGCCATGTCGAAAGTAATTGCATTAGCAAATCAGAAAGGTGGAGTTGGAAAAACCACAACAGCCATAAATTTAGCAGCAAGTCTAGCAATTTTAGAATACAAGGTTTTAGTAATAGACGCCGACCCTCAGGCAAATGCTACCTCAGGTTTTGGTTTCGACTTAAAGAACATTAAAACCAGCATTTACGAATGCCTCATAGAAGAAGCTCAACCCAAAAACATTGTACTCGAAACCGAGATACAAGGCTTACATCTTATTACTTCTCACATTGACCTTGTAGGTGCAGAAATTGAAATGCTCAACCACCCAAATCGCGAAAAAATGATGAAAAACGTTGTTGATAAAGTAAAAGACGATTACGATATTGTACTGATAGACTGCAGTCCATCGCTTGGATTGATTACAGTTAATGCACTTACAGCTGCTGATTCTGTTATCATTCCCGTACAATGCGAATATTTTGCACTTGAAGGACTTGGCAAACTGCTTAATACCATTAAAATTATCCAGAGCCGTCTTAATACTACTCTGCAGATTGAAGGCTTTTTGTTAACCATGTACGATTCACGCTTAAATTTATCCAATCAGGTTGTTCAAGAAGTCAAAAAGCATTTTCAAAACATGGTATTTACTACCATCATACCTCGAAATGTAAAATTAGGCGAAGCACCAAGCTATGGAAAGCCTGTTATTCTTTACGATGCAAACAGCAGTGGTGCAATTAGTTACTTGAATTTAGCCCGCGAACTTCTTCAAAAAAACAATATGACCAAAGTTGCTAACGAAAATAAAATCATTGACAACGTATGAATGCAAAGAAAAATGCTTTAGGTCGTGGCCTGGGGGCTCTTATCTCCGATGCTGAAACCATAAAAACAGCACTTGTTAATGAAATTCCTGTTCATCAAATTGAAGTTAATCCATATCAACCACGAACTGAATTCGACGAAGAAGCAATTAATGAACTTTGCGAATCTATACGACTTTACGGATTAATTCAACCCATTACAGTTAGAAAAATTGACAACAATAAATATCAGCTCATCTCGGGCGAACGAAGATTACGTGCTTGTAAAATGCTCAATCTGGAAACCATTCCTGCTTACATACGCGAAGCAAACGACCAGGAAATGCTTGAAATGGCTCTGGTCGAAAACATTCATCGTAAAGACTTAGACCCCATTGAAATTGCTATTAGCTATCAGCGTCTTATTGATGAATGTAAACTTACTCAAGAACAACTCAGCGAACGAGTGGGCAAAAACCGTTCAACCATTGCCAATTTTCTTCGACTCTTAAAGCTACCCGAAGAAATTCAGCTTGGCTTACGCAACAACAAAATTACTGTTGGTCATGCACGTGCTCTTATAAACATTGATGACGCCGATACCCAACGGATGATATATCATCAAATTATACGTTACGATTTTTCTGTTCGCAAAGTTGAAGATATTGTAAGAGAATTAAATACAGACGACAAAAAGCCAATCAACCCTATCAAACATTACAAAAAGACAAAAGAACTCAAACAACTAAAAGACAATTTAGACAAAAAATTAAATTGTAGAGTGGATGTGAAGAAAACAAACGAAGGAAGTGGAAAAGTTGTATTGTATTTTGAAAATGAAGTAGAGTTCGAAAAAATTATACAGCAACTTACTCATGAATAATTCTAACATTGGCAGTAGTTATATCTTTACTCTTTTAATGCTTATAAATACAACCCTGTTGACTTATGGACAATCTCAACCCGACAGTTTAAAACGAAAACATTCACCCAAAATAGCTGCCACACTTTCGGCAGTAGTACCAGGATTAGGACAGGCTTACAATAAAAAATATTGGAAAATACCCGTTGTATATGCTGGAATGGGAGGACTTGCTTATTTAACCATTCGAAACAATAATTATTATCAGGCATTTAAAAAAGCATACAAAGAATTATCCGAAACCAACCCAAACGGTTATTATTACATGTATAACACCACATTCACATTATCGGGTTTAGATGCTGGTAAAAATTACTATCGCCGCTACCGCGATATGTATGCTATTTTCACTGTTGGTATGTATGTTTTAAATATTGTTGATGCTGCAGTTGATGCTCATTTTTTCTATTTCGATGTAAATGACAATTTAAGCTTTATTGTAAAACCAGAAATTAACTATCTGACTATAAACTCAGAAGCCTATACAGGCATAAAAATTTGTGTAAACCTAAAAAAATAGCTATACTTGCATTCAAAGAAAATGTTCATGCGTTGGGATGTTGTATTATTGATTAGTTTATGGTGCTTTACAGCAGGACTTTATGCTCAAAATGACAGTCTTTCTGCATCAGAATTCGAATTGGATTTTAAAGAATTTGAATCTTATTCTGATAGCCTTTTACTCTTATGGTATCGTCAAAATGCTCCGTTTAACAAAGAATTGGAAAATGAATTATTATCAAACGACACAACTTCTGCTCCTTATTTTTCAGATGAAGTTTTATTAACCCAACTCAACAGAATGAATTCTTATATTGAAATGACATTTAACCCAATTACGAGGCAATACATTGAATTCTACTCAAAAAAACGCCGCAAATTAGTTTCTTATTTACTTGGCAACAGCGAATATTATTTTCCCTATTTTGAAGAAGCTCTCGACCGCTATGGTCTTCCGCTCGAATTAAAATATCTTCCTATCATAGAATCGGCATTAAACCCACGAGCAATTAGCCGAGCAAAAGCCGTTGGCTTATGGCAATTTATTTTACCCACAGCCAGGCTTTATGGGTTAAAAGTAACTTCTTTCATTGACGAACGAATGGATGTACTAAAATCATCCGATGCAGCTGACAGATATTTAAGAGATTTGTACAATGTTTTTCAAGACTGGCATCTGGCATTGGCAGCCTACAATTGTGGACCTGGAAATGTTAATAAAGCCATTAAGCGTTCAGGAAAAACATCGTACTGGGAAATATACAGGTACCTTCCGCGTGAAACCCGAGGATATGTTCCTGCTTTTATAGGTGCTGCCTATACTTTTCATTATTACAAAGAATTAAATATTGTTCCTCATAAAACTTATCTGCCAAAAAATGTTGATACCATTTACGTTAGTAAGATGCTTCACTTACGACAGGTATCCGAACTGCTTCAGATACCTTTAGAACTTCTTCAATTAATTAACCCGCAATACAAAAAGGACATTATACCTGCCCTACCCGAACAACCACTCCCTCTTTATCTACCTGTTGAATACATATCAAACTTTCTGGCATTAGGTGATTCTGTTTATAAATATAAGGATTAATATTGAATAATAATGCATATTTTTCAAATTGAAAATTTGCCAATGGTCTATGGGATAAATACATTTTTAACAATTCAATTCTTGCATCAAAATCAGGAGGTTCCACCAATATCATCTTGTCTAATCTGCCTGGACGTAGAATTGCTTCATCTATTTTGTTTGGTTCATTTGTCGCCGCAATAATAAATATCCTTTTAGCTGCACATTCATTCAGATGAACGAGAAACTCATTAACTTCTTCTGATTTATACTGCTGAATTCCTGACAATTCCGATCGTTTTGGTACCAGACCTTCAAACTCATCGATAAAGACCATTGCTGGTGCATTTTCCTCAAGTTCAGCAAATAGATCACGTATGGCTAAAACTGTTCCGTGGATGTAAACGCTTCCGATATCTGAGCCTTTAATTTCTTTAAAATACCATCCTAATTCTTCAGCTAATTGCCGCGCAATAAAAGTCTTGCCACATCCTGGCGGTCCATAGAGAAGTATTCCGTTGGGAATTGACAGTCCATAGCGTTGGAAAGGTTCTGGATCACGAATTGGATTAATAACATCTTCTATTAGCATTTCCTTTAATTTTTTCATACCTGCAACTTTTCCCAATCCGCTTGGAGACTCTGATTTTAGACTACAAATACTTTTTTGATTGCTATGGTGTGGGCTCAGAAACGAATTCTCATTCTTTACTAAAATCGAACCTAATTCCAGCTCCAAATTTGATAAAGAAACGATTCTATTAGGTGAATGTTTGTTCAGACATCGTGCCAAAAGGGAAGAAAAATTTTTATTGATATTTTTATTCCATCTGCTTGCAGCCAGATCCAACGAATGTTTTTGAGACGATACAGTAGTAAATTGAATTCCAGTAGAAAAATAAAAAATAATCTTTGCAATAGATGTTACCAAATCGAGCTCATTAGAGTAGCTTGGCGAAATGATAAAGAAAGAGATAGCATTTATCGCTCCGTTTAACTCGAATAGCAATACAGCTCCAATGTCTATCAATGGCGCAACATTATTTGCTTGAGCTATTTTGCATACGCTCAATAAATCAATCATCAATGTTTCAGCTTGAACTTGATTTAAAATATTTGTGCTCGCTGCTTCAAATAGAGTAATTTCTTTTGGTGTCTCCAAGCATGCAAGAATTAAATATTGCTCACTTTGTTGAAGGATTTGACAAGCTAAGACTTTTATTTTATCTTCAGTTTGTAATTGCCACCACATTAGATGTTTTTTTCTTTGATCCATTGCATCTTCACTTGTCTGGCACTGAATCACAATCCCCCAAATTGGGTTAGAATTGTTTTGTATTTTATAAACCTCATAGTTACCATCACAAAAAATAGGGCGATGAATTTTTCTACTATTTAGAAATGCAGTGCCAATGGGGAAGGTTGGTTTTCTATTAATAATTAGCTGCATGAAATTTCCTCCTGATACCAGCTTTTAATGCCATCTCTTTTTCAGTTTCTATGATGCCCTTTGGCTGTAAATCCCATAACTCCCTTACAATTTCTCTCAATTTGTCTCCGTCACCTCTAATTATAGCCTCCTGACCTTCTTTGAAAAGTCGCTGAGCTTCCTGTTTATTTATAAAAGGAACACCAGGCTCACGTAAAGAATCAAAGAGTTCCTTCCAGAACCAATCCTGTTTGAATAGCACACGCCATTTTAACGATTCAAGATCATTCAGAATTTTCTCTAACGCTTTTTCATTCTCTCTTTCTATTTGGCGATCAGCTTCACGACATAACAATTCAAATTCCTTTTGTTCGAGCCGCTCGCCCCAATTTTCAATTACTTCGTCTGTCTGGATGCGTGCTGTTTCAAGCTTACGAAGAAGAAGAGGAAGTCTATTTTCTTGTTTAATCTGTTTTTCAATCTCGCTGAGTTGACCCCTAACCTCCTTATATTTTTGGACGATTCTTTTAGCATCATCAGGATCATTTTGGTCCTGGCTCTCAAGAAGGCCTTGTTCCTCAGCAACATCGTCTAATTTTTCTTTTAATGCATTTATTTTTTGTTGAATTGTGGGATCTTCAACTTCATCAGCTAACTCCTCCAAATATTTGATATGTTCATAAGGCTCAGCCATTTGATATCCAATCTCTCGTGCTTTCTCAATTGCTTTTTCTTCATCTCCCTTAGGTAAATAGACCTTATTATGAAAATACTGTTTTAAAATAGGAATAAATGCCTGCACTTTCATGATCCTTGAGGCATCAATTGAAATAGAAAATTCAATATCTGCACCTTCGGGTATGGGACGATGGATTTCATTTGAACTAATCTTTAAAGCACCCACGAATGTATTTGCTTCAGGGTCAGAAAACGCTTCGCCCTCCCAAATCTTGATAGCAAGGTAATCCTCATTTCTGCTTGATAGGCTTGGCTTTAGCGTTTTGTTTGCTCGGAAAATCACAATTTTTTGAGCTGGCAGTTTTGTTGAGCGGGGGAAAATAATGTCAATTTCGCTTTTACCGTCGGGGCGAATAACTTCAGCTCCAATTGAATGAGGCAGCGGCGGCTCTGCAAGAGTTAAACCATGCCGAATCGAGAAAGAATCTGGATTGGTAGCAATATTGCTACCTTTCCCATCTCGAAGATAGATCCAGAATTGGTTAGTTCTCCCTTCCAAAAGATGAACCTTCGCTTCAAAGTAATTGTCATTTACTGGCAACCAGCCGCTATTCCAATGACCAGTTTTTGATTCTATTAGCACCTGAATAGAACTTATCTTTGAAACTGAATTTTCAATTTTGCCAGCAACCAGGCAAGTTGTTTCTGACCAGACTGGTTCATAAGCGAGCTTGATATTAACCATATCTGGCTTCGATTCTATTATTTCTCTCTTTAACTGCAAAGTAGATGCATATATAGCTGCGCCACGTGCGACAACAGTCATCGGGTCAATAGTTGTATCTAATTTCAGGCCCAGTTCTGTCCCTAGCATTTCACGTACAATTGGCATTTGTGTAGGACCGCCAACTAAAATTATTTTTTCGATATCGTCGGTAGTAACACGTCCTTCATTTAATGCTTGTTTGCATAGCTCAATGGTTCTTTCAATTATAGGTGCAACCAAAATATTAATGTCTTTTTGTGTCACTACAAATTCATCTTCTATGGGGGTATCTTCTTCATCATTACCAATATCGAAGATGCTAACGGTAACTTGTTGAAGCGTGCTTAGGTCGATCTTTACTTCTTCAGCCTTACTTCGAAGAAGCTGGAAAATCCTTTTCCATCCTGTTGGATTGCTATCAGGTTCTGGCATAGAAAATGATTCTTCCAATCGTGGCCAAAATATTTTTTCGACAATTAATCGGTCAAAATCTTTTCCACCCAGCATATTATCACCACGATGTTCTAATACTGATAATTGCTTGTTCATCGTGGAAATTATGGCGATATCAAATGTCCCTCCTCCCAGATCATATACCAGCCAGCGTCTATCTTTTACATCTAATTTCATTCCGTAAGCAATAGCAGCGGCGATTGGTTCCTGTAAAAGCGGTGCTTCAATTAAACCTGCCAATTTAGCCGCTCGAGCAGTTGCTTCGCATTGTAATTGACCAAAAGCGGCTGGTACTGTAATAACCGAAGCCATAACTGTATCGCCAGTATGACGATAAACATCATCAAGCAGTGATTTCAGGACTTCCGCTGAAAGCTCTTCAGCAGATAATTTCTTACCAGATGCCACAAAAAGCTTTTGGTCGCTTTGCCCCATCCACCGTTTGAACTCAGCAGCGACATTATCAGGGTCTGAAAAGAGTGTCTGATATGCTCTTCTGCCAACAATAATACGTCCAGTTTTTTCAATACGAACCACTGATGGTGTTACGTCCATCTGATCACGATTTTTAAAGACATGTAATTCATCACCATTAAATTTAGCAATAGCTGAGTTTGTGGTTCCCAGATCAATTCCATAAGAAATAGTATTATTCATTTTTATACCTCTTTAGTTTTTAATTTTACTTTCTCTCCACTCAAGAATCACCTGACCATGCATCAAAATTTCATTTTGGAACAGGATTATCGGAGCTATCATCTCTTTTATTATAAGGTTTCGTTCGCCTTCAGATTTTTCACCTTCGGTATCAAGAATATCAATAGCCATCCCAGCATCATATAATTCCCCAGTTAAATCGATGAAATCCCCTCCCTGCTTAATAAAAACATCTTTCATTTTTTTTATTGAAAATTTCAAGCTTAATGGATATGGCTGATTTTCTGAAATTTCAATTACTCTCCAAAGCCGCCATATCTCAAGTGCAAAACTAGCTATAATGCTCTTGGGTAATTCAATTTTCTCTTTTTCCATTATTAACTATTGGGCTCCGATTAGTTTATTGTATTCGTAAATTTTTTTATTTGTGTCTTCAAGTAGCTGCTCGTATTCATTGTATTTAACCTTGTATCTAATTAATGCTGCATTGTATAAATCTACATAGCGATCATGATTGGTTAAAGCAGTTTCATATTCGTTTTGATCTGTCGCTACACCGTTAATTAAATCTGTCTCAATCCTTTTAATTTTAGAGGCACAAAGTTCAATCTGAATTTCATAGGACTTTATTTTATCTTCTAATTTTTTAAGCTCGTATTCTTGATTGTTAAGTTCTATTTTTGAATTTTCAATTTGGCTTTTTAAAATCTCGGTTCTAGTGTTTACTGTCTTTTGCGGTTGCGAGTATGAATGAGAATCAGGATTCCTGATAGGGTAATTTGTCCCCGTTTGCTTCGGCGGTTGCGAGTATTTATAAGAACTAGATCTTTTATTAGAGAAATTAGATTCATTATTGTTTGAGATCAAAATTATGCCAATAATTATTAGAAATATGGTTATTGCAATATGCCATTTGTCAAATATTCTTAGCGGTGCTTTGCCATAAAAACTATATCTACCCTCTCCCATATTTTTGACCCTATACCTTGCAATTGGGAACAAAGGGATAAAAAGGGCTACGAAATATAATGTGGTAATGTACGTTTCTGAGATAGGATCATAATCACTCCGACCATAAAGAGTTGTGCCAAATCCATTGATTGTATGCAGAGAAGGTGCTTCTTTAATGGGTTTTAAATTTTTCCAGATTTTTTCTTGCTGAATATTTTTTTGAATTACTGAAAGGTCTTCATTGATTTGATCTAAAATTAGTGTGCCCTGAGCTAAGGATTGAGCTTCTTTTAATACTTGCTCAGAAAGTTCAGGTGATTTGGCGTCATTATTATAGCAAATTGAAATTGTTCTTAAACATGATGCAGTAATTTCTCTGGCTCGTTTATTTGCGTATGATTCTTTTCCTGCTAACCTATCAAACCGTTGTAATAATTTCAGCAGATCATTTTTGTAGTACTGATATGCTCGGTCACAGCCACTTTTTTTTATTTCTAATGAATAATTTTCAGCCTGCACTAATTCTGATAGCTTTTCCGTTAATGAATTTGCAAATTCATTAATTTCGGCTTCTAATGGTCCTAATGAATCTTCTTCAATATTGCTAATTATAGACACAGGAAATTTAGAATTACGGATCAAGTCAATATGACGTAATGCAATATCATCATTTTTTTTATCGATCGCTTCATGAATGAAATTAAGTGAAGGGATAAGAACAAGCTCTAAAGCTTTATTAATGAGCTCATCTATTTCATCACTAGAAGCCAAAGGTTCAAAGCCTGAATTTATTTCCATATCTATAAAATTTTCCCAAAACTCACCATCTTTTAAAACTTGCAGCCATTTCATCAAAGCATTCTGCCACAAACTTCGATCAAGAAGGTTAGGGTCTTTAATCAGGCATTGAGCATGATACAGTCTTGCTAGGTTTGCTACTGATACAATGCTTTGACTATTTTCCCAAATTTGTATTGATTCAGATAAATTTTTTGACGATAATAGAGCAGAGGCATTTTCATCGTCCTGGGAGTTGATACTAAACCAGAAAAGCCTTTCTTGTAAACGAGCTTTAGGATTAAGCAATTTGTTAAATGCGTCTCGAATTATTGTCTCATTCAATTTAATGCTACAAAGTGAAGATAGATAGTCATTTTCTTGCACCACTTTACCAGCTTTTGCTCGAATTTTCATTGATTGAAAATTATCCATAATCATTGCATAGGAGGCATTAGCTGGAATTCCTAAAATTCTGAAAGCATTATCCTGGTAATACATAATAGCAATAATTTTTGAGTTATTATTTTTTTGTTAAAGTCAAATATGTTGTTTATTTTATGATAGTGAAGCTTTAATTTTCTCCACAATAAAACCTCAAATCACAATTTTTACAAACCCGCTTCGGCCGCTGGGAAATCCGAAAATCCTTATTCTCAATCCGATTGACAATTGCATCAAACTCCTGCATGGTCTGGTTGATATGGCGCTGGTTCTTGTCAAAGGTGATCAATGGGTTGCCATTGCCTTCGCCTGTGTAGTAGAGATGCATCTGGGAGACATGCAAGCCGTGTCGTTCTTCCACAATGTGGGCATACGTCTCCAACTGCTTTTGATAGCGCTGGTAGGATTGGACATCGGATACATCGGGCTTGGCTTCGGATTTAAAGTCGATGATCTCCACGGTATCGCCTTTGCCTTTGATGAGGTCGATGGTGCCTTTGAGGATGTAATCCTTTTTAACGAGGGACACATTGACTTCGGCATCTCGGACTTTATCCAGCTCGTGCCGATTCCGCTGGAAGTAATTGAGCACCTGCTTCTGAGCCGCTTGTTTAACATCTTCGGACAGATATTGCTTTTCTGCGGTAGATAAAATTTTGTAATTGGTCTCAAACCAGTCGGTGATCTGGGCCTCGTGCAAGCCGTTCACACCGTTTTTGAGCACGTGCTTGTGAATATCTTCAATGGTTTGGTGTACCAGCGTACCAAATAACATGGCGCCCCTTCGGCTGGGGCTGAATTCCAGATGCTTTAAAAACTGATACTGGCGGGGACAGGTCTCGAACAGGTTAATGTGCGAGTTGAAACTGTATTCCTTTTTGATGTTCACATCTTTGATCGGCATGAGCTTCAGCACCTCGGGATCGAAATCGACCTCTCGCCAATCGATCGTCTGCTCATAAGATCTGGTGAAATGCTTACTCGGCGTTTTGCCCCTGCCTTCTTTTTCCACATCGGTGAGCACCAGTAGATTTTGCGCCCGTGAAAAGGCGGTGTAAAACAAGCGGCGGAAATCATAATACTTGATCTTCTCAATAGGCTCATACGGCTGCTTGCGGTAATAATCCTGTAACAGCACATCGAATTCGTTATAATCTTTGCGTGGCGAGGTGTGCAGCGAGCCGACACAGACGATGGGGAACTCCATGCCCTTGGCCTGATGAATGGTGAGAAACGACACACAGCCAGAGGGAGCATATTCCTCCTGGTCTTCATATTCATTAATGCCGCCCTGTTTGAGAAAGTGAAAGAAGAGGTTGAACAGGCGGGTGAGGGCAAAGTCGATATTTTTAGGCGTGAGCACCGAGATGTTATAGAAATGCTCAAAGCGAGTGAGCAACTGGGTGAGGATCGCCACATTGCGGGCGGTTTTTTCCTGCTCCACAAATTGCGCCAGAAATGGAAATTGCAAAAGCTGGTAGACCAGACCCGTGAAATTATAGTCTGTCGTGGAGGTGAGATTTCTAAATTGCTGCGCTCGTTGGCGGCAGAACGCTAACAGGTTTTTATTATCAGGCTGCTGCATGATGCGCACAAACGGCGCCAGACACTCGTCATCGTAATAGTCCCAGATATCCAACGCCACCTCGTCGCTCCACTGCCTGAGATTTTTATATTGCGGAAACATTGCAAGCAAAGCGCCCAAAAACATTTTGATTTCGGTGCGCTTGAAGAAATAATCGCTGCGTGGCGCATAGACAGGGATGCCGTTTTCCTCCAGAAATTTGATCAAGCCGACCACTTTATCACCCTTCAAGCTGCGAAACAGAAAGGCGATCTGGTTCAAATCTGTAATGATGTTCTGCTGCTGCAAAGTGCGGATGAATGCCAGAATTTCCTGATGCCATCCGTCTTCATCGTTGCCTATCACTCTTAGAACGGGATACAAATCTGGGAAATCGCTATGTTCAGGTGGCTGAATTTTTTTTGGGTGGCGGAATAGCGTGCCATTGACCTGCCACTCTTCCTGCGCCATAAAATCAGAGTAAAAATTGATGATCTCAGGATGGGAGCGATAGTTGGTTTCCAATCTTACAATTTTGCAAGAGCCTTTGGAAAAATGGTTGGCAAATTCCAGGATATTCCGCACAGTTGCCCCACGAAAGCGATACAGGGCTTGATCATCATCACCCACGACACAAATCCGCCCATGCCTTCGCCCCAGCAAGAAAATGAGAATTTCCTGAATGGTGTTCGTGTCCTGATATTCATCGATCATCAGGTATTTGATTTTGTCTTGCAGCGTGGCAAGCACTTCGGGGTGATTGCGGAACAGCATCATGGTGGCTCGCTGGATGCAGGAGAAATCATAGGCATTTTCTTCATGGAGCAAATTCAAATAATATTGATACGCTCTGCCCAGATCGGATATGGCTGGATTTTCGGATGCGATCAAATTCGCAGGATCGATAGCTTCCTCGGTGCAAATATTGAACAGCCGCACCAACTCGCCTGATTTTTTCCAGTTGAAGCCATTGTGGTTAAAGACAGGAATGGCTGGAAATTGAGCGCAAAAATGTTTGATCCGATTATAGACGAAAAACTTTTGATCAAAATCATCCAGCACCCGATAGTCTCGTCGATGAGTTGCTTCCCTGTTTTCCTCCAATATTTTGAGAAAAATGCTGTGCAGGGTGCCAATGTACATTTCATGCAAATTAACATTCAGATCATTTTCGATCAGCTTGTTGGACAGGCGGGTGATGATTTCTCGTGCTGCTTTTTCAGTGAACGTAGAAATCAGAATATTTTCTGGCGAGACTTTTTCATCAGCAATCAGGTGATATGCCCGCTCCACCAGCGTAAAGGTCTTCCCCGAGCCTGGTCCAGCGATGATCAACAGCGGGCATTTGGTAGTTTGAATGGCGTGTATTTGAGATGCATTAGGGAATGAACCTCGTTTGGTTTTATGTTCATTTTGCATATCGGCACTTCCCTGGAGATATCGTTCTAAGATGCGTTAAGTGCGATTTGATTCAAACAAACAAGCAGTAGATTTTCGTGGCTATTTTAAATCGATTGGAAATATTCGCAGCTTAAAATTAGTGATTTTGGCGAAAAATTTCAATGGAATTTTGCGGTGTAACAATTTTTTAAAGTCAGTCTATCTTGAAAGGAGATGTTAGCAGTGGACAAATTTTATTGGCCTGTGAACCAGGAGAGGGCCATAGCTCTTCAATTCCTAGCTCGGTACAATGCATTCATGGAAGGTGACAAACAGAATGGCTCCCACAGAAATGAAATCCACAGAAATGAATTCTATAGGTTATCCAGTTCGATGGCATATCATTTCTGTGGGAGAAAAAGCAAATCGTTCCCCCCAATTAATTAATGTCCAGGTCAAGTGAAGCAGAGTGCCTAATTACCTGAGTACCCAATTGCCCAATCATTCAGTCAACTAATCCCCAACCTCATCCAGCCTGTCATTCCACAAGTACTTCCTCGTCTCCGCCACAATAACCCCGCTCAAAAGCAACAGCGAGATCAAATTGGGGATCGCCATCAGTCCATTGGCGATGTCGGCGAAGGACCAGACGGCTGGCATAGTGGCAACGGAGCCGACCATGACCATGACCACCCAAACAATGCGGTAGGGGAGGATGATAGCGGTGCCGAACAGATATTCGGCCGCTTTCTCGCCATAATAGGACCAGCCAAGGATGGTCGAAAAAACAAAGGTGAGCAAACCGATGGTGAGGACGATAGGCCCGATGACGGGAATATCGGAGAAGGCCGCTTTGGTAAGCGCAGCGCCAGAAAGGCCGTTGAGCCATTCATTGGAGTTCACCAGCACCAATCCCGTCATCGCGCAGACCACGACGGTATCCCAGAACGTGCCTGTGGAGGAGACCAACGCCTGTCGCACCGGATTTTTGGTCTGGGCCGCTGCCGCAACGATCGGGGCGCTGCCCAGGCCTGATTCATTGGAAAAGAGCCCTCGGGCAATACCGTAGCGAATCGCTTCGCGGATGCCAGCGCCGACGAATCCTCCGAAGGCTGCATGACCTGTAAATGCGGTGGTGAAAATCAATTTGATGGTGTGCAGGAGGGTCGGAGCGCCCATGATCAATAATATTATGCAGCCCAGCATGTAGAACACGGCCATAAACGGAACCAGGGCTTCGCAGACATGGGCGATGGATTTGATGCCGCCGAGAATGACGATGGCCGTGAGCGCGGTCATCAAAATTCCTGTAATCCAGGGTAGATCTTCAATAAGCCAGGGCAGATTGGCATTGATCCAGGCTGAGCCTTTGAATGTTTCGGTGACCATGCTGGCGATGGAGTTGGCCTGCACCATATTGCCGATGCCGAAAGCTGTGACTGCAGTGAGGGCGGCGAAGATGATGCCCAGCCATTTCATTTTTAGCCCTCGTTCCAGCACGTACATGGGGCCGCCAGCCATCAAGCCAGAGGGAGTAGTGATGCGATATCTGATGGAGAGCACGGCTTCGGCGTATTTGGTGGCGATGCCGAATACACCCGTCAGCCAGGTCCAGAGCACAGCGCCAGGGCCGCCCAGAGCGATGGCTGTGGCAACCCCCACAATATTGCCTGTGCCGATGGTGGCGGCCAGTGCCGTCGTCAATGCGCCGAAATGGCTGACGTCGCCTGCGCCTTCCACCTTGCGCTGAAATGACAGCTTGATGGCTTTGCCGATGTAACGTTGAATAAAGCGCAGCCGAATAGTAAGAAACAGGTGAGTTCCAAACAATAGAACTAATAACGGGATGCCCCAGACCCAGTTGCTAATTTTGGCTAATAGTTGTTCCATACCTTGCATTTAGGTTCCTTTCCGTAACGGTTCTTTTTCCATGAACTCCAAAACACCGAAATTTAGGACATAACTGAGCAACGGATAATGAAAATTCGATTAGAGATCTGTTTATTCTCGTTGGTCATTTTTTAATAAAGCGCCCTTCTCAGCCTCAGAACCAAATTATCTTAACCACAAAAGATCGCATTCGAAGATGTAGCTTTCAATTGAGCGATCTATGCTAATAATGTGTTGAAAGCCCAGCGATTGGTCAAACAATTTAGACAAGGTGGTTTTTAATCGAGTCCCGATTTGCACAATCGGAGAAATCAACGGGATTGTCCACTGCTGGCACGGACTTATCGAGCAAAGGTTCATTTCGGTTGTAAAAGATGATTATTGGATTGCTATGATCTATTAGGGTTTCGAGAAAAAATGGCCGCGCAATGTGAAAGCACCATGAAAAGCCTTTTGCTGTTTTGTAGGTTCGATCAATGATATTTGGCCCAATCTTTTCACGTTAGAGCTTCTGTTTGATAACCAAAATGGCAGCGAAATCGCAGCTCAAATTGAGGGGAATAATAAACAAATTGTGGATGAAAATCAAGGATATTTTTTTGTTAGTGCCAAGCATGACAAGGGGCATGGATAAAGGTAACAAATCAGAGAGATCATGCGGATAGAAAAACTGGTGATGAGCGATCTTTATAAGCTTTCGATAGTGTTCATCACTATGATCGGTGGTTTCACAGTTCGTTGCAGGAATTCTTTGGGCTGACAAAGTTTTTGTACAGCGCTCTATCAGAAGGCATAGAAATAGCCAAAAAATCTATTGCAAAATAACATAAATTTCTCTATATTTGGGCTTCATTTTTTTAAAGCAAATAAAAAATATCGTGAGCAGTTAAAATAGGAGCACCAAGGAGGGTCTCATGGCATCAACAGTGAACTGGTTGATTGTGGTTGGCGCGGTTGTCGTCTTGTTTGTTCTCATCATTCTTGCATTGGCGAAGCAGTATCGAAAGGTTGGTCCCAACGAAGTGTTGATTATTTCTGGTGGGCGATTGCGTAAAGTGACGGATCCAGATGGGACAGTTAGAAAGATCGGTTATCGGATCAGTATTGGTGGCGGTACTTTTGTGAAGCCATTTATTGAGCAGGTTCAAGTGCTTCCGCTGGAGATATATACGTTGAATATCAAGACTCCAGAGGTATTAACGGCCCAGGGCGTGCATATTATTGCTGAAGCGACAGCGCAAGTCAAGATCAGCAGCGAGGAGAGTGCGATACGCAAGGCGGCGGAGCAGTTTTTGAGCAGTGGGGCACAGGGAATTAAGGATGTATCTTACAGCGTGCTGGAAGGCTATATGCGGGCGGTGCTTGGCGCGATGACCGTGGAGGAGATCTATCAGAACCGCGAGAAGTTTGCAGCCCGAGTAATTCAGGAATCGCAGAAGGACTTTGCTCGGATGGGATTGGAGGTGTTGTCGTTCGCTTTAAAGGATATTAATGATACGCAGGGTTATTTGGCGGCGCTGGGGCAGCCCCAGATTGCGCAAGTGAAGATGAGTGCGGCGATTGCCCAAGCAGAGACCGATAAAGAGGCATCGATTCGAGCGGCGCAGGCCAGAAAAGAGGGCGATATCGCAAAGCTGAAAGCAGAGATCGAGATCGCCAAGGCGAATCGGGATTTTGAGGCGCAGCGGGCGCAATACCAGGCGGACATCAATCAGAAACGGGCCCTGGCCGATCTCTCATACGATCTTGAGAAATATCGCATTGTTCAGCAGATCAAAAAGGAAGAGTCCCAGGTCAAATTGATCGAGAAGGAGCAGGCGATTAAGATCGAGGAGATGGAGATCTTGAGGAAGGAGAAGGAGCTTGAAGCATCGGTGAAAAAGGCGGCGGATGCCAAGAAATATCAACTGCAAGCCGAGGCAGAAGCTGAGAGCTATCGCATCGAGGCGGAGGCCAAAGCTCGCGCTGAAGCCATGAAGCTGGAGGGACTGACAGAAGCTGAATTGATCAAAGCGCGTGGCGCTGCTGAAGCCGAGGCCATGAAACAGAAGGCCGAATCCTGGAAGGATTATAATGAAGCGGCGATCTATAAAATGATCATCGATGCCCTGCCCGAGTTGGCCAGAGCGGTATCCGAGCCGCTCTCCAAGATCGACAAGATCGTCATGGTCGGCGGCGGCGATGGTTCGGTTGGAGTGTCGAAAATCACCGAGCAAGTGGCCCAGGTGCTCGCCCAGTTGCCCACCGTGGTGGAGTCACTAAGCGGCATCGATCTGAAGAAATTATTGGAGAAGCTGCCAGGACAGAAGGCGCAGGGGAAGTAGCGATCGGTAATCAGTAGTCAGTAATCAGTAATCAGTAATCAGTGATCAGTGATCAGTAATCAGTGATCAGTGGGATGCGGTGAGGGGAGAGAATCAGGGTGAGAAGAACGCAGGCAAGGTTGATTCGATCAATCGACAATCGGATCTGGATGTGAAATGGCAGAGGAATTATAGCCAAGATCGGAAAAAGAGCGTTTTTAATGGCCGTTTCACCTCGGACTTCTCACAGTTATGGTTTGCTACTGCGTTTGATTATTTTATAAATCCGAGATTCGAATTCTAACATCTGAAGTCAAGAAGGAACTATGATAGCAGATCGAATTCATGAAATTGCCTATTCTCCCACGTTACGAATAAATGCCAAGGCTCAGGCGATGCGAGCGGAGGGAATCGATGTAATTGATTTGAGCGTTGGGGAGCCGGACTTTGCCACACCAGATAATATCAAAGAGGCCGGGAAGCAAGCGATTGATAAGAATTTCACCAAATACACGGCCAATTCGGGGATGCCGGCGCTGAAGGAAGCGATTATCAAGCGCATTTATAATGATCATGGGGTGCATTACGAGAAGGATGAGATCATCATATCCAGCGGCGGCAAGAATAGCCTGTACAATCTGGCCATGGCGATTTTTAATCCCGGAGATGAAGCGATCATACCAGCGCCGTATTGGGTGTCGTATCCAGAAATTGTGAATCTTGCCAAGGGGACGCCAGTGATTGTGCCGACGCGAGAGGAGAACGGTTTCAAATTAACCCCTAAGGATTTGAGCCGTGCCATCAATTCGCGCACCAAGGCGTTGATCATCAATAACCCCTGCAATCCGACCGGGACAGTTTATTCTCGAGAAGAGTTGGAGGAACTGGCTGAGATCGCGGTGGATGAAGGGCTGTTGATCATTTCTGATGAGATTTATGACAAGTTGGTTTACGATGGTTTCAGATTTTTCAGCATGGCGGCTTTGGGCGACAAAATCAAACAGCGTACGATCATCATCAATGGGGCGTCGAAGGCCTATGCAATGACTGGCTGGCGGATCGGCTATGCTGCCGGGCCCAAAGAGATCATCGCAGCGATGGATAAAGTGCAAAGCCATAGCACCTCCAATGCCTGCAGCATTTCGCAGCGGGCTTGTGTGGAGGCATTTGGCGGCCCGCAGAATGAGATCAATAAAATGGTCTCTGAGTTTCAGCGACGACGAAATTATATGCATTATCGGCTAACTCAAATCCCAAAGGTCTCCTGTTACAAATCCCAAGGGGCATTCTATTTGTTCCCGAATTTCTCCGCCTACTATGATTATGCATACGAGGGCACGCAGATCCGCAACTCCAATGGCCTGGCTTATTACTGGTTGAAAGAAGCGAAAGTGGCTGTGGTGCCAGGTGACGCTTTTGGTGATGATAAATTCATTCGCTTCTCCTATGCTAATTCTTTGGAGAATATCGAAAAGGCCATGGATCGGATCACCGAAGCGATGGCGAAATTGGTTCCAGTGAAGAAAGCGGAGCGCAAGCCGCTCAATAATACCATCACCAAACGAAAGACATTTGTGGAAGTGGAGCCAAATATTAGCCTGGAAATGCGCAATGCGCTCATGGCGGAATCCGAAGCCTTTATGACCTTTGAAGGCTATTACGAATGGAATGTGAATATTGCTGGCATTGTGATCCAATTGCGCACAAATAGCCCCCACTTATACGATTTTTGGGTAGAGAACTTCTATCCAGCGCAATTGGAGACCGATCTGGAGCCTCACGCGATCATTTACGCGGTGAATTGGATCACGGGTCGAGAGCCACGCGCTTTCTATAATCAAGAATCCAGAACCGCCTTTTATTTCAAATCGGCCTTCTATCCGCAACTCCGTAGTTTGGCGTTGGGGATGGTGGCCGACATCACCGAGCGACTCTACAATTTGCATAGCGTAAGGGCTCAGTCCGTGGATATCGGTGGCAAAGGTTTGCTGCTAATAGGAGCTCCGGGAACCGGCAAGATGGAGCAGTTCGCTGAACTATTAAAGCAGCCGACGGTGAAGCTCCATTCCAATGATTTCGTGGTCATTCGATATATCGGTGGCGAGGCGATTGCCGATACTGTGGAGCGCAAGTTTGCGTTCAATACCGATTTTGTCGAGAAATTCCCCCAGATGGTACCTCTGTTCGATCTGAGCAAATGTGAGAATGTGGTGACCTCGAAGGATGAGTGCACCAATGAGAAATGCAAGCGTGAGGATAATTGTCGGCTGGATCGGGGTGCGCCATATTGTTTCTCGGCGTCAAAGATATCCATTGCCATGCTCGATCCCTATTGGTTGGGAGGACCGGAACGACATGTGAAGCGGACCAAAATTCACTGGGTATTCCTATTCCGAAAAGATCCGATTTCGCCAGCGATGGTGAAATTGAACCCGGAGGAAGCCCTAAAGATACTGGAGGAGGGACGAGCGCAGAGCAGTTATGGTGGATTGCAGAGCATCCCTTTTTTCAATCCCCATTTATTAATTCGATCAATGGATCGAATAGAACTGCAGAAGCGCTATTTCCAGCAGCTTTTAAAAATAGCGCCCTGTTATATGATCAATTCGGCGATGGAGACGACCGATCAGATTAAAGCGAGGATTGCTGCGATTATCGCAGGCAATGAGGAAGGAGCACTCCGGTAGCGACACGGTGTGATGTGAGGCAGCAAGAGGATTTCGGGCATAGGGGGACGCTAAATCCGCTTGCTGCGTTTCACGTCCGACTTCCTGTCAGCCCTTTTTCCGCCTTTATTCGAAAATTTTGCCTCTTGTACCTTGATGATCTGGTCATCGATGGACCCCTGATCCCAATCTTCTATCGCCTGCCGGGCAGCATCCCTGTCATCCATCTTCACAAACGCATAGCCCCGCGACCGATTCGTGATTTGATCCCGAATGATCTTGGCGCTCTTGACCTTGCCATATTCCTCGAACATCTCGATGAGTTCATCTTCCTCAAAGTCCTGTGGCAAGTTACCAATATAAATTATCATATTCACTCCTTGTTTTGTCAATACCTGGTTTTTGATTGTCAATATTGAGGCGCTACAATTTTAGCCTAAATCTCAAGAATGAACCCCAGCAATGAAGCATTATAGGGTTTTTCCTTGTGAGTTCTATTGCCGTGTCCAAAAATTTTTAGGCCACGGAATTGGACCTGCCATAGAAATGAAGCTTTTCAGAGCTTTTTTCCGTGAAAGTTCTTTTTCCGTGTCCGAAAATTCTGTGACCTTTCATTTCTAAGACCAAAAATTTTTAGGCCACGGAATTGGACCTGCCACAGAAACGAAGCTTTTCAGAGCATTTTCCGTGAGAGTTCTTTTTCCGTGTCCAAAAATTCTGTGACCTTTTATTACTGAGCGCAATAAAAAATTTTAGGCCACGGAATTGGACCTGCCACAGAAATGGAGCTTATTAGAGCTTTTTCCGTGAGAGTTCTTTTTCCGTGTCCAACAATATTAATAGCTTCCGCCGCTGAGCCCAATGCCCATATTTCAAAAATGGATCGCGCCAGCGAAAAGCTAAAAGTGTTTCATAATACCAGCGCAGTATGGCACCCAATCTAAGCGACAAAAACGCTATTGGTGCACCTTCGAATGTTAAAAGAGCATCCCAACACCTAAGACGATCATCTCAGAATTTTGGGTTTTAAGGTAAATATCGCGATAGAAGGCTGCCAAACCAACGCAAAGATTAGTAGCGGCTCTGCCAGTTGCCACTTCGCCGTCGGGATCCACTGGAATCGCGACGTTTATCGGTTCGCTGTCGCGCCTCATTGACGACAATGACCTTGCCCTTAAGTTCGGTATTATTCAGTTCATCCATGGCGGAGAGTGCATCCTGTTGGACCGGCATTTCAATAAAGCCAAAGCCACGACTGATGCCACTATATTTGTCGGTGATGACTTTTGCTGAGGTGACCTCACCATAATTTTCAAATGTCTGTCGCAAATCATCGTCTGTGACTTGTTGCGATAGATTACCTACATAGAGATTCATATTTCACTCCTAATCAGTTAGCGTTAAAAATTCGCCTTTCGATCCAAAAAGATGTGTTAGGCCGAGGCATAACATTGGGGATGAGGCGGACGATGCTATAAAAAAAGCCCAACCAAATCTGCTGGACGCTTTAAGGAAAAATATTTTCTTTTGCGATGGAAGCTTTCGAACAGAGAAGGCAATCCAAGAAAATCACAAGCTGGAGCTCTAAGATCTAGCGGCTATGAAAATATTTCTTATCACTCAATAAATTTGGTCGCTGCCAATATACGAATATCTTTCGTCTAAGTCAAGAACTATTTTGGGAAAAATTTGTATGGCGTTGGTCGCGATGATGTCTGAACAACGGCCAATTTGAAGTTCAATCGTTATAAAAGCCCATTGAGCCCATTCACCAATTGCTGCCGCTGCTATTCATCAATCCAACATTGGGCGAGGAAATCTACAATAATAACCATTCGGGATAGGGCGTCTCTATTATTTTTTTAAATTCGGATGAGCAACTGTTCTAATGTCCGATCTGTGCTTGGCTGGGGATTGGGCTTGCATGGACGGCCAATAGCAGGTCAGGCAGAGTGTTCAGTTGGATATGATCCAGAGGTGTTCATGATTTGTAACATGAATAAATGGAACTTTACTTGAGCAAATGAATTCAATATTCGTTCATTTAAAGGGACGAAAGATCATTGGGAGCCTCGTCGCGAGAGGGATTTCACTAGATAATTAATAGGATCAATAAAGACATCCAATGAACAGCTCCCAGACTGACAAGATGAAAAGGTGGAAAATATGAATCAGCAGATGGTGGATTTAAGGCGGGATGTGGTTGAACCCAGCTATCAGCAGCCGGTGGTGGTAGATTTTTGGGCGGAATGGTGTTCGCCTTGCCGGATGTTGGGTCCGATCTTGGAGAAGCTTGCGCAACAGGCTAATGGGCGCTGGAAATTGGTGAAGATCGATACGGAGACGCAGCCAGACATTGCGATGCAATTTGGCATTCAAAGCATTCCATCGGTGAAAATGGTCTATCAAGGCCAAATCATCGCCGAGTTTGTTGGGGCATTGCCCGAGGCCCATGTGGTGAGATGGCTTGAGGAAAACCTTCCTACCAAATCGAAAGACGCGCTGCAGCAGGCGCTCGAAGCGCTCGAAATTGGTGATTTCCATCGGGCAAAGCAGTTGCTCCAGTATGCAGTGGCCCAGGACGAGACTAACCTCGATGCAAAAGTGATGCTGGCACGAATCCTGTTCCTCGAGAATCCAGATAAGGCGATTAAGCTGGTTGCAGCAGTGGATGAGGCGCATCCCATGTTCGATCAGGTCGATGCCATGCGCGTGCTGCAACGACTGATGAATTCATCTAAGGATATGGGCAAAGATGCAGCCAAAGGGCATCCGGAAGCCTGGTCACTATATCGTAAAGGGATCGAGGCGTTGAAAAAGCGTGATTTTGAAACAGCACTGGAATCGTGGATCGAGTCAATTGTCATCGATCGCAAGGTCGATGACGACGGCGCTCGCAAGGCTTGCGTGTCATTGTTCAAAATTCTCGGCAACGAGCATCCATTAACTAAAAAATATCATCGGAGATTTTCTTCAGCCCTGTTTTAACCGAAGAATGCTTTGGTTAAAAATTTTGTGAATTTGCCCAATTCTAATAAGATCCTCATTGGCGAAACGTTCAAGTTCGCTTCATTTGCTCGTTAGCTACGAAAGATTTTGTTTACCCTGGCCTCTCCAATGGAAATCAGGACAAATTCGCTTCACAAAATTTTGCTGAATGAAAAAGCAGTGAATCGAAAAATTATCGCCCGGTCATGGGCGATTTTTATTTGCACCTAAATTTTAAAATGAACCAAGACGATAGATAGTGATAACTTTTTGCCCACGAAATACACGGGAACGAAATTAAAAATACAAAGAGCATTTTTGATGTATTTAGAAGCGCTTCATGTGGCAGGATTGATAGTGAGTTTCATTTTAGAATTTCGGATGTACTTTCATTCAATTAGAAATGCTTTTCAGCGTGAACTATGATTCGAACTCACGAAATCCGCTCCTATCAATTAATTCCGCTTCTGTGTCCTAAAAAATTTTAGGCCACGGAACAAGGACCATCACGGAAAAGGATTCTATGATATCAATTGATTTCTAAAATGAACGATGGCAGCGAAACATGGCGAAGCATTGCTCATAGAAAAAAACGCATTGCAACGAAATCTTCGATGATAAAAAGTTCTTTCAGCGCATTTTCCTGTGTTTCATGGGAGGCATGAAGTACAAAATGTCATTCTAGAATTTCAGGCTCACCTCGAAAACGCGGTTTCATTATTCATCCCATTCAAATGATCGACCTGATCAAAGTGTCGTTAAACCGTTCCCTGATCTTAAGACGCTGGCGATTGTTAATCCTCTCATCATCAGCATCAAAACACTCTCTGATCTCTTTATCTCAAGTCCCAGGGCTTCTATAACCAGCATCATTTTTCAGCTATCGAAAAAATCGATTTAATAATTCAAGCTAAGTGAGAATCAGCAAAAAATGATTTGTAATTTTCAAGCCTTTTGTGTAAATTAGGATGAATTTTGGGTTCATTACAACAACAATTCTATTGCGATGAAAGAACAATTTGACCTCATCGGCCAACCCATTCCACGCCAGGACGCCAGAGCTAAAGTCACTGGAGAGGCTCGGTTTGCCGATGACTATAACCTGCCAGACCAACTCTACGGCGTCATGGTCCGCCTGCCTGTGGCGCATGCCAGAATCAATCGCATCGATTATTCCGCCATCCGAAACCATCCTGCGATCACGGCCATCTGCGATAGCAGCGATATCCCTGGGGCCAAAAAGGTCGGCGTGGTGAGGGCCGATCAGCCGATCTTTGCCTTCGAGAAAATCGTGACCCCTGGTGATGTCGTGGCCATGCTGCTGGGCGAATCCGAAGCGGCGCTGCTGCCGTTGCGAGCAAAGGTGCAGGTGGATTTTAAGCTGCTGCCAGTGCTCACCGATCCGAACCTGGCGCTGGCGCCCGATGCCCCGTTGATCCATCCCGAAACTGGCACCAATTTGATCGTCCATCATCCGCTGCGCAAGGGCGATGTCGAGCAAGGCTTGGCCCAGAGCGATTTCATCATCGAACAGACCTACACCACGCCGCTGATCGAGCATGCTTACATCGAGCCCGAATGCGTCATCGCCTATCTGATGAAAGGTAGAGATGCGATCAAAATCATCGGCAGCATTCAGAACCCATTTACCGCTCGGCGTATTGTTGCAGCGGCTCTGGGCTGGCCATTGATTCGGGTGCGGGTCGAGCAGGCGGAATTGGGCGGCTCGTTCGGCGGCAAGGATGATACGATGTGCATTCTGGCGGCTCGGGCGGCTATCGGGGCGCTCAAGACGGGTCGGCCTGTCAAAATCCGCTATCGCCGTGAGGAATCCATCCTCGAATCCTACAAGCGCCATCCCTACATCATGCACTATAAGGTCGGCTTCAATCGGGACGGCAAAATTCAGGCGATGAAAATCGACATTCTGGCCGATGGGGGAGCGTATGCCTCCATGAGCCCGTTCGTCACCTGGCGCACCGTGGTCCAGGCGACAGGGCCTTATGAGATCGAAAACGTGTGGACCGATGTGCGGGCGGTTTACACCAACAATCCGTACACGGGCGCCATGCGTGGCTTTGGCTCGCCCCAGCCGATTTTCGCCCAGGAATCCATCATGGATGAGATCGCCATCCAGTTGGGCAAAACGCCCGATGAAATTCGGCGCATCAATGGGCTGCGGCTCGGCTCCATCACGGCCACAGGCCAGCGGCTGGAGGAGCATGATGTCAATCTGATCGAGGTATTGGAGCGGGCCGTGGCAACGACCGATTTTCATGTCATCTGGCAGCGAAATCGGGATGCGAACGATTGGGAGCAGACGGGCCAGTGGCTGCGCCATCGGGCTTCTGCCGATCAGACGAATCTGATGTTGCAGCCCGACCATTTTCTTCCCGCCGATGAGACGATCAAAAAGGGCATCGGTCTGGCAATGAGCTATCGGGGGTGCTCGCTGGGTGCCGAGGGAATTGATGCGGCGGCGGCCTATCTCTCGGTCCAGCCAGATGGCTCGGCCTATCTGATTTCGGGCCTGGCTGAAAACGGACAGGGATTGCGCACCACGTTTTCGATCATCGCCGCTGAGGTGCTGGGCATCGGCGTCGAAGATATATGTTATCTGGAACAAGATACGGGTTTAATTCCCGATAGCGGTGCCACCGTCGCTTCCCGCTCGACGCTCATGGGCGGCGGTGCCGTGAAAGCGGCGGCCGAAATCGTTCGCCAGCGATTGGAGCAACTGGTGCGGGAGCATTGGCAGGTGCAGGCGTCCGAAAAAATCATGTTCAGACAGCGAGAAATTTGGTCGGAGGGCCATCCCCAGCGCCGCATTTCATTTGCGGATTTGTGCAATCTGGCCTACCAGAAAGGGATTTGCCTGGCGGCCATCGGCTGGTATCCAGGCCCCAAAGTGGATTGGCACGAGGCCACGGGCCAGGGACAGGCCTATTTCACGTATGTCTATGGCTGCCAGGTGGCGGAGGTCAGCGTGAATATCGCCACGGGCGAGGTGTATGTGGAGCGAGTGGTGGCCGTTCATAATCCTGGCACGGTGATCAACCTGCTGGGCGCCCAGGGGCAGGTCTATGGCGGGGTCACGCAGGGCGCAGGCTATGGCCTCTGGGAGGAAATTTCGGCGGCTGATGGCTTCATTCGGGAGTTGAATTTCGATCAGTTTCTCATTCCCACCTGCCAGGACATCGGCGAGATCGTCCCGATTTTTGTGGAGGGGAAAGATAAATATGGTCCCTGGGGCGCCAAGTCCTTGGGTGAACCCACGCTGGAGTTGACCGCCGCCGCCATTGCCAATGCCGTGCGCAATGCCGTGGGCGTGCGCTATTTCCATCTGCCGCTCAATCTGGAAGAGATTCTGCTGCAGCGGAAACTGCGACCAACCAAATTAGACAGGGGGAGCGCCGTATGATCCCAGCCATGGAATTTTTCCGTCCTCAAACGTTGGATGAGGCGCTGGCCTTGCTGGCCGAGCATGGCGCTCGGGCACGGGTCATTGCTGGCGGCACGGACTTGATCCCTGGGTTGCAGCAGGGGAGCGCTCGGCTTCGGGATATAAAAATTTTGATCGATATCAGTCAGATTGCCGCATTGAAGAAGATCGAACGAGCTGATCAGCACATCCAGATCGGTGCGGGCGTTACGTTTTCAGAGCTGCTCAAAAGCGCAATCGTTCAAAATCATTTGTCCTTGCTAGCCAAAGCGGCTGCGAGCCTCGGCAGCGTCCAGATTCGGAATCGGGCGACCATCGGGGGGAATTTTTGCAACAACGCCCCCTGCGCCGATAGCGTGCCGCCGCTGCTGGTCTATGAGGCCCAACTGCGGATTTGCTCCCAGCATCAGGAGCGGATCGTTCCGCTGCAAGATTTTCTGCTGCGGCCCTATCGCACTCAGCTCCAGCCAGATGAATTGGTGGCGGAGATTATCCTGCCCGTGCTGCCAGAAGGGTATCGAGGCGAATTTTACAAATTGGGCCGACGGCGGGCCGTGGCCATCAGTCGCATCACGCTGGCGCTGCTCATCAAAATTGGTGAGCAGACGATCCAGGATATTCGCATCGCCAGCGGCGCTGTCACCCCCATTGGGATCAGATTTCACGAATTGGAATCAGAGGCCAGAGGCCAAAGCCCCTCGGACGAACTGTTCCGAAATCTCGCCGCCAGACTGGGCGAAGCCATTCTGGACAAAACAGGCCTGCGCTGGTCATCGGCTTACAAGCTGCCCGTGGTGCAGCAGGTGTTTTATCAAACCTTTTCAAAGGTTGGCATTCTAACAGGATGATTTGATAGCAGGATAATTTTAAATAAAAATCCCCCCTTTGAAGGGGGGCCAGGGGGGATGTTCAATCAAATTGCTCAACGAGAAATTCAAAAGACGTTAGCCGATGGTTTTAATCATCCTGCTAAAAATAATTCTGCTGCCAATTTTCCAAGCCCCCTTCTCTTTCAAAGAGAAGGGGGTTGGGGGATGAGTTCAGCAGGAGTATAGCGCCGAACTCACCCCACAGCCCCCTCT
>FWWM01005542.1_pt1 | contig 27548 bp, 29 predicted proteins | sample 2228351 | NCBI WGS metagenome assembly FWWM01 (sample SAMEA103939774, study PRJEB20133) | metagenome | reverse complement strand
GCTCGGCCCACAAGGGGCACCTCGGCGATGACGCGCCGCACGGCATCGATCCCCCAGAAGGCCCTTTGGTCCCAGACCAGCAGCGTCCCCGTAAAGGCGAACGCCCCGATCACTAATAACAATAAGACCCCGATGACCCAGTTGAGCTCGCGCTCTCGATACGCCCCGTGAAAGTAGACCCTCACCAGATGGACCAAGATTAAGAGTATAAAGAGCTGCGCCCCCCAGCGATGGATCCCGTGGATGAGCCAGCCCAGCTGCACGTCGTTAATGATATAAAAAACGCTCTCATAGGCTTCATCGGCCGCAGGGCGATAGTAGACCATCAGCAGGATCCCCGTGGTGATCTCAAGAAAGAGCAGCCAGAGGGTCAGCCCGCCCAAGAGATTCCAAAAGCTGATAGGGTGCGGGGGGCGCGTGCGCAGCTCCTCGCGGAGCAGCTCATAGACGCGAGCTAGGGCGTTCATCACCCCTCCCCAATAAAAATCTCATCTTTGACCACAGAGACCCGAAAACGCTTCAAGGGCCGACGCGGCAGCCCAGATAAGACGTTCCCCTGAGCGTCAAACAGCCCGTCATGGCAAGGGCAGGAGAGCGTCGAGCGCTTCTCATCCCACTGGACGATGCAGCCCTGATGGGTGCAGATCGCCGACAGGGCGATCCAGCTCCCCTTCAAGTGCAAGACCCACACCGGCTCCCCATTGAAGAGCACCTGCTTGCCCCTGCCGATGGGGATCTCATCGGCGCGAGCGACGCGCAGCCGCCGCCGCGCGGGATTGAAGATCCTTCTCTCCGGCGGGAAGAGATACGCCATAATAGTCCCCACAAGGCCCACCAGGCTCACAATCAGCGACCCGGTGAGCAGTTGACCCAAAAAAGTCCTGCGGTCTTCGTGTGGAACCTTCATGCTAAAGCCCTTCTTACCAGATACGCGATCGCTCCTACCCACACCGGCCCTCCCACAGCGACAGCCCGCAACCAGTCCTTGGAGAGCCCTAGATCATCGGCATAGCCTGCTAAAGCGAGAATACCAATAAGCGCGAGAAATCCCACCCCCAAGCCGAGCCGCTGAGCCGTGGGCGGCTCCAGATAGTGCTGCGGCTGGGACGCACGATCCAGAAAGGGCCATAAGAGTAAGACAAGCCCAAGCAGCCCCGGCAGCAACACTCCCCCGATATTCTCCGGGTTGATGACCGTGCCCAGAAAGTGCGTCTCCATCCAGGAGGGGATCAGTTTTAACAGCCCATAGACCCAGAGGAAATACCAATCGGGCTTGACCTCGGGAGTGCCCGGGCGCGGCGGCCCATAGAGCTCAATGGGGTGAGCGGGGAAGAATCCCGCGAGCAGCATCAGCCCCCCGGCAAGAAGCAAGAAGAGCTGGAGCATCAGCACCGTCTGATGGGGCCACAACGGCACACCGATCAGTTTGCCTTCGGGGGCCTGGCCGCGATTGATCGGGGGTTCGGTGTGCTTCTGCTTCAGCAGAATGACAAGATGCACCCCCAGCAAGAGCCCTAAGATGAGGGGCAGCAGCATGATGTGCAGGGCATAGAAGCGCGGGATGCTCCCGGGAGCGGGGAAGCGCCCGGCAAAGAAGAGATCCGCAATATAGGGTCCAAGCCAGGGGACTGACCGGGCGATCCCATAGCCGATCTTCGTCGCGGTCACGGAGAACTGATCGAAGGGCAGCACATACCCCACAAACGCCTCAACCATCGTCACCCCTAAGAGCACCATCCCCACGATCCAGTTGAGCTCCCGGGGGTTGCGATAGACCCCGGTGAAGAAGACCCTCAAGAGATGCAAGATCGCCGCGGCGATCATCACATGAGCCGCCCAGTGGTGCATCTGCCGAATGATCACCCCGAAGGGGACCGCGTCGATCTTGGTCACTGAGACATAAGCCGCCGGGGCATGGCCGCCCTTGTACTCGACGGGGAGAGTCGACGGCTCGTACATCAGCGCCAAGAAGACCCCCGTCAGCACCAAGAGAACAAAACTAAACAGAGCAATCTCGCCCAGAAAGAACGTCGAGTGCACCGGAAAAGCTTTTCTCAAGAACTTCTCAGCAAAGTGCTCCAGCCCCAGACGCTCCTTCATAAGTATCAGAGCACCCCCACCGGCTCAGTGAACCCTCCGGCGGCCTCCAGCTCCCCCTGAGCAGTGACGCGAATGGGCAATTGGGGGAGCGGGCGCGGAGGCGGCCCCGACACCACCAGTGCTCCCCGACGGGGATCAAAGACCCCCGCATGGCACGGACAGAAGATAGCCCCCGCCCTCAGCCCCTCTACCACCGTGCACCCCAAATGGGTGCACACGGCGCTATAGGCGACAAAGCCCTCGGCGGTCCACTCCAGCTTCGTGGGCGGACTAAGCTGCTCCGGAGCTAATCTCACAATCAACACGATATTCTGCTCTATATCCTCTTTGCCCTGGGGCAGGGCCAAGGCCGCTTCGCCAACAGATAAGCTGTCGCGGGTCAGGAGTTGCCCCTTGCGCGCCCCAAGCGCAAACACAAACCGATCCCCCTCGGTGATCATCTTCGCCTCTTGGAGGACCACCAGCGGCTTCAAGCTGCTGCCCGCAGCCAGCATCGCGGCGAAGGTCCCTCCCGCCCCTAGCCCCATCAGCCAATGCACAAACCTCCGTCGCGTCAGACGCATATCCCCTTCACCTCACTACCACGGAACGCCGTCGTCGCGATCCCCAACGACCACTTCGTCGCCGATAAAGTACCTGCGATAGAGCACCAGCATTGCGGCTAATCCCCAAAAGAGCAGTGCGCCATAGAGAGCCAGCCGCTGCGGATCGGGCTGGTATTGCAAGCTCCGGACAAACTGCACAGCACACAAGAGCACCGCGCCCGCCAATAGCGCCATCACAATGACTGCTCCCATCGGCTCAGGGGCTGAGTTCTTCTCCCCAGGACGCAGCTCTTGCCCCTCCAGCCAGACCGAGAGCAGCCCCTGCACCCCATAGAGAGCTAAGACAAAGCCCCACACTATCAATGCAACCTGATAGGACTCTAAATGCGCTGGGATCATCAACGTCCTCCAAAGAAATCTACTATCACCGTGGAGCGGCTCGCGTGATAACTGACGAAATCGTCTTCATGGGCATGTGCTAATAAGACCGTCATGGGGCCAGGGCGGATCGGCCGATCATACGTATCACCCGTATCGAGCCGCCGCCGAAACTCGACGACCAGGGAGCCGCCCTGCTCCAAGCCCGCTTTGTCTCCAATATCATGGTGGCCGCCCAGCTCGCTATCCGGCGCGTGCGCCACGAAGTCTACCCCAAAGCTGTCCTCGACATGCAGCCCCCCTGAGTCTATATACGCGAGCACAAAGTCAGCGTTCTTCATCATCTGGACTTGGTCGGGCTCTCCCCAGCCTATAGCCACCCAGCCGCGGCCGGGGCAACGCAACGCCATAAAGATCTCCTCACCGATGACGCTCCAGTGCAGCTCAATAGCCGTTGCCGCGTCGAGATAGCTGTGGGCGTACTCCTCAGGCTCGATCTGGCCATCGAGCCTCGAGGGGCGCAGCGACGCGCGACGCTCCTGTTCTGCGGCCCAGCGCCGAGAGAAATCAGCAAAGAGCACAAGCCCCATCAGCCCAGCTATCCCTAAGGCGATCAGCGGCAGCACGAGACTGTTGCGTTCCATAGTTATCAGGGGCGTGCAGCGGCGAGGGCCGCACGCCCTTGCTCCATAGCTTCTTGTAACTTCTCTTCCACTCGATCCACTATGAAGAGATGCCACTGGTGTTTGGCCTGCTGGAGCGCTTGGCGCGCCTGAGCCAGCAGCGCTTCCGCTTGAGAGAGATCAATCTGTTCTCTGCGCGCTGCTATCAAGTGCCCCACGACATCGAGATACTCCTGCACTTGAATCATCAATGTCAGGGCGAACCGTGCTTTGATGGGCTCTTCGGGGCGGCTGGCCAGGCGCGGGTTATGGCAGGCGCTGCAGGTAGTCGCCAACTGCGGTGGTCTCAGTACGGTCGTGGCCATAGCACCGTGACAGGTGATACAGTTGGGGCCACGCCCGGACTCACGCAGCTGAGCGTAATGCACGCTCTGCTGGAAGAGCTGCCATTCGGCGTTGTGGCAGCTCCCGCAGGTCTGGGGCAGCCGCGTGAAGTAGAGAGGGCTCTCTGGATCACGTGAAGAGTGCACCCCCTGATGGGCTTGCTCTAGGTGCGATTTGGTAGCATCTCCGCTATGGCAGTCTTGGCAGGCCACGCCGGCCCGCGCATGAGTAGACCCCTCCCAATCGGCGAACGTGTGCCCCACGGTGACGGTCAGCTCGCGATGGCAGTTGACACACGTATTATCTGAGATAGCGATACGGGGAGTCGGGGCAGGCGAAGGCACAACTGGAGGTTGGGCACTAGGGGTGACGAGGACCTGCCGCGAAGCGAAGTAATAATAGATTATCCCCCCGAGCACCCCTCCAAGCACCACGATGATCAGCCCGTAGCCGATAACTTTTTTCACGATGCCCTTCACCCCGCACCGGCACGGGTCAGCGAGATGTTGCCCCCTTTACTTCTCTTTCCCTTGTTTGAGCACCATCTTGCCGGTCAGCACACCGTCCTTCTCCTTCCAGCCGTCCAGAGCGTGGCAGGCCGTGCACCAGCCCCCGAACTTCTTGACGAAATCCGTCGTCGCCGGGGTGACGAACTGCCCGTTCTTGAAGTTGGCGTACTTGAGCAGATAGAGCATAGAGTCCAAGCGCGGGATGCTCTTGCCATCCCCATCGTGGCATTGCAAGCAGGCCTTGGGCAGCTCTTGGCCCTTGAACATGGCTCCGCCGGTGGGATGCTTGCCCGTGATCTTAGCTGGGTCTCCCCCGGCAGCCTTGACAGCAGCCTGTGCCGCAGCCTTGACAGACGCCGGAGCGCCAGTCTTATTATAAGCGTCCATCAAGACGCTGAGTTTCGCCAAGGGGTCATCGGCCTTATCGCTGGTGTGACAGTCCACGCACCCGTTGGGAGCTGGATCGGCTACGTTGATCCCAGGGATCTTATCCGGAACTGGGAACTTCGGCTGTGTTACGATCATGAAGCTCAAGCCGCCCACTAATGCTGCTCCTATAACGACACCGATAACGGTCCTACGCATGATGATCCGCCTCCTTAGCTTGGGGCATTCTCTGTGCTGGGTCTCTGGCGGTGACACCCCCCCCTTCTTTAGAAGTCTGTTTGGCACTGTATTTTAGTCTTTCTCTCGCGGCTTTGGCTATGATATAGATCATCAATAAATATGATCTTCATCGATAGCGGCCTCCCGACATTTGACGAAGTGCAGCTTGAATGCCGCTGTGCATCATAGTCTCTTCTGGCGCAGACCCCTATACTCATAAGCAAGGGTGAAGCGAGCATGGCTGCTCTCACGGACCAGACCCGCCGATGTATGTTGCTAGAGAACCTGAGCGAGCGAGCGCTTGGGGAGCTGCAAAAGCACATGCGACGGATCACCTATGGGCCAGGGGACTTAATCTTTCAAGAGGGGGGGCCTTCGGCAGGATTCTATATAGTGATAAAGGGCTTAGTGCAGTACGGGAAGCGCTCAGGGAAGCGTGGCCGACGGCGCATCCTCAAGCTCCTAGGGCCGGGGGATTGCTTTGGAGAAGAGATGCTCTTTCAATCTGAGATCTGCGCCTGCCCCGGCTACGCCCGCGCCATCACCGAGACGGAAGTGGCGTTCATCGAGCGCAGCGCCTTTATGGAGTTTCTCCGGCGCTACCCCAGCGTGACCCAGCGATTGTGCGAGTATCTGATACGACAAGTGCGCGTCTTCGAGTGCAAGCTGGTCGAGCTGGCCTACGAGCCGGTGGAGCAGAATCTCCTGCGGCTCCTGCTCATTCTCATGGAGCGTTTTGGCAAGCCTACCCAAGCGGGCATATCTCTCGACGTGGCGCTCTCGCGCCAAGAGCTGGCAGAACTCTTAGGGGTGCACCTGGACACGGTGATCCACGAGTTGAGCAAGCTGCGCGAGCAGGGCGTGATCGCCCTGAGCGACCACAAGATCGTCATCAGAGATCCTGAACGGCTGCGCGAGCTGGCGCAGCCGCAGACGACCTGCCTGGACGAGAAGCTCTTTTGAGAAAATACCCCAAAAAAGAAAGAAGGAGGCAGACTACTATGCGCAGAAAAAATCTGCTAGGGGTGCTTGGAGTAGGGCTGGTGCTGGTAGGAGCGAGTGCGCTCTGGGCGGGGTGGGGGACCTTGCAGCCGGAGCAGCCCCCGCCTGAGACGACCGATCTCTGCATGGACTGTCACAAGGATGTGACGCCACAACTCGTGAAGGATTTCCAGCAGAGCACGAAGTACGCTATGGGGATTCGGTGTGAGGCCTGTCATGGTGGGGAGCACACGAGCGCGGCAGACGTAGCCAAGGCCCAGATCCCCACCCCGGAGACGTGCGGAGGCTGCCACCCAGATCGGGTCGAGCAATTCACAGCGGGCAAGCACGCCCTCGCCTGGGCGGCAATGAAGGCCATGCCCACCACCCACATGCAGCCGATGGAGCTGATGGAGGGCAAGAAGGGCTGCGGCGGGTGCCATAAGATCGGCCTCAAGACCGAAGAAGAGATCCAAGCGATGCGCGAGATGGGCGAGATTCACGGTCTGGCGTCGTGCGATTCGTGTCATACGCGCCACTCGTTCTCGGTCGCGGAGGCCCGCCAGCCCGAAGCCTGCGCCACCTGTCATATGGGCTTCGACCATCCCCATTGGGAGATGTGGAGCACCTCCAAGCACGGGATACGATTCTTATTGAAGCGTCAGGGTGTGCTCCCCCAAGATGCCGCGGCGCCCAGCTGCCAGACATGTCACATGCCCGAGGGCAATCACGAGGTGCGCACCGCCTGGGGGTTCCTAGCAGTGCGGCTTCCGCTGCCCGACGACCCAGAGTGGGCTGAAGACCGCCTAACGATCTTGAAGGCCCTGGGCGTTCTCGACCCACAGGGCAATCCCACAGCGCGCCTGGACGTGGTCAAAGCCGCTGATGTTGCCCGCTTGACCCAAGAAGCCTGGCAGGCCGAGCGCGACAAGATGCTCTCTGTCTGTTCGCAGTGTCACGCCAAGGTCTTCGCTCAAGCCGAGCTGGAGAAGGGCGACAGAATGATTCGCGAAGCGGATCGTCTCTTGGCCGAGGGCATCCGCATCGTGGCCAAGCTCTACGAAGACGGGCTCCTCACAAAGCCAGAACATTTCCCGTATAACTACCCTGATCTGTTGGCGTTTTATGAAGTCAGCCATCCTATCGAGCAGGCGCTTTATAAGATGTTCTTGGAGTACAGAATGCGCACGTTCCAAGGGGCGTTCCACGCCAACCCGGACTACACCTTCTGGTACGGCTGGGCGGAGATGAAGGCCGCGCTCACGGAGATCAAGACGTGGGATAAAGAGCTGCGTCGGTAGAGTCTATGAGGCCCTCACCCCTGCCCCCCTCTCCCTCCCAGGGGAGAGGGGCTGGGGGGTGAGGGCAGGGAGAGAGGAGCCCTCAAGGCGGGGTGGGGGACCTTGATCTGCGTCATATCATCTTCCGGCCCATAGCGCATTTTTATCTCGGAAAGCGCGGGTTTTGCGCTTCCCTAAGTCCTAGACACGATCACTCTGCTCATTACAATGATATTTGCATATTCTCAAAAATCAGAAAATATCAGGATGATGAGATGGAGGAAGAGCTCACGGCGCTGCAGGCTCGAATCTGCAAGGTGTTGGCGCATCCTAAGCGTTTGCAGATCATCTATGCCCTGCGCAAGGGCGAGCGCAGCGTCGGGGAGCTGGCTCAAGCGCTTGAGCTTTCCTATGCCAATCTCTCGCAGCACCTACGCGTCTTACTGGAGGCTGGCCTGGTCGAAGTGCGCCATCACGGGCGTTACAGCTACTATAGTCTCTCAACGCCGCAGATTGCCGAGGCGTGCGATCTCGTCCGTCGGGCGCTGCGAGAAAGATTGACCCAGTTGGGAGAGTTGGCTTATGCCAACAATAAAAAAGAGAAAGGAGGTGAATCTCTATGAAGAAGCTCTGGGGCGTTGCCGTGTTGTTGGTCGGCGTGCTGGCGGGGCTTGGTGCTCTGAGCGCTTCTCTCGCGGTCAAACCCGTGCCGATGCATCACTTTGAGACAGCGCTGGCCCAGGTGCATCCGTGGGGAACGGCTCAGCAGGATCCCTCCCAGACATTCCCCACAAGCCTCCATGCCACCCGCGAGGGCAAGCGCACCTGGTACAGCAAGGAGAACGGCGGCTTCGAGACGCTGACGAACATCCCCATCGAGAAAGTGGGATGTCTCAGCTGTCACCCCGGCACCTACGCCGACGGCTCCAAGGTCGACCCGGCTACCTATAAGCCCGGCTGCCAAGACTGTCACGCACAGCCCGGCGATAAGGTGAAGCAGGAGACCTGCTTGAAGTGCCACCGGCGCCAGGCGTTGGAGATCGCCAACTACTCCGACGTCCACCGCGAGAAGAAGCTGGAGTGCATGAGCTGCCACACCAGCCGGGAGATGCACGGCGACGGGAAGGCGTATAAGTCGTGGCTGGAGCCAGGAGCGATGGATGTCACGTGCGAGAAGTGCCACACCAAGCTCGAGGCCAACGTCTCCCACGTCGTGCACGAGAAGACGGTGCACTGCACCAGCTGTCACAGCCAGTCGGTCGTCTCGTGCTACAACTGCCACTTCGAGAGCGAAGTTGTCGCGGGCATCAAGCGCCCCTACGGCGTGATGCGCGACTTCGTCTTCTTACTCAAGCGGCAGGGGACCAACAAAGTCCACGCCGGCTCGATGCAGCCCCTGGTCCATGGCGGCAAGTCCTTCGTCGCTGTGGCCCCCTATCGCGCTCACACGATCACCAAGCAAGGGCGTGGCTGCACGGAGTGCCACAACAACGCCGCCATCCAGGAGTACGCCAAGACCGGCAAGATCACCGTCTCCAAGTGGGACGGGAGCAAGCTCGTCTTCACCAAGGGCATCATCCCCATCCCGCCTGACTGGAAGACGGCGCTGCAGCTGGACTTTGTGGACTACACGGGCGATCCGGCTAAACCCGAGACCGACCCCACCAAGTGGGTCTTCCTCAAGTCCGGGGCAGATCTGATGCAGATGCTCTACGCCGAACCCTTGACCAAGGAGCAGATCCAGAAGCTCAGTCGCTAATTAAGAGACAGTGAGGGCTTGGCTGGCTTCACTGCCAAGCCCCTCGTAATAAAATGCGGCTCAAGCGAAAGAGGGAAAGAAAGGAGGCTCCCTTATGCGTCGCACAATCTGGGGGATCGCGTTAGGAATTGTCACCGTGGTCTTGCTGGCGTCGTTCATGCTCTCATCGAGCTCACTCCCCGGAGCGCAAGCGCAACCTGTTGATGAGGGCGTCTGCTATGGTTGTCATCGCGAGATCCGCGAGATGAAAGTCGGCGCCAAACATCAGGGCGTCAACTGCGGCGTCTGTCACACGGGCGCGCTGGACCACGCCCGCGACATCACCAAAAAGCCCGTTACGAAATTCGATCACGCGACGTGCGGTCAGTGCCACAAAGACCAGTACGAATCGTTTGTGGCTAACAACCTGCAATCGAAGGCTAAGCTGGAGAAGGCCACGACCACCAGCCGCTCACCGCTCTTCGATAGCCTGATGCGCCCGCACGGCTTCACGCGTGAGCACGCCGAGCCAAGAAGCCACATCTTCGCCCTCGTCGATCACCTGCTCGTGGACCGCGCTTACGGCGGCCGCTTCCAACTGAAAGACTGGAAGCTCATCAGCGACGCCAAAGCCGCGGAAAAGTCCGTGTGGGAAGTCCTCAAGGACCTGGAGCCGACCACCAGCGACCAGAAGATCTTCCCGCCCTACACCCCGCGAACGGCTGCAACCGCCGCCAACCCCGTCTGCATGACCTGCAAGACCAGCGACTGGATCTTGGACTGGGCCTATATGGGCGATAAGAACCCTAAAGCTCGATGGGATCGGACGTCCAAAGTCGTGGAGATGGCCCGGGAGATGCACCACGTTTTCGCTTGTTTTGCCTGCCACGACCCGCACTCAACCCAACCCAGAGTCATCCGCGATGCGCTCATCGAGGCCGTGGTGGACCGCGGCGAGGGGACCTATCCCTATGACAAAGAGAAGAGCCGAGCCGTTACTATCACGAAAGTCACCTTCAGGAACTTCCGCACCATTGGCATCCTCAACAAGCCGGACTCCTCTCTGATGTGCGCCCAATGCCACGTCGAGTACAACTGCAACCCCGTGATCGACCTCAAGACCGGAGGCACCATCGGGATGGCCGACCGCCGCACCAATGAGTTCCAGTGGCGCAACGTCTTCGACTATGACGCGTGGGTGGAGAAGCAGGGCTATCGCGACTTCCGCAACGAAGTGACTGACGCCTTGCTCTCGAAGATCCAGCATCCCGAAGTGGAGACGTGGTGGGGGAGCAAGCACGAGCGCGCCGGGGTAGAGTGCAAAGATTGCCACATGCCTAAGGTCGACAAGGGCGGCAAGAAGTTCACCTGGCACGGGCAGCGGAGCGCCAAATATATGAAGAAGGAGACCTGCGTGCGCTGCCACAGTTACTGGACCGAGGAGGAAGCGGAGTATCAGATCGAAGCGGTGCAGAATTACATTCGCGGCAAGATGCGCAAGGCCGAGTTCTGGCTGGCCGAGCTGGTCAAGACCTATCAGCGCGCCAAAGACGTCGGCGTGCCCGAGAGCGTCTTGGCTGAGGCACGGAAGTTCCACACCAAGGCGCACACCAAGTGGGAGTGGTGGACCGCGGAGAACTCTGACGGCTTCCACAACCCCGATCTGGCCAAGGCCGCCTTGCTGGAGTCCATCCAGACTGCTATAGACGGGATCAAATTCTTAGAAGAAGAGATCAAGAAGAGGACCGGCCGATAATAAATATACGCAGACAGTACGGCAGAGGGCTTGGCTGGCTTCACCCCGCCAAGCCCTCGTGATCCCTCAAGATGACCAAGATCATATTTTCTCTTGATAGGACTCATAGCATGGTCAGGGGAAGCGCGCCTATACTGAATGAGACCCTCAACCCCGCCCTGCGGGCAGGGGGTGAGGGCCAAGGATAGGAGGCAGAAGATGCTCGCACGGCTGGTCGTCGCGGCCTTGATCGCAGCTGGGGCCATTGCACTGGGGGTTATCAGTTATGCGTTCTTCACCGGCCGCAGCGATCTGAGCAAGTTCACGCTCACCGAGGGTCGGGGGATATTTCTCGATGACCCCACCGAGCGCAGGGATGAGCCAGCTCCACGCTTGGGGTTTCTCGCCCCAAATTTTACGTTAGAAGACCTCACCGGCCAAAAGATAAGCCTGAGCGACCTGCGCGGCAAGCCCGTCTTCCTCAACTTCTGGGCGAGCTGGTGCTCCCCTTGCCGCAAAGAGATGCCCGATCTCCAAGAGTTCCACGAGCGCTACGGGGAGAAGATCGTGCTGGTGGGCATCAATTGGGGCGAGGACGCGGAGACCGTCAGAGGGTTCTTGGCTCAGCTTGGGGTGAGCTATCTCAATCTGCTCGACCCTCGGGGCACAACGTTTGTTCTCTATAGGCTGACGGGCATCCCCGAGAGCTTCTTCATCGATCCTGAGGGCTACATTCGTGGGGTGTGGATTGGGCCGATCACAGCAGAAAGCATCTCCAAGGGCTTTGCGCGCCTGGGGCTTCTCAAAGAAAGCGAGTGATTCTCTATGACGTGTGCAGCGTGCGGGACGGTCAACACTCCCGATAGCCGATTCTGCAAGCACTGCGGTGTGGCGCTCCAGATTCTCTGTGGTCGCTGTGCTACGGCGAACACGCCCGATAGCCGTTTCTGTAAGTCGTGCGGAGCTGCGCTGGCGCAAGCGGCGCCCGCTCCGCCCCCGCGGGCCACCGAACTGGCGATCGACGGCGCACTGCGAGGGAAGGTCGCCGAGGTCGTCAAAGTCCTAGGCGGGCTCAACTGCGGGCGCTGCGGCTATCGCACATGTGCTGAAAACGCCCTGGCGATCGTGCGCGGGGAGGCTTCCCCAGACTCCTGCGTCCAGGGTGGCGAAGAGGCCGCCCGCCAGATCCGCGCGATCTTGGGATACCAGCAACGCCCCGGCTTCGGCGCGCTGCTGTGGGAGCAGCTCACGTCCATCAAGCTGGCCATCGTGCTCATCATCGCAATCGTGCTGCTCTCCGTGATCGGCACGATCATCCCCCAGGGCAAAGACCCGCTCTTCTATATAGCTCGGTACGGAGAGGCCGGGGCGAATATCATGAGAGTGTTTCAGCTCTCCCAACTCTACCACTCGTGGTACTTTGTGAGTTTGCTTGTGCTTCTGGCTCTGAATACTGGGGCGTGCGCCATCAAGCGATTTCGCGTCTCCTGGGAGCTGCTGCGCAAGCCCGTCGAAGCCCGCACGGCTGAAGAGATCTCACAGCTGCCCACTCAGGCCAAGCTCGGCGCCCATCTCTTCGACAGACTCGAAGACGTTCTGAAGCGTCGGCACTACCGCGTGCGCCGCGCGGGCACACAGCTTATTGCCTATAAGAATCTCTGGGGCCGGTTGGGCATAGACATCTTGCACGCGAGTTTGATTATCATTCTCATCGGGGGCATCGTCGGGGGGGTGTTGGGGTTTGAGAGCTTCCAAGTCGCCCACAAGGGCGAGACGTTCACCGTCCCCCAGGGCGGCTTCCAACTGCGCGTGGACGACCTACGGACTGTTACCTACGAGAACTCCGCTCAGGTCAAAGATTGGTACACCACGCTCACGGTCATCGATGGCGGGCGCGAAGTCCTCACCAAGACCATCGAAGTGAATGAGCCTCTCACGTACAAGGGGATTTCGTTTTATCAAGCGTCGTTTGGCAGCGACTGGTTGGGCGGGGCCGAGCTGACGTTCCGGATCGAGCGGGTGCAGGAGGGCACCGCTGCCCCCATCGGCGAGGTCACGACAAAAGTCGGCGCAACCTTTCCCCTCGAAGACGGGCGCACGGCCAAGGTCGTGGCCTTCTATCCTGACTTCATCGTGACGGAGCAAGGGCCGGCCAACCGCTCAGGTGCCCTCAACAACCCCGCAGCGTTTCTCGAAGTCTACAACGGCGACCAACGGGAGTTCACGACGTGGACGTTCGCCCAGTTCCCCGAATTCCAGCACGACTTTGCCAAAGAGAACCCCTATCGGTTCTATCTTGTGGGAATGAAAGCCCCGGAGTTCACGGGGCTGCAGATCGCGCGCAACCCCGGCATCCCTGTTATCTATGCTGGATTTATTCTCTTAGTCTTAGGGCTGGCGATGAACTTCTATCTGCCGCCGAGGCGCCTGTGGGCCGCGGTGAAAGAGAGCGCTCTCTATGTCGGCGGGCTGGGGCGTGAGCCGCGCGAGTTCGAGCCGGACTTCGAAGAGATCATCGCTGAGCTATCCCGTCCTCACCCTCACCCCTACCCCTCTCCCTCAGAGGGGAGAGGGGACGGGGGTGAGGGTGGAAGAGGGGTTATCCCTAAAGGGGGTGAGCAAGCATGGATAGCGCGTTCTTCTTCTATCTGAGCGCCGTGGGGTATTTTCTGAGCTTTGTCTTCTATCTGCTGCATCTCATCTCCCCTCACCCCTCCACCCCTCTCCCTCACAGGGGAGAGGGGCCAGGGGTGAGGGCGAGGGGCATCGTCGCGTCCCAGCCGTGGGTGCTCAAGCAGACGACCTGGGGCAAAGTCGCCACAGGGACAACGCTCGTCACCGTGCTTATCAGCACAGTTGGGATGGTGCTGCGCGTCCTCGAGATGCATCGTGTCTCGGATTTCTGGATGCTGCCGGTGACGAACACGTATGAGACGTTGGCGTTCTTCTCCTGGGCGATCCCCTTGGTCTATCTGCTCTTTGAGTGGCGCTATAAGATCAGAGTCGTCGGGGCGTTTGCGACGGGATTAGCGTTTCTGTTTATCGCGCTGGCGTCGTCACCCCTGCTCTCCAGCGAGGTGCGGCCGCTGGTGCCGGCGCTGCAGAGCTATTGGCTGGTGCTGCACGTCTTGTTCACGCTGGGCGGGGAGGCGTTCTTCGCTGTTGCGTTTGGTGCAGGCTTGCTCTTCTTATGGTTCCAAAAGCGTGGGGGGAATCTCCAGACGTTGAAGATGCTCGATAACTTGGGCTACAAAGCGATTGCTTTAGGGTTTCCGCTCTTTACGCTGGGCGGGCTGGTCTTTGGGGCGATCTGGGCACAGCACGCCTGGGGGCGCTACTGGGGCTGGGACCCCAAAGAGACGTGGATGCTCATCACCTGGTTCTTCTATGCGCTCTATCTGCACGTGCGGGTGAAGTGGGGCTGGCGCGATGCCAAGACGGCGTGGCTGGCTGTGGGCGGCTTTGCCGTGGCGATGTTTACCTGGTGGGGTGTGAACTATCTGTTAGCAGGCTTGCATAGCTACGCAGGCTAAAGGAGATGATCAGGATGCTCAAGCGCGCCATAGCCATTGGGCTCTTTCTGGCGGTCCCTTTAGGGGTAACGATGATAGTGCTGGCGCTGGCCCAGCAGCCCCCAGCGCTCCCCAAGGGGCACGTCTCGATCAAGACGGGAGCCCCCGTCGAGCTCTGCTTCCGGTGCCATAAGACTCCCCCGCCCCTGCCCACAGAGAAGATCTCGTTCTGCGCGACGTGTCATATCAACATTCACATAGAAGAGACGGAATTTGTGGACGTGAGGCGGGTGGGGAATCGTTCCAAGCACCCTGTAGAGTTTACCTGGGCGGCAGCGGACTGCTCGTCGTGTCACACCAAGCCGCACAAGACAAAACCCGCGCCGCACCCAGTTACGGCGCAGCAGCCGTTGAGCGCCTTCTGTCAGCCGTGTCACTTGAACCCTGCAGACCCGGAGAAAGCCGTAGGTGGGCAGGAGAAGGCCGGGGAGTTCTGCGCCGCGTGTCACCATATCGGGATGAAGCCGACGCACGTGAAGGCCCCCGCCGGGGTGAAAGTCAATTTCTGCTTCGGCTGCCACAAGACGGCGCCATGATCGAGCTGTGATCAAGATCAGTTTTGTCGATATCTCAGATCATAGACAGTAGCTGTGCATCACAGCTACACTGTAGGGGCAAAACAGAGCCCAAAAGGAGGTGAATCACGACCGAAGACCAAAGAATTAAAGAGTAAGGAGGCTCAATACCCATGAGGCACAGAGCGATATTAGTAAGCGGTCTTGTGTTGGTGCTGCTCGTAGCTAGTGCGTTCAGCTTCAAGTTTGTGCCTTCCGGTGGACCTCAAACGGCATTCGCCCAAGCTGGGTACGTTGGCTCGGACGTCTGCGCTGCGTGCCATAGGGCCATCTACGACAGTTTCAAAGTGACAGGGCACCCGTATAAGCTGCGCACCGCAGAAGAGGCTCGTGCCGCCGGGCTGCCCAAGCCCAGCTACGTCGAATGGCGCGATATACTGTTCGTAATCGGTGGCTTCAAGTGGAAGGCTCGCTACATCGACCAGAACGGCTATATTATTACCCAGAGCAAGGACGGGTCCATCAAGGGCAAGAATCAGTTCAATCTCGAGACCGAGCAATTCGTTGATTACGAGGCGGGCAAGGCTAAGCCCTATGACTGCGGCGGATGCCACACGACGGGGTACTCCAAAGAAGGGAATCAGTTGGGCAAGCCGGGCCTGATCGGCACGTGGGTGTTCAACGGTATCCAGTGTGAGGCGTGTCACGGGCCAGCCAGTCAGCATATATATAGTGGGGGCGATAAGACGAAGATCAAGGTGGACAAGAGCGCGGCTGCCTGCGGAACGTGCCATTCACGCGGCACGGATATGGCTGTTATCCCTGCAAAGCCGCCCTTCATTGAACACCATGAGCAGTATCAAGAGCTGCTCCAAAGTCCGCACAAGAAGCTGGACTGCGTCACGTGTCACAACCCGCACAAGCGGGCACGGCTGGAGATGAACGCGACGTGTGTGAGTTGTCACTTCGCGCAAGCTGCAGACTTTCAAGGCAGCAAGCACCAGAAGGCCGGGGTGCGCTGCGAGAGCTGCCACATGCCCAATCTCGTCAAGACTGCCGTGCAGCGCGGGCCATTTGAGGCAGATATCCCTGCTCACCTGTTCACGATCACCACGGACACTCAAGCCAAGCAGTTCACCGACGACGGCAAGTTCGCCAACGGCTATGTCACCTGGCAGTACGCGTGCTTGCCCTGTCACTCCGGACGGGATGAAGCCTGGGCTGCCCAGAATATCAAGGGGGTTCATAAGCTAGGAAAGTAGCCTACACATTCTTACAAGAGAGGAGGTGAAGAAGAAGAGCCTAATCTATGAGACGCAAAGTTCTGTATGGAATCGTGCTAGCCGTTGGGTTGAGTGCTCTTGCCGCTGGCCTGGTAGCTGCTTCGCTAGGCCCCGCGGAGGAGTGGCTGAAGAGCAAGCACGCCAACCGCGAGACGGCTCTCGCTGAAGCGACCGTCGAGTCCCGTGGGCCGCTGGCCGCGCATTGCGCGCGGTGCCATAGCGAGCAGGGCTTTCTCGCTTGGCTCCCCCAGCTGCTGGCGGGCAACCCCGGCTTGATCATCGATCCCAGCACCGGCAAGCCCGCCGAAGTCCCCTATCTCACCCAGCTGGGCTTGACAAAAGAGAAAGTTCAGCCCATCACCTGCACGGTCTGCCACGGGGCTGACTTCGCCCTGCGCATCCAGGGAAGCACGCCCCTGTTGCCGGCAGGCTTCGCTGCTATGGGTGTAGGCAAGGGCGCGATGTGCATGACCTGCCACAACACGCGCAACGGCCGCATCCAATGGGATTCCCAAGATCCCAAGCGCTACACCGGGCCGCATGAGGCCGCCCAAGCCGATGTCATCATGGGGAAGAACGTCTACTTCCTCAATGACACGGCCGAGCTGGTCTCGCCCCATGCCGCGTTCACCGGCGATTCGTGCGTGACGTGCCATAAGACCCTGGGGAAAGAGGGCCACACGTTCGAGCCGTCGGAGACCGCCTGCGCCAGCTGTCACGGCCCAGCGATGAAGATCGAGTTCGTCACCGAGCCGACGCAGCACCTCCTGGAGCAGCTCCGAGGAGCTATAGAGAAGAAGGTGCTCGCCGCACGCGACAGGATCAAGATCGTGACCGCCTGGGACCCCAAGACCGGCAAAGACACGCCCGACACAGCCATCGACGCTGCCCAAATCAAGAGCGTCGATCTCTTGACTATTCGCGGGCAACTGGCGTTCAAGTTCACCATGGCCGATGGCAGCGAAGTCTACAGCCAGATAGGGAACGTCAAGGACGCCCCGGGCGATCAAGGCAAGCCGGTCTTCGCCACTTCGGATCCCATCGTGCGAGCAGCACATAACTATATGCTCATCAAGTATGACGGGAGCAAGGGGGTGCACAACCCCGGCTTCGTTCGCGATGTGTTGCTGACGACACTGAAAGCGATGGCCCAGTAGTCGAAAGGAGGTCGTATCATGGCGAAACGATGGGCTCTGCTTGCAGCGCTCATAGTGATTGCGAGCGCTATAGGCGCGATGGTCTTTGCGGTAGCGCAGCAGCCGCCGCCGCTGCCTCAGGGGCATGTCCCTGTGCCTCCAGACAGCTCAGCAGCCACGTGCTTCGAGTGCCACCAGAGCCCGCCGCCGCTCAAGACCGAGCAAGTCGGCTTTTGTAAGACGTGCCACATCACGACGCACTTCGTCACCAGGGCCGGCTTCGCGGTCGAGCGGCCAGGGCCGCGGCCTAAGCACGTCATTGCCTTCGACTGGACTGCGGCGGAGTGCTCCAGCTGCCATACACCGCACAAGACGATGGTCGCTAAGCACCCCGTGAACGAGAAGCAGCCCAACAGCAGCTTCTGCCTCCCCTGCCACGAGACGCCCTCAGTCAAGGGCATCACCGGGCAGGAGAACGCCGGGGAGTTCTGCGCGGGGTGTCACAACTTGGGTCTGGCGCCCACGCACGTGCAGGCTCCGCCAGATGCTAAAGCGGTCTTCTGCTTCGGCTGCCATAAGTAACACCCAGAGAGCGTATGGGAGAGGGCCCTGGCCAGGAGAGTCAGGGCCCTCTATACTTATGAGCTCACAGCCATCCACAAGGAGTGACAGCGATGATGAGTCTTCGGCGATGGCCCAGCATCGGGGTTATCTGTGCTCTTCTTTTGAGTTTTGGAGAGGCCCAACAAAACTGCGCCGTCACCGTTCAACCAGGGCAGTCTGTCCAACAAGCGATCAATACAGTCAGTGATGGCGCTCTCGTCTGCCTAGCAGCGGGCAGGTTCACCGAGAATATCACTATCGCGAAGGATCTCGCGCTGCGCGGCGCGGGAAGAACCCAGACCGTTCTCCAAGGAGCGGTGCGGATCGAGCGCGACCAAGAGATCACCGTGACCCTCACAGAATTAACCGTGAGCGGATCGCGCTTTGGCGCGGCCGTGCGCGTCGCCGGAAGAGCGAACGTCTCTCTAGAGAGCCTCGCCCTCACGGAGAGCTTCATGGGCTTGCTCGCTATAGGCTCTGCTCGCGTCGCACTCAGCAGCGTGCACATATTGAACAATCAATACGACGGCCTGCGCGCCGAAGGCGAAGCGACCGTCACCGCTCAAAACGCTTCTATTACGGACAATGGGCTGGACGGCGTCGTCGTGCGGGATGCCGCTGTGCTGCAGCTCAGCGAGAGCATCGTCGAGAACAATAGGCGCTGCGGGCTGCGAGTCTTCTCCGGAAAGGTCTCTGGAACCCCAAACGCGATGCGCGGCAACGGCGCAGATCTATGCGGCTTCGCCCCGTCGGCTTTGAGAAAACCCCTCGTCCCACAAACGGAGAAGACCCAGCTCGCTGTCCCTGGGGATTTCCAAAACGTTCAAGAAGCACTTGACGCTCTCGCTCCCGGCGGCACGATACTCGTGCAGAATGGGACATATGAAGTTGGACTGACCCTGTGGAAGCCCGTCACGGTGCGCGGTAACAGTGAAACAGTCCTAAAAGCCCTGCCGGAGCGCCAGCTCGTCCTCTCGGTGATCGCCGAGGCACAGTCGGTCGTCCTGGAGGGCGTGACGGTGACAGGGAGCCGTGGCGATGGAGTGGTGCTCTACGGCCAGACGACTTTGAGAAATATCAAAATTAGCGATCACGCCGACGATGGCGTCGAGATCGCTGGCTCGGCCATCGTACAGTATATAAGCAGCTCCATCTCCGGCAACAGAGACGATGGGCTTTTCGCCTCTGAAAGAGCCCAGCTCACCCTGATAGACACGACGATCTCCAATAACGAGGGCGACGGCATCGAAGCCCGAGACTCTACAAGTGTAAGACTTCAGAATTCTCAAGTCTCTGGCAATAAGCTCCGTGGGCTGGATGTACGGATCGCCGCGCAGCTGGAGCTTGTCAGCTCACGAGTGACAGAGAATAAGTCCGACGGGCTGGTCTTGAGAGATGCTGTGCACGCGAATTTAGAGTCTGCACAGATTATAAAAAATGGTGCCGACGGCCTGCTCGTGACCGATAAGGCCCGCGCGACGCTGACCAACTCCCAGATTGCGGAGAACGGGACCAATGGCCTTGAAGTGAGCGGCGCAGCGACGGCAGAGATTGCTCGCACGGCGTTGCAGGGCAACGGCTCTGAGCCAGCATGTATGCGCGCCGATCAGCTCTGTAGCGGCATTGTCGTCATTGGGGACGCTCAGGTGCGCCTGATAGATTCAATCGTACGCGGGAGCGCCGACTGGGGAATCATGTCCTGGCTGCGGCGCTGCGGTGCCCCGTTCGATTTCTTCACCGGTCGGGTGGCGTTTGAGGGCACCAATACGATTGAGGGCAATAACAGATCGGGAAACCACAAGGGCAATCCGGGGACGCACCCGTTTGCGAACCTCCCGGACGGGCAAGTCTGTCTGCCGTAGTTTTATCTAAGCGACGACAGCCGCTGGGGAAGACGCGACGTAGCGCTCCAGTACTCGACCCAATCTCTTGATGCCCTCTTCGATCTTCTCTGGGTTCATAAAAGAGAAGTTGAGGCGCAGCGTGTTGCGTCCGGAGCCGTCGGCGAAGAACGCTCCCCCTGGAACGAACGCCACCTTCTCTTGGATCGCTTCCTTGAGCACTTCTGTGGCGTCCAAGTGCTCCGGCAGGATGACCCATAAGAAGAGCCCGCCCTGGGGGTGCGTCCAGCGCACCCCCTCGGGGAAGTATCTCTGGAGGGCTTTGAGCATGGCGTCGCGCCGCTCCCGATAGACTGCCCGAATGACCCGCACGTGCTTATCCAAAAAGCCCCCTCGCGCCACCTCGTAGGCCACCATCTGGGTAAAAGTGCTCGTGTGCAGGTCGGATCCCTGCTTGGCTTGGACTAATTTCTGGATCACTTCGACCGGCGCGATGATCCACCCCAGGCGCAACCCCGGCGCCAATGTCTTAGAGAAGGTGCTCAGATAGATGACGTTCCCGCTGTAGGGCACGCCGTTGTGCGCCTGAAACTCGTTGTCCAGAACGACCAACGACGGCAGATGATCCCCCTCGTAGCGCAACTGCCCATAGGGGTCGTCTTCGATGATGGGCACACCGTAGTGATCGGCAAGCTCTATGAGCTTCTTGCGGCGCTCCAGCGACAGCGTCACGCCGGCGGGGTTGTGAAAGTTGGGCAAGACATAGAGAAACTTGGGGCTGACGCGCAAGGCAGCCTCGAGCTTGTCCGTCTGCAACCCGTCATCATCGAGAGGGACGGTGACGTACTCAGCTTGATAGGCGTTCCACGCTTGGAGCGCTCCCAAGTAGGTGGGCTTCTCGACCAGAACGCGATCCCCGGGGTTGATGAAGACCTTCCCGATGAGATCGAGTGCTTGCTGGGAGCCGCTGGTGATCAAGATATTCTCGGGCCCGACGACGATGCCGTAGCGGGCCGTATGGCGCGCGATCATCTCTCTCAAGGGGCGATAGCCCTCGGTGGTGCTGTACTGCAGCGCTTGTGGGCCGTGCTCGGCCAAGACTCTCTGACAGGCCTCCTGGAACTCCTTGACGGGGAAGACCTCGGGTGCGGGCAACCCGCCCGCAAACGAGATCACCTCCGGCTGCTCGGTGAGCTTCAACAGCTCACGCACCATAGAGCTCTGCATTCTTTGGGTGCGCTGGGCGTAGCGTTCGGTCCAGAGCGTCTTCATAGAACCTCCTTCTCCTAGCGGAAGAAGACCCAGGTCACGACCGCGAAGATAGGCCACAGGATGAGCGTAGAGTAGACCATATAGCCGAAGAAGCTGGGCATCCTCATGCGCTCGCTCTCCACTATAGCTTTTACCATAAAATTGGGGCCGTTGCCAATATACGTGTTGGCGCCCATGAAGACGGCCCCGCACGAGATGGCCGCCAACAACGTCGCGCCGGCGTCGGTCTCGACGAGCTGCCGCAGATATTGTGGCGCTTCCACGCTGATGCCCTGCAAGCCCGCAGCCGTCGCCGCCATCGTCAGATACGTTGGGGCGTTGTCGAGAAAGCTCGAGAGCACGCCCGTGGCCCAGAAGAACTGCCACGGCTCCCTCAGCCCCAGCTCCGACCCGCGCGCGTTCAAGATCAACAGCGCCGGGATCATGGTGGTAAAGATCCCTGCGAAGACGACCGCTACTTCGATAATCGGCCCCCAACTGAAGTGATTCTCCCTCCGCCACCTCTCATCCGAGAGCCGCCAGCTCAGCAGCGCTAGCACGATCATTGCAGCACTGAGCGCAAGCTCATGCAGCCCCGGCCCCACGTGAAACGCCCCCAACAGATAGATCGTCAGGACGACTCCCCCCAGCAGAAAGAAGTTTCTCGCCCCCAAGATCTGAAACGGCTCATGCCGGAGCACCATCTCGTCCAAGTCCCCCGGACGCTGAATGTCTTCCCTGCGAAAGACGACAGAATCCCAAATATAGAAGACCAATAATAAGCTCCCGCAAGCGAGGAGCCACTGAGGGAAGAGCCTCAACGTCCACTCGAAGGGCACCCCGTTCAGGAAGCCCAAAAGAAGCGGGGGATCTCCTAAGGGCGTCAAGAGCCCTCCAACGTTGCTCACGAGAAAGATAAAGAAGATCACTATATGGGCCTTGCGCTGCCGGACAGCGTTGGCGCGCAGCAGGGGCCGGATGAGCAACATCGAGGCGCCGGTCGTGCCGATGAAGCTCGCCAAGATCGCGCCAACCCCCAAGAAGATCGTATTGATCTCCGGGGTGCCCACGAAGCTCCCGCGGATCACGATGCCCCCTGAAATCGTGAAGAGCGCTCCAAGCAACAAAATAAACGAGCAATATTCGAGGGCTGTCTTGACGATCACCTCGACGCCCGCGCCGTTGACACAGACGGGCACGCCAATATTGAGACAATTCTGAGCGAAGCTCGCCAGCTCCGGGCTGACCCACGTTGCTAAATAGAGCGCGACGGGGATGCCAAAGAGCGCGCTGACCAGGGCTTTATTGCGGTTCTTCTCCCAAAAATGTGGAGCAATGAGAGGGAGCAGCGCAATTGAGAGCAATAACAAGACAAAGGGCAACGCCGACCATAAAGGGAGCAGTTTTCCTAGCTCTTGACCTTCCATGCTTTCTATTTTGCCAAAAAAGATGGTCTTTCGCCATGACATGTATCAGGGGGGGAGATGGTGCTTGCGCAGACTTGAAATCCTCGCACAAATGTGCTTTACTTTCTCTCTCTATCTTCACGAAAGGAGCACCATGACTACACTGGAGATCCAAGCCTTTGATCCGAAGACGGCGAGCCCATCGGACTTCGAAGCGTATAACGCCTTTACAAATCGTATACAAGCCGAGATGTGGCCCGAGGACCCGCCCACTACACTCGAAGAGACGATCCGTGAGCTGCGGGCGACGCCCCCTTTTGTAGTAGCCCAGCGTTGGGTTGTCTGGCGCGGTAGTGAGATCGTTGCTCGGGGCGGAGCAACTTTTTGGCGCACCGACGATAACCAACATCTGCTCAACTTCGACATTGCTGTCTTACCGGAGCTGCGGCGCCAGGGGTGGGCCAAGCGCCTGCTCAAACGGATCGCCGACGTCGCGCACCACGAGAAGCGTCGGCTCTTGATGACCTGGACTGATTCAGCGATTCCCGCGGGAGAAGCGTTTATGAAGCGCCTGGGGGCACGACCAGGACAAGCTCACCTCACCAATCAGTTAAATCTTGCTGAGCTAGACAGGGAGCTGGTGCGGCGTTGGCAGGAGTGCGCACCTCAGGAGGAGTTCGAGCTTGGGTTGTGGGAGGGCCCCTATCCAGAAAGCGAGCTCGAAGCTATAGTAAGACTGCGCGCAGTGATGAACACAGAACCCAGAGATGACTTGGAGATTGAAGATAGAAAGTGGACGCCGGAGCAACTGCGCCAAATCGAAGCGTCCCTTGCCGAGCGCAAGACCGAGCGCTGGACGATCTACGTGCGCCAGAGGAAGACGGGAAATCTCGCCGGATATACTGAAGTCTTCTGGAGTCCCTTCGAGCCGGAGACGCTCTATCAAGGGGACACAGGCGTCTTTCCCCAATATCGCGGGCGCGGCTTAGGAAAGTGGCTCAAGGCTGCCATGTTGGAGAAAGTGCTGCGTGATCGCCCTCAGGTCAAGCGCGTGCGCACGGGCAACGCCAACTCCAACGCCCCCATGCTCAAGATCAACTATGAACTGGGCTTTAGGCCCTACAAACAGTGGACGACCTGGCAGGTGGAGCTCGAGAAGGTGCTGGAGTATCTCAGATCATCTCCAACCTGAGCTGATCAGCCTTTCCTGGCGCGCTGGATGAGTCTTCCTACCGTCTCTCGCGCTTTTTGGTATTGATCCGCTGTTGCTCCTAGCTCGACGCCATGCTCTTGCGCGAGCCTTTGTATATCGTAGATGCTCATTTCTAGTAACTCTGCGGCCCGCTCTATCGTCAGTCTCCCTTCAGACAATAGCTCTAGCACATACTCTTCTGCCCCAGCATATAACAATTGCCGAAGGGCGGTTGCTTTGTCGGTTCGGTCAGCTTTACTCTTCAGTTCCGCCAATTCTAGTATCCCTCTAGGAAGGCGCAAGGCATACGGCTTGGTGCTCATCTGTGGCTCCTTTCTCGAAGATCTTGCAGATCTTTGAAGGCAGCTTCATACTGTTCTCGCCGGATGAGAGGGCGTAAACGCTCCAAGGCTTGCTGAGCTTCGTGAATCTTCATCATACTGTGCTCAGCCAGGAAAATTAAAGCTGCGCTGGGCGTCATATACGGGATCCCCTGGGCTTCAAGCACATTTAAGAAAGCACGATCGTCACTCAAGACGACGTCGGCACGCTCACGAGAGAACATCCGAAGAATCTCACGCTCTCCTGCACCTAATGATAGCATGCCAGTACCGGCTTTTGTCTTTATGCGCGATGGTGGTCGTTGTCCGTAGCGTTTCAAGATGCGCTCGATCTCAAGAGCGTCTTTGTACCCACGCACTTTGCCCTCCTCGACAGCCTCTCGATAGACCTGCGGGCTGATGAGCAGTTCCACATGCTGGGCCAAGGTCTCCAAAATCCCGGATTTAGCCATCTTAATCAGCGCATCAGCATCGCAGATTACTTTCATATTCAAAGATATGCATAAGTTTACTTTGAGGAGCGCTGAGCCGTCAAGGCCAAGCAAGAAGACAAGATCAGATCATCTCCAGCCTGAGCTGATCGGCCTTCTCGATGGGCTGAGCTAAATCGAGAATGGCTACAGTCCGTGGCACAGGGTAGGCCGACGACGTAAACAGCGTCAGGCACCGCTTGCCAAAGAGATAGCGCGGCGCGTGAGGCTGATGGCCACGCACTAAGATCTTTTTGCCCAACTTTCTCATAATCTCTCTGAAGTAGGCTTCGCCGTACTGAGGCCGACTGCCCCAGTCCCCAAGATAGTACCCCGAAACCTCTTGCCAATCCCCCCAGGTGATCGCGCGCCACTGAGCTGAACCGCCTTCAATCTGACTGATCTCGCCCAGGCTCTGCACATCAGGCAGCCCCGCATGAGCCGCAAGCACGCCATTGGGCGTCGCGACGACAAAGGGCAACAGCGCGAGCGCCTCAGCGAAACTCTTTCGGCGCTCCTCGTCCAGCTCGCTCCAGAAGTCCGCAGGAGAGAACTCCGTATACTTCCAGCCCTCATGGTTGCCCTGCAGTAAAAAAATATTCTCTGGATGCTGCAGCTTCTGCTCCACCAGAAAGAGAATATTCTCTAAAGAGCGTGGTCCACGGTCTACATAGTCCCCCAGAAAAACGAGGGTCGTCTCTGAATCCCAATAGCGCTCGAGGACGATCTGCGAGGCTTCGAAATCGCCGTGGGTATCGCCGACGAAGACCACACGCCCTCGAGAAGAAAGCTCAATGAGCCGTCCTTGGGAGATAAAGAGCTCTGAAGCCCTCCGAAGGAGCGTTCGCTCGTCCATCATAGCTCCGCGAAGCCCTTGAATTTCTGCTCGATCTTGCCCGAGAGCATCTTCACGATAGATGCCCTCCCCGACTCCGTCGCGGCGAACTTCTTCAGCTCGTCGGTGAATTGCGTCAGGCGCAACGGCTCAAGATATTTCTCAAAATCGCGCTGGCGCAGGCGTCCAAATCTTCAGCCCTTGGGAGTTGGCCTTCTGCACGTCTTCGGGTTTGATCTGGGCCCACTCGAAGTTGACGACCCAGCGAGGAAGTGATCGGCGCCGCCGTGGAGTTCGATCTGGCCGGCTTGGGCGAATTTTTCTAAAAAGCTATAGACGCGCTGTTCGAACGCACTGTGAAACCGCACTGGTGCGACGGCCATAGGCACCTCTGTCTTTCTGAAAAACTGAGCTATTACAGTTTACAAGAGGGTTTTGAGCAAGTCAAGAAAAGGTCGCCGCGACCGTGTTTGCGTGATCACCTATACGTTCGCATCCGTGGCACCCGCGGCTAAATTGTCCACAATCAGAGAGACCCAGATGCGCGTCCCCTTAATACAGGGCTTGCCAAAGCAGACATGGGGATTGATCGAGATGCGGTCACGCCAGTTCTGCATAGTTACCCTCCACGCTTACAAATATTATACATCTCCGGCCGGCGATCTGTGAACAGATCGTTCATCGCTGTGACTTTCTTGTCGTCAGCTTGAGCAGGACTGATCTCGACGACCTGCACAGACTCCCCATCAGGCAGGGCTTGAGCTAAAATGTCGCCGTTGGGCGCCACGATCTGACTCGCTCCCGTAAACGTGAGCTTCTTCCCCTGACGCTCTTCTGCCCCGTAGCGATTGGCTAAGACCCAAAAGATTCTGTTCTCCATCGCTCGCACGCGCGTGATCTGCTGCCCCTTGCCCAGCAAGACTAAATTCGACGGGTGACAGATGATCTGCGCCCCTTGCAGTGCTAACGCCCGCGTCGCCTCAGGGAAAAAATGATCGAAACAGACGAGCATCCCGACCTTGGCTATTCCCAGATCATACACCCTAAAGGGCGTATCCCCAGGAGCGAAATAGAGCTTCTCCTCCCAAAAGAGATGCGCTTTTCTGTATGTCGCTCTATACCCGTCAGGCCCGATGAGCACCGCCGAGTTATAGCACTTCTTCGAGATCTCATCTCTTTCAGCCATGCCCAGCACCAGCCATACGTGCTTGCGCCGCGTCAGATCTTCTAAAAAGAGCGTGGTCGGGCCGGGAATGGGCTCCGCGAGCTCGTGGACTTCGTCTTGCGAGGTGAAGAGATACCCCGTGGTGCACAGCTCCGGCAACACCATTAGATCTGCTTCAGTCTCTCTCAATGTTTCGGCGATCTTCTGTAAATTGGCGCGCTTGTCGCCAAAGACTGGACAGAACTGATAGAACCCGACTTTGATCATCGGCCACACTCCGGAGGCAGAAGATTCACAGTGACAAGCTGAGAGAGATCGCTTTGGCGCTCGATCAGCTTTTTTTCAGAGAGAAAGCTTTGGAGCTTCTCCCATCTTGCGAGCTGATTATGGCATGGCGCACCGGCAAAGAGCGCCAGCGTCGCCTCGAAGAATTTTCTGTTCAGCTCGGCTTCGCGCTGCAGATCAGGGTTCGCCCTGAGAAAGAGCGCCAATGCGCGATCTGGATCTTGGAGGGTTAGCGCGACGGCGCGCCCTAGAGCCTTCAGAAATCTTCGCAAAAGCTCCGACTTCTGGCGAGTGACCGTCTCATTGACGATGAAGACTAGCTGAGGATGATCAGGAATGCCGTGCTCCTCAAACGGGAAGAAGACTGTCTCTTTTCCCTCTTGGACTTCGACTAAAATTTTTTCGACGTTTCGGAACGCCCCGATGGCGTCCACTTGGCCGGTCAAGAGCGCCGGAAGAGTGTCAAAGCCCACGTTGATGAGAGTGTAATCCCCGGGCTTGAGGCCCACGGTTTCGAGCATGGCTGCCCACAAGACGGGCTCCTCAGGTTCCAGAGAATACCCGATCTTGCGGCCTTTGAAATCAGCGAGGGTACGAATCCCGCGCTCTTTGAGCGCGAGCAAGCCCCCAAGGGGCTTCTGGATGAGCGAGCCCACAGCCGTCAACGGGACATTCTGCGCACGAATGACTATGAGATTGATCGGCGTCGTCAGAGCGAGGTCCGCGCGGCCCGAAGCAGCCAGCTTGGCCGGGTCGCTGGGATCAAAGGCCGTC
>FWWM01005534.1_pt1 | contig 27595 bp, 20 predicted proteins | sample 2228351 | NCBI WGS metagenome assembly FWWM01 (sample SAMEA103939774, study PRJEB20133) | metagenome | reverse complement strand
TTTTTGTGAATTTTTGTATTTTAAACTAATTTTTGATAAGTAAATAGATATTGACATTTGTTTTTTGGGTGATAAAATAAAGAAGAGTTGTTTTTCATTGCCTTATTGGTTAATTGTTCAATGCCTCTTTTTAATCATTTAATTCTTTTTAGAAATTTTTAACAAACTACTGTACGTGTCAAACCTTGTTGTTGTCCGAGTAGATGGTGTGTTATCGACATCAGAAGATTTCAGGTGTGAAACGAAAGGTGATATTGTATGGTGGAACATTGCTACCCTCAGAGAAAGCGAAGCAGGCATGCCTCTTCCTTCTGGAGATACGTTTTGGCTGTCTGCTTCTTACTCTTCCTGTTGAGTATTGCTGGATGCGCATTTGCCTCTGTTCAGCCCCGTAAAGCGAAGGCCTTGATCTTTACGCGCAGTGGTGGTTTTGCCGGCGTCTCCGATGAGCTAACTATTGATCTGGAGACAGGCACTGCGCATTTACAGAACGGAAAGGAAATACGAACCACAACACTATCACAAGAACAACGTACACGCCTGCAAGCACTAATTGCAGGTCTTGATCTGAGTAGTCTCCCGGCAACGCCGTCGCAAGAGCAATGTTGTGATTTGTTGATGTATCGGATTCAGATTGACACCGTCGTTATTCAAACCACTGATGGAGAGATACCGCCTGCGTTGCAGCCATTAATTGCAGAACTGAATGTGATAGTGTCAGGAATGCTCTCTCAATAGCCCGGTTCATAAATGTTGGGTGTAACGAAAGGGAGGGGTTATATGCGTACACGTCGCGTCTTTTCCTGGCTCACACTTATCATCGTGTTCTGTTGGCAACTAGGACTGGTCGCTTCATTCTCGCCAGCTCCTGTCGTATTGGCGGCCCCTCCGAGCGAGCGACCACAGCGAGTCTTTGTAGATGAGTTTGTTGCTCCCCATCCAACCCTTGCAGTAGCATTGCCGGGTGCTGCCGGCAATGATCCGAAGACGGTTGCGCTCGACTTTTTACAAGGGCCAGGTGTAAGTTTGGTGAATACTGTGAGTGATCTCACCTGGATGCCTGTACGAAGCGAGGCAGTTGATGAGGGTGTGACGGTAGTCCGGCTAGGTCAGTACAAAGATCAAATTCGGATTTGGGGTGCCGATCTGGCGCTTCAGGTGGCTGGTGATACGGTACGTAGTGTCAGTGGTGCATTTATTCCACAAGTGTCGGCAGATACAAAGCCAGTGATTTCTCTGGATGAAGCGATCAAGCTGGCAACTGTGGCCTTGCAGAACGACCCACCGCGGCACGATGACGCGGAACTTGCTTTCCTGACCACGGCTTTTGCCAAGGCTCGTCTTGACGAGCATGAACTGGTCTTTTTCAATCCTGAGCTGTTTGGATTGGAAGAGAGTGATACAGCCCTTGCCTATCGGTTAGTGTTAACAGCGCCAGATGACAGTGTCAGCGCAACCGTTGTCGTTGATGCGATATCCGGTAAAGTTCGTCTCAGTTTTTCGAACTATCACAGCGGGTTGAATCGAGTAATTCGGGATGCTGGTGGGGTAAGTACGACATCTGGAAGTGTATGTTATACCGAAAGTGGCCCTTCCGGTACGCCACATCCTGATTGTGTAGCAGCTTTTACGAATACCGGTCTAACATACAACTATTTCTGGAGCACCTTTGCTCGTGATAGCTATAATGGGTCTGGTGCTACTATGATTGCAGTCGTGCGGTATGGCACGGCTGCAAATGCTTTCTGGAATGGGTCGCTAACAGCGTATGGACCAGGCTTTGCTACTCGCGATGTTGTAGCCCACGAATGGACGCATGCGGTAACGCAGTATACTGCCGGTCTCATTTATAACGGTCAATCGGGTGCTCTAAACGAGTCGTTCTCTGATGTGTTTGGGGCGATGGTTGATAGCGACGACTGGCTGATGGGTGAAGACACACCAATTGGTGTGATCCGTAGTCTAGCTAATCCCCCTGCGTACAATCAACCTGATCGAGTGAGTAATTATGTGTGTACCACCAGTGATAATGGCGGAGTACACATTAATAGTGGTATCCCCAATAAAGCGGCATACCTGATGGCCGAGGGTGGAACGTTCAACGGACGCACGATCACCGCGATTGGTCGTCTTGCTACTGCGCGCATTTTTTACCGTGCGCTTACTGGTTACTTAACCTCGGCATCCACATTCACAGACTTGTATAACGCTTTGCTGGCAGCGGCATCTTCGCTGTATGGCTCATCGTCATCGCAGTATCAGGCAACGCTTAATGCTGCTCAGGCAGTAGGGCTCAATACACCGGTTCCTTGTGGTGGTTCGGCTACACCTGATAGTTATGAACCCGATAACAGTCCAGCTACAGCAAGCTCGATCACAGTTAACAGTGCGGCACAAAACCACAACTTCCATATAGCCGGTGATCAGGACTGGGTCACATTCAATGCAACGAGTGGAACCGTTTATACAATTCGGACCAGCGGTTTGCAGAGCAGTGCTGATACCGTTCTGGCATTGTTTGCGAATAATGGGTCTCTCCTGTTGACCCAAAATGACGATTACGGCGGTAGCCTGGCATCACAGATTGTCTGGACGGCAACAGCCAATGCACCTCTGCACGTGCGGGTTACCAATTTTGGTGGCCGGGGTGGTGCGAATACTGGCTACAGCCTGACCGTGACATCATCTGCTCCAACAACGCCACCCGATGCATACGAACCTGATAACGCGCTTAGCACTGCCAGATCAATTACAGTGGGTGGTGCAGCACAGCGTCACAACTTCCATATCGCCGGTGATCAAGATTGGGTGCGGTTTAGTGCAACAGCGGGTACTACGTATCGTATCGAGACACTTAATCTCGGTGCAACCGCTGACACTGTGCTTGAACTGTACAATGGGAGTGCTGTACGCCTGACCTACAATGATGATTACGGTGGTACTCTGGCATCACGAATCGATTGGTATGCGCCAACCAGTGGTACCTTCTTCGTAAGAGTACGACATTACAGCTCTGCTGCGTATGGTACAACGACCAGTTACGATATACGAGTTCTAGGTATACCGGTAACTGGTGACAGCTATGAACCTGACAACAGCCAGAGTACGGCCCGGCCAATTGCGGTCAATGGCGCAACGCAGACCCATACCTTCCACGTTCCAGGCGATCAGGACTGGGTATGCTTTAATGCCGTAGCCGGACAATCGTATGTCATCGAGACGTTGAATCTGGCCTCTGGTAATGATACTGTCCTCGAGTTGTATAACAGTAGCGGAACCCTGCTGGCCTACAATGATGATTACGGCGGTACTCTGGCATCACGTATTGGATACACCTCACCTGTGGCGCAACAGTTGTGTGTGAAGGTGAGGCATTACAGCAGTAGTGCCGGTGGTACGCATTTGCGGTATGATTTACGCGTTGTAACAGTCGATAGCGCCACTCCTGACTCGTATGAGCCGGACAACTCCCCTTCAGAAGCTCGTACAATTACACCAGGGACACTCGATGCGCCCAATACAACGATTCATAACTTCCACGTCGCGGGTGATCAGGACTGGGTAAGCCTTACTGCGGTTGCCGGTGGTTTCTACCGCTTTGAAACCGATAGCCTTGAGTCACGTGCCGATACCGTCATTTCACTCTTCAACTCATCGCTATCGCTGTTGGCTGAAGACGACGATGGTGGCGAAGGTCTGGCATCACGTCTAACCTGGTATGCGCCAAGTGATGGAACCTACTATCTCCGCGTTCGCCATTACAATAGTAGTATTGGCGGTTCGCAAACTGGATACCGGCTACGTATTGGAGCATATTATACTCCCGCTACTCCTGATGCCTACGAGCCTGATAATACGCTGGCTACTGCCAAACCAATTTCAACCGGTGGGGCAACTCAAGACCACAACTTCCACGCCATTGGTGATCAGGATTGGGTTTACTTCGATGCAGTAAATGGTGTCGAGTACACGATGCTCACCAGTGATCTTGGTACCCGTGCTGACACGGTGCTTGAGTTGTATAGCAGCAGTGGTAGCTTGCTGGCGTTCAATGATGATTATAGTGGGTTAGCGTCACGGATTGTCTGGCAAGCCCCTGCAACCGGTCGCTTTTATCTGAAAGTACGCCAGTATAACGGTAATGTGTATGGTGCCAATACCAATTATCGTCTGAGAATCTCTAGCGCAACGCCTGATGCGTATGAACCAGACAACACACTCAGTGCTGCTCGCCCAATTACCGTTAATGGCGGATCACAGAGCCATAACTTCCATGCTGCCGGCGATCAAGACTGGATTGTTTTTGGGGCCACTGCCGGTTATCTTTATCGCATCGAAACTTTCAATCTGGCTTCCTGCAGTGATACGGTGCTTGAGTTGTATAACAGTAGCGGCACCTTGCTGGCGTTCAACGATGACGGTGGTGGCGGTTGGGCATCGCGAATTGATTGGACGGCGCCTTCCTCAGGGAATTTCTATGTGAAGGTGCGTCACTATAGCTCTGCGGCTTACGGTGCCTGTACTGCATATGAGGTTCGGGTGACTAGTAGTGGGTCCGTGGGTGACAGTTATGAGCCGGATAATACCCTTGCAACTGCTCGCCCGATCACTGTCAATGGAACTGCACAAAGGCATAATTTCCACGTTGCCGGTGATCTAGACTGGGTCTACTTCGATATCAGTTCTGGTTATCGCTACAATATACGTACCTTTAATCTGGGTTCGTGTAGCGACACAGTGCTCGAGTTGTATGATAGCAGTGGTACCACCAGGCTGGCGTATGATGATGATGGTGGCGGTGGTCTGGCATCACGGATTGAATTCATTGCCTTAACCAATACCAGACTTAACCTCAAAGTTCGCCACTATAGCGCTTCGGCGAGTGGTCCATGTACCCAGTATGATCTGGAGGTGACCAGAATCGCAGGAATTACCCCTGATGCCTATGAACCCGATGATACTTCTGCTCAGGCACGTCTCTTCACCGTCAATGGCAGTGGTCAAAACCGGAATTTCCATACACCAACTGATCTAGACTGGGTTGTCTTCGGGGCTACAGCCGGCACAACGTACACCATCTACACCTACAATTTAGGAGCCGAAGCCGATACGGTCCTGGAACTGTACCGAAGCGATGGTACAATGATCGCGTATAACGATGATGGTGGTGGCGGCTGGGCATCACGGATTGTCTGGACAGCATCGGCTACCGGTAGTTACTTCGTTAAGATTCGGCCCTACGGTTCAACCGGTGGACGGCCAACATCAACCTACTCGTTCCGGATTATTACCGGCACTACATTGAGTAACGAAGACGAAGCAGGCCATGCGCTAACACCACTCGTCACAACACAGAATGAGGAGGTAAGTGGTAATCGCCTGCGTGTAGTGGATGTTACCGTTGATACTACTCCGCGTCCCGGCCAGGAATTTACGACGGTTATCCGGGCTGTAGGTTCGGCTGAGAGTGTCAAACTCGTGATCACGCCGAAGAGCAGTCTGGTTGACTTACTTGCCATCGAGCCACTCGCTGCGGATGGGCAGCCGTTGGCAGAGAATGGATGGCTTGCTCAGGAGTTGAGCACTGGCGATCTGGTAATTATGACGGCCTGGAGTGCCGACCAACCAACCGACTTTGTGCGGTTGCGCTGGCGGCTGCGGGCAACTCTTGACGAAAAACTGCTCGTCTTGCCTGTCCAGGTGCTGGCCACTGATGGAAGTGGTGATTTCTGGCAGAGCCAGGTCGCTGTAGCGGTACCAACTGTCGCCGGTGCAGCCAAGATCGATGAGGTTTCACCAACGTTCGTTACCATTTCCTCGACCGCAACGCTGAGTATTCGGGTGAGTGGTCTGAATGGTGAACTGCCAAAAGCATATCTCGTTGATATGAATGGGCAGAACGAGCAGCAATTCGCCGCTATTTCATACGCACCGGGTTCGGACGATACACTCATCGCTTCGTTTGATCCTTCCTTCAAGTCAGGCTTCTACAAGGTGCGGCTTGATTTGGCGGATGGAAGCCAGGTCTTCTCAGAGGTGATAGTGCGTCTCCTATCGCCGGGTGAGCGAGTCTACAACGTGTACGTCCCGACAACACTGCGGTAGGGATCGTTGCGATCCGGGTGTAGGGAACTAAAAACCGAAGGGGACAGTCAGCTTGCTACTGTCCCCTTCGGTTTTGTAGAATGATCGAGCTTTAGGTTATACAAGTGTGGACAGATTAACTGTGTTGCGCTAACCCATCATACAACCGCACAACCTGAGTTGGCGGCGTAATACCCTCATCCCGCAATCGTGCACGCAGCCGTTTGATCAGCTCGTGGCGAAGGAGAAACTGGTCGGTAAAGGTTTGACCGCGCAAGACGACGGTAAAGCGCGTTCCTGATGGATCGACTCCGTTGAAGCGAATGAGTGGCTCGAAGGTCGCTACACCACCAGTAGTGGTGGTCAGAATCTCACGGGCGACCTCAAGGGCCACTCTTTCGGTGTGTTCCAGATCGGCATCAGGTCCGACCGCAAAGTCGACCAGGACTGCTAGTTCCGGTTCAGGTCGGCTAAAATTGGTAACGATCTGGGTGATCATTTGGGCGTTGGGAATGATGATAATGTTGTTCGCCAGTTGCTGGATGTAGGTGTCAGACCAGCGAATATCGGTGACAAATCCCTCTTCGCCAGAGGCAAGCCGAATGTAGTCGCCGGGTCGTACCCGATTAGAGACGATAATCTGTACCCCGGCAAAAAAGTTGGCTAACGGCTCGCGGAGGGCAAGGGTAAGGCCGAGACTCGATCCGGCAATGACAGTCAGCACCGGGCCGAGCGGAACACCGTAGCTGACCAGCAGGGTACCACCAATCGCTAATGCCCCCAGAACACGCAACAGGTTATTGATGAGTGAAATGTTTCCGATCTGACGGTGGCGGAGATAGCTATCGACAAGATTGGTGATTAACCGCACAATAAAGATAGCAAGTGCCAGCGTCGAAGCGATACTGAGGATAGGTTGCCAGGACTCGATCAAGGGCGGAGCGATAACCTGATCGCCGACCAGGTTGATCAAGAGTACGAGCGTCCAGAAGGTAAACTGTCCCCCAAGCGCGATGGCGATGGCTTCGATCACAATCGCGTTGCGAGCATCGGCCCAGCGTTTGATGTATGGACGCACCAGCCAATCGAGAATGAGACTGCCGGCCAGGAGCACTACGGCGAGAATAATGGTTTCGGTACGTTCAATTTCGTTCGTAATCATACAGGTATTATAGCCAACTTTGATAGGAGTACAAACCAGATGATGGACGATGAGCAGCGAATTGCCGATTTACGTCGCATGCAGCGAGTTGCAACCGGTTTACTCGTAGCAGCGGGAATTGTCTTCGTGCTGGCGAGTATCTGGCGTGATGTCGCACCGTGGGTGCCGTTCGTTCGGGCATTTGCCGAGGCAGCAATGGTCGGCGCCTTTGCCGACTGGTTTGCGGTTACTGCACTTTTTCGGCATCCACTTGGGTTGCCGATCCCACATACAGCGATCATTCCCCGTCGTAAAGAACGCATTGCTGTTAGCTTCGGTCGTTTTATTGAACATAATTTTCTTGACCCTGATCAGATTACCAAACGAATTCGCCATCATGATCCGATTACCCGTATAGCGCACTGGCTACGCCAGCCTGAACACTCACAGCAGGTGGCAGACGTAGTGGCCGACGCAATCAGTGGTCTGTTGCGGGTCATTGACGATGATGACGTGAGCCAGGCGCTGGCACGAGGGCTGAATCAACGTCTCGAAAGCATCCCGGCGGCACCGCTGGCCGGTCGTCTGCTTGGGATCTTTCTCACCGGTGGTAGACAGCGCGATGCGCTGATGCAGCTTATCCATTTGCTGGCAGAAGTTATTGCTAAGAATGAAACGGAAATCCGGCGCCGGATTGCCGGTGAGCTACCACCGTGGGTGCCCCGTATTGTCGATCAGCGTATCTACGAACGGTTGCTGGAAGGAGTGCAGCGCTTGTTGCGTGAATTGCGTGATACGCCGGATCATCCGCTCTTCCAGCAGTTTACCAACTTGATTGATCGCTGGATCGTCGATTTACAGTTTGACCCCCAGGTTCAGCAGCAGGGTGAAGCATTGAAGCGTGAGCTGATGGCACACCCGATGGTGCGAGAGCTGGTTCAGGCAAGCTGGCGTGACCTGAAGCTAACCCTTCTTGCCCAGAGTGTATCACCTGCGTCACCGTTGCGCCATTCGATTGCCACTGCACTGACGCGGTTTGCCGATCTTCTCGAACACAATGCGGAATGGCGTGACAAAATAGACACCTGGATCGCGGCGGCGGTGGTGGCCATTGTCCGGCGTTACCGGCACGCGATAGGTGAATTTGTCACGCAGACGGTCAATAACTGGGATACGGAGGTAACAACGCGCAAAATCGAGCTGCAATTCGGGCGTGATCTGCAATTTATTCGCATTAATGGTACCATTGTAGGTGGCCTGGTTGGCCTGATTATTTACAGTGTTTCTCTTCTCTTTTCCTGAGTGAGCGATGCTGCTCGTGACGCGAGGAGGCGCATGATGACGAAGCAGAGTAAACGAACGACCATCGACGGCCATCGTCTGCATCCCGAAAGTCTGATGATGAGTTATGGGTATGTGCCGGCACTCTCTGAAGGTGCGATCAAGTGTCCGATTTTTCAGACCTCAACCTTCGTGTTTCAGACCGCTGAAGAGGGTAAAGCCTTCTTCGAGCTGGCCTACGGTCTACGCCATCCCCGTGAGGGCGAAGAGATTGGCCTGATCTACAGCCGGCTTAACAACCCCGATCTTGAAATTCTGGAAGACCGGCTTACGCTGTGGGATCAGGCTGAGGCCGCAGCAGTGTTTGCCAGCGGGATGGCGGCTATCACCACCACCCTGCTCACCTTCTTACGGCCCGGCGATGTCATTGTGCATAGTGAACCGGTCTATGGCGGTACTGATTACCTGTTGAAGCACGTCTTACCGTCATTGGGGATACGACGATTTGGTTTTATGTCGGGTGTCTCACCCGAACAGGTTGAAGTTCAACTGCGACGAGCCGGCCTGTTCGATGCGGTAGGGATGATCTATCTTGAAACGCCGGCGAATCCAACAAATGCGCTGGTAGACATTGCCGGCTTTGCAGCGCTGGCGAAGCGGATGCCACGACGAGTCTTAACCGCAGTTGATAATACATTTCTCGGCCCGCTCTGGCAACATCCCCTGGCCCATGGTGCCGATCTGGTGCTCTACTCGGCCACCAAGTATATCGGTGGCCACAGTGATGTGATTGCCGGGGTCTGTCTGGGCAGTCGTGAGTTGCTGGCCCAGGTGAAGGGGATGCGCACCATTATGGGAACGATGGCGGGTGCGCATACCGGCTGGCTCCTGCTACGGTCGCTGGAGACGCTCAAGATTCGGATGGAGACGCAGCAAGCCGGCGCACGTCGGGTAGCCGATTTTCTGGCAACCCATCCCAAAGTGGCGCGGGTCTACTATCTCGGCCATCTTGAGAGTAATGACCCCCAATACCACATCTATCGGCGGCAATGTTTGGGACCGGGGGCAATGATCTCGTTTGATCTGCACGGTGGTGAGGCGGAAGCGTTTCGCTTTCTCAACCATCTGCAATTGATCCACCTGGCAGTGAGTCTGGGTGGTACCGAGTCGCTGGCCGAGCACCCGGCTTCGATGACCCACTCGGATGTCGATCCCGAAGAGCGCATCGAGTTTGGGATTGGCCCGGCCATGATCCGGCTGTCGGTAGGAGTGGAGCATCCTGATGATCTGATCGCCGATCTGAATCAGGCGTTGCGGGCGGTATAATTTTCGAGAAGTTAGAAAATAGGAGATAGGAGTTAGAAAATAGGGGATAGGAAAGAGGGAGAGGAGGTCGGGTGTAGGGAAGACATTCTCGAACCTTGGTCTGTTATTGGGGCTGGTTGGGGTAGGTGAAGGTATTGCCTTTGCCTACCCTCGCAGATTGGCCAGGTATAGGCTATGCGGACAGGTGCGATGGGATTTTCAGAAGTTAGAAAATAGGAGATAGGAAAGAGGGAGTGGAGGCCGGGTGTAGGGAAGAAATTTTCTTACCTGGGTCTGTTATGGAGCTGGTTGGGGTAGGTGAGGGTGTGGCCTTTGCCTACCCTCGCAGATTGGCCCGGTACAGGCTATGCAGACAGGTGCGATGGGATTTTCAGAAGTTAGAAAATAGGAGATAGGGGTTAGGAAATAGGAGTAGGAAAGAGGGAGTGGAGGTCGGGTATAGGGAAAACATTCTCTTACCTGGGGCTGTTATCAGGGCTGGTTGGGGTGGTGAAGGTATTGCCTTTGCCTACCCTCGCAGATTGGCCAGGTATAGGCTATGCGGACAGGTGTTCAGCGATAGTCCCCATATGAAGGATCGTGTCTTCTGATAGAAATCTCTCGCTCGATACCATCAGGAATCCCAGAACCGCATTCTCGATACCATTGTCAATTATCCATCATCCATCGCGATAAGTACGATTATTACCTGTCCATAGATGCGGTATAATTGTGCTGGTTGCACTGTTGGCCAACGCTACACCTTCCCTGTCTCGCACGTGAACGCTTTGCTTTTATGACCGACATCACGGGGTTATCTGCCTTTGCTAAGGTCTGGATGTTATGAAGAAATTGATATCCTTATTGCACTCTTTTTCACATAAGAAAGCTTGACATGTACACAAAAGCGCAGCATCATGCATATATATCTCTGTTTGATGTTTCGGTAGGATAAGAACAACGCTTCCATCTTCGCAAGAAAGAACGTATCCGAATAATCATACCGGGATAGGCGAAGGCATTGCCCTCGCTCACCTATCACATTTGCTCAAAGCGATACGATACATCGGCAACGTAGAACGCGGTTATGTCGGTGTTCTTTTCGTATGTCGGAACAATACCGGGAAAACGAGGAGACTACCATCGAATCATTGCCCCCTTTGACAGCCGATGATACAGTGCGTGCGATTGTCAGCCATGACACCGATGGAGCGATTATTGTTGATCGCAGCGGTGTTGTACGGTTTTTGAATAGTGCTGCCGAACGACTGCTCAATCGTCATGGCGCAGAATTGCACGGCAAGGTCTTTGGTTTTCCGCTCGTAGTAGGTGAGCGGGCGGAAGTGGAGGTTTTGCGTCCGAATGGCGATTTCTCGGTCGCCGAGATGCGGGTGCTGGCGATTCGGTGGGAGGGTCAAGACGCAATCTTAATTACGTTGCGCGACATCACCGCCGAGCGTCAGGCAGAAGCAGCGCTCCGCGAAGCAGAAGAGTTCAGTATTGCGATTTTGAATTCATTGACCAGCGAGATTGCGGTGATTGACGAGCACGGCAGGATTATTGCCGTGAATGAAGCCTGGCTGGATTTCGGTCGGCGCAACGGTATTACCGATCTGTCAGCGATTGGAATTGGGGTAGATTATTTTGCGGTTTGTGCCGCAGTCAGCGATGATGTGTATACTGCTGAGATTTTGCGTGGCTTGAAGGCAGTGCTCCGTGGTGAAATAACCGAATTCATGCACGAGTACCCGTGTACTGGCCCGCAGGGAACCCGCTGGTTTGCGCTGCGGGCAGTACCACTGCGTGGGACACGTCGGGGATTGGTGATTTCTCATCAGGATATTACCGATCAGCGTCGGGCAGCCCAGATCGCGGCTGAAGCAGAGATGTTGCGCGAACAGTTGCGGCAGATGGAACGAGAGCTGGTTAACGTTGAAGCTATTTCTCGTCCAGAAGAGGTACAACGTTCGCGACTGGCACCGCTTCGCCAGCGTGCTCCCGATCTCTTTGCGCATGCGCTGGAACGTTACGGCGCTATTCTGGAAGAAGCTCTACACAGTCGGGTGCATCGCACGCCAATGCCTTCACAGGCTCTCCGCGAATTAGGCGAGTGGCTGGGGGCGGTCTGGGCTACGCCGCGTGATTTAATTGATACCCATTTGCAAGCGATCCGTGAACGTAGTCAGTTTTATGCGCCCAAAAAGATTCAGGCCTACTTTGAAGAAGGACGTCTGCTGTTGTTAGAGCTAATGGGTTATCTTGCATCGTACTATCGAGCAGTAGCGGCGGGTGAATTGCGTGATCAGGATAAGTAGTAAGAGTTGACTGCTGGCGGGATGAGTCTGTGAGTAAAATTGTTTTGCAGCTCTATATTGCAGGTCACACACCTCGTGCCGAACGTGCAATTGGCACGTTGCGTCGTATGATTGAGTCGGAACTGGCCGGTTACGAGTGTGATTTGACGATCATTGATGTTCTTGCCAACCCGCAGCAGGCAGAAGATCAGAAGATTCTGGCCACTCCGACACTGATTAAGAGTTCGCCTCCACCATACCGGCGGGTGATTGGCGATCTTTCCAGTGTCACCGATCTGTTGCAAGTGTTGAACTTACCTCCAAAATCGTGAGTTTGCTATTCATTGGTACCAACAAGGAGCAATCTGGTGTGCGCTGATCAGATCGAACGCCTGCCTACCGGAATTACCGGTTTTGACCATATTGCTAACGGTGGTTTGCCGAAGGGTCGCACAACGCTGGTTTCGGGTACCGCCGGTAGCGCAAAGACCGTCTTTGCTGCCCAGTTTCTGGCGGCTGGTATCAAACGTGGTGAACCAGGGGTCTTTGTGACCTTTGAAGAGACCCCAGATGCTTTGCGCCGTAATATGCTGGGTTTTGGATGGGATATTGCCCGCTGGGAAGCAGAAGGGAAGTGGGCTTTTGTTGATGTGTCGCCTCAACCTGACGAAGAGATTGTCGAGTTGGGTTCATACGATCTCGGAGCATTACTGGCCCGCATTGAGCATGCGGTACGTAGCATCGGGGCCGTTCGGCTGTCCCTCGACTCGCTCGGCGCCATCTTCACCCGCTTAAGCGATACCAGAGTGGTACGCAACGAGCTGCTGCGGATTGTCAGTACCCTACGCCGGCTGGAAGTGACAGCAGTCTTGACCGCTGAACGAACGCAAGAATACGGAGAGATTGCGCGCTACGGGGTCGAGGAGTTTGTCTCCGACGATGTGGTCATTTTGCGCAATGTGCTCGAAGATGAGAAGCGGCGGCGCACGGTCGAAATTCTCAAGTTTCGTGGTACGTCGCACCAAAAGGGTAGCTTTCCCTTCACCGTTATCCCCGGCGAAGGGATTCATGTCATTCCGCTCTCGGCGATTGAGCTGAAGCAACGATCTTCCAATGTTCGGATTACATCGGGAAACGCTGAGCTGGATCGCATGTGTGGCGGTGGTTTCTTCCGCGATTCGATTGTGCTGGTGAGCGGTGCTACCGGAACCGGTAAAACGCTTATGGCCACAACCTTTATGGCTGCCGGGGTTCGCCAGCAGGAACGCTCGCTACTCTTCGCTTTTGAAGAGAGTCGCGATCAGCTCTTCCGTAATGCGATTGGTTGGGGGATCGATTTCGAGCAGATGGAGCGCGATGGTTTGTTGCGTGTGATCTGCAATTATCCCGAAGTAACCAGTCTGGAAGATCAGTTGATCTTTATGAAGGCCGAAATTGATCGCTTTCGTCCACAACGGGTAGCGGTAGATAGCCTCTCGGCACTAGAGCGGGTAGCCACAATTAAAGGGTTTCGCGAATTTGTGATCGGTTTGACGTCATTTATCAAGCATCAAGAAATGGCCGGTCTCTACACGGCGACTACCCCAACCCTGCTCGGCGGTTCGTCGGTGACAGAGGCACATATTTCGACCATCACCGACTCGATCATTCTGTTGCGGTATGTTGAGCTGTTTGGCGAGATGCGCCGCGGGTTAACGGTCTTGAAAATGCGCGGTTCTGGTCACGATAAGGATATTCGTGAGTTTACGATTGATAGTCGTGGAATGCACATCGGTCGTCCATTCCGCAACATTTCAGGCATTTTGTCAGGTCAATTCACCCACATTGCCCCAAGTGAAATTGATCGCCTGAGTGCGATGTTTCGCGACGAAGAAAGTAGCGAGGCGCGCGATCAATCATCTTGAAGGCTTTTCGGAGTCCTGGCCGGTAAGAGGAGACTATTCACAGTGCGGCAAGACCACTCTGAACGCAATCCACAGTCTGCCGATCTCGAGTCGTCGAATCTGGATCGACAGGCTCTCTATGCGATTCTTGCCAACAATATTAATGCCTTGCTCATTCTCGATCTCGGCGGTGTCGTACTCTTCGCCAATGAAGCAGCCCAGCGTCTGTTTGGTCGGCAGTCTGCTCAACTGACCGGCAGTCCATTTGGTTTTCCACTTCAGCCCGGCCTGACAGTGGACGCCGAGATTGTGCGCCCTGATAACTCAGTCGTGATTGTCGATCTACGGGTTGAGCCGATAGAGTGGCAGGGTACGCCGGCAATGCTGGCCGTGCTGCACGATATTACTGATCGAAAGCAGGCCGAACAGCAATTGATCGAGACGCAGCAGCTTTTGCATTCGGCGCTGGACGCCCTGCCAACCGCTATTGCTATCCTCAATCAGTACGGTCAGGTCTTAGCCGCGAATGTCCGTTGGTTGCAACTGGGGCCTCTGCTTGGTGTTGAGACGGTCGATTGTGCAGTCGGCGCATCGTTTCTGGCGGCGTGCCATTTGGGAGGTAAAACGGCAGGTGTCATCGCTCAGGCCATTGAACGTCTGTTACATGGCGATGTGACGCGATACGAAGATGAGTTTGCGGTAGGGAAAGAAGCGCGACGCTGGCTGGAAATACGGGTGGTGCGCTTTGGTTCTGGCGAGCGGGTGCGGGCCGTGGTGGTGCTTGACGACATCTCGGCCCGACGGAAGGCTGAGCAGATCGCCCTCGCTCGTCGCCGGGTGTTGGAATTGATAGCTCGCCAGTACGATTTACGAACAATTACCCGCGAATTGTTACACCTGATTGGAGAGCAAGTTCCTGATCTGATCTACGCTGCTTGTGTTGTGCGTTCGAGTAATCTGTTTGTTAGCTATAGCACATCGTTACCGGAAGAGGCGATCAAACATCTTGACGCCTGGGCTGGTGAGGTGCTGGCATCCGAGCTGCGTCCGCAGCAGCGGATGTTATCGCTGCGGGTAGACCCTTCCCGGTGGCCGGTAGTTGATTACATCCTGCAAGCATACGCGGTGAGCGAAACGTGGATGATGGCATTGCGAACCAACCGCGATGTCGATAGCTGGCTACTCGTTTGCCGACAGCAGAATAACCCACTGACAGCCGAAGAACAGCTTCTGATTGAACAGTTTGAACAGTTGAGCCTTATCGCGCTCGAACAGCACGCTACACTGCATAAACTCGCCTATCAGGCGCATCACGATGCACTCACCGGCTTACCGAACCGGCTGCTGTTCGAGGATCGCTTGCAGCAGGCGATTGAGCATGCCCGGCGGGCAAATACCATGGTTGCTGTGCTCTTCATCGATCTCGACCGTTTCAAACACGTCAATGATACCCTTGGTCACACAACCGGTGATATGCTCCTGATCCAGGTTGCTCGTCGCTTTGAAGCATGCATACGCGCAACCGATACTATTGCCCGTCATGGGGGTGATGAATTCTTACTGGTGTTGTCTGACATTACGTCGCCCCAGCAAGTGACACACGTTGTGCGTCGTCTCCACGAGGCGCTCGACCAGCCCTTCTTCGTCAACGGCCACGAGATTTTTGTGAGTGCCAGTATCGGCGCCAGTCTGTATCCGATTGACGGTACCGATGTGATTGCATTACAACGGGCTGCCGATGTTGCAATGTATCGTGCCAAGCAGCTTTTGCACAACAGTTTCCAATTTTTTGATGCGGCAATTACCGATGTCTCTATCGAACGATTACAGATCGAGAACCTTCTACGACGGGCGATTGAACGACACGAGCTGTTGCTCTACTATCAACCAAAAGTTGACCGCACGGGGCAGTTGGTCGGTTTAGAGGCGTTGTTGCGCTGGCAACATCCTGAATTGGGAATGGTTTCTCCGGCGCGGTTTATTCCAATTGCCGAAGAAACGGGTCTGATCGTGCCCATTGGCAGATGGGTGCTGCGTGAGGTGGCGCGTCAGGTGACGCAATGGTGGCGCGATGGTCTGAAGGTTGTCCCTGTTGCCGTGAATGTGTCGGTGATCCAGTTTACGCAAGCCGATTTTGCGCAGACTGTTGCCGACACGGTAGCGCAGACTGCATTACCATTTTCCTGGCTGGAACTTGAATTAACCGAAAGTATGCTGATGGGCCAGATTGATGATTTACGTCGCCAGCTCGGTGAGTTGCGCCAGCTTGGGGTGACGCTGGCGATTGATGATTTTGGTACCGGTTACTCCTCACTGTCCTACCTGCACCGTTTACCGATCAACGTGCTGAAGATTGACCGGTCATTTGTTGCGCGTCTCGACCAGGACGATGCCGGAGTTGAACGAAGCCTGATCACCACGATTATCACCCTCGGTCATCATCTTGGGGTGCAGATCGTTGCTGAAGGGGTCGAGACGGCTGGTCAACGTCAGATATTGTTTGACGCCGGTTGTGATGTGTTTCAAGGCTATCACATCAGTCGTCCATTACCTGCCGGTGTGGTACGAGGATGGCTGGAACAGAACGCAGGTACAGGGTGAGCGGAGAAACGTAGGGGCGGGTTCCAAACCCGCCCCTACGTTGCATGTACCTGTTCACATTGCCATCTAAGAGATACGGCGAACAGTTACGCCTTGAATCGCGTACCACGCATTGATAGCGAAGTCCTGCTTCTCGTCATCCCGTTACTCGTTCATCCTGTTGAACCGTTGTTACGCCGTGCAAGGGCTGCCTTGAGCAGGCGCCAGATTGTTCGATGACGTGGCATGACCTCGAAGACCTGACCGTTTTTACCCTCGCGCACAATGCGTAGGGCGAGTTCGGCTGTCTCTTCGGCTGTCGTGCCGAAGATGCGGAGGACGCGGGGCAATTGCTTGATCGCCTCACCACCGGGGCCAACCGTTTCAAAATGATTGATCATGTCTGTCGGCACCATCCCAGGGGTGAGCACGTTGAAGCGCAGGTAGGGGTGGTCTTGATAGTCGCGGGCAAAGGCTTCGGTCAGACGTACAATCGCCGCTTTTGATGTGCTGTATGCCGAGAGAAAGCGCTGGGCACGTTTTGCCCCACCACCGGAGAGATTGATGATCTGACCGTTACGTTGTTTGATCATGTACGGCAATGCTGCCCGACAACCGTAATAGGTACCGAGCAGATTGACCCTGATCACCTGTTCCCAGGCATCGGGCGGTATGTCCAGTGCATAGCCGAATGGCCCTGAGATGCCGGCGTTGTTGACCCAGAGATCGATCCGTCCCATCCTTTCCACAGCGGCACTTGCCAGGGCTTCAACCTCGTTGCGATTGGCGACATCGCAGCGAATACCGGTGACGTTCAAACCAGCAGCCTGCAACGCGCGTTCAGCTTCAGTAAGGTTGGTTGGATTGGTTGATGAGATAATAACCTGCGCACCGGCACGGGCCAGCGCTTCAGCAATTGCCCGGCCAATCCCACGGCTGCCGCCGGTGACGACGGCTTTCAGATCGCGTAAGTCGGATGGTGTACGAGCCATGATCTCCTCACTGGCACAAAACAAGCGAACTCCAAACAGGTTAACGGCGTCGGATAGTCAGGTGATCACCTTCCCGGACAGCACGAATTGACACGCCACGCAGTCCTGGCGGCAAGAGCAGGTGGCGGCGGTATGGGCCAAGTGAAACGACGAGTTCATCGCCACTGACGCTGATGCTCAGATCGTCACGGGCCACGCCGGGTAAGCGCAGGCGTAGAGATGGATCATCGGCTGGGCCAATGGTAATGGGTGGCGGTTGTGGCATCGGTGATAGCATCAGGTCTTGAGCGACATCGATGACGGGATCGATAGCGCCTGGTGTGGCGCCGAAGGGTAAGCGCAACAATGGCAGGTTCGGCCAGCGGGCCTTCACTGCTGCCAGTACGTCTTCCTGTTCGTGGATGACAGACGCTAACCGGTGTCCGGCATCCAATGCCGTCAACAAAGGCCCGATAATAAGGGCATCGAGATTCATACCGAAGAGTGGAAATGCCGGGGCAGAGATAGTGGCTGCGCGCAAGCCGGCTTGATCAGGCCGAATGACCAGCCGTGCTCGCACATGTGCCGGATCGAGGGCTGTATCACGAAGTTGCTCGAACGTAACCCGCGCATCTTGCAGGCGGCCAATCTGCTCAAAGGGTAGTAAATTGGCGGGCAAGGCAGCCCGGGCCAGCGACTCACTCGACTGACCGGGGCCGCGATCAAGCCCGAAAAGCTGACGCATAAGCCAGCGAAAGGTGTCGGGAATGGCTAACGCACGAATGAGGCCATCGGGAGGGCCGGCATCGACGCAAATCACAGCATAGTTACGGCGGGCGTGAATTGCCAGGCGATACACGGCCAGAAACAGATCGATACCGGGCAGCAACGGCAAATCTTCACCGTTCACCGGTGGGCCTGGAAGCTGAACCCGTGCTCGCAGATCATTCCAGATACCGTTCAACTCGTTCAGTGTGTTGCATGCCCAGAAATCAAGGCTGGTACGAAGCGTCATTGGCTCGGACGCTGGTGTGACACCCAACAGGGTAGCGGCAGGGTGCGTCGGTACGAGGCTGGCCAGCAGCGTCGCTTGCCCCTGCGCTGCGAAACCGACAGCCGAAGCAGTGGCAGCCAATGCACTGGCTTCACCACTGAAAAGAATAATCTGCGAGTGTGACGGCCACATTGTATTGATCCTGCCTGCTGAACGGGAAATATATCCGTTGCTTATCGGCTATTATAACGCGGGAATGCCCGATACCTGCTGCCGCTTTGGTCACAGCTATCCGCTATAATGAGTCGTGTCAAACGCTACAGTGCGTTCTCGTATCTCGTTCTGTTCAGGGAGGCGACATGGCAGAGTCATTGATGCAACAACCGCTCGGCGCCATCCTCGATGCACTGGCTTCGCGTGCCCCTACCCCCGGTGGTGGGAGTGTTGCGGCCTTAACCGGCGCTATGGCAGCCGGGTTAGTGAGTATGGTGTGCGAGCTGACTATTGGTAAGCCGCAATTTGCCACTCTTGAAGGTGAACTACGCGCTATTCATGCCCAGGCCGAGCAGTTGCGTAGTGAATTGCAGCGACTGGCAGATGAAGACATCACCGTATTCAACCGACTGGCGGCTGCCTACAAGCTCCCGCGAACGACGGAAGCTGATGCAGCAACGCGGAAGGCAGCGATTCAGCAGATTACCAGGCTGGCAGCGGAAGTGCCACTACGCACAGCACAGGCGGCAACGGCGCTGCTGCCGCTCTGTACAACGCTGGCCAATAACTGTGCACGCCTGGTGGTCAGTGATGTCGGTGTAGCGGCATTTCTGATCCGGGCCGCCGTGCAGAGTGCTGCGCTGAACGTTGAAATTAATCTGGCGGCATTGGAAGATCAATTGTTCGTGCGTGAGACACGGGCACAGTTGCAAGACCTGCTGATCGGACTTGGTGATGAGGTTGATGGTATCGTCACCATTGTTCGGGGAAGGATGGCGGGATGAGCGCACGCATCCTCGATGGGAAGGCATTGGCACAAGAGCTACGGGCTGAAGCCGCAGCACAGATTGCTGAATTGCGCACTCAGATTGATCGTCCACCAACAATCGCCGTAGTGCAGGTTGGCGATGATCCGGCAGCCACCCGCTATGTGCGGAGTATTGACCGCTTGTGTCAGTCGTTGGGAGCCGCCTGCCGGGCAATTGCGCTACCGGCAGAAACGGCGCAGGCTGACCTGGAAGCAACCGTGGCGATGCTGAGTGCAGATGATCGGATTGATGGCATCTTACTGCAATTACCGTTGCCGGCAGGTTTAACTCTCGATGGTGTGCTAAGCCGGCTTGCACCGGAAAAGGATCTCGATGGTATTCACCCGATCAACGCCGGCTTGCTGGCGCAGGGGCGGCCAACACTCACACCCAACACTCCGGCTGGTGGTATTGAACTCTTGCGGCGTTATGGTATCGAGATTCGCGGGCGGCGGGCAGCAGTGGTAGGGCGTTCGGCAATCGTTGGTCGGCCTATGGCCCTCCTGTTACTGCAAGCCGACGCGACAGTAACCATCTGCCATTCACGTACACCCGATCTCGGCGCAGTTTTGCGTGAGTGCGATATTATCGCTGCGGCTGCCGGTCGTCCTGGGCTAATCACTGCCGACATGGTCAAACCCGGTGCGACAGTGATTGACTTCGGTACCAATGTGCTGGCCGATGGAAGCATGGTTGGCGATGTCGATTTTGCTGCCGTGGCTGAGGTGGCCGGGGCAATTACGCCGGTACCTGGTGGTACCGGACCGGTGACCAACGTCATGTTGATGCGGAATCTGATCACGGCAACGCGCACTCGTCTTGGCATCTAACCATCTGTAGCTACTCACGAGTAAGGACGAGACGTGCAGGTTGGCGTGCGAGGCAACAATCTCGCACGTAACAAACCACTCTGGCCGTCAGGTGTTACCAGCGCAAAGGTTTTCTAACTCGTCTCGCTGACTCGTTGGGACATGTGCCACGGAACAGTCCTGGACGAGTGAAGGAATGTGCCGGTATGAAGATTCTGGTTCTCGGTAATGATGGACGCGCTCACGCGCTGGTTTGGAAACTCTTTGCCAGCCCGACGGCTGATGTCCTGGTGGCACCGGGCAATGGTGGTGCGTGCCAGATTGCGCCCCAGGTTGATCTTGATCCACTCCAACCGGCGCAGGTAGCGCAATGGGCGTTTAATGAGCAGATCGATCTCATTGTTCCCGCCGGAAGTGAACCGCTCTGGGCCGGGCTGGTTGATGAGGTCGTAAGTATGCATATTGGCGTGTGTGGTGCGTCACAGCGCAGCACACGCATCGAATGGAGTCGCTGTTACGCCAAAGAATTGCTCTTGCGCTATCAGCTTCCAACACCGAACGGACGCTGTTTTGCCAGCTTACCGATGGCGGAAAAATATCTGGCTGCTCAGCAATTACCGGTGGTACTGCGCGGCGATCACCCGGCTACCGGTGAAGGTGTCTACTTCGACCGCTACACAGCCCTTGAAGCGTTACGGTCATTCTTTGTCAGCCGTCCGGTGGAAGGGAGCAGTCACGGGGTTGTGATTGAAGAATATGTGGCAGGGCCATTGGTCAGCTTTTCGGCTATTACCGATGGCAGTCATCTGGTATCGCTGTTACCGGCTCGTATCTACGAAGGGATGGGACCACAGCCAGATAGCCCGCCCGCACCCGGTATGGGGGCAATTACTGGTAATTCAACCTATGCCCAGCGCTTGACGAGCTATCTTGAACGACACATCATGCAACCCCTTATCGCGGCAATTGCGCGTGAACAATTGCCCTACTGGGGGATTATCGGCGTTGATTGCATTATTGGTGACCATGGCCCGCGCATTGTTGGCCTGCGTTGCAGCCTCCGCGACATGGAAGCACAGGCTGTTTTGCCGCGACTGATCGATGATCTGGTGCCGTACTACGAAGCCGCCATTGCCCGTAGTTTACATCGTTTACCGCCACTGCGTTGGCGCGATGAGGCGAGTGTAGCGCTGGCCCTGGTTACACAAGGCTATCCTCATCATTATCCGATCAATGCAGCAGTTGACGGTATTGGCGATGTAGAAGAAGGCGTACTGGTCTTTCACGACCAGACCGAGTCGCCGTTTATCTTACGCTACGATCCGTCTCGTCGGGAGCGTCTGTTGGGTGGTCAGAGCGGTAGTCTCTATCTGACCGGTGGTCATGTGGTAACCGTGGTGGCATTAGGGGCAACGCTGGCCGGTGCGCGTGGTCGTGCGCTGATTAACGCCGAACGCATTCGCTTTCCCGGTCGGACGTATCGCGACGATGTGGGGGCTGGTGAGAGGTGAGGAGAGAGAAGAGAGGAGATAGAAGATAGAAGAGAGGAGATAAGATATAGAGTGAAAAAGCTGTTTTGTTAATCTATGCAATCACGTGCCCGGTGTGATAACTATATGCAGTGGTTCACGTGAACTTATTTCATAAAAACTGTGCTGTCGTGCTTCTGGACTGTCGTATAGGCTCAAGAACGTGTGCCAATTGCCAACGACAGCATATTCTGCTCACAATCTATCAGTATGGCTGCGAGGATGGCGGACAGCCATCACGCAATGGATTGGTTGCCTTACCCGCTCGTCATAGACGTGTCGCGGCGTTTGGAGTGCGGCAGCCATGCTGCCGCGCCAGCCGTGCTTACGATCCGGTGCGTGGTACGCTGTTGACCCGGCTGGTCACGCGGATGCGGTGTACCTGTCACGATCCTGGAGTCGGTCGGTAGAATGAGATAACGTCCGGTAGCTGTTTTTTGAAACAAGTTCGTGTTGCATGAGTGTGCAGAAGTTGTAGTTTCGCGCTCATTGTGGCCTGTGTCATATCAAGTCTTATTGCATGAAAGCTGTGCAGTCGTGCTACCCGACCATCGCACAGGCTCATGAACGCTCGCCAATCATCAATGATAGCATATCCTGCTCCCAGTCTGCCGGTATGGAAGCGAGGATAGTTGACGATCATCTCCCATGCCATGACGCGCTGGATTGGTTGCCTTTCCTGATCGTTGTGCGCGTGTCGCGGCGTTTTGAGTGTGGCAGCCGTGCGCTCGATCCAGCGCGTGTATAGCAACTCAGCTTATGCCCATCCTCTGTGCCTCTGTGGTGATAAAGGTAGCACCTTGGGCTAATTAATTGAGATAACTTCTGATATAGTGCATTGCATCATTGCCGAGGTTATCAATCATCATTGACCAGCCTCTGCATAGCGTGTTGTTGCGTGGTCAGCGATGCACCGCCTGCTCCCCGGAGCGGGCTTTCGGCTCGTGCACATGCCTCTCCTTCGCCAGAGTCGCGTACTGGATGGGTACGCCCCGCGTCTGCCAGTACGCGCGATGGATACTTCCGCATTCTGAACGATACGTCACAGGCAACCGCATCCACTCGGTGTGTAATACCGTGAGCAGCCGAAGTACCGTTCTTCGTCTCCCTGCTCAGGTCGCCGCGAGGGTGATGGAGAAATTACCAGTAATGACTTCGCGCTTGTGAGCGCGTGGAAGCAGGTCATCATCACATATAATCCATCCAGGTCTGATAACAAATTGATATAACCTCGTTGATTGACTTTCATGACGCAGTGTGTTATACTCGAATCGGATAACGCAATGCGTTATGTGACTACCGAAATCGCTCAGACTATGCTATGATACAGACAGTCTGAACACCAGTTACTCGCACAAAGCAGGAGGTTACTCATGACAACCGTAGAAGAGATTGAAGTTAACGTGCGCCAGATCGACGAGACGCCACCGCAGGTCAATCCGAGCGTTCAGGTATTTGAGGTCGTTCGCAAGTTGATGCTGGCCGGGATCGGCGCTTTCGCGCTCAGCCGCGAAGAGGCCGAGGCTTTCCTCAACCGGCTGGTTGAGCGTGGTGAGCTGGCGCAGAAGGATGCGCAGAAGCTGTTTGATGAGGCGATGGAGCGCTTCCGCAAGACGGCGCTGCCGCAGACAGATCAGGTACAGACCAATCTCAACAACCTCACAGCCCAGGTCGAGACCAGCTTCGAGCAGTTCCTCAATCGGCTTAATATTCCATCGAAGCGGGATATTGATGAGCTGAGCGCCAAGATTGCGCAACTGGCCGTGCGCGTCGAAGAGCTGCGCCGTGCACAGGAGGCGCCGGCCCGTACCCGTGGCCGCAGCGAGGCTAAGGAAGAGAGCAGCGAGAAGTAATTCTTCTGATATTCACTGAACGCCGGCGCTACGGTGATGCCCGTAGTTGCCGGCGTTTTGGCGCAGCGTGTTATAATTGCCGCTGAGACTATCAGGTTCGTCTGGAGTAATGGATAGTGTAGCCGGAACGCTCTCAGTTTCACACCAGCAACGTCTGGCACAAGGCGGCAATTCTATGCATCTGATCAAGAAATACGCGAATCGCAAACTGTATCATACGAATCAGAAACGTTACATTACCCTCGATGGTATTGCCCGATTGGTGCAGGAGGGTGAAACTGTTCAGGTACTCGACAACGAGACCGGCGACGATATTACCGCTAACATTCTGGCCCAGGTCGTGTTGCATGCCCGCGGTCGTCAATCGCCGTTACCAACCAATTTGCTGACCGATCTGATTCAGGTGGGTGGTGACACGATTGCCAATTTGCGCCGTGCCCTCTTCAGTTCGCTTGGGGGCGACGATTTGATCGAAGCCGAAATTGGGCGGCGGATCGATGTGCTGGTGGATGAGGGTGAACTCTCACCGGAGGAAGCTGATCGCTGGCGCAAACTGCTATTGCGGCAGGAGTTTGCGCACGACGCCCGTAACCGGCTGGCCGACCGGATTGCTGATGTTCCCACTCGTAACGATGTCGAACGGCTGCATGCGCAAATCGATGCGCTGGCCAGTACGGTCGAACAATTATTGCGGCGGCGCTAAAGGGTTCATTTTGGTATTAAACGCAATTGTATAGCGGTTCGGCTGGTTTACGTGGTGCAATGACAGATAGGGCCAGACAGGTTACAACGAGCCTGATGTACCCTTGTGGGTCAGCAGGTTGTTTACTCTTCTAAACACTCCACGTCATTCCTGTGCGCCGGGTGCGCGTTAGTGCAGAGAGGCATGGTATGCATCGTAGCAAGGCTGCTCTGGTCCTCGCCGGCGGAGGTGTTGCTGGCGCCGCTTACGAAATTGGAGCGCTCTGTGCCATTGATCAAGTGCTCGAACATCTTTCTGTTAATGAATTTGATGTCTACGTCGGCACCAGTGCCGGAGCGTTGATCAGTGCCTGTCTGGCGAACAATATGTCACCACGCACGTTAATTAGCGTGCTTGAAAGCTCGCTGCTCGGGATTGATCAGCTTGAGCCACACCATCTCTATCAGTTGAATATCACCGATCTTCTGTATCGGGCTGCTCATCTACCCGGTGCCCTGGTACAGGCGATACAGCGTTGGGTCCGTGAGGGTGGTGAAGTTTCGTTACTCGATCTGATTGAAACTGTGGCGGTAGGCTTGCCGACCGGCCTCTACGACTCGCGATCCCTTGAGCAGTACTTGCGCGCAGCCCTTGAGCAGCCCGGTCGCTCGAATCGTTTCGCCGATCTTGATCATGAGTTAATGATTGTCGCTACCGATCTTGATACGGGTGAACGGGCGATTTTCGGTTTGCCACCTCTTGATAATGTGCCAATCTCGCTCGCAGTGTGTGCTTCGGCAGCTATCCCCATTTTTTATCGACCGGTACGAATTGGAGATCACGACTATATCGACGGCGGTCTGCGAGGTACAGCCAGTCTCGATGTGGCAATTGAGCGCGGTGCAGAATTGATCGTCTGTATCAACCCGATGGTGCCTTTCGATAATCGTCGGCATCCACCCGGTGCGGCCATTAGTGATCAGGGAATCCAGCGTATTGGCAATCAGGTGTTTCGTACTTTTATCCATGCCGGCCTGCATTACCATATCAAACAGGTGCGCCGACGCCATCCTGAAGTTGATATTATCTTGATTGAGCCGTCCCGTCAGGATCGGACGATGTTTGCCGAGAATACGATGCGCTTTCATACCCGGATGACGATTGCCCGGCATGGCTTTGAGAGTGTGGCCCGCCAGTTGTGCGAACATTATCCTTACTATCGTGCAATGCTGGCTCGTCACGGTATTACCATCAGCGATGAGCGCATCCGCCAGGATCTCCGCAATTTGCAAATGGCCGGCGATAATCCACATCTGGTACGTGCAGCCCTGGTGACAGGTGGTTCACTGCATACAGCGCCAGCCGGCCTGGCCTCGACCCTGGCTGAACTCGACCGTTTACTGTCGCGCCTTGAGGTAACCCGCTGAGATGATAGTCTATATTGCCTACCCAACCAGCCTGAATTTGCAATCGGCGAATGCGCTGCAAACCTTTACGACGCTCCGTGAATTGCGCGCCCGTCGTCCTGATACACTGGCACTCATTCCAAGATGGGGATTTGAACCGAGTCGATTTCAAGAATTGAATGTCGTCCATTTACCGCGACCGGCCATTGGTAAGCTGTCACGATTGTATAAGAGCACGCTGTTGTATTATCTCGAACATTCGGTATTTGCGGCGATGACCGCAGCCTTTGTTGCTCCACAGCGTCGTCAGGTTGAAGCAGTCTATATTCGTCAACCGATCATTGCTGCGTGGTGGGCCGGCTGCTTTGGTCCACAATTGGGCATACCGGTGATTTACGAGGCTCACGATCTCGAATCACGTAATCCCTCACGCGCAAAAGAACGTTGGGCACGAGGTTTACTCGACTTGATCGACCGTACTGCGCTGTGTCGGGCAACTGCTGTGGCTTCGCTTACCAATGATTTTCGCTGTCTGCTCTCCCAGATCGGCTGGCGCGATCCCGCAGATGTCGCTGTCATTCCCGATGCCTACGATGAGCAGATCTTTACGCCGCAGGATCGTGCGCAGTGTCGGGCCGAACTCGGCTTACCTCCAGATCTGCCAATCGTTGCGTATGCCGGTATGACTTTTGCCCATCGCTGGCTCGATGGTCTTTTGAGCGCCCTTCGTTCACTCAAGACAACCTACCCCACCCTCACGGGGCTGATTCTTGGAGGCCGTCCTGGTGAACGGGCTGCGCTGACTGCCCACGCAGTGAGTGAGGGCTTTCGCGTGGCCGACACAACAACGACACCGGCTGATCTCTACATCCTGCCACCCCGTCCACAAGTCGACGTGGTACGTTGCCTGGGTGCGGCTGATGTGCTGGTTATTCCTGATACCGTCACCGATGTTACTGCGTCGCCTTTGAAGCTGTTTGAGTATCTGGCCCTGGGTTTGCCGCTTGTGTTGCCGGCGATTCCAGCTCTACACGAGATCGTTCCGCCTCATCTGGCGTACAGTTTCCCTCGGCGCAACCTGACCGGCTTACAGGAAGCACTGTCCGCAGCCCTCAATGAACGTGATCCGGCACTGGCAACCGCCCGCCGGGTAGTTGCCGCCGACCATACGTATGGCCGGCGAGCTGAGCGGATTCTGGCCCTGGTGGATCGGGTACGGGCAACGGCATGAGCGTGGATGTGCGGCTATGTCTGCACGGCAAGGTACTGCTAACCGGCGAGTTCAAACCCTGCCTCAATTCGTGGAAGGCTGGCGGGGCTGGTCCGGTGAGCGTACTTGATCGCAGCCCCTGTGGGGCTGGCACGTGGTGAGGGAGAGTTTCAACCCGCACGATCCGGCGGGTTAGGCTTGCGGGCGCGCTCTTGTTTAGCCCCATACTTGCACACCGCGATGGAGCGCTCAATACCGCTGCGTCAAGGTGCCGGGAGAGAGCGTACCTTGACAGTTATTAAACCAGATATAAGTGACTTATGAAGCACGATCAGTAGGGGTGCACAGCTGCGCCCCTACTGTGTCTATGCCAGGCTGTCGGCATCGCTCATAGCAAATCTTGAGTGATACGGTGCATTACCGGACATCACCAGATATGCGATGTTCTGTGATGATCCGTCCCATTCGCGACGATCCGTGGTATCACCTGCAGGATTACGGATGGTGGGCAGAGACGGGTTCTGGAGGGGCGGGTTCTGGAGGGGCGGGTT
>FWWM01005526.1_pt1 | contig 27630 bp, 21 predicted proteins | sample 2228351 | NCBI WGS metagenome assembly FWWM01 (sample SAMEA103939774, study PRJEB20133) | metagenome | reverse complement strand
CGTGCCGCGTAGAGCCGGCCCGACAAGGCGCCAGCGCACGCGCGCGTCACGTGCCTGCAGCCGGGCCCTGGCCATTCGTGCCACACCGACGCGACCTTGGTATCGCCGTGCCTCGTCCCCGCCGCCCTTGACAGGCCTCAATTTTGCGGTATGATGGGGCCAGGTGTTGAGAGGCTGCCATCGGGAGAGGCTCTCCCTGGCCCAACTGAAGATTGAGGGTAAAAACGATGCGTACAAACTGGCGTGGGTTGTGGTTGAGTCTGGCGATTGTTTTGCTGGTCGTGGTGACCTTTCTGGTCGGCGGGGTCGCGGGTTGGGTGGCCCATGGCCGCTATCAGAGGTCGCCCCTGCTATGGTCTGCGCCAACGCCGACCTCGACACCGGTAACCTCCCTGGCCCAGGAGGATGCCCCTGAAAGGGTGCGCGATCAGTTTCGTGTCTTTTGGCAGGCCTGGTCGCTCCTGGAGAACAACTTTTACGACCCCGCACGGGTGGACTATCAAAAGATGACCTACGGAGCAATCAAGGGGATGATGGGGTCGGTGGAGGATGACTATACCTTCTTCTCCACCCCGGCCGAGACCGATGCCTCCCGCACCCACCTGGAACGCGAGTACGAGGGGATTGGCGCCTATATTGACAAGGAGGGGGACTTTCCGGTGCTCCTGGGGCCGGTGCACGACGACACGCCGGCCGCGCGTGCCGGCCTCCGCTCCGGCGACATTGTCCTGGAGGTGGACGGGGTGGATGTCGAGGGCTGGCAGTTGGAGGAGGTCATTGCCCTGATCAAGGGGCCGGCCGGTACTGCTGTGACCCTCAAGATCTATCGTCCCTCGGAGGAGCAGACCTTTGAGGTAACGGTCATCCGCGCTCGCATCGAGGTGCCCAGTGTGGAGGGTGAGGTGCGTGAGGATGGCCTGGCCTATGTGCGGCTCTCTGTCTTTGGAGGCGCCACCGCCGAGGAACTGGACACCGTCCTGGCGGACCTGCTCAAGGAGAACCCCGACGGCCTGATTCTGGACCTGCGGGGGAATGGCGGAGGCTACCTGCGGGCCGCCCAGGAGGTGCTGGGTCGCTTTCTGGCCGAAGGGGTGGCCACCTACGAGGTGGACCGCGATGGTTCCCTCTACCCCTTCCCGGTGATTCCCGGGCTGGAACTGGTCGAGGACCTGCCGATGGTCGTTCTGGTCAACGGCGGCTCGGCCAGTGCCTCCGAGATCGTTGCTGGGGCGTTGCAGGATACCGGGCGGGCCATCCTCATCGGCGAGCAGACCTTTGGCAAGGGCTCGATTCAGCACGTCTTTGACCTGGAGGACGGCTCCTCGATTCGGGTCACCGTGGCCCACTGGCTGACCCCAAACCGGCGCAAGATTCAGGATGAGGGGCTGACGCCGGATATTATCGTCCCGCTCACGCCGGAGGATTTCGACGCCGGCCTGGACCCCCAACTGGACGCCGCCGCGGCCTACCTGCTGGGGCAGCCGCTCCCCGAGACGGCGGCCACACCGACCCCGACCCCGTAGCCATTGGGGGAACGCGATGCCCTACGAAGGCGACCAGTACTGCTTTGCCTGCGGCCGGCAGAACCCGATCGGGTTCCGTCTGCAGTTCACCTATGGCCATGCGGGCGTCGAGGCCCACTTTACTCCGGAGCGGGTCTACCAGGGCTATCCGGGAATTATGCATGGGGGTCTGGTCAGCACATTGCTGGACGAGGCGATGGCCCACGCCGTTGTCGCCCAGGTGGGGCCGGCCGTGACCGGGGAACTGCACGTCCGCCTGCGAGGGCGGGGGGTGCCGATCGGCCGGCCGCTGTGCCTGCGGGGCCGGGTTACCTTCCGCCGGGGCCGTCTGGTCCGCGCCGAGGCTGAACTGAGCGATGAGGAAGGGATCGTACTGGCCCATGGAGAGGGCAAGTTTATGCAGGTGGTGTAGGCCCGATTTGCACTTTCGGCCATAATCGGGTATACTACTACGCACCTTGCGCCCGGCAGCCTTGCCGATTCTTGAGCACAGCAAGGCCGGTCAGGTTTTCTTACCTGGCCGGCCTCTTTCCGGGAGGCGGCAGGGTTGCCGGTCGTGTCGTTGGCCGGACAGGTTGAAGACGAGGAGGACGCTATGCAGTTTCTTGGTCTTGTGGAAGCCACCCCATTCGAACGGGTCGGGCTGATCGCGGTGCTCATCACCGGCGTGGGGGCCCTGATCTACGCCTGGGCGCTGGCCCGCTGGGTGCTGCGGCAGCCGGCCGGCACAGACAAAATGCAGGACATCTCGCTCAGCATCCGCACCGGGGCAGTGGCCTACCTGAACAAGCAGATGGAGGTGGTCATTCCCATCGCCGTGGTGTTGGCGGTGGCCCTCTTTTTCACCGCCTGGGCGACCCGGGAGAGGCTGCCGGAGGCGATGCGCTGGGCTATTCCTCTGGGCCGGGGGGCCGCGCTGCTCCTGGGGGCAAGTTGCTCCCTGGCGATCGGCCAGATCGGGTTGCGCCACATCGGTACCCGGGCCAACGCGCGGGTCTCGGAGCAGGCCCGCCGCGGCTCCTTCCAGGGGGCATTGCGGGTGGCCTATCGCGCCGGGACGATTGCCGGGATGCTGGCCGACGGCCTGGGGCTGATCGGCGGCACGACGATCTTTTTGCTCTATGGCGAACATGCCCCGGAGGTGCTGCTCGGCTTTGGCTTTGGGGGGACATTGCTGGCGATGTTTATGCGCGTTGGCGGCGGCATCTACACCAAGGCCGCCGATGTCGGGGCGGACCTGGTGGGCAAGGTCGAGGCCGGCGTGCCTGAGGACGACCCCCGCAACGCTGCCGTGGTCGCCGACCTGGTCGGGGACAATGTGGGCGACTTTAGCGGGATGGCCGAGGACGTTTTCGAGTCGTACGAGGTGACGATCGTCTCGGCGATGATTTTGGGCCTGGCCATTATGGAGTTGATTCGCAACGGGCAGGTCTCGCTGGACATCCCTTTCCACGCCTGGATTGTCTACCCGCTGCTGGTGCGGGCGATCGGTGTCTTTTCCAGCATCATCGGCACCTATGCCGTCTCCTGGTGGCCGACCAAGGGGGACGCTTTCCGGGCGATGGACCTCTCCTACGACCTCTCCTCGATCATCTCCACGACCGCCTTTTTCTTCCTGGCCTGGTTCTATGCCCAGGACCTGCGCTTTTTTGCTGCGACTGCGGCGGGGATTCTCCTGGCGGTGGGCTTTAACAAGTACACGGCCATATTCACCGAGATCGGGACGGCGGCGGTGAACAAACTGGTCCGTTCGTCCCGCACCGGGCCGGCGACGATGCTCCTGGCCGGCCTGGGGGTAGGCTATGAAAGCACCGTCTGGGCGCTGATGATCATCGTGATGAGCATTCTGCTGTCCGTCGGCATCTATTCGATCACCACACCGGCCTGGCTCAAGCCCTGGGTCATTGGGGGCGCGGCCGTCGTTGGCCTGATCGCGGGGATTTTCCTGGCCGTCAAGAGCCGGCGGATTGAGAACGGCATCTTTGGTGGGCTGGGGGTGGTGGTCATTGGGCTGATTCTGAGCAGTTTCCACAAGGCCCCGTCCGGCCACGAGATCGTCTTTATTATGTACTCGGTCGCCCTGGCGGGAATCGGCATGCTGACGCACACCGGCAACAACCTGGCGATGGACGCCTTTGGCCCAATCGCCGACAATGCCCAGGGAATCGCCGAGATGAGCAAGGAGGACTTTGCCAGCAAAGAGGCTATGGCCACCCTGGCCAAACTGGACGCAGTGGGGAACACGACCAAGGCGATCACCAAAGGAATCGCCATCGCTTCGGCGGTCATTGCCGCGGTCTCGCTCTTTGGGGCCTTTATTACCGACATTAACAAAGAGGCCGCCCGGGTGGGGAGCGCGGCGATCCAGGTCTTGGACGTGGCCGACCCGATCGTCTTTATCGGCCTGCTCATCGGCGGGGCCCTGCCTTTCCTCTTCAGTTCGGTGCTGCTCAACGCCGTCGAGCGGGCTGCCGCGCTGATTATCGAGGAGGTGCGCAGGCAGTTCCGCCGCCCCGGCGTGCTGGAGGGCACGGTCAAGCCGGAGTACGGCCGGGTCGTGCGCATCTGCACCGACGCCGCCCAGCGGGAACTGATCGTCGTGGCGATGCTGGGGATCTTTGTCCCCGTGGTCGTTGGCTTTTTGATTGGAGAGCGGGCCCTGGGCGGGTTCCTGGCCGGGATCATCGTTACCGGGCAGTTGCTGGCCGTCTTTATGGCCAATGCCGGTGGGGCTTGGGACAATGCCAAAAAATCGATCGAGGCCGAGCCGAGCGATCCGGCCAACAACCGGGGCAAAGGCTCCGAGCGACACAAGGCCGGCGTCATCGGCGATACGGTCGGCGATCCCCTGAAGGATACCGCCGGCCCCTCCCTGAACCCGATGATCAAGGTGGTCAACCTGGTCTCCCTCCTGACCGCACCGCTGATCATCACCGTCGCTGCCCGGGGGGGCACCTCTCGCACCGTGGCCATCATCATCGCCGTGGCCTGTTTGATGGCCCTGATGGTGGGAATCCTCTTTAGCAAGCGGGAAACCCGACCGCTTGCTGAGTAGTTGCAGGCCGGCCTCCCGCAGGGGAGGCCGGTTTCTTTTTGCAACCCGGGGCCGATTTGACAAAACGGCCCCCTCATAGTACACTATTTTGTGCCCTGTAGGGGAAATACCCCCTACATCTTGTATTTCTGGCCCACCGAACTGCGTGGAGCGCCCGGATGCAGGCATTGGCTGCGATCCCATCCTGGTTGACCGAAGGAGGTACCGCATGAACGATCTCGCCACCCTAGCCCACCTGGACGTCCCCTGGCCCTACCCCCGCAGCAGCGGCAAAGTGCGCGAGTCTTTTTCCCTTCCCGACGCCCGCCGGCTTTTGGTTGCCACCGACCGACTCTCCGCCTTTGACCGGGTTCTGGCGGCAATCCCCTACAAGGGGCAGGTGCTCAACCAACTGAGCGCATTCTGGTTCCGCAGGACGGCCGACCTGCTGCCCAACCACCTCCTGGATCTGCCCGATCCCAACGTCAGCCTGGTGCAGGAGTGTGCCCCCCTGCCGGTCGAGGTCATTGTGCGCGGCTATATCACCGGTGTGACCCGCACATCCCTCTGGACCCTCTATGCCGCCGGAGAGCGGACGATCTACGGCCACACCCTCCCGGAGGGGTTGCGCAAGGACGACCCGCTCCCCGATCCGCTGATCACCCCGACGACCAAGGCCGGCCCCGGCCAGCACGACGAGCGGCTGACCTGTGCCGAAGTCGTCGAGCGGGGGTTGGTGGACGCATCCACCTGGGAGCAGGTGCTGGCGGTGGCCCTGGCCCTCTTTCGTCGGGGGCAGGAGATGGCGCGGGCGGCCGGCCTGCTCCTGGTGGATACCAAGTACGAGTTCGGCCATGCCCCCGACGGCACCCTCATGGTGATTGACGAACTGCACACCCCCGACTCGAGCCGCTTCTGGAGCGAGGCCGGTTACACGATCGCCCGCCGCAGCGGCGGCTTTCCTGAGCATTGGGACAAGGAGTTTGTCCGGCAGTGGTTTGCCGACCAGGGCTACCGCGGGGCCGGCCCGCCGCCGGCCCTCCCGGCAGAGGTGGTGGAGGAGACCTCCCGCCGCTACGTGGCCCTCTATGAGGCCCTGACCGGGGAGGCCTTCCGGCCGGCCCCTGGCCCCGCCGCCGACCGTATTGCCGGCGTGCTGCGCTCCTTCCTGCCGCAGTGACCCGGCCCGACCTGGAGATGGAGGTCCAGATGCAGGTGATCATCTTCCTCGGCTCACCGGCCGACCGCCCCTTCGGGGAGCGAATCGGCCAGACGCTGGAGCGGTTGGGCGTCCCCTGGGAGGTGCGCATCGCCTCGGCGCACAAGACGCCCCGCCATCTGCTTCAGATACTGGAGCGGTACGAGGCTGAGCCCGGCCCCCGCGTCTATGTGACCGTGGCCGGCCGCTCCAACGCCCTCAGCGGCTTTGTGGACGCGCAGGTGGCGGCCCCGGTCATCGCCTGCCCACCCTACTCGGAAAAGTTCGCCGGTGCAGACCTCTTCTCCTCCCTGCGCATGCCCTCGGGGGTGGCCCCGGCGGTCGTCCTGGAGCCGGAGGCCGCGGCGCTGCTGGCGGCCAAGATGCTGGGGTTGGCCGTCCCCGACCTACGGGAGCGGGTGCGCGCAGAGCAGGAGGGGCAGCGCCGCCGCGTCCTGGAGGCGGATACCGCTTTAAGGAAATGAGGTGACCGAAATGACCTATGCCGACCTGTTACGCCCTGCGGCAAGGGGTTATGCCTTCCTCTACAACCTCACTCTGGTGATCGGGGGGTCTCTGCTGGTGGCCCTGTCCGCCCAGGTGACCGTCCCCTTGCCCTTCAGTCCCGTCCCGATCACCGGGCAGACGCTGGCGGTGCTCCTGGTCGGGGCGCTGCTGGGGAGCCAACTGGGGGCGGCGAGCCTGGTGCTGTACCTGCTGGAAGGGTTGGCCGGCCTACCGGTCTTTGCCGCAGGTCGGGGCGGGCTGGCCGTCCTCCTGGGACCGACCGGCGGCTATCTGCTCGGCTTTGTTGTCGCGGCCTGGCTCACCGGTCGGTTAGCCCAACGAGGCTGGGACCGTCGCTTTGGGAGCACCGTGGCGGCGATGCTCCTGGGCAACGTCGTCATCTATGCCCTGGGGTTGCCCTGGCTGGCCCGCTTCGTAGCAGGGGAGGCCCTCCCACTGGGCCTCTACCCCTTCATCCCCGGCGACCTGCTCAAAGCGGTCCTGGCGGCGACGCTCCTGCCCACCGGTTGGAGGATCATGGACCGGAGGGGGAAAGCAGTTTGATGAACGCCAAACCCCGCGAAGCCTGCGGCATCTGCGGCATCTATGCGGCCGGCTTGGGTGTGGCCCGGCTGACCTTTTTCACCCTCTATGCCCTGCAGCATCGCGGGCAGGAGAGCGCGGGAATCGTCAGCAGCGACGGGCGGATGGCCTACATCCACAAGGGGATGGGGTTGGTTGCGCAGGTCTTTAGCGAGGAGACGCTCCACCCGCTGCGCGGCCACCTGGCCGTGGGGCACACCCGCTACTCCACTACCGGTGCCCCCCGCCTGACCAACGCCCAACCCTTCCTTATCGAGACCGCCCTGGGGCCGCTAGCCGTGGCCCACAACGGCAACCTGACCAACGCCGCCGCCCTGCGTCGGGACCTGCTCCAGCGGGGTGTGGGGTTGATCTCCTCCAGCGACAGCGAACTGATCACCCAACTGCTGGCCGGCGCACCGGGGTACACCTGGGAGGAGCGCATCGCCGCCCTGCTGGAGCAGTCCGCGGGAGCCTATGCGCTGGTCATTCTGACCCGCCGGGCCGTCTATGCCCTCCGGGACCCCTGGGGGTTTCGTCCGCTTTGCCTGGGCCGGCTGAACGAGAGCGGTTGGGTCGTTGCCTCCGAGTCGTGCGCCTTGCGGACGATCGGGGCGACCTTTCTGCGCGAGGTACGGCCTGGGGAGGTCGTCCGGCTGGACGAGGCCGGCCTGACCTCCATCCAGGCCCTCTCCCCCCGGAGTCCGGCCGGCCTGTGCATCTTTGAGTATATCTATTTCGCCCGCCCCGACTCGCTCCTGGAGGGCCGCTCGGTGCACAGCGTCCGCCGGCGGCTGGGGGCGCGGCTGGCCCAGGAACACCCCGTCGCCGCCGACCTGGTCATCGGCGTGCCCGACTCGGCTACCGCCCACGCCATCGGCTACGCTCAGGCGGCCGGTATCCCCTTCGGCGAAGGGTTGATCAAGAACCGCTACATCGGCCGCACCTTCATCCAGCCCGACGACCGCTTGCGCCGCATGGGGGTCGCGCTCAAGTTCAACCCGCTGCCCGAGGCGTTGCGGGGCAAACGCGTCGTCCTGGTGGACGATTCGATCGTCCGGGGCACGACCAGCGGCCCGATCGTCCGCCTGTTGCGCCAGGCCGGGGCCGCTCAGGTGCACATGCGCGTGGCCTCACCTCCGATTCGCCACCCCTGCTTTATGGGGGTGGACATGGCCACGCGGGAGGAACTGATCGCCGCCCAACTCCAGGTGGACGAGATTGCCGAGCATCTGGAGGTGGACTCGCTCGGCTACCTCTCCCTGGAGGGATTGGTCGGGGCGGTGAGCGATGGGGCCAACACGGCCGGCCACTGCAGGGCCTGCTTCACCGGGGAATACCCCGTGCCACCCGAGGCTGTGCCCAAGGGGGTCTTTGAGAGAGGAGACGATGGCGGACTCGGACCGGGGCCGGCTGCCGCAGCGTAACCACGGCCTCGTAGAGGGGCTGGGTCTTCCCGGCTTTGGCCGCGCGCACGTCGGGGCGGATGATACTGTTCCCCACGCGCGTCTGCCGGGGAATCTCAATCCCGATTACCTCCAGGCCGACCGCATCGTGGTTGGCCAGGACTGCCTCCACCAGGGTCGTTCCCACACCGGCAAAGGGGTTCAGCCCGCAGGGCCGCGTTGTCTCGGAACCCGCCGTCGTTCCCACACCGGCAAAGGGGTTCAGTACGGTACCCTCGTGGGGCAGGTATTGCCCCAACACGTTGCGAACAAACGCGGCGGAAAAACCGGCGATCCACGGAACCCGGCGGTGGACCGGCTCCGTCTTGTTCCCGACAAAGGCGGGGTCGCTGAAAGCGGAGCGACCGTTATCCGGCAGTGGCTCTTCCGCAAAGGGCCGGAGTTGCTCGACAGATCCCCCGCGGGGACCAGGTGTTGTCATACGATTCCCCATACCCAGTCCACTCCCCAGGCAATCCGACCAGGTCGCGGGGAGATGATACAGAACAAATGTCTAGATGTCAAGCGGGCGGGACGCGCGCTGTTTTCCCGTCCTGGGCAGGGAAAAGCCCTATGCGCATCCTGATAGTCGGCTCCGGTGGTCGGGAGCATGCCCTAGCCTGGAAACTGGCCCAGTCGCCCCGGATGGAGCGACTCTTGGTCGCGCCGGGGAACGGCGGCACGGCGGCGATTGCCGAAAACCTCCCCATCGCCGCCGATGACCTCCCCGGCCTGCTCGCCTTTGCCCAAAAGGAGCGGATCGACCTGACCGTGGTTGGGCCGGAGGCCCCGCTGGTGGCCGGCCTGGTGGACGCCTTTGCCGAGGCCGGGTTGCGTGCCTTTGGCCCAACGGCCGCTGCTGCCCGCCTGGAGGGCTCCAAGGTCTTTGCCAAGCGCTTTATGGTCGAGGAGGGCATCCCCACCGCTCCGGCAGCCGCCTTGGACGAGTATGCCGCCGCCCTGGCCTACCTCCGCCGGCAGACCCCGCCCGTGGTGGTCAAGGCCGACGGGCTGGCCGCCGGCAAGGGGGTGGCCGTCTGCGCCAGCCTCGAAGAGGCCGAGGCCGCCCTACACCGCGCGATGATCGAGCGGGCCTTTGGGCCGGCCGGCGAGCGGGTGCTCATCGAGGACTGCCTGGAGGGGGAAGAGGCCTCGCTTCTGGCCTTTTGCGACGGCCAGACCGTCGTGCCGATGCCCCCGGCCCGCGACTATAAACGGGCCCACGAGGGTGACCGCGGCCCCAACACCGGCGGGATGGGTTGCTACGCCCCCTCCGGCCACCTCCCGCCGGCCGTGGTGGAGGAGGTCGTCCGGCGGGTGCTCCGGCCGGCCGTGGCCGGGATGCGCCGCCGGGGGAGCCCCTACGTCGGCGTCCTCTACGCCGGCCTGATGCTCACCCCCTACGGCCCCCGCGTCCTCGAGTTCAACTGCCGCTTCGGCGACCCCGAGACGCAGGTGCTCCTGCCCCTCCTGGAGAACGACCTGGTCGAGGTGCTGCTGGCCTGCATCGAGGGCCGGCTGGCGGAGGTGCCCATCCGCTGGAAGCGGGCCTGCACGGCCTGCGTGGTGCTGGCCTCGGAGGGCTACCCCGGCCCCTACGAGAAGGGGCGCGAGATTGTCGGGGCAGAGGCTGCCGGGGAGCGGCCGGGGGTCGTCCTCTTTCACGCCGGCACACGCCGGGAGGGGGAACGGCTCCTCACCGCCGGTGGGCGGGTGCTGGGGGTGACCGCCCTCGGCGATACCCTCGATCAGGCCCGGCAACGAGCCTACGGTGCGGTCGAGGAGGTCGCCTTTGCCGGCATGCACTTCCGCCGCGACATCGGTGCGGGGGCGGTCGAGATCCCCCCTGCACCCCCGCCGGGCGGGGCCTATGCCGCCGCCGGGGTGGATATCGCCGCCGGAGAGCGCGCCGTGGACCTGATGAAGGAGGCCGTCCGCCGCACCTATACCCCCGCCGTCCTGGCCGGCATCGGCCCCTTTGGGGGGCTCTTTTCCCTGGAAGAGATGGCGGACCGGGACCTGGTCCTGGTCGCCTCGACCGACGGGGTCGGCACCAAGACGGTCCTGGCCGCGGCGCTGGGCCGCTACGACACCGTCGGTTACGACATTGTCAACCACTGCCTCAACGACATCCTGGTGCAGGGGGCGCGGCCGCTCTTTTTCCTGGACTATGTGGCGATGGGCCGGCTCGACCCGGAGCAGGTCGCCGATATTGTTCGGGGCTGTGCCGAGGCCTGCCAGGCGATCGGTTGCGCCCTCATCGGGGGCGAGACCGCCGAGATGCCCGGCGTCTACCGACCGGGGACCTTTGACCTGGTCGGGGCGATGGTCGGCTGGGTCGAGCGTGGTGCGATTGTGGACGGGCGCACGGTGCAGGCGGGCGACCTCTGCCTGGGGCTGCCCTCGTCGGGCCTGCACACGAACGGCTACTCCCTGGCCCGGCGGGTCCTGGCCGGCCTGGGCTGGGACGCGCTCCTGCCCGAACTGGGCCGGCCGCTGGGGGAGGTCCTGCTGACGCCGCACCGGGCCTACCTGAAGGAGGTCGAGACGCTCTGGGCGGCCGGTATCCGCATCAAGGCGATGGCCCATATCACCGGTGGCGGCTTTGCTGGCAATATCCCCCGGGTGCTCCCCGATGCCCTGGGGGTGCGCCTGGAGCGGGCCGCCTGGGAGGTGCCGGCCATCTTTCGTCTGATTCAGGAGCGCGGTCGGGTGAGTGTAGAGGAGATGTACCAGGTTTTTAACATGGGAATCGGGCTGGTGCTGCTTCTGGGGCGGGAGCAGGCCGGCCGGGCCCAGGCCCTGCTCCCGGAGACGGTCTGCATCGGCGAGGTCGTGCCCTGGGAGGGGGCCGGGCCCCGAGTGCAATGGAGGGATGCGCAATGACCCGCATCGCGGTGCTCCTCTCGGGCTTGGGCTCGAACCTGCAGGCGGTCCTGGACGCGGTGGCCGGCGGCGCTCTCCCCGGCGTCGGGGTGGCTCTGGTCGTCTCCAACCGACGGGAGGCCTATGGCCTGCGGCGGGCGATCCGGGCGGGCGTTCCGGCGGTCTATTTTCCCCTGGCCCCCTACAGGGTGGCCGGCCGGCCCCGCCAGGAGTACGATGCCGACCTGGCCGCCATCCTGCGGACCTTTGGTGTGGAGTGGGTCGTCCTGGCCGGCTGGATGCACGTCCTGAGCCACGCCTTTTTGCAGCACTTTCCCCACCGCGTGCTCAACCTGCACCCGGCCCTGCCGGGGACCTTTCCCGGCACAAATGCCATCGAACGGGCCTTTCAGGCCTATCAGCAGGGCAAGATCGCCCACACCGGCGTGATGGTCCACCTGGTCCCCGACGAAGGGGTAGACGTCGGGCCGGTGGTTCTCCAGGAAGAGGTGCCGATTCTGCCCAATGACCGCCTGGAGGACCTGGAGGCGCGCATTCACATGGTGGAGCACCGGTTGCTGGTGCAGGCGATCAGACGTCTTGTGGGGGCAGCACACAGATAAGCACGGAATGGAACGGATGAGCACAGGTTTGTGGAGTAGAATATGGTCAATATCGTTCGTGAGGCAGATGACTGGGTTCCGGTTCGGCATATCCTGGTGAGCGTCTCGGACAAGACGGGACTGGAGAACCTGATCCCGGCCCTGGTGGCGATCAATCCGGAGGTGCAGTTCTACTCCACCGGCGGGACCTATCGGCGCATCGCCGCCATCCTGGGGCCGGAGAGGGCCGCCCGCCACCTGACGGCGGTGGCCGATTACACCGGGCAACCGGAGACGCAGGGTGGGCTGGTCAAGACGCTCGATTTCAAGATCTACCTGGGGCTCCTCACCGAGACCTACAACCCGGCCCACCAGGCCGACCTGGAGCGCACCGGCGCGGTGCCGCTGGACATGGTCATCTGCAACCTCTATCCCTTTGCGGAGGCGGTTGCCCGACCCGATGTGACGGTGGAGGAGGCCCGCGCCCAGATTGACATCGGCGGCCCTTCGATGATTCGGGCAGCGGCGAAGAACTTTTTGCGGGTGGCGGTGGTGGTGGACCCGGCCGACTATGCCCCCCTGATCGCCGCCCTGGAGGAGGGAGAGGGCAGCCTGACGCTGGAGCAGCGGTTCGAACTGGCCCGGAAGGCCTTTGCCCACACGGCCCACTACGACGCGGCAATCGTCGCCTTCCTGGAGCAGCAGGAACCGGCGCGCGTTCAGGACGGTTATCGGCTGCTTTAAGGTTGGAGGTGAGATGAGCGAACAGGTTCGAAGGCAGTACCACACGGTGGTGGCGGACCCGTTTCCCGACCGGTTGGAGATTGCTTTTGTCTTTGAGGGGCGGCGGGCGACCCTTTTCTATGAAAAGGTGACCTGGGAGGTCGGTGGCATCCGGCGGGGGCTGCGCTATGGGGAGAACCCCGGCCAGCCGGCCGCGCTGTACCGGCTGGTCAACGGCAACCTGGTGCTGGGGGAGGTAGAGACGATCGCGCCGGGGCGCTATCTGGTCTCAGAGGTGGAACTGTTGCAGGCGGGCAAGCATCCCGGCAAGATCAACCTGACCGATGCCGACAACGCCTTGAACATCCTGCGCTACCTGGGGGAGCGGCCGGCCGCCGCGGTGATCAAGCACAACAACCCCTCCGGCGTGGCCGTGGCCGATACCCTGGTGGAGGCCTACCTCAAGGCCGACCTGGCCGACCACCTGGCCGCCTTTGGCGGGTGCGTTGCCCTGAATCGGCCGGTGGACCGCCCCACCGCCGAGGCGATTGCCGAACGCTACGCCGAGGTCGTGGTGGCCCCCGCGTATGAGGAGGGCACGGTGGAGGTCCTGGTCCGGCGCAAAAATTTGCGCATCATGCGCATCCGCAACATGGAGCGGCTGACGACCTTTGCCCCCGAGCGCGTTGTCGAGTTCAAGACCCTGATCGACGGAGGCCTGATCGCCCAAGCCTCCTTCCTCCCCCGTGTGCGCAGCCGGGCCGACCTGACCCTGGCCGAGGCGACCCACCAGGGGCAGACCTACCGCATCGAGCGGGAGCCGACCGAACAGGAGTATGCCGACATGCTCTTTGGCTGGTGGGTCGAGGCCGGGGTGACCTCCAACTCGGTGCTCTATGTCAGGGACGGGGTGACGGTGGGCATCGGCACGGGCGAGCAGGACCGGGTCGGCGTGGCCCAAATCGCCCGGGACAAGGCCTACCGCAACATGCGTCACCGGCTGGCCTACGAGCGTTACGGTGTGCTCTACGACGCCCTCCCGGATGAGACGTCTCGCCGCGAGATCGCCGCCGAGGTGGAGGAGGCCCACGGCGGGCTGGCCGGCGCGGTGATGGTCTCGGACGGCTTTTTCCCCTTCCCGGACGGGGTGGAGGTTGGTCTGCGTGAGGGGGTGACGGCGGTGATACAACCGGGCGGTTCGCTGAACGACCACGAGGTCATCCGGGCCTGCAACGAGTTTGGGGCGACGATGGTTTTTACGGGGGAGCGGAGTTTTCGGCACTAGGCCCCGTTATAGCGGGATCGGTTGGCCGACCTGGGGCACCTCCACCCGGATGCCGCTCCCGGCCAGTTGGGAGACCCACCAGTTCGCCTCCTCGGTGTGTATCGGAATCAGCACCTCCGGTTGGGCGGTACGGACGAACCGGAGCAATGCGCTGCCGTCGGCGTGGCCGGAGGCGTGGTAGCCCGGCACGACCCCGACCTGGCAGACCCGGCCGGCCGCCTCCCTCCCGGTCGCCTGCAACCCGACCGGCTCCATCTCCAGGTGGCCAATCCAGTTCCATAGGCGCACCAGGTCCACCATCTGCTCCTCGTCGTAGGCCTGGCTGTTGGAGTAGATATAGACCCCACCGGGGGCGCGGCCCAGCAGGTGGGCGATGTCGAGCAGGTCGGCTATGTCCCAGAGGCTGAAGGCCAGGATATAGTCCCCCAGGCCCTGGTGCACCTCCTCCGGCCCGACCGCAGGCCACCGCCCCCGTATCGCCTTCTCCCACTTGTTCTTCTTGCCCTTGGGATCGTTGTAGAGGGCCAGATGGGGCACCTGGTGAAAGGCAGGAAAGGCGGCGGGGTCGGCCAGGTGGACTGCCTCCAGCAGGTAGGCATCGCGCGGTTGCACCAGGAGACTCCGCCCGCTTTCCCTGGCGATCTGGAGGAAGGTCTCCAGACGTTCGATGTTGCGCGGGGCAAAGTCGGCCACGACCAGCCGGCCGGCCACCCGCCGCACGGCGGCCAGGCAGTTCTCCAGGACTTTCGCCTCGTCGATTGAGTCCTGGGCCTCGAGCCGGGTTCCCTCACAGAGGAGCGCCTTGGGGCGGGCCCCCTGCAGGACCTGGGCAAAGGCCCAACTCTGGGTCCCCTTTTTACCGTGGAAGCGGAGGTCGCCGGTGTAGGCGACCGGGCCGGCTGAGGTTTGCAGGAGAAAGCCGGCCGCGCCGGGGATCGAGTGGTCCAGAGGAAAGTGCTGTAACCCCAGGGGCCGCCCCCCGCTGTAGAGGGCAATCCCCGGCGCGGGCTTGTCCTGCTTGGCCGGCCGCCAGTGCCAGAAACTCCGGGCACCGGCAAAGGGGTCGTCCTCGAAGACCTCTTCCTCCGGCGCACCGTCCAGAAATCCCCACCGCCGCCAGTGGTAGCCGCTGTTGCGGTCGGTCTCCAGGAGGCACTCCGCTGTAACCAGGTGCGGGTTGGCATAGACGACCCCGCCGGAGCCGGGCTTGCCGCTGTCCTGCATCGCCTTGGCGATAAAAGCGGTCAGGCGGGTGGAGAAAACGGGCACATCGGTGCGGATATAGTCCAGGTCGCCGGTGTGGTCCAGGTGGGCGTGGGAGAGGAGGATGGCGTCCACAGGAGTTGCCCTCAGATCGCGGTAGCGGGGATGGCGGCGAAAGCGACCCCAGAACCGCTCGTAGGCGGCCCCTACATTCGGCCGGACGACCTTGCGCTTACGCGGGGGGTCCGGGTCCAGCACGGGGACCAGGTCCTCCCGGTAAAGCCCCTCCAGGGGGGGCAGCAATCCGAGTTCCAGGGCATCCAGCAGCCCCCGGCCGACCCGCTCCCGGGTCAGGATGCCGTCAAAATAGTCCCCATAGCGGCCATAGGCCTTGCCAAAGTCGAGCAGGACGCGCACCTGGCCATCCTCGACCAGGATCTTGTTTCCGCCGATCTCGTTGACGCCGCCGTAGGTGGTGATGGTGACGGTCATTGGTTCAGTTCCTCTGGTAAATCGAACCAGACGGTCAGTTCGCTGAGGGCAGTAGAGTGGAAGTAGGTACGGGTGATGTGCATCGGTCTGCTTACTCCCTGTCCGCCTCTCCTGGGCGCCCCTCGCCGCAAAGGTCCTGCAGGGCCGCCTCCAGGTATTCGTAGCGGAAGCAGAAGCCGGCCTCCCGGAGCCGCCGGGGCAGGGCCCGCTGGCCGTCGAGCACCAGGGTGGCCTTTTCTCCCAGGAGGAGTTGGAGCAGAAAGGCCGGGGTGGGCAGGAGGGCCGGCCGGCGCAGGATGCGGGCAGCAATGCGCACCAACTCGGCCTGGGATACCGGGTGGGGAGCCGTCAGGTTGTAGGGGCCTTGAGCCGTCTCGTTCTCCAGAAGGAAGCGGATCGCCGCCGCCTCGTCGGCGAGATGAATCCAGGGCACCGCCTGGCGACCGTTCCCCAGCGGGCCGCCGAGAAAAAAGCGTACCGGCAGCAGCATCACGGGCAGGATGCCTCCCTCCCGCGCCAGCACCAGGCCGGTGCGAATGACCACCCGCCGCACCCCCAACTCCTCCACCCCGGCGGTGGAGGCTTCCCACTCCAGGCAAAGGCGTGCCCCAAAGTCGTCCCCAGGCGGCGAGTCTTCGACCACCTCCTGGTCTCCGGCCGGGCCGTAGTAGCCGACGGCGGAGGCCTGGACCAGAACGGCCGGCCGCTTCTCCGCCTGCTGCACTGCCCGGGTGAGCAGGTCGCCCGCCCGCAGGCGGCTTGCTCGGATGCGCGCCTTGACCTCTGGCGTCCAGCGGCGGGTCAGGATGGTGCGGAGGTTCTCCCCGGCGATATTCTCCCCGGCCAGGTTGACGATACCCTCGGCCTGAGCGACCAGGTGCGCCCACCCCTCTAGGGTGCGGGCGTCCCAGGGATGGGCGGTCACCCCTGCAGGCAGGCGGCCGGCCGCCTGCTGGGGACTGCGCGTCAGAACGGTTACGCGATGACCGTTGCGAACCAGGGCCAGAGACAGGGCGCGTCCAATGAGGCCGCTCCCGCCGGCAATCAGGACATGCATAGGGAGCCTCCTTCAGGCGTCCTTTTCTGAGGTTGACCTGGTCCCCATTGTATCATGGCAGATATGGCCTGTCAACGTTCACCGGGAGGGTCCGCTATCCTCCCGCAGGGTTGCCGGTTCCTCCCTTTTGGGGTAAAATGAAGGCGGTATCGTTGCAGGTTTCCTTACAGGAGGTGGAACAGTGAAAGGTCGGTATGGGGTCCTCCTGTTGGTCTTGTTGTCCCTGGCCTCGCTCCTTCTGGGAGGCTGTGGGGGAAACCGCCCGCCGGAGGGGGGCGCGCCTGGGACAACCGAGGAGGCCAGGCGGCCGGTCTCAGATGAGGAGAAAGCCCTCCCCAACCTGGTCGAGGCCTATGAGAAGGTCGAGTCGCTGCCCGGTTACCATTTTGAAGGACGGTACTGGATGGAAGGCCCTGCCAAGACCTCCTTTCTCCATCTCATCGAAAAAGTGGACGCGGAGGGGAACAGCCACATCGTCGTCTATGAGGAAGAGGGCGGCCAGCCCGTCCTGGAGATCTATGTCGTGGACGGCCATACCTACATGTCCCAGGGAGGGGTATTTATGGATATGGGCCCGGATAGCGCCGGGCAGATGGCCCAGTTTGCCTCCGTCTATATGGCGGTCTTTCAAGGGAGCATCGTTATGGCGACCGACCTGGAGCGGGTGGGGCACGAGGAGGTCAACGGGATCCCCGCGACCCGCTACCAGGCCCGCTTTGACCGCTGGGTAGCCACGCAACTGCACCTCCAGACCGGCGTTTCCTACTCTGCCGAGGGCTCGATCTGGATCGCCGACGAGTACGGGGTCATCGTCAAGAGCGAGGTCCAGACCGAGGTGACCGAGGAGGGCCAGACGACCAAACTGACCTCGGTGAGCGAGATCTCCCAGGTCGGTCAGTTGCCCCCGATTGAGCCGCCGGAGAATGTGCAACCGATGCCGGGGGGGCCATAGGGGAATCGTGACCGCCATTCTGAGTGCCCGCAACCTGAAAAAGAGTTATGGGGCCGTCGAGGTCTTTGACGGGCTGAGCCTGGCGATTCAGGCCGGCCGGCGTATTGCCCTGGTCGGGGTGAACGGGGCCGGCAAGAGCACCCTGTTGCGCCTGCTGGCCGGCCTAGAAGAACCGGACGAAGGGGAGATCATCCGCGCCCGCGGCCTGCGCACCGCCTACCTGAGCCAGGAGGTGGACCTGGAACTGCACGGGCCGATCCTGCGGGCGGCCGAGGACCTCTTTCCCCACCTCCACCAGATGGAGCGACAACTGCGGCGGCTGGAGGAGGAGATGGCCGTGGCTGCAGAGGACGATTGGGGGGGGATTGGCCGGCGCTATGCCGACCTGCAGGAGCGGTTCGAACTGGCCGGCGGCTATGAGTATGAGCGGCACATCCGCCAGGTCTTTTCCGGCCTGGGCTTTGTCGGGGAACTGGAGCGGCCGGCCGAGACGCTCAGCGGTGGCGAGCGCACCCGCCTGGCCCTGGCCCTGACCCTGCTCCGCGAGCCCGACCTGTTCCTCCTGGACGAGCCCACCAACCACCTCGACCTGGCGGCAATCGAGTGGCTGGAGGGCTTTTTGCAGCAGTACAGGGGCAGCCTGGTGGTCATTTCCCACGACCGCCGCTTCCTGGACAATATCGCCACCGACACCTGGGACCTAGATTTTGGCCGTCTGGAGACCTACCCGGGCAACTATAGCCGCTTTCTCCAACTCAAAGCGGAACGGTTGGCCCGCCGACAGGCCGAGTACGAGGCCCAGCAGCGGCACATCGCCCACGAGGAGGCCTTTATCCGCCGCTACAAAGCCGGCCAGCGCTCGCGGGAGGCCCGCGGTCGGCAAAAGAAATTGGCCCGCCTGGACCGGCTCGAACGGCCCCGCGAGCACCGCCGCCTGCACCTTACCCTGACCACCGGCCTGCGCAGCGGCGAGGTCGTCCTCTCGGCGGAGGGCCTGGCCGTTGGTCTCCCGGAGCACCCGGCCCCCCTCTTTACCTGTCCCGACCTGGAGGTCCGCCGGGGGGAGCGGGTGGCCCTGGTCGGGCCGAACGGTTGTGGCAAGACGACCTTTCTGCGCACCGTCCTGGGGGAGGTGCCGCCCTGCCGCGGGCAGGTCCACCTGGGGCACGGCGTGTCCCTGGGCTACTTTGCCCAGACCCACACCTGGGCCGACCCCGAGCAGACGGTCCTGGAGGCGGTGCAGGAGGTCCGGCCGCTGAGCGAGGGGCGGGCCCGCTACCTGCTGGGGCGGTTCCTCTTTTCCGGGGAGGAGGTGTACAAGCGGTTGGGCGACCTCAGCGGGGGAGAGCGCAGCCGCGTGGCTCTAGCCCGCCTCACCCTGACGGCGGCCAACTTTCTTCTCCTGGACGAGCCGACCAACCACCTGGACATCCCCGCGCGGGAGGCGTTGGAGGAGGTGCTGGCCTCCTACCGGGGGACGATCCTGCTGGTCTCGCATGACCGTGCCCTGATTGACGCCATCGCCACGCAGGTCTGGGTGGTGGAGGGGGAACGGCTGGTGCCCTTCCCCGGGACCTACAGCGAGTACGCTGCCTTTCGGGAGCGGCAGGCGGCCGGAGAGGAGCGGCCGGAGCCGGCCCGGCGGCGCAGGCAGGAGCGGGTCCGGCGACGCCAGGAGGAAGCGGAGGCACGGCGGCAGCGGGAGTTGGCCGGCCGGCTGGCGGCGTTGGAGGAGGAGATGGCCATGCTAGAGGAGCGCGGGCGGTCGCTGGAGGAGGAGATGGCCCGGGCCGGCCGGGAGCGGCAGGTCGGCCGGCTGATCGAGCTGAGCCGGGAGCACCAGGCGTTGCAGGAGGAGATTGGCCGGCATTACCAGGAGTGGGCGAACCTGGTGGAGGAGGTGGAGGGATAGGGCGTCGGGGTATGTGGGTGGGGGCGACGGGTGATGGGTTGTAGGGGCGAAAAACCTTTCGCCTCTATCGTGCTCGGCGGTAAAAATACCGACAGGTTATTCCTCCTCCGCCACCGCTTCCAGGACCTCCTCGATGACCTGGTCGGGGGAAAGGCCTTCGGCCTGGGCCTCAAAGTTCAGCAAGAGCCGGTGGCGCAGGGCCGGGTGGGCCACCGCCCGGATGTCCTCAAAGGCCACGTTGTAGCGGCCGGCCAGCAGCGCCGTGATCTTGCCCGCCAGCAAGAGTGCCTGCAGGCCTCGCGGGCTGGCCCCGTAGCGCACATAGCGGCGCACCGCCTCCGGCGCGCCGGGGTCGTCGGGATGGGTCGCCCGAATCAGCCGTGCCCCGTAGGCGACAACGTGCGAGGCCGCCGGCACCCCCCGGGCCAGCCGTTGCATCGCCACAACGGTGGGGCCGTCGGCCACCATGCGCGGTTGGGGTTCCTCCGCCCCGGTCGTCCGATCGGCGATCTCGACCAGGTCTGCTACGCCGGGAAAGGGGACATAAACTTTGAAGAGAAAGCGGTCCAGTTGGGCCTCCGGCAGGGGGTAGGTTCCCTCCATCTCGATCGGGTTCTGCGTGGCCAGGACGACGAACGGCTCCTCCAGGCGGTAAGTCGTGCGGGCGACGGTGACCGAGCGCTCCTGCATCGCCTCCAGCAGGGCCGACTGGGTCTTGGGAGTAGCCCGGTTGATCTCGTCGGCCAGGACCAGGTGGGCAAAGATCGGGCCCGGCTCGAAGCGAAAGGCCCGCCGGCCGGTTTCGTCCTCGGCCACGATCTGCGTTCCAACAATATCGGCGGGCATCAGGTCCGGGGTAAACTGGATGCGGGAGAAGGTGCAGTCAATCGTCCGCGCCAGGGTGCGCACCAGCATCGTTTTGCCCAGGCCGGGAACTCCCTCCAGGAGGGCGTTCCCGCCGGCCAGCAGGGTAACCAGCACCTGCCGGACCAGTGCCTGCTGCCCGACGATGACCACCCCCACCTCGCGCTCGACGGCGGTGGCCAGTTCGCGGAACCGTTCGGGGGTCATTTCTGTGGACATTTCTCCTCCTATCGGCTCATCAGGTAAGCGATAGTCACGCCTTCCCCCCCCTCCCGCTCCGGAGGGGCCTCGAAGGAGCGCACCAGGGGGTGTTCGGCCAGCATCTCCCGGACGAGCTGGCGGAGCACGCCGGTGCCCTTGCCGTGGACGATGCGCACATAGGGCAGGCCGGCCAGGTAGGCCTCCTGGAGGTAGTGTTCCAGGAACGGTTCCACCTCGGCGGCCCGCCAGCCGCGCACCTCGATCTCCATAGGGGGCGACTCCTTGGGGACAGGGATGCGCACCTCGGCACGGGCCGGCCGCTCCGGTCGTCTGGTCCGGCGGAGGTCGCTCCACGGCCGGCGCACCTTGAAACTGCCCACCTGCACCTCGACCTGGCCGGCCTCATCCGGGGGGGCCACTACCTCGCCGGTGGCGTTCAGGCTCTCCACCCAGACCGTATCCCCGACCGAAAGGCGGGCCCCCTCCTCCAGCAGTTCCACGGCAGGTTCCGGTGGGGGCGGGGGTGGTTCGGGGATGGCCTCTTCGGCCTGGCGGATGCGCTCGCGGGCCTGCTCCAGCCACTCCCGGGTCAGGCGGGCCGTGCTCAGGTCGTGCTGGAGTGCATCCACCCGCCGGTGCACCTCCTGCAGGGCCTCCTCGGCCTGGCGGCGGGTCTCCTCCAGGATGCGGTGTCGCTCTCGTTGCAGTTCGGCGATCTCGCGCTCCAGGCGTCGCTCCAGGTGGCGGGCGTGCTCCCGGGCCTGGCGGGCCTCTTCCAGGGCGCGGCGGGTCTCTTCCCGCTCCCGCTGAATCTGGGCCAGGAGGTGCTCGATCTGCACCTCATCCTCGCTCAGCCACTCCCGCGCCCGCTCGACGATCGCCGGGTCCAGGCCCAGCCGGCCGGCGATCGCCAGGGCGTTGGAGCGGCCGGGCAGGCCGATCGTCAGCACGTAGGTCGGGGACAGTGTCTCCACGTCAAACTCGACGCAGGCATTCTCCACGCCCGGGGTCGTGTAGGCGTACGACTTGAGTTCGGAGTGGTGGGTCGTCGCCAGGGTCAGACAGCCGACCTGCAGCAGCCGCTCGATCAGGGCGCGGGCCAGGGCGGCCCCCTCGATCGGGTCGGTCCCCGCGCCCAGTTCGTCCAGGAGGACGAGCGAATCGGCGTCGGCCTGCTCCAGCACCTCGATGATGCGGGTCATGTGGGAGGAAAAGGTGGACAGGTTCTGCTCGATTGATTGCTCGTCGCCGATATCGGCAAAGACCTGCTGCACGACCGGGATCCGGGAGCCGGGGGCGGCGGGGATGTGCAGGCCGGCCTGGGCCATCAGGGTGAGCAGGCCGGCCGTCTTGAGCGAGACGGTCTTGCCGCCGGTGTTTGGGCCGGTGATGACCAGCACGTCAAACTCCCCGCCGACGTAGAGGTCAATCGGCACGACGACGTCAGGAGGAATCAGCGGATGGCGGGCTTGCTGCAGGTGGAGCGGCGGTTCGGTCGGGGAAAGGGGCAGGGCCTGCTCCGGTCTCTGTGGGGGTTCACCGTCGGCCTCCCTTTTTTCCTGAGGGGAAAAGGTCGGGGAAAAGAGGTGCCGCCGGCCCTCCTGCCGCACGACCAGGGCCGGTTCGACCCCTTTCATGTCCAGACTCAGGCGGGCGCGGGCCAGAATCAGGTCCATCCGGGCCAGCGTCCGTACCGTTTCCTGAATCGGGCCGGCCACAGCGGCCACCTGAGCGGAGAGGTCCAGCAGCACCCGGCGGACCTCCTCTTCCTCTTCCAGTTCCAGTTCGCGCAGTTCGTTGCCCAGTGGAACCACCTCCAGCGGCTCGATGTAGAGGGTGGCCCCACTGCCCGACTGGTCGTGAATCAGGCCGCGGACGGCACGTTTCTGGCCTGAGCGGACCGCCAGCACATAGCGGCCCTGCCGGCGGGTGATGATCGGTTCCTGCAAAAAGGCGCGATAGCGCTTGAGCAGGCCCTCCATGCGTTCGCTCAGTCGGTTTTGGAGGACGCGAATTTCGGCCCGGATGGCCCCCAGACGGGGACTGGCCCCGTCGAGCACCTCCCCCTGGGGGCCGATGCACCGCCCAATTGCCTCCTGGAGCGAAGGGAGCGGATAGAGCCCCTCGATCAGGCTGCGCAGTTGGGGAAAAGTCTCGTCCAGGCGCAGCAGTGTCCGGCGGAGACCGGCAGCAGCCTGGAGGGTGCTGAGGATCTCCAGGAACTGGGAGGCTTCCAGCATGCCTTCGCGTTCGGCCCGTTCGACCAGGGGGCGTACCTCTCGGGCCCCGCCGACCCCGATGGGGGAACGGGCTTCCAGGAGGCGGACGGCTTCGCCGGTGGCGGCCTGGCGGCGGCGGATCTCCTGCGGGTCGCCGGTGGGACGGAGGGCCAGGGCCAGTTCCCGGCCGGCGGAAAAGGTGGTTCGGCGGGCAAGGAGTTCGACAATCTTGGGATATTCCAGGGCTTCCAGAGAGGGAGCATGCATAGACGTATCGTCTTTTATCAGGAGGGCGCTAAAGGAACGGGTTTATTCTGCAGCGACCCTGCCGTTCCCTTTTCTTCAGTATTGGACTCTGGCGAATTTGCTTTGGTGGGGAACCAGGGCCTTGTTGCCCCGCTGCGGAACCTCTGGGTGGGGAGTTTCTGGACAAAATGGCGTCCTGGTGCACCACCAATATCCTCCAAGGGTAAATAAGGTTGAATTCACCGGTGTCCGGTTCAGTAAAAAGGCTCCATAAAATAGGGCAGTTCCATCGTGGCGGGCAACCAGACCTGTACTGTCGTCAGGACCACCGGTCGTGCCCGCAAGAAGAGTTTCAGCACCGGGGCGGCCGTTTCCCGCTGCACCTTGAGGGCATCGGTAAAGGCCCACTCCTCCGGTCCAAAGGGGATGAGGACGTTGATCGTGTAAGCGATAAAAGAGGTGATCAGGAAGGCGGTGATCAGTCCTAGGGCCACCCCGCCGATCTTGTCCAGCGAGAGCAACGTGGACGGCAGACGCAGGTGACCGACGAGGGCGTAGAGGATCGAATAGATCAGTGCGGTTCCCAGGGCAACGACAAAGAGAAACCCCCAGGTGCTGGCAATCTCGGGGGCCGAAACGCCCAAACCCTGTTGCATCAGGGCGCCTACGCGGTCGCCGGTCAGGAGGGCCAGGACCGCTGCCAGGTAGAGCGAAAGGAGCAACCAGAACTCCTTGAGCAGGCCCTGCCAGAATCCGATGGCAACCAGACCCAAGAACAGCAGTCCCAAAAAGATGTCAACCCAGGGAATGAGATACATCATTCGCATAGCCTTTCTCCTCAAATACCGCTCACACTTAAGGATACACGTTTTGGGGCAACTTGTCAAGGTCTTTTTGATCCGGGATCGTGATGAGTCTGGGTTGCTGTGTCCCAACGGCAGGCCGTGTCTCAACCGCAAAAAGGGTGGTGAGGCCGGTGGACAAAACGCCCCCCTGCGGGTATACTGTGGGGGAACAAGACCGGCCCGGTCGGGGCCGGTCGTTGCCGGGACGGACGATGATGGGCGAACGAGAGCAGGAACGGACAGCAGTCCGTATCCATATTCGCGGGGTGGTTCAGGGGGTCGGCTTTCGCCCCTTTGTCTACAACCTGGCCGCCGGCCTGGGCCTGGAGGGCTGGGTGCTGAACAGTTCCTCCGGGGTCGAGATCGAGGCGCTCGGGCCGGCCGCTGCCCTGGAGGCGTTCGTCCGCCGTCTGGAGGCCGAGGCCCCGCCCCTGGCCCGGATCGAAGAGGTCCAGGTGACCCTGCTCGACCCGGCGGCGGTGCAGTTGTCGCAGCCGGGAGCCTTTGTCATCCGCCATTCCGAGGGCCGGCCGGGCGAGTTCCTCCCCATCTCACCCGACGTGGCCATCTGCGACGACTGCCTGCGCGAACTCTTTGACCCTACCGACCGCCGCTACCGCTACCCCTTTATCAACTGCACCAACTGCGGCCCCCGCTTCACCATCATTCGCGATATCCCCTACGACCGGCCCAACACGACGATGGCCCCTTTTCAGATGTGCCCGGACTGCCAGGCCGAGTACGATAATCCCGCCGACCGCCGCTTCCACGCCCAGCCGAACGCCTGCCCCGTCTGCGGGCCGCAGGTGTGGCTTCAGGTGGGGAAAAGGGTGCTCGCCCGCCGCGAGGAGGCGATTCGGGCGGCCCGGGAGATGCTCCAGGCCGGCCGCATCGTCGCGGTCAAGGGGCTGGGCGGCTTTCACCTGGCCTGCGACGCCACCGCCGACGCGCCGGTGGCTCTGTTGCGGGAGCGCAAGGGGCGCGTGGACAAACCCTTTGCCCTCATGTCGTTCGACCTCCCCGCCGTGGAGCGCTGTTGCCACCTCAACGACGAGGAGCACGCCCTGCTGACCTCCCGCGAGCGGCCGATCCTGCTCCTGCGCGCCCGGTCCGATGGCCCCATCTCCCCCCTGGTTGCGCCGGGACAGCGACACCTCGGCGTGATGCTTCCCTACACCCCCCTGCACTACCTCCTCCTGGAGCCGGCCGACGATTTCCCCATCGCCCTGGTGATGACCTCGGGCAACTATTCCGAGGAGCCGATCGTCACCTCCAACGAGGAAGCACTGACGCGGCTGGCCGGCCTGGCCGACGCCTTTCTCCTAAACGACCGTGCCATCCACGCTCGCTGCGACGACAGCGTCACGCGCATCTTTCGCGGTGTGGAACTGCCGCTGCGCCGCTCCCGGGGGTACGCCCCCTACCCGGTGCGCCTGCCCGTTTCGACGCGCCCGACGCTGGCGGTGGGGGCGGACCTAAAGAACACCTTTTGCCTGACCCGCGAGCGCTATGCCTTTCTCAGCCAGCATATCGGCGATATGGAAAAGTACGAGACGCTGGAGTTCCTTTCCCAGATGGTCGTCCAGTTGGCCCGGACCTTCCGGGTGCGGCCGGAGGTCGTGGTGGTGGACATGCACCCGGCCTACCTCTCCGGCCGCTACGGGCGCGACCTGGTGGAGGGTGGGGCGCTGGCCGGGGAGGGCCGGGAAGTTCTTGCCGACGAGGCAACGCTGCTCCCGGTGCAGCACCACCACGCCCACATCGCCGCCTGCATGGCCGAGAACGGGCTGGACGGCGGCCGGCCGGTCATCGGGTTGGCCCTGGACGGCACCGGCTACGGGACCGACGGGGCGATCTGGGGCGGTGAGGTCCTGGTGGCCGACTATCGTACCTTCCGCCGGGCCGGGCATTTGCGCTACATGCCCCTGCCCGGCGGCGATGCGGCGATCCGCCGGCCTTGGCGGGTGGCCCTGGCCTACCTCTGGGCTGCCGGCCTTCCCTGGGAGGAAGACTGGCCGCCGGTCGCCGCCGTCAGCCGGGAGGAGCGGGACCTGCTCCGGCGCGTGCTGGAGCGGGGGCTGAACGTCGTCCCCACCTCCAGTTGCGGCCGCCTCTTTGACGCCGTCGCCGCCCTGGCCGGCCTGCGCCAGGAGATCACCTACGAGGCCCAGGCGGCGATGGAACTGGAGGGGGTGGTGGAACCCACCGAGGAGGGCCTCTATCCCTTCCCTCTGGAGTGGGAGGGGGGCGTCTGGCTGGCCGACCCGCGGCCCCTGCTGCGGGCCGTGGTTCGGGATGTGCGCACGGGCGTCCCGGCCGGCCGCATCGCTGCCCGCTTTCACAATGCCCTGGCGGACCTGCTGCTGCGCTTTTGCCAAAAGGTGCGCCAGGAGGCCGGCCTGGAGGAGGTGGCCCTTTCCGGGGGCGCCTTTCAGAACGTTACCCTCCTGGAAAAGGTGGTCCCCGCGCTGGAGGCGGCCGGCTTTGCCGTCCATACCCACCGCCTGGTCCCCCCGAACGATGGGGGCGTCTCCCTGGGGCAGGCGGCGATCGCCCAGGGAGGTCGGATGGAGGAAGCGTCATGAGCCTGGACCCGTTGTTGCAACGCTTTCGCGACCCCGCCCTGGCCCGCAAACTGGTCGAGACGATCCGGGCACGCTCGACCCGCCCGATTCGATTGATGGAGTTCTGCGGGGGGCACACCCACACCAACCTGCACTTTGGCATCCCCCACCTCCTGCCGGAGAGGCTGGACCTGCGCTCCGGGCCCGGTTGCCCCGTCTGTGTCACCGCCACGGCCGACCTGGACCGGGCCATCGCCATCGCCCGCCGACCCGAGGTCACCCTGGCGACCTTTGGCGACATGATTCGCGTGCCCGGCAGCCGCGGGCCCGGCGGGGAGCCGTTCTCCCTGGCCCACGCCCGTGCCGAGGGGGCCGACGTCCGCGTGGTCTATTCGCCGCTGGACGCCCTGCGTATCGCCCGGGAGCGCCCCGACCGCCAAGTTGTCTTTCTTGGTGTGGGTTTTGAGACGACCGCGCCGATGGTCGCCTCGGCGGTGCTGGCGGCGGAGGCGGCGGGGGTGGAAAACTTTTACCTCTACAGCACGCACAAACTGACTCCCCCGGCCACGCGGGCGATCCTGGAGGCGGGAGAGGTGGCCCTGGACGGGATTATCGGGCCGGGGCACGTGACTACGGTCATCGGCTCGAATGCCTGGGCCTTTCTCCCGGAGGGGTACGGTATCCCCTGCGCTATCGCCGGGTTTGAGCCGGTGGACATCCTGCGGGCAGTGCTGGCCCTGGTGGAGATGGTGGAGGAGGGGCGGCCGGCCGTGGCCAACGCTTACGGGCGCAGCGTTAGCGCGGCGGGGAATCCCCGCGCCCAGGAGGCGATGGGCCGCGTCTTTGAGGTCGCCGACGTACCCTGGCGGGGGTTTGGGGTGATTCCGGCCTCCGGGCTGCGTTTGCGGCCGGGGTACGCCCGGTTCGACGCGGAGCGGGCCTTTCCCGTGGAGGTGCCGCCGGTCCGGGAGCCCCCTGGTTGCCGCTGTGGGGAGGTTCTGCGGGGCGTCCTCCGCCCGACCGAATGCCCCCTCTTTGCCCGCGTCTGCACGCCGCGCGACCCGGTCGGCCCCTGCATGGTCAGCGCGGAGGGGGCCTGTGCGGCGTACTATCAGTATGGCACAAACTCTACTTTTCTGACCGCCTGATGTTGCACGGCGAGCCATGTCCAGGCCGGCCCCATCCTCAACCCAGGCCCCCCCTGTCTCCGGCGGGGGGGCCTTCTTTGGGCCAGTCGGGGGAGCGTCGGGCAGACGTCTTGTCGGCGTCGGGTTCTCCCGGTCGGGCGAGGGTACACTAAAGTTGGGGCAG
>FWWM01005517.1_pt1 | contig 27650 bp, 20 predicted proteins | sample 2228351 | NCBI WGS metagenome assembly FWWM01 (sample SAMEA103939774, study PRJEB20133) | metagenome | reverse complement strand
AAACATCCTGTTTTCTTTTGTAAAATATTAGGGTATGATTTTTTCAGTGAGTTAGAATCAAAATCCAACGGTGGAAAAATGATGGTTAAACATTCCTTTATAACTTTATAAATTGAAATAATAATCTCTAACTTTTTTTGCCATAAGTTTTCTTCTTAAAAGTAAAAATTCTTCATATTCTTTTGCTGTCATTTCCATTATTTCATTCGGTATACAGTTCATTCTAAGATTTTCTAAAAGTTCTTCTTCAGAAGATATACCGGTTATTTTATTTCTCACATTCTCACTATAGATTTGTTCCTTAATCAAATCAAAATATTCTTTGGGAGATTTGTTCCCGAGTTTTATATTAATCTCCTGTTGCATATAAACATAGTTTGCAATTTGATTGTATTGATTTTTATTATAATTGCACTTTTTTAGATAGTCTTTTGGAAATAGATGATGAATATCCCCTCTATCAGTTATTAAATCTCTCACTAGAATATCACTTGATAAAAATCCTTTATCTTCTGCTTTTACCTGCGAAGCTAAGAAAACATGAAAATAAGGGCTGCTTGCTACAGAAGTTTCTAAACTTTGTACTAAAGAATAGTCCCAAAAAGCATCAGATAATTCCGCATCTTCTCTCTCTTTAAGTAATTCATCGAAAGGTCTTTTTGATATTTGGTTAATATCAAAATCAAAAGCACTTTCAGGTGAACCAGAATATCTTCCCGTGAGTATTGAATAAACAAGCCAACGTTTTACATAATGTTCAATATCAACAGAATTATAGCCAAGTTCTTTAAGTTTAAGATAAACTATATATGCAAAATTTAAAGCATTTTGAGATCGAATCAAGTCTGAAGAGATAAAACCTGCAGATTTAACTATCATCACAAATCGCTTAAAATTGGTTTCATTAATAAATTGTAATACACCTTCTTTTAATAAGTTAAATGATCTTTCTGCAATATCTTCCTCAAATGTTCGGGTTTCAAAATTTCTACCCGATAGTAAGCTTACTAAATCAGAAAGTCTTCCTCTTTCGAATTTAGAAGTAAAAGCGACGCGAATTACATATGTATATTCTGGATCATAAAGATCGTCATTTTCATCTATAAGCCATCGCATTTTTGGGAAATATTCCGATTCTGCAAATTCTTTATCATTATTTTCAATATGATGAAAAAAATCTGGAGCCACTGCAAGATGACAAAAATAATCTATTGCTTTTCTAAGTTGATTTCCTCCATACTTTGTATCAGATGCTATTTTACTCATAGCAAAATCAGCCTGACTTAGCACTACCCCTTTTGAATTGATACGGATAAAAATCTCAGTAACAGTCTCAATATCAAGATCCGAAGAAAGTTCTATCAAACCGATTTGCTTTTTTGGAATGTTAACAAGTCGGCTTATGGCTTGTTCAATTTGTTTTTTGTTTTCATTAGGATTATTATTTAAATACTCTTTCACTATTTTAATTAAATCACTTAAATCGCCATTTATAACCTGCGAAATATCAGGTATCCATTTTTTATCTCTTAAAATAGCTGTATTTTGAACTTCAAATTTTTCTTCAATAGGGTTAAAAGCAATTTTGATTTTTACCCTTTGATATGTCTTGTCTATTACATATTCGCCAAGTATAGCAGCTGTTAATGCTGTAACTCGCTGTTGGCCATCAATTAATATTTTTTTGCCTTCACTTATTTTTCCATCTTTCAATCTAACATTAGGATTTTTCCACGCAATTAAATATCCTACTGGATAACCCTGATATAAACTATCCATTAAATCACGAACTTTTGAGCTGTCCCATACAAAAGGTCTTTGAATTTCAGGAATAGCTATTTCTCCTGATTTAACCCATGATAAAACAATTTCAATTAAATGTTGGTTTACAGAATATTTTTGCATAAAAACCCCTTAAAATACAAATTTTTTCACTATCTTACCACTCTTCAAAAGTATTAAACAACTTACTTAGCTGTCAATTATCATCCCCATATATTATACATAAAGTTAAAGAAATATCAAAACTTTCCACCTTTTGTAAAAAGGTTAGTTTTATCAAGTTTATAGTTTATATAGAATAAGAAATAACTATAAATAAAAAAGCTTTCACTCTAACAACTTCACAAAACATTTATCAAGTATGCCACTATCTGGCTTTTTATCTGGATTGAGTGATTTAACTTTTGCTTCAAAATATTGAATTTCTCAAACTAATAGTCTATAATATCTCTAAAAAATGAGTATGAAAATCAAAATGAAATCTTTTTACTTAAATTTAACAATTTTTCTTGCCCTGGCTGCATTATCCTTTGCAAATGATTCAATGTTAATAATAAATCCCAAAATGTCTTATCCATCTATTTCAAAAACAGAAGATATTTCAATGATAAAAGAAATAGTTATCTATTCAAACGAAATGGTCTATACTACATTCTGGTTTTCAAATCATACAGATAAAGAAATTGATATAACTCTTGGCTTTCCTGTAAAAGGATTTTTCAGGTATAATGGTCCGGATGAACTTGACTTTATTGACGGGGAAAAACCACCTCTTTCCAATATAATATCCTTGATAAAAACAAGTATTACAAACCATTTTAAATTTCAAACCTTTGTAAATGGTGTCAAAAAGAAAAGAAATATTTATGTTAACTATTCTGAAGATAGAGAAAAAATAGAAACAACATTTACTTTACCTATTAAATTTAAACCCCATGAATTAATCATTGTTTCAAATATTTATAAAAGTGAGCCAGATTCTTTTTCTGGACAGGCAGCTTATGAATGGAATAAAATTGAATACATCTGGACAACTGCTAAAAGCTGGAAAAATGGAATAGAAAATGGATATCTTGAATTTAATATCCCTTTTTATAAAGACCATACTAACGGCTTAAATCATCGTTTTTTTAAAGCAAATAATTTTATTATAAAATCATTTGGAATATTTTACTTAAGAATCAAGCTAGAAGGTTTTAAAATAATCACAAATGAAAACAGATGGACTATTATTTTCAATGTTACTAACTATTTTCCAGATGAAGAAATAAAAATAGAATGGGGATACGACGAGATTTCAAACTTTAACTTTCTAAATCTCGCAAAAGATTCTGCCACAAAAGAAGATTTTTCAATTTTTAAAAACACTTCTCCAGAAATATATAATAATTTTCAAAATCCTCAAGCTCTTCTATCTTTTATATATGAATTTAAAAGCTATATGAGTGAAAATCCAGATTATAAGTTAGGCAAATATGATATTGACTTTATTTTTTATTCTATTGACGCATTAAATGGAAAGCTTACAAATGAAAAATGGGATTTATTCTTTAAAAATTTTGATTGGTATAAGAAAAGCACTTTTTCTATAAAAGAAAAAATAAAAAGTGAAATAAAAGAGAAATACAATCTAATTAAAGAAAATTATAATTTTCAACTTCTTGTTGACGAAGGTGTAGAACTATACAAAAATAAAAAAGAGGCTAAAGCTATAAAAAAATTTCAAGAAGCAGAAAAACTGGGAGAGTCTGGTGAATTATTTTATTTCTATGCAAATAGTCTAATGAACTTAAAAAGATATGATGAAGCTATAAGTTATTATAAAAAAGGTATAGAAAAAAAATTCAACACTCATCTTTGTTATTATAATATTGCATGTGCTTATAGTCTTAAAAATGATTTAAAAAATGCAAGAATCTTTCTTAAACAGGCAGTAAAAGCAGGTTATAACAATTTTAAACATATAGAAAATGACCCGGATTTAAATTTATCTTTAAGAAAAGATAGCAAGTTTTTAAAAGATTTAAGAAAAACTTATAATTTCCACTACAATTCAGAATACAGAAACCATATTAAAATCATAATTTCTATAGCTTTAATTGCAATATTTTTTCTTGTAATGATTGCTTCTTTTTTTATAGAAAGCATCAATCTTTCGATTAAATTAATTACACCTATACCATTCTTTGTAATTGTTTTTATTAGTATTTTACAAAAATTTTCTACCCCAGAAATTATTAGTATTATTATCACTTTAATATCATTTCTATTCTATTATGGCAGTTTACCATTTTTATTTTTAGTTTTTCTAATAAAAAATTGGAAAGAAATAAACACAATAGAAAAAATACTTTACATTTTTGTTATTTCTGGAATCTGTGTTTCTTTCTATCTAATATTTCTGTTACAAAATTTTATATAAAATTTTTATTAAAATTTTTTGACTAATTTTTTATTTTATAATATAATATCAAAATAAAATTATCTAAGAGGTTTGTAAAATATGAAAGAAGGTATTCATCCAACTCTATATGATACAAAAGTTAAATGCACATGTGGAAATGAATTTGTCATAAGAACAGCAGTTCCAGAAATAAATGTTGAAATCTGTTCAAAATGTCATCCATTCTACACCGGACAGAAGAAGACTGTCGAAAGAGGTGGTATGGTTGACAGATTTAAGAAGAGATATAATATCAAATAATGCCTCCTTTAGCAAATGAGATTTTTTCTGTTTCTAAAGTAGCTGAAATAATTCATTCGCTTGTAGGTGAAATTCCTTATATCTGGGTAAAGGGTGAGGTTTCAAATCTTAAATTTCACCAGAATGGGAATATCTACTTTAACCTTAAGGATGAAGGGGCAAAAATATCTGTCGCCATAATGCATTATTCACAGGGAAAAGCAAATGCTAACATCCTTAAAGAGGGAATTGAACTTTTAGTTTTTGGTAAGTTAAACTACTACAAAAAAGAAGGATATGTCACATTCTTCGCTGAGCAAATAAATCCAATCGGTGAAGGACTGCTTAAACAAAAGTTTGAAGAATTAAAGAAAAAACTTGAGGCAGAAGGATTATTCGATAGAAGCAATAAAAAACCAATCCCAGAATATCCCAGAGTAATAGGTGTTATAACCTCACCAACTGGAGCAGCTATAAGAGATATCTTAAACATAACAAATAGAAGAGCACCTCATATACCTATTATTATTTTTCCTGTAGCAGTGCAGGGAGAAAATGCAAGCTATGAAATATCAAAGGCAATAGAAATAGCCAACAGAAAATTTAAAGGAATAATCGATGTGCTTATAGTAGGCAGAGGTGGAGGCTCAATAGAAGACCTATGGAGCTTTAATGAAGAAATAGTAGCAAGAGCAATATATAGTTCAGAAATCCCCATCATATCAGCCGTAGGACATGAAATTGATTACACAATAGCAGACTATGTCGCAGATTTAAGAGCACCAACTCCTTCCGCAGCAGCTGAAATAGTAACACCGGATATAGAAGAGACAAAAAGAAAAATATCCGCACTTTTATCAAGAATAGAAATGATAGTCGAAAAAAGGATAGAAAGTTTAAAAAAGACACTTTCACTCTACAGTATAGAATATCTGCATAACAGGCTAAAAGACAACATTAACCAGAAAGCCCTTTTTTTAGACAATCTCACAATGAGGCTTAATAACTACATTGCAAACAATATATTAGAGTTAAAACACCAGCTTCAAATCCAGATTCAGAAATTAAAAACACTAAACCCAGAAGCTATTTTAAAAAGAGGCTACTCCATCACACATTATTATGACACAAGAGAAAACTGTTGGAAAATACTAAAAACAACAAAAGATTATCCAAAAGCCTCAAAGTTCAAAACAAGAATATCTGATGGAGAAATTATTACCATTCCCTCAAAGCAAGAAAACGAGAACCAAAGCGATATTCTCTAATATCAAAGCTTAAAAGTAAAGGATTCTGCCCCTCTCTTTCAAGATAAATAGCCCCATAAACAAATACTTCGGCTCTGTAAGATTTCCCCTGATAAGTAAACTCGAGTATCTTTGCCGTTTCTTTCTTTATTGTTACATTTTTAACTTCATCGCCACGGATTTTTAATGATTCATAAACCATTCTCTTGAAAGGAAATCCAAGGTCCTTAAACTCAAGAGAAAAAAGATTTGCACTTAAAAACAGCACCAAGCTTAAAATATAAAAAAATTTCATAAAAGCCTCCTTGCAAATAGGATATTATTATACTAAATAATATTTTCATAAATGTCAATACAAAATTGAAAAAATTTTCTATCTTTAATTCACAAACTGAAAATAAATTAAAAATTACAATTCCTCACTTTCAATCAAAGATTCTTTTTCAAAGTCTCTTTTAACAAGCCTTTTTTCTTTCCATTTTCCTATACGATAGTAAACAAATGAAAATAGCATACCAAAACACCACGCTATTGGAATACCAAACCATATTCCCTTTGTACCCCATATTTTCGATAGAAAATAAGCTGTAGGAACTCTCAATAAAAACTGAGAAATAAGAGAGGAAAACATAGGAATCACTGTATCTCCCGCTCCCCTAAGCACTCCATTATAAATAAACATTATAGCAAAAACAAAATAAAAATTACCGACCACTCTTAAGTACTCTGTCCCAATTCTAACAACCTCGCTATCTCTATTAAAGATAGATATAAGAAAAGGAGCAAAAACAAGTATAATTAACGTTGTAACAGCTGAAATGGACAATACCATTATAAGTGTACTTCTAACCCCTCTATTGATTCTATCTATCCTCCCAGCACCGAGATTTTGAGCAACAAATGTTGAGATAGCCATACTAAAATTCATTATAGGCATTACTGCAAAAGATTCTATCCTTGTAGCAGCCGTATAAGAGGCAAGAACATCAGTGCCAAAACTGTTCACAATATTCATAAGTGCCATCATACCAAAAGCCACAATAAGTTGTTGAATCCCAGAAGGAATACCTATCTTTATACTTCTAACAAAAATATCAAAATCAAAAACAAAATTGCCCTTTTCAAACTTAAAAATATCATTTTTCTTGAAAAGAAATATAAGTCCAAAAACAAAAGAGAAGCCCTGTGCTATAACTGTTGCAATTGCCGCACCCTCTACATCCCATCTAAATCCTACAACAAAAAGCAAATCTAAAAATATATTTATAATTGTTGCAATTATCAAAAATAGAAGAGGTGTTTTTGAATCACCAAGTCCATTCAAAATTGCTGCAAGAGAGTTATAGCCAAAAAGTAAAGGCATTCCCATAAATATTATTTTCATATAAGCAGAAGCTTTATCAAAAATATCCAAAGGGGTTGCCAGAAACTTCAATATATAGTCAACAAAAAGTAAACCAAAAGCCATAATAACGAAAGAAAAAATTCCTACAAATATAAATCCAGTAGAAATTGTTCGCTGTAATGCCTTAAAGTTTTTTGCTCCAAAAAACTGTGAAACAAAAATACCAAGTCCCATTGTTGCCCCCATCATAAGAGCAATAATGAGAAACATCACAGGAAAACTAACCCCCACTGATGCGATAGCCTTCTTGCCAATAAATTGACCTACAATTATACTATCAACCATGTTATAAAGCTGTTGAAAAATATTCCCCATAAATAAAGGAATGGTAAACTTAAATATTTTTCTACCTATAGCACCTTCTGTCATATCAATCATAACAAAACCTCTCCAACAATAATTTAAACTCGCTAAACTCCCTTATCTTAGCAACATTATCCCTCAACTCCCTTGCAAAAGGAATTCCCTTTATCATCCCAAGTAAAATACCTCTTATACTTACTATATTGTCAGTTTTATAATATTCACAATAAGATTTAACAAAAGAAAGAATTATTCTCACATTATCAATACCCTTAAACTCCTCATAAGAACCTTTCTCAACAAAATCTTTTGTCATCTTAAATATATATGGCTTTTCCATAGCAATTCTTCCAAGCATAACGCCATTAACCTTTGTTTTTAAAATAATATCTTTTATTTCCTCTGGAGTTTTTATATCCCCATTTGCTATCAAAACCTTATCGGTGAGTTCTCTTGCTTTAATTATATAATCATGATTAGCCCTACCTCTATAAAATTGAGTTGCAAGCCTTGCATGAAGAGTAATAATATCAGCTCCAGCTTTATCGATAACTGGAATAGTCTCACCAAGGTTTTCTTTATCAAAACCAGCTCTTATCTTCGCACTAACAACTTCAACACCAGCATCTTTCAGAGCTTTTACAATATCCCCCATTCTATCAGGATATTTCAACAAAAAAGAACCAGCTTCACCCTTTATAACCTTTTTGACAGGGCATCCAAAATTTATATCTAAAATCTTAAGATTAAATCTTTCAACCAGTAGTTTACCAGCTTTATAAAAAGATAAACAATTACTTCCAAAAAGCTGAATAACATCACTATCACAAATTTTATCAAGATATTGAAGGGTTCTTTTGTTATCTCTGATAATCCCTTCAACACTTACCATTTCACTAAAAGTTGCACCCGCTCCAAAAGATAAACACATCTTTCTAAATGGCAAATTGGTAATACCTGCCATAGGAGCAAGCCAGATATTATTTTCAAATGTTAGAGAAGAAATCTTTAAAGGAAAGAAAAAAGAATTATCCACAGATATGACCTCTTAAAGAGAATTGAGCCGCCTGGGGATCGAACCCAGGGCCCTCACATTAAAAGTGTGATGCTCTACCGACTGAGCTAGCGGCTCAACCTAATGATATATATTTTAACAAAAAAATAGATTTTTGTCAAAAAAACTTATTCATTATTTGACTTTAAAAAATAATACAATTATAATTTTTTAACTCTATAATTAAAAGGAAACTATGAATAAGTCTTTATTAATATTGAGTTTAATGTTTTTTTTCTCCCTTTCATTTTCAGATGAAATTGGAGAAATTAGAAAAATGTACAAAGAAGCGTTAACCGAATTTGGAAAGGGAAACATTACTAAAGCAGAATCAAACTTCATCATAATCTCAAGAAATCCTAAGAGAGATATAAAAGTATACAGGGAATTTATCGCTAAATCTCATTACTTTCTCGGTGAAATATATTTTCTGAAAGAAGATTTTAGAAAATCGATCACATATTACAGAGTCGTACTTGAAAAATTTCAAGATGAAGAAATTTATGAAAAAGCCCTATATAAACTTGGAAGGACTTTAATCATTGCAGATAGGCTTGATGAAGGTATCGCTGTCCTTGAAGATTTTAATAGAAAATACACAACTTCAAATGGTGCTTCTTATTATTGGCTTGGTAGAGGTTATCTAAAAAAGGGAGAAAAAGAAAAAGCTCTTTCTTCTTATGAGAAACTTCTATCATTATATCCAGATTCTCCTTTTGCTTATGAAGTAAGGGAAACTTTAGCAACTTTTGGAGAAATAAAGAAAAATGACAACAAAATTTCAAACCTAAAAATAAATCCTGAAATAGAAAGGGAAAAGGAACACAGATTAAAACTCGATAAGAAAAAAGAATTACTAAAAAAAATCTCATATTTACTTGAAATAAAACAAAGACTTCTTGAAATAAAACTTGAATTACTAAATCAATCAATAATAAGTAAAGAGGAAATAGATGAAAAATAAATTTATAATATTTCTTTTATTTCTCTCAATCTATCTTCACGCTGAAAAGGTTTCTCTCTCAAACGAATACATCGAAATATCAGTTGATAAACAGACAGGGCGATTTACAATAGCCACATTAGAGGGAGATCCTCTTTCTCCTCTTGATAATAACAAAAATTTATTATACAGTAAAATGCCTCCTACAAGTCTTACAGCAATAAACATTGATGGTGAAACAATTATTTATGGCAGCCCAAAAGGTGAATGGTTAAAAAAGCCTTACCTGAGCCAGAATAAAATCATATCTGCGTGGCAATATAAAAATCTATCAATCTTACAGGAAATCAAAATCATAAAAAATCCATCTACTGGATATGAAGACAATATGTTAATAACGACAAGCATTTTGAACAAAGGTGGCAAAGTTAAAGTAGGGCTCGCATATGTTTTTGATATTCTTCTTGATAATAAAGAAGTAAGTTTCTTTAACGTAGCAAAAAAAGGTATATTTTCAAATGAATTACAGCTTTCTGGAGATGATATACCAAATCAATGGACCACTTCAGATTCAATCGATAATTCAACCATAAAGGTTCAGGGAATTATAAATGGATATGGTGCAATTAAACCAGATAGACTAATATTTGCAACATGGGATAGGTTATCTGAATTATGGAGATTGTCTATAAATAATTCTTATGATTTCAGAAGAAGGGGAACCACTCAATATGATGGGGCTGTAGGAGTATTTTATGACCCAAAAGAATTATATAAAAATGAAACCTTAGAAGGAGCTACAATTTATGGAATAATGGGGGGAAACACAGTAACAGAAGAAGATTATATTCTTACCTTAAATATTCCTAAAGAACCCAGGGAACTTCCCATTCCCCTAACCGCAATGTTAATAAACAAAAGTCAAAGTGAAATAGATGAATTAACTCTTGAAATTGATGTGCCAAAAGGATTTTTTATCACAGAAGGAGAACAACAATTAAAAACTCAAAAAATTCCTAAGGATGGAATGTTTCAAACTAAATGGTTATTATCAACAGAAGCCGCTGGCGGAACATTTTATGTAAAAGTTAAAGCAAATGTATTTCAACAAAACCAGGCAAAAGTTTTAGAAAGTGAAGAGAGCTTTTTTGCAAACTTTACAAAGGAGAAAAAAACAGTTAAACCTAAAGAGACATTAATAAGCACAGACAATACTCAACCAGAAAATAAGATAGAATATATTCAACAACCAGTAGTTAAAGATAAAAGAGTCTCAAGAAAATCAAAAATAGAAGAAGTAGAAAACCTCATTAAGGAAATTGATAACTTTTATGAAAACTGGATGGAAATATATAACTCTGTATTTACAAAAGAATTTTCTATTGAACAAATAAACAATGCCTTAATTGAGATTGATAAAGATATTGAATATTTTGAAAAATCCCTATCAAACATCTCAAAAGGAAACTAAAATGCCTGTTAAAAACTACTTTTTAAGAAGAATTGAAAAGCTTATATCAAATCTTGATGAAAAAGAAGCTTTTTTAATAACAATGCCTGAAGAAATATTTTATTTTACTGGCTTTACTGGAGAAGATTCATATCTACTTGTTAAAAAAAATGAAATAGCTTTTCTAACAGATTTAAGATTTATAGAACAGATAAAAAAAGAAAAAAAAATAGATCTAACTATATGTGATATTTCTACAAATAAAGTAATAAAAACTATTAGAGATATTCTTGTTAAAGATAATATAGAAAGACTCCTTCTCTCAAAAAAAGACCTAAATTTCCATTTAGGTGAAAATTTAGCTCTTTTACTTATGGAAAATACAATAGATTTAAAAGACTCCGATATTGTAAAAAAAATGAGAGAAAAGAAAGACGAATACGAAATTGAAATTCTCAAACAAAATTTAATGTTAACGGAACTTGCTTATAATCTTATTCTACCTTTTGTCACAGAAGGAAAATCGGAAATTGAAATAGCCGGAGAACTCGAGTATTTTTTAAGAAAAAATGGTGCAGAAAAAATGTCATTTGAAACAATAGTAGCATCAGGGGAAAGAACTATCCTCCCACATGGTAAAGCAAGCGAAAAGATAATAAAAAACGAAGAAATAGTAATGTTTGATTATGGAATTAAAAAAAATGGATATTGCTCAGACTTTACAAGATGTTATTATTTTGGTAAAATAATAGGTGCAGAAATTTTGAAGATACATTCTATAGTAAAAAATGCCTTAAAAGCAGCAGAAAAGATTGTAAAACCGGGAATAAAGGCAAATGATGTCCACAATGAAGCATATAAAGTTATAGCAGAGGCTGGATATGCACAAAATTTCTGGCATTCAACAGGACATGGTGTAGGGCTTGAGATACATGAGGCCCCGGCAATATCTGCAAGGTCTGATGTAACACTTGAAGAAGGAATGGTATTTACCATAGAACCGGGCATATATGTGCCAAGTGTTGGCGGTATAAGACTTGAAGATATGGTAGTAGTGAGAAAAAACGGTTGTGAAGTCTTAACTACTACAGATTATAGTTTATAAATAAATTTTTTTTGGAGGAAATATGACAACATCAAATGATCTTAAGAAAGGTATGATCTTAAAAATTGATGGAGAATTATATGCTGTATTATTCTACCAGCATCATAAACCAGGGAAAGGTGGAGCGGTTGTCAGAACAAAGTTAAGAAATATAAAAAAAGACACTGTTGTAGAAAAGACATTTAAAGCTGGTGAACCCCTTGAAGATGTTATGGTAGAAACAAGAGAAATGCAACTATTATATGAAGAAGGAAATGATTTAGTTTTTATGGATATGGAAACTTTTGAGCAATTCCATGTGCCAAAAGAGTTAGCTGGAGAAGGTATAAAATATCTAAAAAATGAAATGATATGTGAGGCTTCAGTTTACGAAGGAGAAATAATTCTCATTTCACCACCTATGTTTGTAGAGCTTGAAATTATTGAAACTGACCCCGGAGTAAGAGGTGATACAGTTAGCGGCGGCTCAAAACCTGCTAAACTTGAAACTGGTGCAGTAGTTCAGGTCCCTCTCTTTGTGCAGGTTGGTGAAAAGATAAAAGTGGACACAAGAGATGATAGGTATATTGAAAGAGTTAAATAGGAGGAAAATATGAGTAACATAGAAGAAATAAAAAAATTGTACGAAATATTTGACAGTGAAAATATAAGTGAGATTGAACTAAGAAATAATAATAAAGCTATAAGAATGAAAATCTCAAAAAAGCAACACGAACCTAAAAACACTAAACCAATTCAAGTAGAACAAGCACCGCAACCAAAAGTAGAACAAAAAGAAGTTGAACCATCAATCTATGAAGTAAAATCAAAATGGATTGGTTTCTTTACACGAATAAACCCAAAAACTGGTGAAAACTATGTTAAATTAAGAGATGTAGTAAAAGAAGGTGATATAGTTGGACATGTTAGTGTACTTGGAGTTTTGCAGGAAGTAAAAGCAGAAAAGTCTGGTAAAATAAAAGAAATACTTGTCGAAGAAGGATTGGCTGTAGAGTATGGCCAACCATTAATGAGAATAGAAATTAATGCAAAGTAAAAATGGAGGAAAAATGTTTAAAAAAATTCTTATCGCCAATAGAGGCGAAATTGCCGTAAGGGTTATAAGAGCTGCAAAAGAGCTTGGCATTAAAACTGTATCAATTCACTCAGAAGCAGATGAGGATTGCTTACATACAAAGATTTCAGACCAGGATATATGTATTGGTCCACCTCTATCTAAAGATAGTTACCTTAACATCTTTGCCATAATCAGTGCTGCTGAAATAACGGGAGCAGATGCCATTCATCCTGGTTATGGATTTCTTTCTGAAAATCCAAAATTTTCAAGCATATGTAAAGACCACAAAATAACCTTTATAGGTCCTTCAGCTGAAGTTATAGAACTCCTCGGTAATAAAGACAAAGCAAGAAAAACAATGCAGTCTGTTGGTGTCCCTGTTACACCGGGAACAGATGTTATAAAAAATGTAGAAGAAGCTTTAGAATTTGCAAAAGAAGTTGGCTTCCCTGTAATAGTCAAAGCTGTTGCCGGTGGTGGCGGAAAAGGAATGAGAGTAGCATGGTCAGAAGATGAGCTTAAAAATATCATACCAATAGCACAGGGAGAAGCAAAATCAGCTTTCGGCAACCCTGATGTATATGTAGAAAAATATTTAGAAAACCCAAGGCATATTGAAATACAATTTCTGGCTGATGAATATGGAAATGTAGTTGCATTAGGTGAAAGAGATTGTTCTATACAGAGAAGACATCAGAAACTTTTAGAAGAAGCCCCAAGCCCTGCTTTAACTCCAGAAATAAGAGAAGCAATGTGTGAAGCTGTAAGGAGGGGTGCTGGAAAGGTTGGATATGTCGGTGCTGGAACAATGGAATTTTTGTTTGAAAATGGAAAATTTTACTTTATGGAAGTAAATACAAGAATTCAGGTAGAACACCCCGTTACAGAAATGATAACCTCTGTTGATATAGTAAAAGAACAAATTCTTGTGGCAATGGGAGAAAAACTATCCTTCAAGCAAGAAGATGTAAAGATTCATGGGCATGCCATTGAATGTAGAATCAATGCAGAAGATCCTTTCAGAAACTTCATGCCCACACCGGGTAAAATTGAAGAATATAGAGCACCAGGAGGTCCTGGAATTCGTATAGATTCCCATGTTTATACTGGCTATGAAGTGCCTAAATACTATGATTCTCTTATAGCTAAATTAATCGCATGGGGAAGAAATAGGGAAGAAGCAATCGCAAGAATGAAAAGAGCTCTACAGGAATATAAGATTGTAGGAGTAAAAACTACTATACCATTTTTTGAAAAACTCTTAGAACACCCTGATATAATAAAGGGTAATTATTCAACTAAATTTCTTGAAAATTTTAATATAAATGAAAAATGAAATATTATAAAATAGAAAAATCGGCTCTTATTGATATAATCAGGCTAACCATTGAAAAATCAGAAGAGGTAAAACTTCCAGAACCATTAAAAATGTTCTGGTTCTGGAAGTTAAAGCCTATTAATATTAGATATTCAAAAGAAGGACTTTGTATAAATATATCAATAAAAGTTATTTTTTCAAAAAATCTTTTATCTATTTGTGAAAAAATAACAAAAGAAGTGAAAGAACAGCTTGAAAAGAAAGCAAACATAAAGGTTAAAGATATTTATATAAATCTTCAGGGAGTATATGAATAAGAAAAAAAACATTAAAAAATTACGAGATTATATATTCTGGTCGTTTATAATAATTTCAATTTTAACTGGAATTATTTTTTATATTACCTTCCTATCTTACTATCCAGGAATAAACTGGAATGATTTCTTTATATCAAAATTTAAGATAAAATTCTTTGAATTTTCCGGTATAATCGCCTCAATATTTGTTTCCATACCAGTAATACTAATAGCAACAGAAATATTTTATAAAAATTCAACTAACTATCTATTAGTAAAATCTGAAAAATGCACAATATTAGTCAGTGAACAAACAATAAAAAACTTCTGTGAAAATATAGTCCTTTCATTTAATGGTGTTAAAAATACCCTCACAAAGGTTGATATATTTAAAAAAAATTTCATTGGACTACAAATTTATATTGAACTTTCAGAAAAAACCGACTATATAAAACTTTCGGAGAGAATTACAGAGAGAATAAAACAGGATCTTGAATTTAACTTTGGAATTAAAGAAATTAAATTTATAAATGTATATATTGAAAACATTGCTCATACTAATGAACAATCTTATGTTTTAATATATAAATAAAAAATCCCCTCTTTAAAAGAGGGGATTTTTAGTTTATTCACTCATCTCTACGTCTTGGGATTTGCTCAAATTTTCTAAAACATTCTGAGCTTTTTTCTTAAGTTCGGGTGGAATTTTCTTTGCAACTGGTTCCCATGCCTGTTTCACAGCTTTTTGATATGTCTCATAATCCATTGCATATCTTTTTACATATCTCCAGTATGTCTTTGAAGATTCTCCCTGGGTTTCCTGAATATATTCCCAGTAGTCTTCAACATTCATTGCACCACTTATGTTAACATTCTTTGATACTGCAGCTATTGTTTCTTCAAAATAAGTGTCAAGTTCTGTTTCATCATTAAGCATACCCTGTTTTGCAACTGCAAATTCTCTTGTAGCAACCTGCTTGATGAGTTCAGAAAGTCTTGCAATTTTCTTTGATTCTGCTTCGATTTCTGCCTTTTCCTTTGTATTTCTCTGACCTTCAACAGTCATAAAAATAACCTTTCTACCAAGATCATCCTTCCCAATTTCCCATTTCTTGTTAACCCAGTATGGGGTTGGGTCTGTGCTCTTCTGAATTACATGAATCTTTATCAATGGTGCTTCGCTTGTTCCTGTAGTAGGTTGTGGAACAGCTACTGGATTAGGTTTCTTAGACCCACAAGAAAATAAGAGCCCTAAAACTAACAAACTCGAAAGAATATTAAAAATTCTCTTCATATATATCCTCCTTTCTAAAGAGATTTTCTATTCAAGACTAAAAATCAACTCATTTCCCCTTACCTGAACAAGATCAAAAGATTCAAACCCGGCCTTTTGAGACATCGTATTAAGTAAAACATCTATTAATTCGTTTGGATTACCTTTATACTGAACATTATAGTCATATACTCTATCAGTTTTAGAACCAGATTTAAGTTTTACAGAGACAACTCCATCAATCTTTTGAAGTTGAGTGACAAAAGTATTTGCCTGTTTATACGAATCCACTCCCACAATCCTTACAAAATAATATCTTCCTCTACTTACATATCTTTTTAATGCTAAAACCAATTCATCTTTCACTTTTCTACTTGCTTCTCTCATACTTACTTTTATCGAAGCTGCAAGTGTTGTAGAATCATATTCCTGTCCACCCTTTTCAATATTTGCGATAAGAGAACCAGTAGTTCTAACATAAACCTTTACATTAAGTATAACATGTGCCCTTGTTCCACTATAAGTTACAACAGGAGTAACTTCAGCATAAAGCTCTGCAAAAACTCTCTCAGCAAGAAGTAACCCTACTCCAACATTTCCTACCTCTGCCTGATGTAGAATTTCTCTTTCCTGAGATAGCTTTTCCATTGTTTCAAGATCAAATGTTTGAACTCCAATACCAGAAAGCTCTTTATTCAAACTTTCAACAGCCCATTTTGCGTACATCTCTTCTTCTGGATTTTTAACTATGCTTGGAGATTTTGGATTATAAAAAACAAGTGCCGTTATAGATGAAATATCCACATTAGAAAGATTCTCAGTTGTTTCCAATGTTACACTTTGACTTTTTGAAGGAGTTGATATAGTAGTATCAATCTTTATGACCTCTATACTTTCCTTTGAACTTGAAGAAGAAACTATTGTAGCAACAGAAGAAACACTACTTGTTGAAGACGGTTTTGTTCTAATGTATTCATAATCTCTAAGAAGTAAATCAACTTTAACATATGCCTGTAACTTTAAAACAAGATAGCCATCTTTATCACGATTATTTTTTAACCATTTTTTCTCTTTCCCTTTAGGTGCTTTTTCGCTTTCACCCAAAACATATTTTCTTATATTTTCATAATAAAGAAATTCTTTTTCTATTTGATTTTTATTTGCGTTATATTCATTTTCCCCAATTCCATAGATAAGAGCTTTTCTAACAAGATCTACATAAACTTCCCTTCTTGCTTCCTGAAAATCTTTTGATTTTGCTTCACCTATGAAATCTTTTTCTTTCACAATTTTTTGCTGTGAAAACAAAAAACCAAAATTTAATAAGAAACAAAATAATACTAATAAAATTCTGGACATTTCGTCCTCCTTATCTACATTTTAAACTATAACACTGTCTCAATAAAATTTCAAGTATAAAAGAAAAAATTTATATTACTGTTCCATCTGGAATGACACTATTTTTAGTTACAACGATTATACCATCGACTATTGAATAATTTGCCTCTTCTTTATTTAAGATTCCAGCTTCATTCGTTATTTTTACATTTTTACCAATTCTACAATTTTTATCAATTATCGCATTCTTTATAATACTATTTTCCCCAATACCTATAGGAATAGACTTATTCTCACTATTTTCATAATAATCGGCACCCATTATTATTGAATTTTCTATCAGTACGTTTTTATTTATAATACTTCTAACTCCTATTACACTGTTTTTTAAACTTGCATTTTCAATAAACACTCCATCACTTATAAGACAGCTTTTAATTTCTGATTTAATAATCCTTGCAGGAGGCAAAAATCTTGGATGACTGAAGAATGGGGCTCCTGGATAATACAAATCAAAAGCAGGATTTTCTTTTGTCAATTCAATATTAGCACTATGAAAAGACTTAATTGTACCAATATCTTCCCAGTATCCATCATGAATATAACCATAACAATTATACCCACTCTTTATTGCATATGGAATTATCTCCTTACCAAAATCAAGCATTTCTGGATGAGTAAGAAGTAAATCATAAAGTACGTCAATATTAAATATATAGATGCCCATAGAACCAAAATAATTTTTCCCTTTACATACTTTGTCAGAAAAACAGTTAGAAATTTTCCAATCTTTGATTAAATCCTCACTTTTTGGTTTTTCTATAAAATCTAAAACCTTACATTTTTCATTTACATTCAATATACCAAACCTACTAACATCTTCATCAGGTACTGGCAAAATTCCTATAGATATATCAGCCTTACTCTCTATATGATGTTCAAGAAATTTTCTAAAATCCATTCTATAAAGCTGATCTCCTGAAAGGATCAAAATATATGGAGCACTTTTTGCTTCTCTAAAAGGATTCAAATGTTTTAATGCTCTCCTTACCGCATCAGCAGTACCTTGAGAAAATCCATTCTGAGCATTATCAATAGTCTGTTCTGTAGCAAGTATATCTACAAACCCATTATGGAATATATCAAACTTATAGGTTTGAGTAATATGTCTATTTAAAGAAGCAGAATTAAACTGTGTCATCACAAAGATTCTGTTTATTCCTGAGTTTATACAATTTGAAATGGGAATATCAATAAGTCTATAATTTCCACCAAAAGGAACTGCCGGTTTAGACCTATCTTTAGTTAATGGATAAAGTCTTGTACCCTTTCCCCCACCAAGAATTAATGATAAAGCAAGTCTTCCTGAAACATGAACATTTGATTGAGACATAAAAATCCTCCTCTATAATCTCTAAAAGTTTATTATATATACTAAGAAATGTCAAGAATATAAAAAAAGGTTGCCTTTTAAGGCAACCTTTTATTTTACTTTTTCGTCTTTGGTTTTGCTTTTGTATCTTCTTTCTTTTCTTCTTCTTTCTTTTCAACCTTGTTTGTGTTTTCTTCAGCCTTTCTCTGTATCAATTCTTCAAACTCTTTCTCTTTCTTTAACTCTTCCTTATATGCAAACGCACTCTCCGGAAGTAAATACTTATACGTCATCGATACATTATGCCTGAATGATCCCATGTTTATCCCATACTCAAACGCATAGTCTATACCAAGCAAATGTGAATATGATATTACATAGTTAAAACCTAATCCCACAGAAAAATTCATTATCCCCTTTAACTTCATAAAAATAAACTCAAACTCATCCCCTACCTTCTTCGCTTCATAACTAAATCCAAGCCTTATCGCAAGCATTTCGTCCTTAAACTTACTATCCTTTATTATCTGACTCGCTGTTAATTGTTTAAACTCATATCCTACTCTCCATGCCATATCTGACTGTCTGTTATCCTCTGCATCCCTTCCAAATATTACAACACCCACTCCAAGATTTGACTTCTTGAAAAATTTTAATAAGTCCCCTAAATATATATTCCCTCCAAGACTTAACTCACTCGGTAGTATATCCTTACCCTCAGGTAAAATAGAAACATTCGGAGCAATAAGATTCTTATATGCCAACCCAAGCACTATATCATCACTGAAATAATATGTCACTCCTACATCAAGCCCAAATGATAACGTACTTAGCTTCCCACCAAATGCAGGATTATTCTCCACATCTATAACATTCCCTACTCCTATATCATACAGATTAAACCTCGCCCCAGCAGCAAGTCTTGCCCCCTTAAGTAAATTATTCAAATTCTTCGCATATATTAAACTATACAATCCTTCATGATAAAACTCTTTCGACGTATCATCTATATCCATCGCAACTACACTCAGCCTCTTCACAGCTATACCTATCGCCGCATCCTTCGTCACAAATGGATCAGGTCCTATCGTAAACCTATTCCAAAACGGTATCACAAAATTAAAGTTTATCGTATTTATCATACTTTCATCATTAAGCCCTAAATATGGTGTATCCCACGCAAAATATGTCTCTATATTCTTAGCATAACTTATACATGCAGGATTATAATTCATCGCATTAACAGCATCAAAATCCGCAAATATAGCATTACCCATCGCTTTTCCCCTCGTCGATACCAGCGGATCCTCATACGCTCCAAAAACTACACCACTCACTAAAATTAAAATTATTATTATTTTTTTCATATTTTTCCTCCTTTACTTCGCTATTATTACTGTTCCACTATATACATTCTTGCCAGCTAATATCTTATATATATATACTCCTGTCTTTACTGGATAACCTTCAAAGTCTTTTCCATCCCAGTACACTTCTCCATTCTTATACTCTCCACTTAATTGATAGCTCTTAACTAAATTTCCCCTCAAATCATATATCTTAACCTCTATCTTATCAACACTCTCTTCAAGACTGAAACTTAATTTTACATTCTTAAAGCTCCTATCTCCTACTGTAGGCGTAAATATCTTTGGCTCTACACTCACACTGACAAATCCCGGCGTACTACCTTTCGCTTCATCTCCCATTATCGCATAATATTTATGTAAATACCCAGCCTTAAACATTACCATAGAATTATTCTTATCAACCACTCCACCTATCCTTCTCCATTCCTTAGTCACAGGTCTCCAGTAATATACTGCAAGTTTATCCTCATTCCATCCAAAACTATTAACTTCACTCTTATTATACTTAAGCTTGATTATTACCTCATCCTTAAGCTCCTGCTCTTCCCTCTCATCAAAACTACTTCCCTTCATCTCAAACTTATATACCCTAATGTTATCAGCATTACCCGCCGGCTTACTTATAGTCTTAGACTTATCAATAGCTTCCTTCATCGCTGGACTTACTACTGTTATATTAGTTAGCCATATGTCAAGTGAAAAATAGTCATTAAGACTGCCTGATGGCACTATTACTACACTACCAAGATCATCAAGACATAAACTCTCCTGCTCATACGGTGCACTAGGCGTAAATATAGCCTTCTTCATTTTATATAAACCTATATTCGTAATCTTATTCGCTTCTACAGTTATTCCATCTATATAGTTACTTACTGAATATCCACTACCACTGAACTGCACCCTATATGTACCGGGCATTACAAAATCTACCTTATATGTTCCATCAATATTTGCTACTCCTACTGCTTTCTCCCCATTCTTGTTTGATACTACCTTACCATCACTACCTACTATACTTATCTGTGGCTTTATAGAACCAGGTAAAACTATCCCCACAACCCTACCAAAATCAGCAAGTAGCACAGGTAAATCTATACTTTCTCCCGTAGTTACCTTCGTGTCAAAATACTCTTCCCCTCCTTCATACATAACCTTCGTCGTCAATGTATTAGTCCAGTTGTTTGTATTCGTATACGTAACAGAAAGAATGAGAGTGTCTTTGCTGTTTGGATTTTCTCCTATTTTTGCCGCTATACCATCATTTTCATAATCTACAATAATATTTGAGGATGATTTTTCAAAGCTCAAATTTTTATTAAACAAGGTTGAACAGACATTTGTTACATTTAAAATAGTAGTATTAATAGATATTATCGCTTTTTTAATTTTCTTCTGCATATTATTCTGGATTGTAAATTTTATATCTCCCTCATTATCTATACTGTATAGAACCTGATTTGAAGGAGAAAGATAAACCTCTGAAACCTGATCACTACCTGCAAAGTTAATCTTTGAATATGCAATTCCTGGACCATCATCACTTCCATTAAATGCCTTTATCATTAAATTAAAATTAGTTGCTGTAGACATAGAATTAGTAAATCTTATAAATATTTTATCTACATTATAAGGCCAGAAACCAGAAGAATAAGAAACAACAATCCTTGAACTAATCTTACTATAAGAAATAGTAGAACTACTTAGACTATTGCTACAATAAATTACATTGTTTAGTATATCTGGTAGTTCTATAACATTAGAGTACGCATAGTTATTTCCTTCGCTAAAATTACTCAAAATCAAAGTAAACTCATTTGTTTCAATACCCACATAAAATGTTGGTAAAGCATTCAAATTAGTAATATTTACTTTCGGTATCAAAACATTTTGTTTAAGGATTGAAAAATTCGTATTTACTGTTGAATATCCATTTCCATTATCAACATAAACCTTCCACTCAACATTTGTTTTAACAAGATCATATTTATCAAGTAAATTTAACGACACTACATCCTTTTCTCCTTTTAAAAGTCCATTCTCATAGAAAATAACCAGATTGGTAAGGTCATTAGAAATAACTTGCCCTTTCAAGCTGTTTACATCAATAATATTTGTATATAAATCAGGAATAACTATCCTGGCATATATAAGTGCCGAACTACCTGAAGCAACTCCATTATCTATTTCCAGATTAATATAATTTGTATTCCAGACAGAATAAATATTTGTATATGCAGATTGAATGGATGCCGCCGGAGCTCTTTCAATATTCAAGATGTTTTCACCACTAACATTTGTCTCATAAAATCCATTATATACCATCGCATCAAAAGTAAAATTAGTTCCTATATTTTTTATTCTATTTGTAAGTTGTAATGTTATAGTATTTGTTACTCCAGGATAAAAGTTGGTATAATAAAGAGTTATCAATCCATTGTTATAACTCTTATTTGTAGCAATACTATCAATAATCTTGGAAACACTAAAATTGTTTGTAAATGAAGGTGGTAAATACAACTTTAATCTCTCAATATTATTTCTATATCCACCTTTATTAATAAATCTTAACTTTAAATCAAAATTCCCATGTTCTGCATATATTTCTGATGGAATCAATTTTTCTTCACATACAGGATAAGGCATCTTAAAGTATATTAGATTTGTCTCTCCAGTAGGTAGTTGTGAATTTATATAACTTAATCCCGAAGTAGAGAACTTCACTTTTACCGGTAGTGTTACACTCATTTCTCCCATGTCTAAATTATCAAAAATCTTTAATTCAATTCTATCAATCACATTGTTTGTGAATTTACCTGCAGGATAAGTTAGTTCCACAAAATTAGAGCCGTCATTTGATACCTTTGATAAAATTCCACCATTAGAACTAATAACACTAACACTATTAGTAATAAAAGGTGAAAGTAGATATATTCTCACTGCTTCAATATCGTTTCCAGCCTCACCTGTATTATTCAAAATAAATCTCACAACATTTGTTTCTTCAAGAGTATTCAATTCTTTGTCAAGTATAAAATACTGTGAATTGTAAGGTGATAGCACAAAATTAAGTGCAAGACTTCTGCCTATATCCAGAGGATTACCCGGTAATCCATCTGGAATTCCTGTTCTTGAGTTGGCAGCCTTAACATCCCAGGTACCTGAAAAACCATCAACATCTTGATTATCGTAACCCACTATGGTAAGATAATCATAAGAAGCTGAAGAAATATTTGTGTTACTTAGATAATAATCAATACTAATAGTTCCATCACTTAAATAATCAATCTTTGCCTTTATTCTATTAGAAATAATTTGAATATTCGTAATTATTCCTTTCCCCATAGGTGGAGTAATTTTAACCCTATAAATATTGTTTCCTATTTCTCCAACATTTGTTATAACAAAATTATATGTTTCACTTATTTTATCCTTCACAACATTATTTGGAGTAACATATGCATAATATCTCGCCGGTGGTAATGATATTTGCATTTCATCTGAACCATAAATATTTGTATGATGATAAACTACATTATCATTTGTATACATATAAACAAATGTCCATCTTACATTCGTTGAATCTGAAAGTAACACCTTATTTGCTGTAATTCTCAATTTTGTAGTTTGATTTTCAGGAAGTGGCGTAGAATAATCTATCCATATTACATTTGTAACTATAGATTTATTTCCTGGATAACCACTTACAACTATATCCTCTGCATTTATAGTAAATATTTCTGGAATCACTACCCCAGCTCTTTTTACCGGAACATTTCCTGTTTCACCATTTTTGAAATTAATCTCAAACATTTTTCTCGTATCTGTAGTATAGAAAGCACCGTTTATATCATAATTCAATGGTCGAGTGGCATAGCTAACTCTACTACCTATTGTAACATTTGTTATCTCAAAGAAATATGTTGGCGGTGATGTCCCAAGATCAACAAAACCATTATCTGCAAATATTCTCCAACTCCCACTCGCTGGTAACTCTCTATTACCATTTGTTAAAATAATCCACATCTCATCAACTTCACCAGCCCTAAGTTTATTTGTTCCATAATTCAAAATGAAATTACTTGAAGTAAAGCTAAAGGCACTACTATTAGTACTCCATAAATTAAGTTTTGAGCTATAAACTGCCATAATATTCTGCCTTAAAAAAGCTGGAATATCAATTCTCACTCTATTAAATGCATCTGTCCCAACTCCACCGTTCGTAACATAAAACTTGATTGTTTGAGTAATAACTTCACTATCCCTACCGATATAAACAATGGAAGGAATAACTCCTCCTCCTCCCTTAGGTTTGGGAAGCATAAAGGTTAGATAACTATTCCCATTTGTTATATTATACTCCCATCCTCTATCATTTAAAACAGAAGGAAGAATTGGAACATTATTCAAATCCATATTTTCAATATTATCTATCATATCAAACGAAAGTGTTCTTACAGTTTTTCCATCAAAGTATTGATATGGTGATTCAAAATTTAATTCTATTCTATTATATGTCTTGTTGAAGGTTACCCCTCCTCCACCAGAAAGGGAAAGATTAATAATGTTCGTAGTAACATTAGTCGGGAAAGTAATATAAATTCTTTTTATTCTGTTATCAGGATTGTCAAAGTTTGTCAAATACATAGTAATTCTATTTGTTATCGTTGTACTATCAATAAGCTTTGGAGAAATATAGGTATCAAGCCTTACAGATGGATACTCAACCCAGAGAACATTTGTTCCATCACTCTTCTCACTTGAAAGACCAAAGAAATTGGTATTATTTGTTTCATAATTTACTTTATATAGATATGTAGGCACTAAAATATTTGTTGGCATCTGGGTAAAAGTAGTTGCTCTGATTTTATCAACAAACTTTATAATTACTCTATCAAGTGCATTGCTATCCTTATACCATGATAGTAAATTTGTGCCGTTGTTTTGATAGTTCAAATAAATATTCAAATTACCCTGATTTGTCGTTAATGAATAATTATTTCCAATTAGTAATGAATTTACAGATATTATCTTATCAACATAATTAGTACTTAACGAAATCTTTACCATTTTTACATCAACATCTCTTGAAGAAAGGTTAACAATCGTATTAGTAATCTCATTCGTAATATCCGAAACATATATTAAAGCAGGTTCAAGCTTATTTTCACCTTCTGGTATTGGTGGTGAAATAAAAACTGTCCATGTTTTTGGTGCATCTTCTTGCTGTTCTACATATCCAAGGCTATTTCCATTATCTGCTTCAAGAATAAGGCTTGCATATTCTCCCCCACTGTTTACATTCGTGTTTGTATGCCTTAAATTAAATTCCACTATATCAATTTCTTTTCCAGCCAGATAACGAGTTCCATAATCAACCCATACATAACCATTAGAATATGAAGCTACACCATTAGAACTTACCACACCACTTACAACATCAAAATTGGCTGGTATTTTTATTCTCAATTTCTTTATGTCATTTCCAGGATTGGCAAGATTTCTAATATAATACTTATACCTGTTCGTATTTAAAGAAATAGAAGAGTTTATTGTCACTTTCGATGGATAAACATAGCCAACAGCATTGGCATTAGAAACTGTAACCTTTATAAAAGAATTCGTATCCACTCTTGTCCATGTAGCACCACCCAAAAATAGTGAACTATCAGCATAAACAGGACAACTAAAATTACTAAACAACATATTTTCAGGTAATGGTGGTGTTCCATAAACATTAAAGTTTATCATATCAAAACCATATACACCATCAAACCCATTTGGCATATAGTCTATAAAAATAAAGTTAGAACCATTTAGATTTGTTAAATATATATTCGAAACGCTCCTGTTAAGTAAAATCTTTGTTGATACAATATTCATTTCTCCCGTATTTTTGTTGTTGTTGCTTACTGTAAAGCCTGAAGGTATATATATCATAAAATAGTTTATATCCGGCCTACCATCTTCACCCGCTCCATCAAGCCTCAATGTTACACTTTGTTCCTCCTGACCTATAACCATTGGATTTACCTGTAATGTTGCATAGGCAGCAGGAAAAGTATAAACCTTAACAGTCAAATCTCCATCGGAAACCGGTTTTGCCTTCTTTCTACCTGTAGTTGCATATTTTATACCGTTTGCATTATCAAATATCCAATCAATACCCGTATCAGAATGTTTTCTACAATCAACATAAACCTCAAAATTTTCTCCTCTACCATTCGGAATCTGTGGAGCTCTTGCTCTAAATCCAACAGCAATCTTCCCGGTTCTAACAATATTATTATTATTTGCATTTTGCATGAAAAATCTTATGTGAAGTTCGTTGCCTTTATCCATAACAAGAAATTCACCATTACCGGGTGTTCCTGAAGTTCTCCTTGTTAAAACTCCATAGATATTTGAAACACTAATTGAATTTATGTCCCAGCTTCCATAACTTGCTGGCTTTTTAATATATATTTCTCCTACTCCACTATCATTTGCCGAAACATTTTCTACATTTATTTCAAGCTTAAAATCAACCCACTGGTTTGTTATTACTTTATTCGGGATCATTTTTGCTGTTATATTGCTTGCTACTGTTCTTATAAGAAAATTGTCAAACTGCGCTTCTATTGGTTCTATTCTATAATATGGGGTTTCATTATTAAAATATGCTATAACTTTATTGCTCCATGATACTGGAAATTCCGCAAATTTTATCCATGTATTACTTAAGTTAGATGTGTTACCAGCTGGATCAGGATTAATATAAATAGTTATCTTATTGCCACTATGCACCATATTTATACCAAGTTCATTCGTTACTGGATAGCGATATCCATTATCATAACTATTATAATGGTTGGCATCCATATCATCATACTGACTTTGAAAATAATTTGAAATTATACCTACAGTTTTATTATCAATATCATTAGTAATTGTATTAAAAGGAACCAACCATTCAATATTATTATAATATCCCCAAGTGTTAGGATGTTCTCTTTTAATTCCTTTATCAAAAAAGAAAGCAAAATTATTCCATCTGGAATTTGTAGAATATTTTGTAACACCATTATCTTCAGCAAGCCAGGTAGAAACATAGCCTACCATATTAGCAATACCTTGAGGAAACTCATTTGCACTATCCTGATAACTCGAAAAAGCATCAATACTTGTAGTATACCTTATAATAGTATATCCAAAAGGCTCTTCTTCAGTGGCATTAACCTGACCTATACTGGAATTACTCTGCGGATAGAAAACAACTCCATCACCACAGAAAATTGTATTGTGAACACCTGAAATATTATTTGGCTGCCCTCTCAGCCATAGCCTTCCACCACTTACATAATTTGTACCGGGAAAGTTAATCTCTGCCGTAGTAGCCCAACCATTACTATTATACCAATCATATATAATCATATCCCTTGACATAGGAAAGTTAAAAGTCCATCCTCTACTTTCAAGAGTAGATTGGTTAACACCAAAATCCTCATAATAGTATATAGACCTTGCAAAAGAAATAATAGGAAAAATAACCAAAATGATTACTAAAATTCTATTTATCTTTTTCATCTTTTCCTCCTACTTAGCAATTATAATCGTTCCAGAATATTTTTCATTACCAGCTATTATCTGATAGATATAAACTCCCGTCTTAACC
>FWWM01005510.1_pt1 | contig 27665 bp, 18 predicted proteins | sample 2228351 | NCBI WGS metagenome assembly FWWM01 (sample SAMEA103939774, study PRJEB20133) | metagenome | reverse complement strand
CATATCCGGCTGTGCCGTGAAGCGGTGGTCGGCGCGGGGAAGGCCGCCTCGGGATAGGTTTACTCCTGGTTCTCCTCACCTCCGTCGGGTCCGCCGCTGCTCCCGTCTCCCCGGTTCACTCCCTCGATGACTTCCCGCAGCTTGGCGGCCAGCTCGGTCTGGTTGAAGGGTTTCTGGAGGAAGTGGACCCCGGGCTTGAGGACACTCTGACGGGCGATGACGTTCGCGGTATAGCCCGACATGAACAGGCAGCGAATGCCGGGATGCAAGATCTGAATGCGTTCTGCCAGCTCCCGACCATTCATTTCGGGCATGACCACATCGGTGATCAGAACGTCAATCGGCGCCGGTGCCGTCTCTGCCAGCCGGATCGCCTCCGTTGCCGAATCGGCAGGCAGGACCCGGTAGCCGAGGTTTTCCAGGATGCGACGGCTGACTCTCAGCATGGCTGCTTCATCCTCCACCAGCAGCACTACCTCGCCCCGGCCCGCGGCGGGACTGGGCCGTGCCGGGACAGAGACCGTCTCCGTGCCTGCGTAGCGGGGCAGATAAATCTTGATCGTGGTTCCCTTGCCGGGTTCGCTGTACACGTTCACGAAACCGTCGTTCTGTCGCACGATTCCGTAAACCGTGGAAAGGCCGAGGCCTGTCCCTTCACCGGGGGGCTTGGTGGTGAAAAAGGGTTCGAAAACATGCCTCAGCGTCTCCTCGGTCATGCCACAGCCGTCGTCGCTGACCGAGAGCTGGACGTAGGCTCCCGGCATAAAGCCGGGGTTGGCGGCGCAGTAGGCCTCGTCCAGCAGCCGGTTCTCGGTCTCGATCGTGACCTTGCCGACGTCCGCGATGGCATCCCGGGCATTGACGCAAAGGTTGGCCAGGATCTGGTCCACCTGGGCGGGATCGATCAGGACCGGCCACAGGTCCGCGCCGGGCATCCAGACCAGGTCGATGTCCTCGCCGATCAGACGGCGGAGCATCCGCAGCATTCCCCCTACCGTCTCATTGAGGTCGAGAACCTTGGGCGAGACCGTCTGCCTGCGGGCAAAGGCCAGGAGTTGCCGGGTCAGCTCGGCGGAACGGCGGGCGGCGGCCTGGATCTCCTCGAGGTAATCCCGCATCTCGGGCGGGAGGTCGCTGTCGAGGGCGAGTTCCACGTTGCCCAGGATCACTCCCAGCATGTTGTTGAAGTCGTGGGCCACCCCTCCCGCCAACCGTCCCACCGACTCCATCTTCTGTGCCTGCAGCAGCAGGGCCTCGAGTCGCTTACGTTCGCTGACGTCGATGACGGCTACGGCCCGCCCCGCACGCCCCTCGAAAGTGATGGGATGCGACCAGATCTCGACCTCGAAGACCCGCCCGTCCCGGGTTCGATGCCGCCAGCCCGACGACTGCATGTAGCTATGATGTTCCCGGGCGTAGGCGACAGCGTCGTCCAGGCGGGAGATCTCCTCTTCCGGGCGGATGTCGCGGATGGTCATGGCGAGGAATTCCTCGCGGGTGTAGCCGTAGAGCTGGATGGCGGCGCTGTTGACGGCCAGGAAGCGCAGCGTCTCCAGGTCATAGACCCACATGGGCAGGGGATGAGCCTCGAAGAGCTGGCGATATCGGGTTTCGCTCTGGCGAAGGGACTCCTCGACCTGCTGGCGGTCGGTGACATCGCGGGCGATGCCCTCGAGGGCGGCCAGGCGTCCCAACTCATCGAAGACCAGGACGCTCCGTTGCTCCATGTAGATGACCCGCCCGTCCCGGCGGATCCAGCGCAGGGTAAACGGTTCCTTCGCCCTCTCGGGCCGGCGGAGGATCTCCTCCAGACGGAGCCGGTCCTCCGGGTGGATGATTTTGAGGACCAGGTCGGGATCGGCGTAATGTTCCTCTGGGGTGTAGCCGGTGATGGCTGTGGCGGAAGGGCTGACATAGCTGAAACGGCGGGTGGGAACGAACTCGTATCGAAACACCAGATCCGGTGCCTGTTCCGCCAACCTGCGGTGACGCTCCTCGCTTTCCGCCAGCGCTGCGGCTGCCGCCTTGAGCTCCGAAATGTCCCGAATCGATTCCACCGACAGGTGCCGGCCGCCGTATTCGAAGACTCCGGCCATAATCTCCACCGGTAGCAGACGCCCGTCCGCATTGCGATGTAAGGTTTCGAACCGGAACGGGCGGTCGCTTCGGGATTCCCAGCTTGCCTGCAACCGTTCCAGGGTCATGCTGGGATCGAAGTCCAGGGGGGTCATCTTCAGCAGCTCCTCCCGGGAGCGGCCGAAATGACGGCAGGCTGCGTCGTTGACATAGACCAACCGGAAGCCTTGGCTGGGATCGACGCAGTAGACCGGGTCCTGGCTGTTGTCGAGTAGTGCGTGGGCGAAGAGCGCGGCTTCCTCGGCCTCCCGTTCCCGGGTCTGGTCCCTGACGACCAGGACCGCGCCGGTGACGTTACCAGCCTCATCCCGGATGGGTGCGGCCCCATCGGCGATGGGATGCTCGGTTCCCTGTCGATCGACGAGGAGCGTCCCCTCGCTGATGGTTGTGGCGGACCCCTCCTGCAGTGCCCGGTGGACAGGGTTGCGCAGAGGACGGCGAGTCTTGGCGTCCAGCAGAGGTACCACCTCTTCGGCCTTTCTCCCGCGGGCCTCGTCTTCACTCCAGCCGGTGAGGGACTCGGCGGCCGGGTTGAGGCTCTCGACCCGGCCTTCCACATCCGTGGAGACCACCGCTTCTGCCAGGCTGTCCAGAATGGTGTGGAACCGGCGTTCGACGGCGAGGCGCGCACTCTCAGCCTGGTAGAGGTCACGGTAGTAGGCTTGCCGGAAGTGCTGTCGCAGCATCAACGCCGAGACTGCGGCGAGGGCGACCATGCCTCCAACGAAAGCCAGGATCACCAGGGAGAGGGTGCGCCACTCGGCCAGAGCTTCGGATCGATCCATCTTGGCGACGAGAAACCACGGAGTTTCGGGAACCGGTACCACTGCAGCGATGACCGGAATGCCCCGGTAGTCTGGTCCCTCCACGATACCGGTGGCGCCGAGGGCGGCCTTGACGGCGGGCAGATCGCCGCGGCTGACCGGCAGCCGGAGGGTCAGGGCGGAACCCGACCTCCCCCGCAGGTCATTGAGCACCACCACCTCGTCACCCTCCCGGCGGACCAGCAGGGTCTCGGCGGTGGCGCTGGGGGTCGGCCACGCCTCGAGCAGGGGATAAAGCCCGTCCCGGGCGCGGGCGGTAAGCACCAGGGCTCCCACCACCGGAGCGCTGCGGCCGTCGGGCCCGCCGGGTGAAACGGGGACAACAAGATTGATGTGGGGCTCCGGATCGGAGACCCCGGTGTGGAGGTCGACCAGGATGGGCCGGCGCTCCCGCAATGCCCCCCCGAGCACCTCTCTGGTGGGGACGTGCATCGCGGCAGGCGGATCGATTCCCAGCAACGTGTCACCGGAAGGATCCACCAGATGGACACGGGCCCAGGCGTTGTATTCCCGGAGCAGCTCAAACTCCGCCAGCAGTTGCCGGGCTGCTTCGGGTTTTCGGGTGGAAATCCATGCAGCCAGCCGTTCGGCCAGCAACGGGCGGTGCATGAGGTCGAGTCCCTCTTCGAAGCGTTCCCGCCGCCACTGCGCGACCTGTTCCGCCTTGAGCCTCGCCACCGCCGTCAGCTCAGCCTCCACACGGCGGCGGTACTGTCCTCCCTCGGCCCAATAGTAGGCGGTGCCGGCCGAAAGGACCGCGACGACCACACCCGGCAAGGCAATCTGTAACCAACGAGGCGACTCCATGAATCCGCTGGTGCTCAGCTTGGTGCGCGTCCGGCCTGAACTCAGGGGCATCATAGCTTCGTCAGGTGACGAAGTCGAGCCGCCCGGAGTTGATGTCTCAACGGCGGTCGCCGGAGGGCCTCAAGCGCGATGCGGCTCGCGGCGGTAAGCCCGCGGGGGTCCAGCGGGCTTCGGCCGCCACCGCCGGGTGGCCTCCCCGGATGGTCTCTCCCGGCGGCTTGCCGACACCTCGAAACCGCTACTCCAGTGGGGTCAGAAGCACCTTGCGGAACTCCACCTCGGTACCCTCCGCCTGCAGGGCGATCCTGCCTGAGGAGGCGGTGGCCTTGAAGCCGTGGTTCACCAGATCGTCGTTGACCCAAACCTTGATCTCCCGGTCCCTGCACTCAATCACCATGCGGTTCCACTCTCCCAACGGCTTTTCGGAACCGTCGGTGAGGTTCAGGATGCGCCGGGCGTCCTGGGGACCGCCGCCGTAGTTCTGTCCGGGCTGACGGGGACGTCGCTTTTCCATGTCGGGGACTTCGATGTTTTCCTCGATACACCAGAAGTCTCCGGCATGTCCGGACTGCATTTGGACCTCGATCGACTGCGGGAACATTCCATAGAGGGCGCGCGGTCGGGATGCATGAACCAGCACACCGCAGTTGCCTCCCCCTTTCGGAAACCGATACTCCACCTCCAGCCGGTAATTGGAGTAAGACTGGTCGGTGATCAGGTGTCCTTCCGGCTTTCCCAGACTTACCAGCAGTCCGTCGCGGACGATGAAGCTGGGGCCGACCTGTCCCCGGTCCGCCGCCGGCACATCGGCGGTCCAGCCGGTCAAATCCTTCCCGTTGAACAGAGCGACAGGTTCGCCGGCGGCAGCCGGCAACCACAGAAGTAGTGTCAGAATCCACATGGCGGGCACTCCCGGATTGACTAAGCAACACCGGCGACAGGCCGGCGTCTGAACTGCTTCAAGGATACCGGACCGGCTGTCCCGAGGATACCCCGGCGCCGGTGGGGGTCCAGGGGCGCCCGAGAAATTCGATCGCCAGGGCGGCAAGAGCGCGCACACCGGTGATGAAGCTGCTTTCGTCCAGGTAGAAGTCCGGTGTGTGGTGGTCGGCGGCCTCCTGGGCGGGCAGCTCGGGAGGGCGGCCGCCGAGGAAAAAGAAGAAGCCGGGAACCTTCGCCGCATAGAAAGAGAAGTCCTCGGCCACCGTGCGGGGAGGGATCCGCGCGACCCGGTCGGGACCGGCCACCTTCAGGAGAATCGGCCATGCCCACTCCGTGAGCTGGGGGTGATTGTAGGTGACGGGGTAATCGGTGGTGAGCGGGATCTCGACGGTGGCGGTGGTGCCGGCCGCCGCGGCGACGCCCTGGGCGATCCGCCGGATCCGGTCGTGCACCAGTTCGCGCGTCCGGTCGTCAAGGGTTCGGATCGTACCCACCAGCTCCACTTCCTCCGGGATGATGTTGGAGCGGACCCCACCCTGGATGCGGCCGACGGTCACCACCGCCACCTCCCGAGTCACGTCCACCTGGCGGCTGACGATGGTCTGGAGGCTGTAGACAATCTGGGCGGCCACGACCACCGGATCCAGACCTGTCCAGGGGGACGAACCGTGAGTTTGGCGACCGCGGACTTTGATCCGGAAGTCCTGGGCGGATGCCATCAGTCCCTCCGGGCGGGAACTGATCTCCCCGGCGGTTCTCAGAGCGTCGGTATGGAGTCCGAAGATGGCGTCGACTTTGGGGTTGTCGAGAACTCCCTCCTGGACCATCAGGCGTGCTCCGCCCTCTTCGCCGGCCGGCGCACCCTCTTCAGCCGGTTGAAAGATAAACTTGACGGTGCCCGGAAGCTCATCCCGCAGACCTGCCAGGACCTGGGCGACACCCATCAGAATGGCGACGTGGGCGTCGTGACCGCAGGCATGCATGACGCCTACCTCCTCGCCGTTATAGACGGCCCGCTCCCGGGAGGCGAAGGGAACCGGTGTGCGCTCGGTGACAGGCAGGGCGTCCATGTCTGCCCGTAACGCCACCACCGGCCCGGCCTTCCCTCCCAAGAGGAGTCCCACCACTCCGGTCTGGGCGATCCCGGTTCGGGTCTCGATGCCGAGAGCCCGCAGGTGGTTGGCAACGGCTTCGGAGGTCCGGAACTCGCGGTTGCCCAGTTCGGGATGTTGGTGAAAATCCCGCCGCCAGGCGATCACCTGGGATTCGACCTGGGAGGCGGCTTGCATCGCCCGCCGGTGGAGGTCCCCCTGGGTGCCCGCCGAAACTGCAGGGATGCCGGCAAAGACGCCACCCGCCAGCAGGGTCACGAGCCACGGCTTCCAATCAGATCCTTGGTAATGATTTTTCATCGGCCCTTTGCTCATCGTCCGTTCCTCCCAACCGCGATTTGTCCTGAAGCGTGCACCGTTCGGAGTCCCCCGCGAACATCCTCTCTATCTGTTGCCTTCCGTGCGCTCTTCCAGCTTCAGGAGGCTCAGTTTCAGACGCCGGAGCAGGGAAGCCTTCCGATCCGGTGGTGCTTCGTTGAGCCGAAGCTCTTCGAAGGCCGATTCCAGAGCCGGCATCAGAGCACTGGTCACGGTGGGATCATAGGGCAGTGCCACGGCCGGCATGCCGAGCTCAGCAAACAAAGCAAGGTAGCGGGCGGTGACCAGGTCGGGACAGGTGATCCGTCGCTTTCCCAGTTTCAGCTCGTAACCCAGGAAGGTCTGCATCAGCCGGGGCGGATAGCGCCGCCCGGCCAGTTTTACGCGACGGTGGCGTCGGGCAAGCACCTCCCCTTGATAGATCGCCTGAATCCGCTGCACAGGGTCCAGGGATGGCGGATGGGTGTTCACAACACGATCCTAGCGGATTTGACTGTCGCCAGCCGCATCGTACGATTGCGGCGGTTGCAGCAACGGAATCCTGGACCGCGTTACACTAATAGCATCCGGGTAAGAGAGTTGGTCCCGGAGCAAGAACGGACCCGCGGCGGAGGATGCCGGCCGGCGGCCCGGACCGCGGGACGCTTTGCCCGCCGAGTGACCCTGCAAGTGGAACGCTTCTTGCCCAACGTCGAACCACGTGATCGCTCGACATGCTTTTGGCTGCAGGCTTGCTGGACTGGCTGAGGTCGTTTTTCCACAGTCTCTATGTCTTCGCCCAGGGCCTCGGCGGCCCGGGACTGCTGGTGATCGCGCTGCTGGACTCGTCGTTTCTTTCCGTGCCCGAGGGTAACGATCTGCTGATCGTGATCCTGTCCACCGGTCGCGGGTGGGGCGAAATGACCTACTACGTGGTGATGACGATCCTCGGCTCAGTGGCGGGCTGTTCGCTGCTGTATTCAGTGGGGAGGCGGGGCGGAGGCTTTTTCGAGCGCAGGCTGAAACCTTCCCGTCTGGAGCGGGCGCAGCGCGCTTACCAGCGATGGGGAGTCTGGGCTGTGGTCGTGCCTTCGATCCTTCCTCCGCCGACTCCTTTCAAGATATTCGTGCTGTCGGCGGGGCTGTTTCGACTTCCCTTTCCACGGTTCTTCGCCGCGGTTCTGGTGGGGCGGAGCATCCGGTACTTCATGTGGGGTATTCTTGCGGTCCTGTACGGGGAGGCGGCCAAGCGGTTTATCCAGCAGAACCTTCCCGCGGTCGGCGCCGGGCTGGCGCTGGCCCTGTTGTTGGGGATCACCGTTTACGTTGTGTTCCGGGTACGACGGGGGGCGAACTCCAGGGCGGCAGTATGATGGGAACGCGGATGGGCTGTATCCTGATCCTGAGCTCGGCGGCGCTGGGGTGGGGATGCGGCGCGGTCAAGGAGAAGACGGTGGTTCGCGTGCCCCCCGCCTACCTGGAGGCCAAGGTGGCGACCCTGCCCGAGCTGGTGGAGCGCATTGACCAGCAGTGGGCGGCCGCCGTTTCCCTGACCGTGGCGCGATTTGAAGTGGAGTTCACGGGAGGCTCCATCGACGACGGCTATTTCGAGAAGTACCGCACTGCGAAGGGCTACCTGGTGGCGCAGCGGCCGGACTCGGTGTTCGTCAACATTCTGAATCCGCTGACCAGCTCCTCGGTGCTGGTGATGGCCTCCCGGGAGGAGGCGTTCCAGATCTGGATTCCCAGCCGAAACCAGTTCGTTCACGGCCGGACCGACGTCAGGTCGGGCCAGGACAACCCGGTCTACAATGTGAGACCGGCGCACATCCTGGAAGCGATCCTGATTGAGCCGGTGGGTGGAACCCGGGACTGGGTTTATTTTCTGGAGGAGGCCCAGGACAGCCGGAACAAGTACTACGTGATCGGCGTGCTGCAGCCGGGCGCCGAGGGGTCGCCTGTGGTGCAGCTCAGGCGTAAGCTGTGGATCGAGCGGAGCGCGATGGAACTGCGTCGCCAGCAGGTGTTTTCCGGTGGGACGCTGGTCAGCGAGGTCCGCTACGGTGAGCCCGTCGAGGTCGGCGGCAGGATGGTGCCGACGACTGTGGAGATCCGTCGCCCCGTGGACCACTATTCGATAGCGTTCCGCTTCGACGCAGACAGCGTCCAGGTGAATCGGGAAACGCCGCCCGATTCGTTTGTGCTGCAGCCGCCTCCCGGGGCGGAGCTGATCGAGGTTAAAGCGGGCGACTGAACTTCAGGCCAGGGTCATGTTCAGACACATCTACGCCAACCTGCTGCAGCGCCCGACCCGAACCGCCGTGAGCACGCTCGCCGTATCGGTTGGGGTCGTCCTGATCCTGGTCAGTGTGGGCTTGACCTACGGTCAGTTTACCGAGTCGGCGGAGCGGACCCGCCGCGTGGGTGGTGATTTCCTCATCCAGCCGCCGGACGCCTCCTTCTTCTTTGCGCTGAACAGCGGAACGCTGCCGGTTCGGCTGCAGAAGGTGATTGAAGAGGTGGAGGGCGTGGAGGCGGCCACACCCGTGCTGGCGAAATTTCTGAGCGAACGTTTCCATCTGGTGTTCGGCATCGATCTGGAGAGCTTCCAGCGTGTGAACACGACACTGAAGTTCGTCGACGGGCGGCTGTTCGACCGGCCGGACGAAGTGGTGATCGACACGCTGTATGCCGGTACGCGCAACCTGAAGGTAGGCGATCAGCTGGAGATTCTGGGCCGGGAATTTCGAATCTGCGGTGTGTTCGAGCAGGGGACAGCGGCGCGGGTGCTGATGCCGCTGGCGACCTTACAGGAGATGAACGGCACTCCGGACAAGGCCACCATGTTCTTCGCACGGATTCGGGAGGGTGCCGACATCAACGATGTATTTGAACGATTGAATGCCCGGATGCCGCATTATAAAATCACCAAGACGGCCGAACTGCAGGACATCATGATGTCCAATACGCCCGTATTCAGGCAGTTCCTTACGGCGATGGTGTTCGTGTCGGTGGTCATCAGTTTCCTGATCATCCTGCTTGCGATGTACTCCACCATTACGGAGCGAACGCGCGAGATCGGGATCCTGAAGTCGTTGGGCGCTTCGAAGACCTACATCATCCAGATGATCCTGAAGGAGTCCCTGCTCATCTGTTCCATGGGAGTCCTGGTGGGCTTCCTTTTGACTTCACTGTCCCTGAAGCTTATCCTGATGACTTTCCCGACGATGCCGGTGATGATTCCTGGGTATTGGAGGGTGGCGGCGGCCACTCTGGCGATCGGCGGTGGGATCCTGGGGGCATTGTACCCCGCTGTCAAGGCGGCTTTGCTGGATCCGGTAAGGGCTCTGGGATATGAGTAAGACCTTGGAGATGGGGCAGCGCCGGGACGTTGTCGTCACCGAGAACCTCCAGATGATTTATCGGGTGGGGAAGGTGGAGGTGGCGGCTCTCCGTGGGGTAGATATGACTGTCAAGGAAGGCGAGTTCGTGGCGGTCATGGGGCCCAGCGGTTGCGGGAAGTCGACGCTGCTGCATCTGTTGGGGGGATTGCTGACGCCTACCGCCGGCAGCGTCAAAATTGACGGGATTGACCTGGCGCGGGTCAGCGATGCCCAGCGGACCGAGGTCCGGCGCCGGAAGGTAGGTTTCGTTTTCCAGCGGTTCAATTTGCTCCCCACCCTGACCGCCGAGGGCAACATCGAACTGGCCCGGCGGATTCACGGAAATGGCGGTAATGGAAACGGATCGTCAGAGCGCGGCGCAGTTCGTGAGATTCTGACCATGCTGGGGCTGGAGCACAAGCTGCACCACAAACCCTCGGAACTGTCCGGCGGAGAGCAGCAGCGGGTCGCCATCGCCCGGGCCGTCATCAACCGTCCGGCCATCCTGCTGGCCGATGAGCCCACCGGCAACCTGGACTCGGAGAACTCGCAGATGGTCCTGGAGATGCTGCAAAACCTCAACCGCACCTATCGCCAGACCATCATCATGATCACCCACGATTCCGAGGCGGCCTCCTGGGCGTCCCGGATCCTTGAAATGCGGGACGGCAGGATCCTGAATCGGGTTCGCAACCTGGTCTACGCAGCGGAACCGTCCACCCTCTGACGCCATGGCGAACCACGGTCTGTTCAGTGCCCTGGGCAGGATCCTTTTCTGGCGCTATCCCCGGGGCGGGTGGCAGTACGATATTCTCTGCGCCCTGATCCTGCTGTTCATTTTCCTGACCCCCAGGAGTGTTTTCGACGGCTCCTGGTTCTCCGGCGGGGACCAACGGCAGCCCAAAGTGGAGACGGTGTCTTCGCCGGTACAGCCGCAGGCTCCCCAACCCGAAGACCGTCAGCCGGAACCCGGCGCCGCTGCCCCTGGCGGCCGGCACTGACTTCCGCAACCTCCTCACCTCGTGGCAATCTGAATGTTCACCATGCGACACAGCCTGTTGGCCCTGCTGCTCACCTGGATGCCGTCGGCAGCGGCGGCTCCCACCCTGGAACAGATCCTGGCCCGGATGGATGAGGCCGGACAGAGCCTCAAAGGCATGACCGCCACCCTGGAGCAGAAGAAGTGGACCGAGATCCTGGAGGAGTACGACGCCGGCGAACGAGGGACATTCTCCTTTCTGCGCGAGGGGGATAAGGTCATGCTGCGCAAGGACATCAAGTCTCCCACCGTCAATTCGCTGGTGATCCGGGACGGCCTGGTCACCTTCTACCAGCCGTCGCTCAAGCAGGCCCAGGAGTACCGCCTGGGACAGCATGGCGACAAGGCCGAGTTTCTGCTGCTGGGCTTCGGGTCCAACCGGGAGGCGCTGAAGGAGGCTTACGCGATTGCTTACCTGGGCGAGGAGAAGCTGGGCGATCTGGTCACTCATAAGCTCGAGTTGAAACCCAAGTCCGAGAAGGTGGCGGCGTTTTTCACCCGGATCCTGCTGTGGGTGGACCCGGCCCGCTGGATCCCGGTCCGGCAGCTTCTGGAGGAGCCCACGGGCGATCATCTGCGCATCGATTTTTCCGAGATCCAGATCAATCCGAAGCTTTCCCGTGCCAGTTTCGACATCAAGTTGCCGAAGGATGTGCGGGTGATCCGGAACTGAGGCCGGCAACCGATCAGCGCTCCGTGGGGAAGGAACCCGGTGATGGGCCGCAGCCGCGGGATCCGAAAAGCCTTCGCAGCCGAGTAATCCGAGTAAACCGAGTTGAAGCATAAGGCCACAGACACCGTGAACCTCACTCTCGACGAACAGATCGCCTATCTGACCAAAGGCGCGGCCGAAGTCATCGAACCCGCCGAAATGCGCCGAAAACTTGAACGCTCCCTGCAGACGGGCAAGCCGCTGACCGTCAAGGTAGGCTTTGACCCCACCGCTCCGGACCTGCATCTGGGGCACACGGTCCTGCTGCGCAAGATGAGGCATTTTCAGGACCTTGGGCACCGGGTGGTGTTTCTGATCGGGGACTTCACGGGGCTGATCGGCGACCCCACCGGCCGCAGCCGGACCCGCCCCCCCATGACCCGGGAGGAGATCTTGGCCAACGCGGAGACCTACAAGGCCCAGGTGTTCAAGATTCTCGACCCCGAACGGACGGTGGTGGACTTCAACAGCCGTTGGCTGGGGGCCCTCACCGCGGAGGAGTTCATCCGGCTTTGCGCCAGGTACACGGTTGCCCGAATGCTCGAGCGGGAGGACTTTGCCCGCCGGCTCGCCGAACAGCAGCCGGTGTCGATCCATGAGCTGATCTACCCGCTGGCCCAGGCCTACGATTCCGTCTTTCTGAAGGCCGATTTCGAGCTGGGAGGCACCGACCAGCGGTTCAACCTGCTGGTGGGCCGCGACATTCAGCGCGAATACGGACTGGAACCGCAGGTGCTGCTGATGGTGCCCATCCTGGAAGGTCTGGACGGGGTGGAGAAGATGAGCAAGTCGCTGGGGAACTACGTGGGCATCACCGAAGCGCCGGAAGTCATGTACGGCAAGCTGATGTCGATCACGGACGAACTGATGTGGCGCTACTGGGAGCTTCTGACGGATCGGACGCCCACCGAGCTCCAGCGGATGAAGGACGAGGTGCGGGCGGGCCGGCTGCATCCCATGCAGGTGAAGTCCGATCTGGCCTTTGAGGTGGTGGAGGACTTCCACGGCCGTGCCGCCGCCGCCGAAGCCCGGGAGCATTTCAGCCGGGTCTTCCAGCGCCGGGAGGAGCCGGAGGAAATGCCGGAGTTCAGGTTGGCGAGTGCGTCGCCCGTCCCCCTGGCCGAGGTGATCGCCCAGGTGCAGTTTGCGCCCTCGAAGTCCGAAGCCCGCCGGCTGGTCAAGCAGGGAGGGGTGTCCATCGACGGCAAGCGGATCGGGGATCCGGCTTTCACCATCGACCCCACCCGCATGCCGAGCTTCGTCCTGCGGGTGGGCAGGCTGAAGTTCGGACGTATCCGTTTCACGAACCTTTGAACCTGCTATTCTGTGCCCCATGGGTCCTCGCTACCAGCAGGTTGTCCAGCTGCGCGAGCGCTTTTCCGACCTGCCTCCGGAGGTGGTGGTCAAGGAGGACCTGCTGCGCACCGGGGTTGCCTTCTCGGAGGATGCACTGCGGATCGCCGCAGGCTGCAAGCCGAAAGCCTACTTCATCTTTTCCTTCGACCTGGTCCCCATCGCCCAGATGCCCCGGCAGGAGAATTTCCGGGTGCCCGAGGAGATTGCTCTGGAGGGGGGAAGAGAGGGTTTCCGGAGGGTGGTTGTCTCCGTGCGTGTCAACCCGGCCTCGCCCTATCAGGTGACCCTCTCCGCCGACGGCCGCCTCATCCTGACGCTGGAAGGGACTGAGGTTTGCGGGGTCGTCTACCCCGAGGTTCCCGAGTACTACCGCCGCCGGCTGGCCTCGGGCAAACCCTTGCTGGACATCGCCCCCACCATCGAGTGGGGCTACCTCATCTATCTGACGGTTTTCCGCCTCTGCCAGTACCACGGTCTGCAGGAGGAGTGCCAGTTTTGCGACATCAACGCCAACTACCGGCAGCAGCGGAAAAGCGGCCGTTCCTATACGGGAGTGAAGTCCCCGGAGGAAATCCTGGAGGCGATGCAGATCCTCGCTGAGCACGATTCGAGTGCCCGCGCCTATACGGTGACCGGTGGGAGCGTCACTTCCCAACTGGGAGGGATGTCGGAGGCGGACTTTTACTCCCGCTACCCGGAGGCCATCGAAAGCCGGTTTCCCGGCCGGTGGATCAGCAAGCTGGTGGTGCAGGCACTGCCGTTGGCCGACGTGCGGCGCTTCCGGCAGGCCGGGGTACAGATCTATCACCCCAACTATGAAGTTTGGGATCCGCGCCTGTTCGAGATCATCTGTCCCGGCAAGCAGCGATATATCGGCCGCGACCGGTGGATCCGGCGGATCGTGGACGCCGCCGGCGTCTTCGGTCCGTCCTGTGTGATTCCCAATTTTGTCGCCGGGGTGGAGATGGCCCGGCCCCACGGCTTCCAGGACCCCGGGCAGGCGGTGGCGTCCACTGCCGAGGGTCTGGAGTTTTTCATGTCCCACGGCATCGTCCCCCGCTTTACGACCTGGTGCCCGGAGCCGCTGACAGTCCTGGGGGCATCGAACCGGGAAGGAGCTCCCCTGGAGTACCACCTCCGGCTGCTGGTCGCCTGGCGGGATTTGCTGGAGCAGCACCGCCTGCCGGCTCCGCCCGGTTACGGCGAGCCGGGAGTTGGACGGGCCGTGTTCTCCGTGTCATCTTTTATGGATGTGGTTCGAGTCGATCGTACCCCTCCAACCGTCCTCCAACAGCTGTCCCACTCGTCTGTTTAGCCGCCTTCTCCTCGTGCTGGGGGTGATGGCGTTGGCGGCGTCGGCCCGGGCGGAGGCGCCGGGCGATGATTTCTTCCCCTTCTCGGTCTGGTATTCCGGCGGCAAGGCGCGGGCCCCGATGCTGGAGCCTGTGGACGAAACCAGCCGGGAGCGGTGGCTCAGGGATCTTCGCACCATCCGTTCGCTGGGCTTCAATGCGGTGCGCACATGGGTGGAGTGGACGGGAAACGAGCCCAAGCCGGACCAGTACGACTTCTCCAACCTGGATCTGTTGTTGGAGCTGGCCCGGGAAGTGGGGCTGCGAGTCCTGGTGCAGGTCTACACCGACTCGGCCCCGGACTGGGTCGGCGAGCGCTGGGCGGACGCCCGCTTCGTCGCTCAGAGCGGTGAGGTCATACCCTCCCAGTCCGCTCCCGGCTACTGCTTCGACCACCCCGAAGTGCAGGCGAAAATCCTGGAGTTTTACCGGACAGCCGCCCGGCATGCCGTACGACACCCCAACTTTCACGGCTGGGACTTGTGGAGCGAGCCCCATATCATTAACTGGGCGATCATCGATTTCGTCCCCAACGTCCAGTTCTGCTACTGTCCGAGCAGCATCCGGCGCTTCCGGAGCTGGCTCCAGCGAAAATACGGGAGCCTGGAGAACCTTAACCGGGCCTGGTACCGGACCTTCACCGACTGGGATCAGGTGGAACCGCCCCGGTTCGGCACGATCCTGTCCTACACGGATTTCATCGACTGGAAGCTGTACATCCGGGAGAAGCTGGCTGAAGATCTCAGACTGCGGGCCGAAGCCGTGCGGTCGGTGGACCCCACCCGGGTGACCACCAGCCATGCTGCGGTGCCGGGGCTGTTCACCTCGCCGATGTGGGGGGTAGGCGCCCCGGATGACTGGCTGATGGCGGGCTCCGTGGATTACTGGGGTACGTCCATCTACCCGAAGCATTCTTTCCCCGACCGCCACTGGAGTCTGCTGACGCTCACCTCCCTGATGGACTTCATCCGCTCTTCAGGGCTGTCCAAAGGCGGCTTTTACGTCGGCGAACTGCAAGCCGGTATGGGCATCCGGGGGACCGTGGTGGGGGACCCGGTGACGGCTGGGGACCAGCGGCTGTGGGCGATCGGGATGTTGTCGCGCGGCGCGCGGGCCATCAACGTCTACGCTTACTACCCCATGAACAGCGGCTACGAGGCGGGAGGGTACGGGCTGATCAACCTGGATGGTTCGGTCACCCCCCGGGCCCGTGAACTGGGACGGCTTGCGGCAGCCGTTGATCGGCACCAGAAGCTGTTCTTGACCGCCCGTCCGGCCCGATCGCCGGTGGCGGTGGTTTACAACCCCCTGGCCCATCTGGTGGGAGGGGAACAGAACTCGGGCCGTGGAAGCACTGTACGGGAGTCTCTGCAGGGGCTTCACCAGCTTCTGTGGAAACACAACCTGCCCATGGATTTCGTTCACATTCGGGAAGTGGAGGCGGGCGTTCTGGCACAGTACAGGTTTGTCTTCCTGCCCTACCCCTTGATGTTAACCGCGACGGCGGCGCGCCAGTTGGCGTCTTTCGTGGAGAACGGCGGAACGCTTTTCTCCGAAGCCCGCTGCGGGTGGAACGACGACCGGGGATACTCTCAGGACGTCATTCCCGGTTTCGGCCTGGATCAGGTATTCGGCGTGCGGGAAGGCCGTCTGAAGATGGTGGACACGGTGGAGCTGCAGCCGGAAGCCGGTGCGGTCCCGGAAGGGATCCAGCGCCTGCGCGGGGTGGAGCTGTGGGAAGAGCTGATCCCCGGCGCAGCAACGCAGGTACTCGCCACCGTGCCCGGGGTCGGACCGGCGCTGACCGTCCGCAGTCATGGCCGGGGGCGGGCTTACATGGCGGGAACGTTTGTCGGGGCGGCGTTGGCCCGGGAAGCGGATCCCCAGACCGAGTCCTTCCTGGCTGCTGTCCTGCGCGAGGCGGGGGTCCGCCCGGTAATGGAACTGAGCGGTTTGGAGCCCCAGGATCAGGTGGAGGTGCGGACCCTGGATGGGCCGGAGGGGCGCCTGCTGTTTCTGTTCAACCACGGACCGCGGGCGGTGCGGTTGAGCCTGCCGGTCAACTCCCTGACCGATCTTGAACTGGACCAGTCCGTCGACCCGGCGGCGGTGGTGCTGGAGGCGGGGACGGTCCGGATGTTCCTGGAGCGGTAGTCGGCCCCCGGCGCGGCGTCAGCCGTTAAGCGCCCGGGCGGCGTCGACGGCGAAGTAGCTGAGGATGATGTCCGCTCCCGCCCGTTTGATGGCCAGCAGCACTTCCATCATGATCGCCTGTTCGTCCAGCCAGCCCATGGCGGCGGCAGCCTTCACCATGGCGTACTCGCCGCTGACGTTGTAGGCCGCCACCGGCAGGTTCACCACGGAGCGTACCCGGGCGATTACGTCCAGATAGGCCAGTGCGGGTTTGACCATCACCATGTCGGCGCCTTCCGCCGCGTCCAGCAGCACTTCCCTGATCGCCTCGCGGGAGTTGGCGGGATCCATCTGATAGGTCTTCTTGTCTCCGAACTTGGGCGCCGAATCCAGGGCATCCCGGAAGGGACCGTAGAAGGCGGAAGCATACTTGGCCGAATAAGCCAGAATTCCCACCTGCGTGAAGCCGTTCTGATCCAGCGCCCGTCGGATGTAGCCGACGCGGCCGTCCATCATGTCGGAGGGGGCCACCAGGTCGGCCCCGGCCTGGGCCTGCGAGACCGCCATGCCGGCCAGGATCTCAAGAGTGGGATCATTGACGATCTGTCCGTTCTCCACCAGACCGTCGTGACCGTCGCTGGAGTACGGGTCCATGGCGACGTCGGTGATGACGGCCAGCTCAGGGACCTGCTGTTTCAGCTCCCGGACCGTCCGCTGGAGCAGCCCGTCGGGGTTGAGTGATTCGGTTGCCCGATGATCTTTCAGGGATTCCGGCAGGGCGGGGAAGAGGGCCACTGCTGGGATACCGAGGTCCCAAGCGGTTCGCGCCTCCGCAACGATCAGGTCGGGACTGAGGCGGAAGCAGCCGGGCATGGATGCGATCGGCACCTTCTCCTGTCTGCCTTCGATCACGAACAGCGGCAGGATGAAGTCGGCGGGGGTCAGGGTGGTCTCCCGCACCAAGTCCCGCACCGCCCGGGAAACCCGGTTGCGTCTGGGGCGTTGGATCAGCTCGATCAGCGGCGTGTTCATCGCTTCGTACTATAGTCGCGCGGCGGGTTTCGGGCTAGACTTGCATTCATTCCCGAGGTTCCAGGAGATCCAGCCCAGGAGAACACCATGAAGACCACGTGTCTGCCGGTATTGGTGGCTTTGGCGGCGGTAACGGTTCCGGCGGCCGACGGGCAGACCTCCCGACTGCGCTTCGAAGGCCTCGATGCGCCGGTCCGAATCGCCCGCGACAGCGCGGGCTTCCCCCACATCTTCGCCGAAACCGATCACGACGCCTGGTTTGCGCTCGGCTATCTGCACGCGCGGGACCGGTTCTTCCAGATGGACGTCGCCCGCCGCTCCTACTCCGGGACCCTGGCCGAGCTGCAGGGACCGGAGGTTCTCGACCAGGACATCCTTGCCCGCACCGCCGGCCTGCGCAGGGCGGCGGAAGAGTCCTGGTCGGCGTATTCGCCCGAGACCAAGCAGGTGCTGGAAGCTTACAGCCGGGGTGTGAATGCGTGGCTGAACGGTCCGGAATTCGCTCTGCCGCCGGAGTACGAGGCGCTGGAGATTACGAGACTGCGGGCTTGGACTCCCATCGACAGCCTCACCATCGCCAAGGGCGTCGCCTTCGGGCTCTCCTTCGACCTGGGCGACGTGGAGCGGACCGAGGATGCGGCCGCCTACCGGGAGGCCGGCATCCAGCACGGCTTCGACGGCGACGCACTCTTCTTCCAGGACCTGTTCCGGGTGGCACCCTTCGATCCCACGATCACCGTTCCCCAGGCGGAAATCGGCAGCACCGTGGCGGCAGCCCGGCAACGGAGCCGGGGGGCCGAGGCAAGGCCCGGGGAGGGCATCGACCGCCGCCTGCTGCGCCAAACCGTGGAAAGGTTCCGGCGTTCGCCGCTGTTCCGCAGCGGGCTGCGGGAGGCTGAGACGCGGCAGGGCAGCAACTTCTGGCTGGTGGCCGGACAGCACACCGAGTCCGGCCATCCCATGATCGCCAACGACCCGCACCGCTCGCTGGAAGCGCCGGTGGTCTTCTATGAAGCGCATCTGACGGTTCGGGCCGACCCGGGTGCCGGCGCCATGAACGTCTGGGGCGTCGGCTTTCCCGGAGTTCCCGGGATCGCCCAGGGCTGCAATGACCGGGTTTGCTGGGGCTCCACGGTCAACCCCATGGATGTGACCGACGTCTACCAGGAGCGGTTGACGGTCAACATCGTGACCCAGCGCATCACGGGGACCGTCTTTGAAGGCAGAGCCGAGCCGATCGTGTCGATCCCGCAGCTCTATCGGGTGAACCAGCCCGGCAATCAGGTCCTCGACGACGTCGTGGATACCGACGTCGGGCCCGACGAAGGCGGGATCACCTATCTCGTCCCCCGCCGAAACCACGGCCCCATCATCTCGGTGGATGCCTCGAACCCATTCAGTGTCAAGGGGTTGAGCCTGCAGTACACGGGCTGGCGGGCGACCCGGGAACTGGAATCGATCCTGAGATTCGGTCGCAGCCGGAACCTGGATGATTTCAGGGAAGCGCTCCAGTACTTCGACATCGGCTCCCAGAACTGGGCGTATGCCGACGTGGACGGCAATATCTCGTACTTCACCAGCGGGGAGCTGCCCCTGCGGGAGGATCTGGAAGCCGGTTCGGTGCAGGGCGCCCAGCCCTGGTTCGTTCGGGACGGCACCCACGCCGTTGCCAACGAGTGGTTGCCGGAGCCCCAGCCGCCACCCGGACAGGCGCTGGCCTTCCGGATTCTGCCGTTTGCCGAAATGCCCCAGCTTGCCAACCCCGCTCAAGGCTATCTGGTCAGCGCCAACAACGATCCCATCGGAACCACCCTGGACAATGACGTTCTGAACCAGTTCCGTCCGGGCGGCGGGATTCTGTATCTGAATGTGGGTTACACCGGTATGCGGGCCGGGAGGATCCAGGAGCTGCTGGTCCGCAAGCTCCAGGAACGTCCCGGCGGTCTTACCGCCCACGACCTCATGGAGATCCAGGCGGACCATCGACTCATCGATGCCCCGGTGTTTGTGCCGGCAATCCTGGAAGCGTCGGTCCGCGCCGGTCGGGACGGCGCGCCTGCGGCCCTGCAGGAGCTGGCGGACCAGCCGCTGCTGGCGGAAGCGGTCGCCTGCCTTCGGGATTGGGACTACAGTTCTCCCACCGGGATTCCGGCGGGCTTCGATCCCGGTGACGACCCGGACAACCTGCCGGCGCCGTCGGAGGCGGAGATCCGGCACAGTGTTGCGGCCACTCTTTACAGCCTGTGGCGCGCCAGGATTCTGGCCAACACCATCGACGCCGTGTTGGACCGGGTGGGTCTCTCCGACCACCGTCCGGACAGCGAGCGTTCCCTTTCCGCGCTGCGTCACCTGCTGGAGCAGTTCGACACGCGGCAGGGAGTCGGCTATTCCGGTCTCAACTTCTTTGAGGTGGAGGCTGTCCAGGATCCGGCAGATGCGCGTGATTTCCTGATCCTGAAGAGCCTTGAGGAGGCACTGGCCAGGGCCGCCTCTCCGGAATTTGCACCGGCCTTCGGCGAATCCACCAACCTGCTGGATTACCGGTGGGGGTACCTGCACCGGGTCGTGTTCTCCCATCCGCTGGGCACGGAGTTCACGGTGCCGCCGGCCGGAGGTTTGACTGACCTGTCCCCGGAGCTTCCGGGCCTGGCGCGGCCGGGTGGGTTCGAGGTGGTGGATGCGTCGGGCCATTCTGCGCGGGCGGAAGGGGTTCACAGCTTTCGTTTTGGATCGGGTCCGGCACGGCGCTTTGTGGCGGAAATGGATCCCTCGGGGATCCGGGCGTTCCAGACGATCGCCGGCGGTCCCGGCGGCCGCCCGTCCGACCCGCGGTACACTTCCGACCTCAAACGCTGGCTCACCAACCAGTACCGGCAGATCCAGTTGAGCGCGGAGATCGCCACCTTCGACCCGGTGGACATCGAGACGCTGGAGCCGGCTGCCTATCGCCTGCGCTTCCCGTACCTGCGGGCTTCGGAGGTGGAGTTTGCGGGGTACGCGGCGGCGGAAATCGCCGGCGGCCCGGTGGAATTGCGCTTTTCAGGCTTCAGTGCCGACGGCGGCGCCCTGCCCGCGAACCCCGCCCATGCGGTGATCCCATTGGCGGCGGGAACCCAGGCTGCTTGGCTGGGGTCGGACCTGTTTGATACCGGTGACTTGGCGGCGGGATGGGTCGATCTGGAGCTGGGCTACGACCAGGAGCCGCCGGGCCGGTGGCCGGCGCTGGCGAGCTTATACCAGTTCGGCGATTTCGGCCTGACCCGTCTTGACGGAGGAACCACGGTGCTCGGCGGGGCGCGACGGCTTGTCCTGACCCGCATCTACGAGGGGACGAACCTGCTGGAACGGTCCGCGACCACCCGCGTATCCGTCATCAACCCGAACCCGGAGACTGTCTCCGTCGAACTGCGCCTGTATCGACCGCAGGCGGGGCTGTCCAGGACGAACCGTAACCTTGCTCCCCGCTCAATGCTGCAGTTCACGCCGTCCGAAATCTTCGGTGAGATTCCGATGCTTGGCGCTTTCATGGAGGTGGTCGTGGTGGACGGTAACGGGATTCTTGCTTTCCAGGAAGTCTCCGTGGACGATGGGCGCTCGGTCCTGGGCTTGAACGGCCTGCCCGCCCCTGGGCCTGCGACCCAGTACTCGGCACAGTTGGCGGAAGTGCCTTCGGCGATCCGTACCTCCGTCCGGCTGTTCAACACGGGAGACTTTCCCCGGCGGATCCGTTTCCGGGCGGTGGGAGGTCAGGCGCCGGGGGGCTCGGTTTCTCCTGATTTCACGCTGGACGGCGCCACCGGCCGTGAGTTCCGGTTTGATGAGATGTTTCCCGACGTGGCGGTGCCTTTCGTGGGTTCCCTGGTGGTGGAGGCCGACGGAGCGGGAGTGGTCGGCGACATCGCCTTCGTCGACCCCCAACAGGGGAGCTTCGCCTCGATCCTGGCTCTGCAGGGACAGCCCTTCCGGAAGGCGGTGTTCGGACACGTGGCCGATCTCGGCGACTTCTTCACGGGGCTGGCCTTCTTCAATGTCGGCGGCGGCAACGCTCAGGTGACGGTGGAAGTCCATGACCCCACGGGAATACAGACCGGCTTCACGCGGCTGGAACTGTCGCCGGGAGAGAGGCTTTCACTGCGTTTGGTGGAACTGCTGGATGAACCGGTGGCTCAGACCGGGGGTTACGTGGTGGTTCAGTCCAGCGAGCCGTTGGTGGGGCAGGAAATTTTCGGGACCCTGGATCTGCGGTTGCAGTCCGCCGTTCCGCTCGTGCTGCTGGAATGAACGACGCCGGAACGCAACCTGAGCTGGAAGATGTCGAACGCCGTTACCGGCGCCGGATCCACGCCTGGTCCATGTACGACTGGGCCAATTCGGCGTTTTTCACCACCATCGTGGCGGCGGTTTTTCCACCCTTCTACCGCTCGCTGGCCAAGACCGGCGGTCTCGCCGAGAAAGACGCCACCGCGATGTGGGCGTACACGACTTCAGCCTCGCTGATTCTGGTGGCGGTGGTGGGTCCCATTCTGGGAGCGATTTCCGATCGGATCGGGGGCAAGAAGTTCTGGCTGGCTGTGTTTACCGCGGTGGGAGTGCTGGGCACTGCCTTGATGACTTTCCTCGGGGACGCGGCCTACCTCTGGGCTTCCGTGTGTTTCATTCTCGGCAGCATCGGTGTTTCCGGGGCCACCATCTTTTATGACTCGTTGCTGCCCCATGTGGCGCGTCCCGGTGATATGGACCGGGTATCAGCGCGAGGGTATGCGCTGGGGTATGTGGGGGGCGGACTGCTGCTGGTGGTCAACGTCCTGATGATCTTGTACCCGTCGGCATTCGGCATCCCCGACGCAGGGAGCGCCGTCCGGCTGACCTTTCTGACGGTGGCGGTGTGGTGGGCGGTTTTCAGCATCCCGCTGCTGCGTCACGTCCCGGAGCCTCCTGCGATCGGGTCTCCGGTCCGGGGGATGGAACTGCTGGCGGAGGGCCTCCGGGAGGTCAGCCGGACGCTCGTGCGCCTGCGCCGCTACCGGCAGCTGTTCCTGTTTCTGCTGGCCTTTCTGATCTACAACGACGGGATCGGGACCATCATCCGGATGGCCACCGCGTACGGCGATGAAATCGGCATCGACCGGACGGACATGATTCTGGCGTTGATCCTGACCCAGTTTGTGGGTATTCCCTGCACCATCGCTTTCGGTCGGTTGGCTTCCCGGGTGGGAACCAGCCGGTCGATTCTGGCCGGGCTGTTCGTCTACATCCTCATCACCATCGCCGGCTACTTCATGCAGACGGCGGGGGATTTCTACGTGTTGGCTCTGCTGGTGGGCCTGGTGCAGGGCGGCACCCAAGCGTTAAGCCGGTCCCTCTATGCGTCGATGGTTCCCCGTGCCCGGACCGCGGAGTTTTTCGGCTTTTTCAGTACCGGTACCAAGCTGGCTGGCATCGTCGGTCCCATCCTGTTCGGCTTGGTGGGACAGGCCACCGGCGGCAGCCGGAGCAGCATCCTGGCGGTCATTGTGTTTTTCCTGGCGGGAGCGCTCCTCCTGCTGAAAGTGGATGTGGCGGAGGGCCAGAACCTCGCCCGGCGGGAGGACGAAGAGGAACGTCTGGGAGGTCGAGCCGATGAAGCGTCATGAAGGAGGGGTCCTGGGGTGGGGCGTGGCTTGGCTGGTGTTCGTTTTGCCGGTGCTGTGGACCGAGGCGGCGGCCGCGGAACCTGAGATCCGGCCCGGCGTGTTCCAGCCGTTGCCGCTGGGTGCGGTCAAACCGGAAGGTTGGCTTCATCGCCAGTTGGAGGTACAGCGGGAGGGTCTGACCGGGCATCTGGATCTGTTCTGGCCCGATGTCCAGCACAGCGGCTGGATCGGCGGTCAGGCGGAAGGATGGGAGCGGATGCCCTACTGGATGGATGGCGCGGTCCCTCTGGCCTGGCTGCTGGATGACCCGGACCTCATCGCGCGGCTGCGACGTTATGTGGACTATGTCCTGTCCCATCAGGCCTCCGACGGCTGGCTGGGTCCGGAGCGGAGTCCCGAAGGCAAGTACCAGCCTCGCGATCCCTGGCCCGTCTTTGTCTTCCTGAAAGCGCTGACCCAATCCGCCGAGGCCAGCGGTGACCAGCGGGTAGTCCCGGCGATGTCCCGCTTTTTCAGGCGCCTGGATGCGGAGCTGGAGGCGCGGCCGCTTTTTGAGTGGAACCGGATGCGGTGGCAGGACGGTGTCCTGAGCATTTACTGGCTTTACGAGCGTACCGGGGATCCGGCGCTGCCGGCCTTGGCGCAACGCCTGCAGCGGCAGGGCTACGACTGGTTGGAACACTTCCGAAAACTGCCCCACCGGGAGAAGGTCACGCGGTGGGAACACGAAAGCCACGTCGTCAACAACGCCATGGGTGTGAAGACTGCCGCCGTTCTCCGCCGACTCACCGGAGAGTCGCGGTTGGGGGACGAAGTGTGGCAGGCGGTACAGGTACTGGACCGCTACCATGGTCAGGCCTCCGGGGTGTTCAGCGGTGACGAATGTTTCGCCGGCAGGATGCCGTCCCAGGGGACGGAGACCTGCGCCGTCGTGGAATACATGTACTCGCTGGAGACGGCGGTGGCGGTGACCGGCGACCCCCGCTTGGCGGACCGACTGGAACGGATCACCTTCAATGCGTTGCCGGCGGCGGTCAAAGCCGACTGGTGGGGTCGCCAGTATGTCCAGCAGGCCAACCAGCCGGTGGTTCGAATCAGCCCGGACCGCATCTACACCACCAACGGCGAGAAAGCCAATCTTTACGGGCTGGAAACCAATTATGGTTGCTGTACCGCCAACATGCATCAGGGCGGGCCGAAGTTCGTGGCTCACCTGTGGATGCGTTCCGGTGAAGGGGGTCTGGTGGCGGCGGCATATGGTCCGTCCCGGGTCGCAGCGGAGGTGGCTGGGAGCCGGGTCCAGGTCAGGGAAACCACCGACTACCCCTTTTCGGATCGGATCGAGTTTCTCGTGTCGGTGGACCAGCCCGTCGAGTTCCCCCTCCATCTGCGGGTTCCTGAGTGGTGTCCCCGCGCTGTCGTCCAGGTAGGAGAAGAGGCGCCTCAAGAGCTGTCGGGGAAAGGGTACCAGCCGTTGCGTCGCCGCTGGTCGGGTACCACCAGGATTCAGCTCAAACTGGACATGCCGTTACGCACCGAGCCGGGGTACGGTGGGACGGTGAGAGTCTGGCAGGGTCCGGTGTTGTACAGCCTGCGTGTCCCCGAGCGCTGGCGCTGGGTGGGCGGCCGGTTGCCGGCGGCAGACTGGGAGGTGTTGCCGGAGGGTCCCTGGAACTACGCCCTCGAACTGGATCCCGCGGCGCCGGAACGCGGGCTGGAGAAGGTCTCGGCGGCAACCGGCTGTGTCTTCTGTCCCGGGGGGCCGCTGCCAGGGCTGCTGGTTTGGGCCCGCCGGCTCCCGGGATGGAGTTTGGAACACAACGCCGCCGCCCCGCCGCCACCCAGCCCGGTCCGCTCTCTGGAGCCTCGTGAACGGGTGGTGCTGGCGCCCTACGGGGCGGTGAAGCTGAGAATGACGGACCTGCCGTTGCTGGCACCGGTGGAGTGGGGAGACTGGAGACAGGAGTCAGGAGACAGGAGTCAGGAGACAGGAGTCGGGAGTCGGGAGGCAGGAGAGGGGAGACAGGAGAGGGGAGGCAGGAGAGGGGAGGCAGGAGAGGGGAGACAGGAGAGGGGAGACAGGAGAGGGGAGACGGTGGTCCATGAGCGGGGCGCACCGGAAAGGATGAAACAGGTATCAGTGGTCCATGAGCGGGGCGCACACCCACTGGGATGAAAGCTCCGGTTCTTCACCCCGTCGGTTCACCCGGATCCGTCGGATGGCTCAGACGGAGAGACCTCCGAACCGGAACGATGAAAGATGGGGAGGCACCCTGAAGGGGTGCCACAGAGGTTCAACCGTACACCGGTCCAACCGGGTGGCACCCCTCCGGGGTGCTGACCCATTGGGCTGGGGCTGGTTTTCCGGAGGTCTTCGCCGTCCTGGCGGACGTCTCGACCTCCGGCTACTCTCTGGCAAGCCTCCGGCTTGCTGAGAGAAGCTTGGCGCTGACGTCGAATGGCTCAAGTTTCACGTCAGCGCGGCCACCGGCGCCGCCTGCTCATTCAGAAGAGAAACTTGGCGCCGACCTCGAATGGCTCAAGTTTCAGGTCAGGACCGGGAGTCAGGAGGCCGCCACGCTGGGCTTTCTCCTGTTTCCTGTGTCCCGACTCCCGACTCCCGATTCGTGACTTCCGCTTGCCTTTTTCGAAAACAGGGATAAACTGTATCCAGTTTTGTCTGTTTCGAGGAGGGCGTATGGACATCCAAGCCGTGGGCCGTACCGGCCGGGAAGAACTGTGGCGCTCCAGACTGGCCGTCTGGACCGCCGGAATCGTTCTGTTCGAAACCGTCAGCGGGCTCGCCATCTGGCTGCTGCCGTTCAGCGTGACCAACCAGGTGACAGTGCTGGTCCACACGGTGGCCGGTCTCATCTTTCTGGTCCCGTGCAGCTACTACCTCACGCGTCATTGGCTGCAGTACCGGCGCAACCTGATGACCCATGTAAAGTTGCTGGGCTACCTGGGTCTGGGAGCAATCTTGGTGGCGGCGGTCTCAGGCTTGGTGCTCACCGTCCAGGCCCTGTTCTTCACCCGGATCTCATACGCCTGGGATCTCGTCCACATCATCTCGACTTTTGGGGTACTGGCCTTTGTCTTGCCTCACGTAGTGGCGATCCCTGCAGCTTACCGGGCGTCGGAGCGGTTCGCCCCGGTGTTGCGGGCGGCGCGTCACTATGCGGTTTCCGGCTCGGTGGCGGCGGCGATCCTGGTGGGGATCGTGCTTCTGGGAGCCTTCGCCTATACCCCGGTCCCCCTGAAGAACGAGTTCCCTGAGGACTACAGCTTCAAGTACGGCGAAGACCGCCCGTTTGCTCCCAGCCTGGCGGTGACGGAGACGGGAGGGGCCTTCGACCCGCGCCTGCTGGCAGGCTCCAGGTCGTGCGGGACTGCCGGCTGTCACGAACAGATTGTCGAGGAATGGGAGCCGAGCGCCCACCGTTACGCCGCCATGGATTCCGCTTTCCAGGGGATCCAGTTGAACATGGCCCGCCAGAACGGGCCGGAGTCCACGCGTTACTGCGGCGGTTGCCACGACCCGATTTCCCTGTTTTCCGGCAACAAGAACATCTACACGGAGGAAGAGGATCTGACCGGCGCCCACGGCTATCAGGAGGGCATTTCCTGTCTGGCCTGTCACGCGGTCCGGGAGACCGACATCAAAGGCAACGCCCACTACGTGGTCACCAAGCCGCCACGCTACATGTTTGAGCTGGAGTACGACCGGTCGGGCAGCGAGGTCCATCGTCGGCTCCGGGATTTCCTGATCCGCGCTTACCCGGGAGAACACCAGCGGGCTCTCAGCAAGCGCCTCTTCAAGGCTCCCGAGTACTGCGCCGCCTGCCACAAGCAGTTCATCGATGCGGAGATCAACAACGTCGGCTGGGTTCAGCTCCAGAACCAGTTCGACAACTGGCGGATGAGCCGCTGGAACCATGCCGATGACCCCTCCCGGACCATCGAGTGCCGGGAGTGCCACATGCCGCTGGTGGAATCCACTGATCCGGCGGCGGGGGATGCCTCCGACTACAACCGCAGCGCAAACGACGGCAAGCACCGCAGCCATCGATTCATTGCCGCCAACCAGATGATGCCGCGACTGCTGAAGCTGCCCGGCTGGGAGAAGCAGGTGGAGCTCACCGAAAAATGGCTGCAGGGCGACTTCCCCATTCCGGAAATCGAGCACAAGTGGGAGCAGGGTCCCGCCGTTACGATCCGTCTCTCCCTGCCGGAAGCGGTCTCGCCGGGTGAGGAAGTGACCATCAAGACCATCATCACCTCCAACAAGGTGGGCCACGATTTCCCCACCGGTCCGCTGGACATCATCCAGTCCTGGGTGGAGCTGGCAGTCACCGACGACGCCGGCCGCGAGCTGTACGTCACGGGGCGCACCGACTCCAACGGCTTCATTCAGCCAGGTTCTTTCATCCTCAAAGCCGAGCCCGTGGATCAGTATGGCAACCTGATCGACAAGCACAACCTGTGGGAGATGGTGGGGGTCCGGCACCGACGGGCGCTGTTCCCCGGTTTTGCAGATGTGGCGGACTTCAGCTTCTTCTGTCCGGAGTTCTACCGGTCCGACACCAGTTCCCCGCCGGACCCCAACCTGGGATCGAGGGATCATCAGCTCAAGGTCCCCGAGGGGTACTCGGGAACCCTCCACGTGGAAGCCCGTCTGAACTACCGCAAGATCGACCAGTCTCTGTTGAACTTCATCTACGGTACGGAGGCGGGGTTGACGTCGCCGGTGACGGTGATGGCGGTGGACCGGGGCAAGATTCCAGTACGGCTTTCCGGCACGGCATCGGAACGGTTGAGCCGTAATGATGACCGCAGCCGCGGCCGGAAGAACGGAGTGAGCTGATGGTCAACGGTCTTTCCAAGCGCCAGCGCCGGATCGCCGCTTG
>FWWM01001450.1_pt1 | contig 27683 bp, 22 predicted proteins | sample 2228351 | NCBI WGS metagenome assembly FWWM01 (sample SAMEA103939774, study PRJEB20133) | metagenome | reverse complement strand
GTGGCTGCCAGTTTGCGGACGGTTTCCTCAAAGCGCTCGTTCTGGTAAGTGATGGCGAGTTGAGCGCCGTGTTGGTGAGCGGCTTGGGCAATCGCCCACGCCAAACTGTATTCGTTGGCAACCCCAAACACAATCCCGCGTTTCCCGTTCAGCATCCCTCGTCCCTCCGTTGCTCAATTTTGTCAAGGGATCAGATGGGCACGCCCATGAGGCGCAAGAGGGTCTTCCCCTCCTCCGTCGCCATCTGGGGCGACCAAGGCGGGTCAAAGGTCAACTCTGTCTCCACTTCTTTGACCCCTTCCAGCGATCCAATGCGGTTGCGGATGCATTCCACCAACTCGGGACCTAAAGGACAGAAAGGCGTGGTCAAGGTGAAAGTCACTTTCACCCGTCCAGCCGTTTCGTCTATCTCTACCCCGTAGATTAGCCCCAAGTCCACAATGTTGATGCCAATTTCAGGGTCGTAGCACTCCTTCAACGCTTCCAACACTTCTTCTTTCGTCGGCATGGTCATCGCCTCCTGAGTTTTGCCCTAAAGCGGCTGCTATAAGGTTGGGCAGGGTCGCAGCGGAATGCAAGAGCCAGCGAGGCGCATTGTCGGGTTAGGCTTGTGGAGTCCGATTAACGCCTGTAGCGTGAGCGCTGGCTGCGGCGCATATTTTTAAGATGCCACCCCTGTGTCAAGGGGTTAACGCTGCCTAAGTCAGTGACTTGCAGCGCTGGACTTTCAAGAGCCTTTCCCGCCATCCTACGCGGTGATACGGGGGCGATAGGAGAATGCAGCAGATGGTGACGGTGGTTGGTCGGCTGGGTTCGCGGTTTTCGCTTGTCTTTGACCCTGACACTCGTCATGCCCTTCATTCCGCTCTGGGGCGATGGTTGGATTTTCCCACCGATTTGGCGATTGGTGTGGAGACCGAGGATGGAAGGGTTCGCGCGCTCCCCTTTACGCAACGCTTCCCTACCTTTGAAGTCATGGAGCAGTCGCTCACGATGTGCGGCGTGGTTTTTGACGCCCGCTCGTGGGAGTTGGGCTTGCGATTGCAGGTAGAAGTGATGGCTCCCTTTTACCCCCGCGATGAGTGGACTTCGTTGGCGCCGCTGTTCTTGTTCCGCTTCACCCTCTCGCCGCAGGAACGCATCTTTTGGCAACCTGCTCAAAGAGCGACAACACAGGGGCGTCTCTTCCTCCGTCTTCACCGACCCAACTTGCACCTTACTTCTGCCCACGATCGGCTGAAGGTCAACTATTCGGTGCCAAAAGTTGTGTGGCGGGGTGAGCGAGAGCGACCAGAAGATTTGGGGCAGGACGCGGAGTTGTGGTGGTGCGACGAACGCATTGTCCCCCTCTCCCCCAATGCCGAATTATTGGACGATGGGGTTGCTTTCCGCTTTGACCTCTCCGATTCCCGCCGATGCCAATTTGACCTTTTGTGGTGCGCTTTCGTGGACGAACCAGTGCTAACCGTGTTCGGACAGCCCGCGTCCTTCAAGTATCGGTGGCTGTTCACGGACGCTGATGCGGTGGCAGCCTTCGGTCAGCGCCACTTTGCGGACCTGTGGCGCAAGGGACAACTAATGGAAGACCTCATCGCCAATGCTGGCTTGACAAAAGCCCAAGCCGACCTTATCCGCTTCTCCTTCCAAAACTTCCTGCTCAACTCGTGGTGGGTTGTTCGGGATGACGGCAATGAATGGTTCAGCGTCTGGGAAGGTTCCTGCTACTTCCACAGCACGGTGGATGTGGAATACAACGACGCCCTCGTTTACCTTGCCTTTTGGCCCGAGTTGTTGGAGATGCTTTTGGACGAGTGGTCGCTTTTTGAGTTGCAAGACGAGGTGGGCAGTTTCCTCGCCCACGACATGGGCGGCGAGTTGGAGGTGGGCAAGCAAGCCTATCACCACCCCATGCCCGTGGAGGAAAACGCCAACTTCCTGCTCCTATTGCACTGCCTGTGGCGATGGACGGGCGATGACGAACTCATCAAGCGCCATAGCGGATTGGCGAAGCGGCTCACCGCCTACTTTGAACGGAGCGACACGACGGGCAATGGCTTCCCTAACTTGGGCGTTGCCAACACCATTGACGACGCATCGCCTGCCGTCCAATTCGCTCGCGAGCAAACCTATTTGGCTGTCAAGACCTTGTGCGCCTGCCACGCTGCCTCTCAGATGGCGGAAGCGTTGGAGGAAGACGAATGGGCACAACAATGCCAGCGCATCATCTCCCGCATCCGACGAACTTTGGACGAACAGGCTTGGTTGGGTGATCACTACGCTGTGTGCTTGGAACGCTCCGCCGAAGGTTTAGTGGATGCGTGGACAGGTGAACCCCTCAGCGGTGAATTGGTGGGTTGGGACGCTTACTCCATCTACACCGCCAACGGGCTGCTCTACCTTTTGCTGAGCGCCAACGCTCCTGAACTGAACTGGGAGCGGTTACGAACGGATATCGTGAACGCTTATTGGCAAACGCTGACGGAATACGGCTGCACCCACACCAGCGCCGACCGAAGCAATGTTTGGGTTTCGCAAAACTTGTGGCGGGATTTCGTCGCTGCTTACTTGGGTGTGTCGCTGCCTGACAACGCCTCCCGTTACCTTGCGCTGCAAACTTTCATGAACACGAGCGGTTTAGCGAAAGGGTTCATTGACACCTACTTGACCAACAACCTGTGCTTCTACCCGCGTGGCATCACCAGCATTGGCTACCTGTTCGCTCTGTGCGGGCTGCAGATAGACAAAGGGCGTAACGAAGTGCGATTGCGCCGCACTGCGCCTTACCCGTGCTGGGTGCCGCTGCTACCCTTGGCGGATTGGGAACGGGGCATTGTGCCGGCTGTCCGCTACCAACTCGTGGAAGGAACTATTGAGCCGAAGTTGGAGCACGAAGAAATCTTGCGCGACTGGAATATTGTGTGGGTGCCGTAACGGGAAATCAACAGCCAACGAAAGCAGCAGATTGAGTTAGCAGTTCGCACACCGGCTAAACCTGTTCTGTGGCAGATTTTCAACGGGCGCGAACTGCGCCAGCGCGTCCGCTCTTCGGGGGTGACGAGCATGATGAAGCACATCCTTTGGGCAACGGATTTCTCCGCCACTGCCGAAGCCGCTTTGGAGTGGGCAGTGGCTCTCGCCAAACAAATGAATGGGCAACTCACCCTCCTGCACATCGCGGAAGCGGAGGAAAAGTTCAACGAGCAACTGGCAACAGAGCACCGCCAAGCCTTGGAAACCGTTGCGGAGCGTTTGCGCCAAGAAGGTCTTTCCGTCAACACTGCTATCCATCCCGGGCAAGCAGCACCGACTATTGCGGAGCAAGCGCAGAAAGTGGGCGCTGACCTCATCGCGTTGGGGGCGCATGGGCACACCAGTTTCCGCGAGAAACTTTTAGGCTCCACTGCTGAGCAACTGTTTTCCCTTGCACCCGTGCCCGTTTTGTGCGTGCGGGAGCGCCGAGCGCCGCAAGTGCAACACATCCTCGTTCCTTCAGACCTTTCCGAAGCAGCACTACCCGCCCTTGACTATGCTGTGCAATTAGCCCGCCGAACTCGCGCGAAAGTCACCCTTTTGCATGTCGTCGCGCCCTATGAAGGGAGCCCCGAAGCATGGGAAACACTGAAACGGGAAGTGGCGGAGGAACTGAAGAAGTGGTCGGAGCAGGCTTTGGCAGTGGAAGGGATGCCCATTGTGGAGCCGAAAGTTCGCCGCTACCACCACCCTGGCGCCGGCATCACCGAGTTTGCTCGTGAAAACAGCGTGGACCTCATCATCCTTCCCACACACGGGCGTGGCGCTTTGGGGCGCTTGCTGCTGGGCAGTGTTGCCTCCCATGTTGTCTATTACGCGCCGTGCCCTGTAATTAGCGGAAAAGCCTCCGCCTTCCAACGCGCCCTTCAAAGTGCGGCAAGTTAGGGTTGCGGGCTCAAGTGAAGCGTTCGTGTTGACCTCCTTAACTGAAGGGACGCAGGGGCGTTTACATCCAGCCCACCTTGCTTACTGTCAGGCAGTAAGGGAGAGTAAAAGGTTCGGTTTGTGTAGCAAAAGGTGAGCGAACTTAGACAAACAGAAAAAGGGCTGCGTGCTTTCATGGTGGGCGAGTTGGAGGACTTGAAAGCGTTTTTTTCGGTGCGTTAGGTGAAAGCGAGGGGAAAGGAGTTGCATAAGGGTCTTATATGCCAGTTTGAGTGGGATGCCAAGAATCGCTGTCATATCGCTCGGCACGGCGTTGAACCAGAGGAAGCAGAAGAGATTTTCGTTGGCAAAATTTACCTGCGCCGCTCAAGATCAGGACGCTACATTGCCTACGGTCAAACTATGGATGGTCGCTATCTCATCGTCGTTTTTGAGCGCAAAGAGGAGAACACAATTCGTGTCATCACTGCTCGTGATATGACTGAGAAAGAGCGAAGCCTTTACCGAAGGAGGGCAAAGTGAGATGCCGAAAAGAAGAAAAAGGCTGTTGCCTGTTCCGATGTTCCGAACAGCCGAAGAGGAAGCGGCGTTCTGGGAGACCCATGACACGACCGATTACGCTTTGGAAGAAGTGACCGAACCGCTGACACTTTCGCCCACCTTAAGAGCCCAGATTGTGGCTCGTTGGAAGCAGCGGAAAGCCTGCACCTTTCACCTAACCCCTACCCAAGCCCAAAAGGTTCACCAAGTTGCCCAGCAAAAAGGTGTAGATGCACAACGCCTTGTGCGACAGTGGGTTCAGCAGGCGCTCCGTAAAGAACTGAGCAAGTAATGAAGGGCAAGGCAAATGACGAAATTTTGGAAAGTTCGCCTCTTGGCGAACCATAAAAACGCGTTCGGTGAACAGATGGTTGCTTCTAACTACCCGCCTGCGCTAACGCCGGCGACGAAGCCGCCTTCCGTCATCTTGCGGATGTCCAATACCTTGTCCAGTTCATCGGCAGGCATCAACCCCATCTCCAGCACGACTTCGCGGATGGTTTTATTTTCTGCCATCGCTTTCTTCACCACTTCCGCTGCCTTGTCGTAGCCGATGTGGGGTGTCAAAGCGGTCGCTAAGATGGCGTTTTGAGCAGCGAGGCGCTCCATGTGCTCGCGGTTCGCCACGATGCCCGCAATGCACTTGCTCACGAACACATCGCACGCGTTCGCCAAGATGGTGATGGACAGGAGCAGGTTGTGGGCGATGACGGGCAGCGCCACATTGAGTTCAAAGTTGCCGGAAGCCGCTGCAGCGGTCACCGTCACATCGGCGCCGAACACTTGCATTGCTACCATCATCACCGCTTCGGGGATGACGGGGTTGATTTTGCCAGGCATGATGGAGGAACCGGGTTGCAGGGCAGGCAAGCGAATTTCCGCCAAGCCTGCTTGCGGTCCCGAGTTCATCCACCGCAAGTCGTTGGCGATTTTGTAGAGAGCAACCGCTAAGGTTTTAAGCGCGCCGCTAACCTCCACAGCGGTCTCCATTGCGGCTTGGGCAGCGAAGTGATTGCGGGTTTCGCGGAAGGGGATGCCTGTCTCTTGCGCCAAAGCATCCGCAATGCGCTGACCAAACTCGGGATGGGTGTTGATGCCCGTGCCAACGGCTGTCCCACCCAACGCCAGTTCGTGAAGGCGGGGCAAAGTTGCTTCAATGCGCTCCTTGCACCACTCAATTTGTGCCGCGTAACCTGAAAACTCTTGCCCCAAGCGGACGGGCATGGCATCCATCAGGTGCGTTCGCCCCGTCTTGACAATGTCGTCAAACTCTTTCGCCTTCTCCACCAGCGCTGCGTGCAACCGATTCAATGCAGGGAGCAACTGTTCGTGAATGGCTAACGCAGCAGCGATGTGGATGCACGAAGGAATCACATCGTTAGACGATTGCCCCAAGTTGACATGGTCGTTGGGATGCACCAGAGATTTGTCGCCGCGCTTTCCACCCAGCAATTCGCAGGCACGGTTGGCAATGACCTCATTGGCGTTCATGTTGGTGGAAGTGCCTGATCCCGTTTGGAAGATGTCAAGGGGGAAATGCTCGTCCAACTTTCCGTCCACCACTTCTCTGGCTGCCTCCATGATAGCGTTGGCGCGTTGCTCATCCAGCAAACCCAATTCCTTGTTCACTTTGGCAGCGCACAATTTGACCAAGCCGAGGGCACGAAGGAAAACGCGGGGGAAGCGGATGCCACTGATAGGGAAGTTCTCAATGGCGCGTTGCGTCTGAGCGCCCCATAGCGCCCATGCAGGCACTTGCACCTCACCCAAAGCGTCGCGTTCAATCCGCACTTCCGTCATCCTTTCTCCCCCTCCTTTGAGGCTTTGCTGCGCCTGTCAGGGTTCCCTCGCTCGCTGTAAAATTCTTTGCGCTTCAGCCCATCAAAACTTTGACACAGTTTGCGGGGTGAGGAAATGAAAGGCTTTGTCATCGCTCGCGCCGGCGGGAAGATAGAAGTTTGGCTGCCAGACCAACAGCGAGTGGTGTTGGGAATCCCGCGCGGTAAATTGCGCAAGGAAGGCGAACGCATTTACGCTGGCGACTGGGTGGAAGCGCGACTCGTTTCGCCCAACGAAGTTGCCATAGAAGCCGTTGCCGAGCGGACCAATTTGCTCCCACAACCGCCCGTCGCCAATGTGGACAAACTCTTGCTGGTGGTCAGTTGGCGGGAACCCGATTTCAGCAACCTAATCTTGGACGGTTTGCTGGCGCAAGCAGAGTTTTTTGAGGTGTCCACGACCATCGTGTTCAACAAGATGGACTTGATCCGCAAGCGGGAGCTGCCGAGGGTGGAGAAGTGGATTGCCCTCTACGAGCGCATTGGCTATCCCGTCTTGCGCACCAGCGCTGTCACGGGGGAGGGGTTAGGCCAATTGCGTCAAGTCGCCCAAGGCAACTTAGTGGTCTTTGCGGGACCATCGGGTGTGGGGAAATCGTCTCTTCTCAATGCCCTTATCCCCGGCGCTCAGTTGCGAACGGAAGAAGTGAGTGAGAAAACGGGTCGGGGACGACATGTGACAACGGAGGTGCGCTTGTTGCCAAACCCTCAGGGGGGATGGGTCGCCGACACGCCCGGCTTTCAAAAGGTGGACTTGCCCCAATGGGTGGCACTGGAGACCTTGCCCGTGCTCTACCGAGAGTTCACCGCCTTCACCTGCGAGTTCAGCAATTGCTCCCACACCACCGAACCAGGTTGCGGAGTGAAAGCGGCGGTGGAACGAGGCGACATTGCGCCCGAGCGCTACCAAACTTACCTTTTCTGGTGGGATGCTACCAAGCAGGCGGAAGAAGAGGCATTTTAGGGTTTCTGGCTTTCCGACCGTTCCGAACCTTACTGAAGGTGAGCCGATATGAAGCCCACAGCGAAAGGGCAATTTGTCGGATGGATGGGTTTGACCCTCACCGTGCCCGAAAACTGGGACTTAGTCCATGTCAAGGGTAATCGCTTTGACGGTTACCTGCGCTTTGAAGAAGATGGAGTGCTCCGCTGCGAAATCCAATGGACTTTGGTCTCGGCAGGACGCGTCGTCTTAGACGAGCAAGTAGACCACTACCTGAAGAGTTTGGAGCAGATGCTTTCCAAACAGGGCAAGCCTGTCTCCATCAAGCGGAATGTGCACCTCGTCAGCCGAAGACAAGTGAAGCGGAATGTGCGCGACTTCTCTTGGGAAGCGGGCACTGTCGGCTACGGGATGATGTGGTTTTGCGAAGAGTGCCGCCGCGCTCTCGTGGCGCAAGTGGTCGGCTACGAGCACGAACCGGTGAAAGAGTGGGCGCGGCAAGTCTTTTTGTCCCTCTCCGACCACGCTGAAAGCGACTGGGAAACTTGGTCCCTTTACGGGCTGCGCTTTGAAGCGCCCGTCGGTTGGAACCTTTCCAAAAGCGAACTGGTGCCTGGCAAAATCCGCTTGCTCTTTCGGCAAGGCGAATATGAGTTTGCTATTGCCCGCTACGGTCCCGCTTCCGTGCTGCTCAAAGGCAAAACGATGGAGGAGTTCGCCGTTGAAGCATTGGGCAAGGAAGTTTTGCAGCGCTTCGTCGTCCATTACCGCCTTGAGCAGTTGCACGGGCATGAGGGGATGGTGATGGTGGGCAAGGACAAGGGGAGTAGCAACCCCCTGCGAATTTTCCTGCGACGGTTGCGCACCGGCAACCCTTTCCCGCAGTTTCGCGGCGCCTTATGGGAATGCAACCACAGCAATCGGCTCTATTTGGCGACAGCCGCCATTGCCCCTGAGCACGAACCCCTATGGGAGCGGCTTGTTCAATCGGTGCGCTGCCACGAGGAAGGGTGAGCACAGGGATGGTGACGACAAGGCGCCTCCTTTCGTGGCAGCGAAAGCGATGGTTGGTGCTCGGGGTTGGCTCTTCGGTGTTGCTCTTGACAGCCATTTGTGCCGCTTTCGTCGGTGCTGCTCCGCTGACAACCGAGCAGATTTGGGCACTGCGAGTGCCGCGCATTTTGCTGTCTTTGTTGGTGGGCGCTTCCTTAGCCAGTTCGGGCGCTTGTTTGCAAGGTCTGTTTCGTAACCCCCTCGCTGACCCGTTCATTTTGGGCGTCTCGGCTGGTGGCGCGGTGGGCGCTGCTGCCGCACTCTTGTTCGGCGCGCCGTCTTTCCTCATCCCCTTCGCCGCTTTCCTTTGCGCATTGGGCACTGCGTGGCTCGTCTACCTTCTCGGTCGGGTCAACGGAGTGGTGCGAGTGGACACATTGCTTTTGGCAGGTGTCACGGTTAACGCCCTGCTGTCCAGCCTGCTTTCGCTGCTCCTTTACCTGAACGCACATCGTTTATTGGTCAGCGCCGTTTACTTTTGGCTGATGGGCGGCTTTCAAATGGCAACTTGGCGCGAAGTGACAGCGATGCTGCCTTATGCGGTTTTAGGGTTGCTGGTGCCACTTTACCACGCCCGTGCGCTCAACGCGCTGCTGTTCAGCGAGGAGTGGGCACATTACTCAGGCGTGGAAGTGGAAAAGGTCAAGCGGTGGTTGCTCATTGGTGCGACCCTCAGTTGCGGAGCAGCGGTGTCTGTGGCGGGCATCATTGGCTTTGTGGGACTTGTCGCACCGCACCTTGTGCGGTTACTGCTCGGTCCCCATCACCGAACTTTGGTGCCCGGCGCTGCTTTATTTGGTGCGTGGCTATTGCTGTGTTGCGACACTTTCGCTCGGTGGCTTGTCCGCCCTGCCGAACTGCCCGTCGGCATTTTCACCGCGTTTATCGGCGTGCCTTTCTTCCTGTTCCTGCTCCGTCACGCCCGCCGCGCTTTCGGGTAACCTGCCGAACAGTGCTGCCACTACCGGCAAAGCGCGGTCGCAACACCATCAGGGTTGGGGCATTTACAAACCTGCTGAGCGGTGCTATATATTGCTACGGCACCGTGCCGCGGTGGCGGAACTTGGCAGACGCGCTGGCTTGAGGGGCCAGTGGGTTTCACAGACCCGTGCGGGTTCAAATCCCGCCCGCGGCACCAAGTTTTTCTAATGCCCCCAAGCGATTTCCTCCCAAAAGTAGCAGGTGAGTATTGCCTGCTGATTCAAATCACTGCCTCAGTCCGATGACCCAAATGGGGCAGGGGATTACTCGCCGATATACCTCCAAATCCCGCCTCACCTTGCCCAAGTGCGGAAGGTTTTGCCCCTTTACAGAATCGTCGTAGACGATTTCCACTGCGACCTCAATCACTTCCAAGTTATACGCCAGCAGGAACTTCAGGAAGTCGTTGTAGCAGTCAGCGGGGTCAGACAACTGGATTTCCACAGCCACTTTGTCCTTTATCAAGTCAAAGCGGAGGTGGGGATGGTTGGGCGTTACAGGTTGCTGGCGTTGCCACCCTTTTGAAACGAGCAAATCTTCAAGCACTTTTGCTGGCGTCGGTCGGACCCCACGCCCTAACGGGGTGTTCAACTCCGCGACGGCAGCCTCTATCTCTCGCATCAGGTGCGGGAAATGCTGCTGCAATATGGTCTTCGCGAACTTGAAGTCGTAGTCGGTGTAGCGCATGGTCTTCCCTTCCCGCTGCTGGTAGTTCCTAACCGCCAGTGCTGATGGCTTTCAGCAACTCTTTGACGGCGGTTTCCAGTTGGCGGTCGCGTCCATTGGCGTTGTCGTCGGGGGTGTGCTCAACGAGGATGTCGGGTTTGACTCCGTAGTTTTCCAAGTTGACGCCGTCCAAAGTGCGCCAACCAGTAACGGGCACGCGGAAGAAAGTGCTGCCGTCAATGAGGGTGACATTGAAAGTGCCGATGACGCCACCGTAAGTGGGCACACCCACCAGTTTGCCCAAGCCCAAGTCGCGGAAGGCTTTGGGGAAAATCTCGGCATCGGAAGCGGAGAACTCGTTGATGAGCACGATGGTGGGCTTTTGCCACACTTGGAAAGGTTGGGTAAAAGGTGGGGTGCCTCGGTATTGCTCAAGGGCGTACAAGCGCCGCTTAAGGATGCTTAGCAGTTCGTCGTGGATGCGCCCGCCGCCATTAAAGCGCACATCTATGATGAGCCCATCCTTTTTGCCTACAACCTCCGCATAGAACTCCCGCTCAAACTTGCGCAACTCGGGCTGGCTCATGGAGCGAATGTGAATGTAGCCGATGCGCCCACCAGACCACTCCTCTACCCATCGCTTGCGAGTTTCCACCCAGTCTTCGTAGAGCAAATCGGACCACTGCCCGCGACTAATGGGGCGAATCTTGACAGTGCGCGCGCCTTCTTTCGTTGGCTTGTCGTTCACCAGCAGTTCCACCACGCGCCCGGCTTTGTCCGCCAGAGTTTCCCACAGTTGCTCGTTGTTGGCAACATCCACACCGTCAATGGCTAAGATGAACTCGCCCACTTGCAGGCGGCTCTCTGGTTTGTCGGCAGGGGAGTTTCGGAGCACCGCAGCAACCCTTACGCCCGGTCCGCGATGGTCGGGATCAAACCAAACGCCCAAGTAAGCCGTGTCAGGACCTGTAACGGTCGGTCCTCCGATGCCCAGGTGGGATGCATTGAGTTCACCCAGCATCATGCTGACCAGAGCGTAAAAGTCCTCCTTGAGCGCCACATGTTCTGTCAGTGGGCGATACTTTGCGTGCATCGCGTCCCAATCCACGCCGTGCATCTGTTCATCGTAAAACTGCTCTTTAAGCAAGCGCCACCCTTCGTCAAACATGTGCTGTAGTTCCACGAAGCGGTCAACGGTCATCCGAGCCGTGAAGGAAACGGAACCTAAGGTGCCAGCGGGACGGGTTAAAAAGCGGATGCTTCCTCCCGTTGACAGGAAGTAAACGCGGTTGCCGTCGGGGGAGAATTGCAATTGAGACGCCGAAACGCCTGTTGCCAATCGGGTGAGCGAGCCACCTTCCAACGGCACCGACCAAACTTCAGGCTGGTCCACAGGTGTGGCAGTAAACACCACCGTTTTGCTGTCGGGGGAGACAGCGAAAGCGCCCTCATCAAATACCGTCGCTGTCAAGCGACGGATGCGCTTGTGGATGTCCGCAAAGTCAATTTGCACTTCAGGCAACTTCTTTTCCTCGCCTTTCCGCTCAGGCGGTTTCTTCTCGGCTTCCTCTTCCTCGTCCAGTTTTTCTTTCGGTCGCTCCAACGGCAGGACATAGATGTCGGTGTTGTCATCGGTTCGGCGGCTGCGGAACACAATGTGCTTGCCGTCTTTCGTCCAAACGATATTGCCGTTCCAGTAGGGCATGCGGGTCACATTGACGGGAGTGCCACCGTTCCACGGGACGATGGAAAGGTCGGTGACATTGTTGGCTGGGTCACGGCGGTTGAAGCAAATCCACCGTCCGTCTGGGCTCCACGCAAACTCACCGATGAAAGGTCCCTCCACCACGACTTTCTCCTCGCCCGTGTTGACATCCACCCAACACAACTGTCGCCCGAAGGGACCGCGAATGAACGCGACATAGTTACCCGTCGGCGACCACCTGGGATTGCTTTCCACTGCATCAGGGGTGTTGGTCAACCGCTTCAACTCGCGGGTGCGGACATCAACGAGGTAAACCTCGCGGTTGCCGTCCCGCTCGGAGATAAAGGCTAACTTGCGGTTGTCGGGCGACCAGTCAATGTCAAAGTCGCGGTAAGGGTGGTCCGTCAACCGCCTCGCTTCGCCACCTTTCTCAGCGTTGATAACGAAAATCTCGCCCCGCACCACGAAGGCAATTTGCTTCCCGTCAGGTGAGAGAGAAAACTCGCTAACCTGTCCCGTCAAAGTTAACCGTTGCAGGCGGTTTTGCAATTCGTCACTGGGTGCGTGGATGATCAACTTCTGGGGTTCGCCGCCTTTCGTTGGCACAAGCCACAGGCTAAAGTCGTGTTCGTAAACAATGAACTGCCCATTGCGGCTCATGGAGGGATTGAGCACGCGGTCGCTGTGATTTGTGAGCGGTTGTGCCTTCTCTTCGCTCCCTTCCAACGGCATCCGCCAGATGTTGAAAACGCCTTTGCGGTCGCTGAGGAAGAAAAGGGTTTTGCCATCAGGGGAGACCATAGGCGCCCAGTCGTTGCCCTCGTAGCGAGTTAACCTTTGCGGTGAGCCGACTGTCACGCGGTCATCCTCAACGGTGATGGGTAGCCGCCAGATGTCGCTGTTGGCGCTCCCTCGGTAACCCTTCCGCCACCAACTGGTGCCGCCACGACAGTAGTAGATGAACCGACCATCTGGGGAGAAGGAAGGGCTGTGCAGGTTCGTCTCGTCGTCTGTCAACCGGCGCACATAACCCGTCTCTACTTCCAGCAGGTAAATCTGCGAGAAGCGATGGTCGCGGTTGCTGCTAAAGACAATCCATCGCCCGTCCGGTGACCAATCGCTCAAGATATCGTCCGCGCTGTGAAAAGTTAACCGCTTCGGTCGCCCCCCTTCAGCGGGCATCAGGTAAATGTCGTAGTTGCCCTCGCGGTTGGAGTTGAAAGCCAGCCACTTTCCATCGGGCGAGAAACGGGGGCGGATGTCATGGGCAGGATGAACGGTCAAGCGAACAGCGGTGCCGCCTCCCGCAGACACAACCCAAATGTCGCCTAAGTAACTGAAGGCGATTTTTTCACCATTGGGAGAAAGAGCAGGAAATCGCAAAAATTGCGCAGGCGGCGTTTGAAGAGACTGGGGATCGGGGACTGGGGACTGGGACACGGTAGGAAGGGTGGCACAAATCACCAACGCAAACCCAATCCACGCATACCGCAAGGCTCGGCGCATCCTTTCCCTGCCTCCTTTCAGCGGTTTCTTTCTAATCGCAGCGGTGCTTGTCAAGCACCGAGGGAGTAGGGACAGGGTTTGTCCCTGCCCTGTTGTAGGGCAACCGCAAGGTTTGCCTCTACGAGCGGTTGTTGCTCTCGCTAACGGGTGGCATGATTGCGGGCGCTTCAGATTGCAGCCAAGCCTTAACTTGCTCGTAAATCCCTTGCGCATCCAATTTGAGCAGCGCTCGCAGTTGCGGGATGCTCCCGTGCTCTACGAATTGGTCGGGGATACCGATGCGGAGAACGGGCACATGGCGCAATCCTATGTCCGCAAGGGCTTCCAAAACAGCGCTGCCAAAGCCAGCGCAAAGGGTGTGTTCCTCCACTGTGATGAGCCTCCCTGCCCGCTGGACGGCGTCAGCGATGAGGTCTTTGTCTATGGGCTTGACAAAGCGAGCGTTGATGACTCCGACCGAGAAACCGTCCCGCTCCAATTGCTGAGCGGCTTTCAGGGCATCGTAAACGATGGGACCGATCCCGATGATGACAGCGTCAGTGCCATCCCGCAGCCATTCCCCTTTGCCGATGGGCAACTCTTGCCACTCGTCGTCCATAGGCACACCCACTCCGTTGCTGCGCGGGTAGCGAAGGGCGATAGGACCCTCTTCGTAACGCAGCGCGGTGTAAAGCATGTGCTGCAACTCGTTTTCGTCTTTCGGCATCATCAGCACCATGTTGGGGATGAGCCGCAGATAAGCGATGTCAAAGATGCCGTGATGGGTGTGTCCATCGTGACCAACCAAACTGGCGCGGTCTATGGCGAAAACGACGGGCGCTTTTTGCAAGCAGACATCATGGACGATTTGATCAAAGGCTCGCTGGAGGAAAGTGGAGTAAATGGCGCAAACGGGGCGCAAGCCCGCAAACGCCAACGCCGCAGCAAATCCGACTGCGTGTTGCTCTGCCATCCCGACATCGTAAAAGCGGTCGGGGAAGTGCTGGGCAAACTTGTCCAAACCCGTCCCATCAGGCATGGCAGCGGTGATGGCGACAATTCGCTTGTCCTGCATCGCCAACTTGATGAGGGTTTGAGAGAACACCTCAGTGTAGGGGGGGACGGCATCCTTCGGCTTCAAAATCTCGCCCGTCTGTGGGTCAAAAGGTGTCAAGGGTGTGTGGTATTTCCACGGGTCCGCTTCCGCATAAGCAACGCCCCTGCCCTTCTTCGTCACCGCATGGATGATGACGGGACCGCCGATGCGCAGTGCTTCCTGCAAGCACTCTATGAGCACTTCGGTGTTGTGCCCGTCAACGGGACCGAGGTAAGTGAAGCCCAACTCCTCAAAGAGCATCCCTGGCGGGATGAGCCACTCCTTGATGTTGTTCTTGATGTGGCGGATGACCTCCAAAGTGATTTCGCCAGCGGCGCCCATTTTGGAAAGGGCTTCTTCCACCAACCGCTTGAGTTGCAGGTAATGGGGTTCGGAGCGCAGTTTCCGCAGCCAGTCGGCGGGCAGTTGACGGTGCCGCCGCAAGTAGTTTTCAATGGCACCCACAGAGGGTGCAATGGACATGCCGTTGTCGTTCAGAACGATGACCATGTCGGGTTTGTGATGTCCGATGTTGTGCAATGCTTCCCATGCCATGCCTTCTTCCAGGGCAGCGTCACCGATCACGCAAACCACGCGGTAGTTCACGCGTGGATCGTCAGGGGGAACGCCCATGTTCAAAAGGTGCTTTCTCGCCATCGCAAAGCCCATCGCTGCCGACAGTCCCGTCCCCCCATGCCCCACGCCCCAACAGTCGTGTTCGCTCTCCTCACGGCGAGGGAAGCCTGAAATGCCTCCCAGTTGCCGCAAGGTGTGGAAAACGGGATAGCGCCCCGTCAGCAACTTGTGGGGATAGCCTTGGTGTCCCGTGTCCAGCACAACCTTGTCGCGGGGACTATCAAACACGGTGTGGATAGCAAGGAAAATTTCCACCGCTCCCAATCCCGAGGCTAAGTGTCCTGTGTTGCGGCACACTGTTTGAACGATGGTTTCCCGAATCTCTTGCGCCAATTGTCGCCGCTCTTCTGGCGTCAGCCGCTTTAAGTCTTGTGGCAAATTGAGCGATGCCAACAATTTCGCCATCTCTTTCGCCTCCAAACAACTGTTCCGCATCCAACCACATCGGTATCGGAAGTCTTGGGCGATAAAATTGTAGCAAGCCTCGGAGCGCTTTGTTGGTGAGGAAGGGAAACTTTAAGGGTGCCTAAGGCCACGGGAAGAAGGGCGCTGATTTGCGGGTGATGAGCGAGTGCAACGCCCACACTACCGCCATGAAAAACTCGCCGTAGATGAGCCCAATGAAGAAGGGCGCGCAGCGATGGAACGATCGCACCCCGCCATACCGCAGCAGCAAACTCTTGACCAACCATGCCACAAAGATGGGGAACCAGAACACGATGAGCGTCCACGATGCGCTAAGGGCGTAAGCGAGGGGATGGAGGGGGAACCACCAGAAATGGGTTCGGGCAACCACCATCGCGTAGGTGAAAAGAACGCTGGCAATGAAAAAGCCCCGAATGTAGCCTGGTGGGTTATCCTGCCCCAAGATGGCACCAATGTGGTCCTCAAACGCCCAGCGGGGATTGCCTTGGTAAGCGTACCAATACATTGTCAAGGCGCCGTGCGTGTAGGGGAGTTTGAGTTGGTAGAAAGCCGCCATGACGAAGCCAACCACTAAGGCTAAGACAACGGGCAAGAGCAACGCCCGCCGAGACAAGCGGACTTGTTCGCTCATCTTCAGGCTATCCAGCAAAGGCGTTACCAGCAAGCCTCGCAAATCGCGGGTGAACACGGCATCCAGAAAGCCGAGGATGGTTAAATTGCGCGCCCCCAGTTGGTGCTTAGGGACGAATAACCGCATCAGGTCTATGGGGCGGAAGGAAGTTTCCGTCATCATCAACCCACCCTCCGCCACGCTTCGCGCCATCACCAAGACGACGACGCCGAGGTAAACAGCGAACTCCACAATAGCGACCGCTGGCGACAACCCTGCAGTGATGCCCCAGCCAATCGCCACCGTCAAGCCCAACGCCCCCAGTAAAATCGCTACTCCGTAAGGCATCAGTTCATTGCGGTCGTCAATCGTTCGGTGCCCCAAAGCCGTCGCTAACACCTGCCGCAAGTAGGGCAGCGCAGCGCGCCAGAAGAACCACACCAGCACCAAATACGCCCCCAACACTTGGTAGCCGATGTAAAGGCGCGTTGGATACAATGGCATGTTGACCAGCATATGCTCGTATCCCAACCACGAGATTACGATGTCTTGCACCCGCGTGAGCCAAAAGAAAAACCAAAGGCTGAACAGCAATTGCGTAGGCAGAAAGTAGGCGAAGCCGACTGCTGCATAAGAGGTGTAAACGGGCGTGAAGAAGATGGCGTTGAAGGGGCGGTCCGTCAGGTAATCGTTGAGCGTCCATGCCACCCGAACTTGAGGAACGGCTGGGAAAAGGGTGTGTAGCCCATTGACAAAAAACACGGTCGCTGCTAACGCGAAACCCAGCCATGCTAAGCGGTTACCCAAGAGGGAAGAGCGGTTGGAGGGGTCTATAAGTTGCAACGGTGGTTGAGTGAGGGGAAAGTTGAGTTTCTCGTGGTCTGCCCACTGCCGCCGCCAGATGGTGGCAATTGCCAGAAAGCACATCCAGACCGCTGCTACTACCAATGCCCATACCAGCAACGGTGTCAACCATTCCTCCCAAATCACTGTGCCCCCGCTACCTTCGTAGAAATAACGAGCGGGCGGTTGTCTCTCCGTCCCTTTCGGGTCAAAAGGCACCAACCACGAAGGGATGTGGGGGAAAAAGGCCTCCGCCCACCGATTTTGCGGGTTGGCGAAGTAGTTGATGGCAACTAACGCCGGCAGCAACTTCTCCATCAACCCGCGCGAGGCAATCATCGCCGCCAGCACCGTCATCGTGTAGACGATGAGCACTTCGTGAGGGCGCAAAAAGGGGCGCCTGAACAGGAGCGAAAAAAACCCGTTGAGCGCCACCAGCACCGTTAGCAAGCCCAAAGCAGCGGGATTGAACTGGCAGATGGCAATTTGAATTTCCTTGACAACGAGTTCTGCATAGGAGACGATGATGACAGCGCCCACACTGAAGCCGATGCCGATCAAAACCGCTTTCACGCTGGCACCGTAGCGCTGCTCCTGTTCCACCTGCGTTGTCAGCACCTTCACCCTTTCTGCCTCCCTTGTCAGCAAATTGCTATTGTCAGGGGCAAGGAAACCTTAGCGCTTACTATCGCCAGAACGCTGTGCAGCAGGGGTTCTTTCGGGGGCGTTGACAGGCTCAATCAGGAAGCGGTAAGCAACGGTGAGTGATTGACCCTTTTGCAATTGAGCGCGGAAGAAGAAACCGAAGCGTCCATAGGCACGCCACGAGAGTTCCTCAGTGGGGTTCGTGGGTGCGTTGAAGATGGTGCAGGCATACCAACGGTTGCCGATGGGGAAAACCAACCGCGCCCACTTCAACTCGCGGCTGGCCACCCGCCCTCCTTCACCCGACAGCGGTGGCTCCCACTCGTAGCGCGTTTCTTTCTCCCGTTCAGCGACTTCGTTGGCAGCGCGGAAGTGGATGCCTGCGTGGTGGCAGTCGCCATCCAGCACCAAGTCACGGGCAGCAGTGAGGGTGAACTCAGCGTCAACTTGGATGCTCTTCTCTTTGGGGCGCGTGATGAGCAACCGACGCTTTTCTGTCAAGAGCAAATCGCTTCCTTGCGTATCCTTGTTCGCGGAGTGCCAAGTGATGGTCGCCACGATGAGAGCGCCGTTTTCCAACGCTTTCACTTCGTCCAACTTCGCCAATTTCATGACGGTGTTGCGCATGTGCCACAAATCGTCGGTGCCCAAGTCGGAGCGGATGCGGTTCCAACCGATGAAGATGCCTCGGTGGTGTGGGTAAAGACCGACGGGTTTGCCATCAGCGGTTAACCCCGCATTGGTTAGGGGTTTTCCGTCCTCGCCATAGACATGCAGGTAAACCTTTGATTGGCCGTCGCCGTAGATAAGGGCAGCGATCAGTTGCTCATTGCAAAAGACCGCCACTCGCCGCCCTGGCAAATCGGGGTTGGGTTCGTCCCTAACGCGCCAAAGCGCGGGTGCGTGCTCGTTGACAACGATGCTCCCAAAAAGAAACCCTACGCAAACCATGCCCCACAGCGACTTTACGCTCATGCTTTTCACCCTCCTTTCACCCGTTCAGTGAGGATAGCACACTTGCAGACAAACTCGTTGGGGAACGCATCTCCGATGCGCCGCTTTTGGGTCCCCCAAAGGTTCGTCTCTCCCAATGTGCCGATGTCGTTTTTGGCTTTCGTCATAAGGTGAACCCTTTGTGGTCCAACGACTGTCGCCCACAGGGAGGCGACGCTACCGAAACCACTGGAACACGGCTCTGAGGCATTGCATTGTGAGGCAGTTCGGTGCCTTCCCAAAGTAACTGATAAGCCCCAAAGTGGGCGTGTCTTAGAACGAAGCGTTTTAAATGCAGCCACAAGGATGGTTGCTGCCTATTTCTGTGACCGGAACCACTCAACGGTGCGGCGCAAGCCTTCTTCCAGAGGGATCCGGGGTTCGTAACCCAACTTTTCGCGGGCTTTGGTAATGTCGGCGAGGGAGTGGCGGACATCGCCAGGTCGTGGGGGAGCATAGAAGGGCTCAATGGCATCAGCGCCTACAAGTTGGCGAATGAGCCGAAAGAGTTCGTTGACAGAAGTTTGCTTACCTGAGCCAACATTGATCACTTCCCCCGCCACATTTTCTGCCGTTGCTGCCAGCAAGTTCGCCTGCACGCAGTTGTCCACGAAAGTGAAATCGCGCGTTTGTTCGCCATCGCCGTAAATGGTTGGCGGTTCCCCATTGAGAAGGGCTGTGATAAAGCGGGGGATGACCGCTGCGTATTGCGAGGTGGGGTCTTGACGGGGACCAAAGATGTTGAAGTAGCGCAGCGAAACTGTCTCCAAGCCATAAAGGTTCCAGAAGAGCCGACACAGGTGCTCCCCTATCAGTTTGCTCAGTGCATACGGCGACTGCGGTGATGGGGGCATGTCTTCTCGCTTCGGCAAAGTGAGCGTGTCGCCGTAAACGGAAGACGAAGAAGCGAACACCACCCGCTTCACTTTTGCATCCCGCGCTGCCAGCAGCAGTAACAGTGTGCCCGTCGCATTGACCTGATGCGTTGTCAAGGGGTCTTCTACAGAGCGAACGACAGAGGGAATGGCGCCTTGATGGAAAATCACTTCCACACCCTCCACCGCTTGGCGAACCGTTTGCGGGTCGGTCAGGCTTCCCTCCAGTAACTCAATGCGGTCCAACAAGTGAGCGATGTTCTCTCGCTTGCCTGTAGAAAAGTCGTCCAGCACCCGCACCCTCGCCCCTAAAAGCACCAGTCGCTCCGTCAAATGCGAGCCGATAAACCCCGCACCACCGGTGACAAGCACTGAGACACCGCGCCAGTCGCTCATGAACGTTCCCTCGCTTTCGCCGATCGTTCATTGCATTAAGGATGCAACGCGGGAGGGAGCAAAGCAATGCGTCTTGTCACTTGCGCAAGTGCCTCAAAAACGCTTTGGCGATTGAACGCGCGCTGCTTTGAGCGCTGGTCTTTCCTGCGTGACAAGATTGAAGGGTGACACCAAGCCTTGCCGAGGTGACGACCATGAAGGTGCCGGTGCGATATGGTCGCGGTCACATCACAGTGGAAGTGCCCGACGAAAACTTGTTGGCGGTTTGTCACCTTCGCCCTGTCCCCCCGTTGGACGATCCGCGCAACGCCATAGAACATGCCCTTGACAATCCTGTCGGCACACCCCCGCTGAGGGAACTGGCAAAGGGGAAAAGCACAGCGTGCGTGGTAGTTTGCGACAAGACGCGCCCTGTGCCCAACACCTTACTGCTGCCTCCGCTTTTGCAGCGGTTAGAAGAGGCAGGCATTGCGCGTCGCAACATCACCATCCTCATCGCCACAGGCACCCATCGTCCCAACGAAGGCGATGAACTGGTGGAGATGCTGGGTGAGTTCGTTGTGGACAACTACCGCATTGACAACCACATTGCTACTGACGAAGCCAGCCATGCCGACTTGGGGCGCACGAGCACGGGTATGCCCATCCTTGTGGACGAGCGATATGTGCGAGCGGAGTTGAAAGTCGTGGTGGGGCTGATAGAGCCGCACCTGATGGCAGGCTACTCGGGGGGACGGAAAATTATCTGCCCTGGCATCATCGCGATGCCGTGCATGCGCGTTTTTCACGGCGCTACCTTTATGGGGCATCCCAAAGCAGTGACGGGCGTCCTGGAAGGCAACCCTGTTCACCTGACAGCGATGGAGGTTGCGGATAAAGCCGGCTGTGATTTTGCCCTCCATGTCACTTTGGACGAACAGCGGCGCATCACGGGAGTGTTCGCTGGCGATGTCCACCAAGCCTTCTACGAAGGGGTGCGGTTGGTGGACCGAGTAGCGAAAGTGCCCGTGCCTGAACCTGCAGACATTGTTATTACCTCCAGTGCTGGCTACCCATTGGACACCACCTTTTACCAAGCCATCAAAGGGCTGGTAGGGGTGTTGCCCATCTTGAAGCCGGGGAGCACGGTGCTGCTGGCTGCTTCCCTTATGGAAGGCTTGGGGTTACCTCGCTTTCGGGAGATCTACACCGAGTTCCAAACTTGGGACGAGTTCAAGCGTCTGCTTTTCTCGCCCGACTACTTCCGCGAAGACCAGTGGATGGTGCAGGAGCAGATGAAAGTGGCGGAAGTTGCTGACATTTGGGTTTACAGCGATGGCGTGCCTCCCGAGGAACTGGAACTGGCGAAAGTTACGCCCCTACCTTCGCTGCAAGAGGGGTTGGAACAAGCGCTCCGAAAGCACGGACCTAAAGCGAAAGTAGCCGTTGTGCCTGACGGCCCCTATGTAATGCCTGTGGTTAGCAACCAGTAGGCTGCTTGCCAGTTTAGACCTCTGCAGAGGCTGAGTGGGCTTCAATTTTCGGTGCTGGTGGGCACCCGAAAGCGGCTTTTAGTGATTTGGTGTTGCCCTTGACGGGATAGCGGGCTATAATTAAAGCCGCGCATAAATGGAACAAGAGACCCCTTGCGTTGCGGGGCAAGGGGTGTTATGCTTTTGCTTGACTATCGGACTGCATTAGCGGTCCGCACTTCTGAGGCATTGAGGTGAGTCAGTTGTTGCGGATGCGATCAACGCCGGAAGTCGTTCCTCGTCGCCGCGCCATTCTCAGTGGGGAAGGAAACTTGCTCCAACGCATCCGTCAGTTTTTAAGTGAGTGTTGGGCGGAGTTTCGGTTGGCGCAACGACCGACGAAGCAAGAGGTTACCAGTTACAGCATAGCAGTGTTGGTGGTTATTTTGGCACTGGCGGCTTACATGGCGGTTTTAGACCTCTTGTTTGCAAGGATTTTCTCACTCCTGACCAGGTAGGAGGCATTGCCCAATGACTCAACTTCGCCAAGCGACTGCCCGCAAACGATGGTATGCTGTCCATGTGATGACAGGGCAAGAGGAAAAGGTTAAGCAATTGCTGGAGCGCCGGGCTAAAGCGTTTGGGCTGGGAGAGAAGATAGGGCGCATCGTCATCCCTAAGGAGCGAGAGATGCCTTCGCACCGAGGGGCAGGGGAGCGCCGCATTTTCCCTGGCTACATCCTGATAGAACTGGTGCTGGATGAGGAGACTTGGCATTTGGTTCGGCGCACCCCTGGAGTAACGGGGTTTGTAGGCGTTCAGGAGGGGAAGACAGAGAAGAGCGGGATGCCACTGATTCAGCCCTTGCGGGATCAAGAAGTGGAAGGTATCCTGCGGATGATTGGGGAGGAGGTAGCGCGCCCTCGCCCCATCTGGCACAAAGGGGAGATGGTGCGCATCAGGATGGGACCCTTCGCAGACACGGTGGGACGCATAGAGGAAGTCAACTCCCAACGCCAGACCCTTGTTGTCATGGTCAACTTGTTAGGGCGTGAGACGCCTGTAGAAGTGGATTTCGCCCAGGTGGAACGGGTGTAGTCTTGCCTCTGTCAAAAGACCTTGCTAAAATATTGGCTTCGGTACGCAACAGTAGCAGGAGGGTTGTAATGTGGCAAAGAAGGTTGTGGCAACAGTGCGTTTGAACTTGCCGGCAGGGAAAGCAGCTGCTGGTCCTCCTGTCGGTCCAACACTGGCTCCTTACGGCATCAACTTGATGGAGTTCATCAAAGCCTACAACGAGGCGACGAAGGAAATGATCGGCACAGTTGTGCCGGTGGATGTCACCATCTACTCTGACCGTTCGTTCACTTTCGTGCTGCGGCGTCCACCTGTGTCGGAACTGCTGAAGAAGGCGGCGGGGATTGAAAAGGGTTCCCATGCCCCCAACAAGGTGAAAGTGGGTAAGATCACCCGCGAGCAGTTGCGGGAGATTGCCCTGATGAAAATGCCTGACCTCAACACCGATGATGTGGAAGCGGCAATGAGGATGGTGGAGGGCACTGCGCGCAACATGGGCATAGAGATTGTCCCTTGACCCGTCCCGCTCCCAAGAGCAAAGTGCCACTTTTCACCCGCAGGAATGTCAAAGTTTGGAGGGACCAATATGGCAAAACGAGGCAAGCGTTATCGGGAACTGCTCAGCCTCTACGACAAGCAGCAATCTTACTCAGTGCCCGAGGCAATTGAACTTGTCAAGAAGTTAGCGACGGCGAAGTTTGACGAGAGCGTGGATGTCGCCATTGTGTTGGGCATAGACCCACGCAAAAGTGACCAGCGGGTGCGTGGTGTCGTCCAATTGCCTTACGGAACGGGGAAGTCCCCTGTCGTTGCTGTCGTAGCGAAAGGGGAAAAAGTGCGGGAAGCAGAGGAAGCCGGAGCAGACTATGTGGGCGCTGAAGATCTTATTGACCGCATTGACAAGGGTTGGAAAGACTTTGACTACTTGGTAGCGACACCCGATATGATGCGGCTCCTTTCTCGGTTGGGGCGCAAATTGGGACCGCTGATGCCCAGCCCCCGCAACGGAACTGTGACCAACGAAATCGGGGAGGTTGTCCGCCAGTTGAAGGCTGGGCGACTGGACTTTCGCACTGACCCTCAAGGGGTTGTGCATGCTGTGATCGGGAAGGTTTCCTTCCCGTCTGAGCATCTGTTGGAAAACTTCAAGACCTTGTTGGATGCGCTCTTGAAAGCGCGCCCCTCTACGCAGCGGGGGCAATACATCCGCAGCATCACCCTCTCGCCAACGATGGGACCGGGCGTTAAGGTGGATGTTCAAAAAGCCTTGCAGTTAGTGCGTTAGTGGGAGGACGAAGGGACCATGCCAAAGCAGGAGAAAGTCCAAAAAGTCAATGAGTTGGTGGACCGCTTGCAGCGCTCCATAGGGTTCGTCGTGACCACCTACATGGGCTTGGATGCCCAGCAGATGACGAATTTGCGTCGGCGCATCAAGAAGGAGGGCGCAGAGTTAAAAGTTGTCAAGAACACTTTGTTCGCTCGCGCTCTCCAGCAAGTAGGGTATGACGGGGAATTAACGCAACGCTTGAGAGGACCGTTAGCCGTTGTCTTCGGCTACGATGACCCTGTGCGAGCCCCTAAACTGGTGCACACTTTGAAGAAGGAGTTTGAGGCTCTGTCCCTCCTTTGGGGTATCGTGGAGGGACAACTTTACGAAGGAGCGCAACTGGAAGCCTTAGCCACCCTCCCGCCCCGCGAAGAACTGCTGGGGCAAGTGGCAGGCTACTTGTTGGCTCCCCTCTATGAGTTCGCAGGCGTCATCAATGCTGTGCTATGGGAATGGACAGCCGTTCTTGATGCCGTGATAGAAAAGCAAGGCGCAATCCCTGAGGAGCAAGGAGGGTCTTCCATGGCAGCATCGGCAAAAGTGCAGGAACTTTTTGAAGCCCTCAAGGGCTTGACACTTCTGGAGTTGAAGCAACTCACGGACCTGTTCAAGGAAGAATTCGGTGTGACCGCAGCAGCGCCTGTCGCTGTCGCTGCAGCACCCGTTGCGGCTCCAGCGGCAGAGGCTGCTCCTGCGGAAGAGAAGACCGAATTCAAGGTCATCCTGAAAGCCGTCGGGGACCAGAAGTTGCAGGTCATCAAAGCGGTCCGTGAGGTCATACCTGGCTTGGGGTTGAAGGAAGCAAAGGACTTGGTGGAAGGAGCCCCTTCAGTCCTGCGGGAGGGCGTTAGCAAGGACGAAGCCCAGAAGATCAAGGAGAAACTGGAAGCGGTGGGGGCGACGGTGGAAATTGAGTGACCTCACCAACGGGACGCAAAATGAGGGGCGGAAAATGAAAATGCTCGTCCCACGCCCCGCGTCCCTTGTCCCAAATGTAAGGAGGCGCAATGAGCAATGATGACGATGACGGCGCGCCAGGCTGCCTCGCAAAGCCAGTTTGTTCGCCGCTTGCAGGAGCGCCTCGCTCACTACCAACGCGTGCTCCCTCCCATTGATCCCCCTCACTTCTTGGAACTGCAACGCCAATCTTACGAGTGGTTCCTCAAGGATGGGTTGAGGGAATTGCTCAGAGCCTTCTCGCCCATAGAGGACTACACAGGCACCCTCGTGCTGGAGTTTCTGGATCATGAGTTGGAGATTCCACAACCGAACCCCAAGTGCGAGAATTGTCGCTCAGGGGCTTGCCACCAGCACAAATACTTCTCCCCCGACGCCTGCAAGGAGCGGGGGTTGACTTACGAAGCCTCCCTTCGGGCGAAAGTGCGGTTGATTGACAAGGAGGCAGGCGAGGTCAAGGAATGGACTGATGTTTATTTGGGCGAGTTGCCCCTGATGACCCCTCAAGGCACCTTCATCATCAACGGGACGGAACGGGTGGTAGTCTCGCAGTTGAACCGCTCTCCCGGTGTCTATTTCTCTTCCAGCCTGCATGAATTGATGGGGCGAGAAATGTTCTCCGTCCAAATCGTCGCCCGCAACGGCAACTGGGTGGAATTTGAGACAGTCATAGAAACCAAGCAGGAAGAACGCCCCAAAGACCGCATCAGCATTCGGGTTCGCATCGGCGGCTCTAAGGCGATGCCAGCCACTTTGCTGTTGAAAGCCTTCAGCGCTTTGAAGGAAACGCGAGGCATCCCACCCAAAATCGTTCGCCTCTCAAAGAACGACCCACGCCTTGTTGGCAAGCGGTTGGCAGAACCTGTCATTGACCAAGAGACAGGAGAACTTCTTGCCCCAGAGAACATCGTCATCACGGCAGACCTCGCAAAGCAATGGCAGGATGCAGCAGTAGAGAAGATCGCCGTCTACGAGGAACGAGTCTCCTGTAGTGACGATGGGGACATTGTTCGTCTCTTCAGCGTTCCATTAACCTTCTCCCAACCTTTGACTTTGACCCCTGAGGAACTGGATGACCAACGCCTTTGGTTGTTGGATGACTTGTTGGACCCCCGCACGAAGCGGCCCATCGTCAAGGCACCTGTTCGGGTAACGCCAGAAATTTTGGAGCGAATCAATCGCTACCTGGAAGCGGGGATGGGCGAGGTAACTCTCTACCAGTGCGACCCTTACATCTCTGACACCTTGGAAATTGACCCAGCAAGGGATGAACGGACAGCGTTGCTCACCGTTCACCGCATCCTTCGCCCCTCGGAGCCGGCAACTTTAGACGCAGCGCGGGAGTTGCTTTACAGTCTCTTCTTAGACCCTCGGCGCTACGACTTGGGGCGAGTCGGTCGTTACCTTTTGAACCGAAAATTGCAGTTCAAAGAGTGGTTGGGGGCAGAACCCGACCAGGATAAAGTGACCTTGACCTTGGAGGACTTGCTTGGTTCCTTGCGCGCCATCATCTTGTTCCGTGAAAAGGTGGAAAGCCTTGAAAAGATGGGACAGCCCTTCTGGGGTCTCTTCAGTTCGGACAGCAATGGGACGGAAGTCCAAGCCCCCACCATCCTCAAGAACCCTGACTGGATGTCGCTCTTGCAGGACGATGTGGACCACCTGAAGAACAAGCGATTGCGCAGCGTTGGGGAGTTGTTGCAATCGCAATTGCGTGCGGCTTTCCTGCGGATGGAGCGCGCCCTTAAGGAACGGATGGCGACAGTGCCCCGAGAGCAACTGTCCCCGCAACAACTGCTCTCCATCAAGCCCCTCCAAGCCGCCGTTCGGTCCTTCTTTGCCTCGGGGCAGTTGTCTCAGTTCCTTAGCCAGCACAACCCATTGGATGAACTGGAGCACAAGCGGCGAATGACGGCTCTCGGTCCTGGCGGAATTTCCCGTGAGAGTGCCAAAGGCATGCTACAATTGCGGGATGTTCACTCCAGCCACTATGGTCGCATCTGCCCCATCCAAACCCCTGAAGGTCCCAACATCGGTCTCATCTCTACCCTTTCTGCCTTTGCACGGGTGGACGAGTTTGGCTTCCTACGCACCCCCTACCGAGCGGTCAAGGACGGACGGTTAACTGGAGAGATTGTGTGGTTAGCCCCGGACGAAGATGAACGCTACTTTATCGCCCCTGCTGATACTCCTGTGGACGAGCAAGGGATGATCATTCCCGAAACGCTGATTGTGCGAGGCCCGAAACCAGAAACAGGAGAACCTGGCTACCTGCGAGTGCACCGGACGCAAGTCCAATACATGGATGCATCGCCGCGCCAATGCTTTTCGGTGGCAACGAACCTCATCCCCTTCTTGGAGCACGATGACGCGAACCGAGCGCTGATGGGTTCCAACATGCAGCGGCAAGCCGTGCCTCTGATTTATCCTGAAGCCCCCTTAGTGCGGACGGGATTGGAAGAACGAGCCGCAAGAGACTCGGGAGCATTGATCATCGCCGAGGAAGAGGGTGAAGTCACTTATGTAGATGCTTCCCGCATTGAAATCACCACCCGCACGAGGGAGAAGAAGGTATACGAGTTGCGGACATTCCGCCGCTCCAACCAGGGCACCTGTTGGCACCAGCGCCCCCTCGTTTCCAAAGGGCAACGGGTGCGCAAAGGACAGGTTTTGGCTGACGGTCCCGCCACCCAGAACGGCGTTTTGGCGCTGGGACGCAACCTTCTGGTCGCCTTCATGGTCTGGGAAGGTTACAACTACGAAGACGCCATCGTCATCAGCGATCGCCTTGTCAAGGAAGATATCCTCTCCAGTGTCCACATTGAAAGTTACGAGACAACCGCTCGGGACACCAAACTCGGTCCCGAAGAAATCACCAGCGATGTCCCCAATGTGGCTGAAGAGCGGTTGAAGTTCTTGGACGAGAACGGCATCGTCATCGTTGGTGCCGAGGTCAAAGCCGACGACATTTTGGTGGGTAAGGCGGTGCCTAAAGCCGCCACTGAACTCTCCCCTGAAGACCGCTTGATGGTTGCTATCTTCGGGAAGAAAGCAGAGGACATGAAGGATGCCTCCCTGCGCGTTCCTCCAGGCGAGTGGGGAACGGTCATTGGCACTGTTGTCCTCGCCCGCTACAAGTATCGCTGCCGCAAGTGTGGCAGCATCATCCGCTATTGGAAGAAGTTGACAGAGCACATCCATTGCGGCGGGAAGTTAGAACAATTG
>FWWM01005503.1_pt1 | contig 27690 bp, 24 predicted proteins | sample 2228351 | NCBI WGS metagenome assembly FWWM01 (sample SAMEA103939774, study PRJEB20133) | metagenome | reverse complement strand
CTGTAAGCGCCTTGTACCATCGCCTTCAGGCGGTAAATACAGGCGAAAGCCTGGCATACGCCGACCATACAGTCATATTTGGCGGTTGTTTCTATTGCCGAATTTATTTTTTAATTTGCATTATCCGACTTGCATGAACTGAGGTAGGGCTCTCGCGCTGAGCTGCTAGGTCGAGTTCATCGAGACCCTAGTCGAAGCGTCAGCCCGCCGAATTAGGCAAGGCAAGGAGATGGGGGTAATCACTTTGCACGGCACAATATGGCTATTCTCTGCTACAATCGGGCTAAGCCAGACAACGGCTGGCGGCCGGAGGCTTATCGTTTTGAGCGGACATTGGGCTTCGGCAAAACGCTGGTGAGTAGGGTTGTCGGGCTGGATATCCATGGCTGCGCCTGGAGGTGCCTGATGAATGAGACGGTTGACCATGAAACGCGCTTCTTGCATGCCATCGAAATGGGGTTGGGGGCCTGGCAATGGGGGGATCGCCTGATCTGGCAATTTGGTCAAACGCATAAAGACGATGACTGCCGCGCTGCTTTCCTGGCGGCGTTGGAGGCCGGCATCCGGGTATTGGATACCGCTGAAGTGTATGGAAGCGGACGCTCGGAGCGGTTGCTTGGACAATTCCTGAAAGAGACCGAACAGCCTGTGCTGGTGGCTACCAAGTTCTTTCCTATGCCCTGGCGGCTGACGAAGGACGCGCTGCCTGGCGCTTTGCAACACAGCCTGGAACGCCTGCGGACCGAAAGCGTGGACCTGTATCAGGTGCATTGGCCCAGTCCGCTGCTCAAGGCGGAGACGCTGGCCGATGGTCTGGCGGCTTGTGTGGAAAGGGGGCTGACGCGCACGGTGGGGGTGTCCAATTTTGGCCACAACGAAATGTTGGGCGTTTATTCGGCGTTGGCTCGGCGCGGTATTCCGCTGGCTTCGAATCAGGTGAAATATAGTTTGCTCGACCGCCGCATCGAGCAGAATGGCTTGCTGGCGCGCTGTCAGGAATTGGGCATTCGGGTCATTGCTTATAGTCCGCTCGAAATGGGGTTGCTTTCAGGAAAATATACGCCTGAGAACCCGCCCAAAGGGGCGCGGGCGCGCCGCTATGCCATCTTGCTCAAAAAGATTGCTCCTCTTTTGAAGGTAATGACCGAGATCGGTCAGGATAACGGCGGCAAGTCCAATGCGCAGGTGGCGTTGAATTGGTGTATCTGCAAAGGCGCCTTGCCCATTCCGGGCGCCAAGAATGCCGATCAAGCCGCGCAAAACGCCGGCGCGCTGGGTTGGAGATTGACCGAGGAAGAGATTGCCAGGTTGGATGAAGTCAGCCAGGTTGTTGGCGGCTAAACAAACGCTTTTCCTGTACCCATCCCCACAGGCTGAGCAACAACGCCGTCACGATGAGGATGCTCACGAGGGTGAAGGTGTCGCGCAGAGCCAGCGTCTGCGCAGGGATGGGGGCGCTGGTGGCGCCGCCGGGCAACAGTTCGCCGGCGTGCTGGAAGACCCGCCCGGCCCAGAAGGCGCCCAGGGCGGCGATGCCGCTGGTCTGCCCGAGGGTGCGGGTGACGGCCAACATGCCGGAGGCAACTCCAAGGCGGTTGCGAGGCGCGGCGCCCATGATGGCGCTGTTGTTCGGCGACTGAAATATTCCCATCCCCAATCCCACCGGCAGAAAACGCAAGACGTACCCCAGGGTGGTGGTATGCGCATCCAGCGAACGGACTGCCAGGAAGCCCAGGACAAGGACGCTCAATCCCGCTACCGTGATTAGGCGCGAGCCATACCGGTCGGAGAGGGAGCCGGAGAGTGGCGCAATGACGCCCAATGCCGCTGGCACGGTGGCCATCAATAAGCCGGTTTGCTGGGGATTGTATCCCAGCACGTTCTCGGCATAGAATGGCATCAGGAGTAACGTGCCAGCCAGGCAAACGAAAATGAGGAAGCCAGTTGTCAGCGAGACGGAAAACAGACTGCTGCGAAACAGGCGCAGGTCGAGCATGGGCTGGTTCACATGCAGTTCAATGTAAATGAACGCAGCCAAGAAGATGACCCAATTGGCCGCTAAAAGCAATACGATGTGGTCGCCAAAACCAGCCCGTTGACCGAGGGTGAGCGCCAGTAACAAGGAAAGTAAAGAAACGCAAAACGTCAGCGCGCCCCAATAATCGAAGCGTTGACCGCCCGGCGGTTGGAAGGCTGGCACGTAACGGCCTACCAGCCAGACGCCCAGGACGCCGATGGGCAGGTTGACGAAAAAGATCCAATGCCACGATAAGTACTGGACGATGAGGCCGCCTAGCGTTGGTCCAATGGCAATGCCTACCGAGACGATGGTGCCGTTGATGCCCAGGGCGCGGCCACGCTCGGAGGGCGGAAAGGCTTCGGTCACGATGGCCATGCCCAATGCCATGACCATCGCCGCTCCCAGCGCCTGCAAGACGCGGAAACCGATCAACCCGTAGATGGACGATGCGATTCCGCATAACGCCGATCCGAGGGTGAAGACCACGAAGCCGGTCAGGTAGATGGACTTTTTCCCATAAATATCTGCCAGGCGGCCAATTCCCAACATGAGGGTGGTGACGGTCAGCAGGTAGGCCAGAGCCACCCATTGTACGAGTACAAAATCTACCTGGAAGGAGGTTGCCAGCGTAGGCAGGGAGATATTGACGATGCTGCCATCTATGGTTGCCAGAAAAGTGCCCATGCTGACAGCCAGCAATACGTACCATTTTCGCGCAGGGTCAGAAGAAGAGGTCGAAGGCATCTATGCTCCTATGCTAAAGAATGGGGGAATTATAACGGGCTCTTACCGCTTACCTCACGTACCCGAAAAGGGTATACTTGCCCCATGACCGATTTACCTGCTTCTTCCAAAAGTATTCTCATTACGGGCGCTGCCGGCGGCATCGGTCGCGCGACGGTTGCCCTGTTTGCCGAGCGGGGCTGGCGGGTATTGGGTGTGGACCGCGCGCCCTTTGGCAAGGGTTTTCCTACCAATGGCTTGTTCATCCAGGCCGACATTTCACGCGGCGAGGAGTTGGAGGCCATTTTCGCCCAAGCCCGCAAGTTCACCTCCAGTTTGGACGCGCTGGTCAACAATGCTGCCTTGCAAATTGCCAAGCCGTTGATGGAAACGACTGTCGAGGAATGGGATGCGGTCATGGCCGCGAATTTGCGCTCGGTTTTCCTGGGTGCCAAGTTGGCTTATCCGCTGCTCAAGGCGCATGGCGGAGGGGCTATCGTCAACGTCTCCTCGGTCCATGCTATTCAGACCTCGGCCAATATTGCCGCCTACGCCGCCAGCAAAGGCGGTTTGCTAGCCCTGACACGCGCCATGGCCATCGAATTTGCGGCGGATGCCATCCGCGTCAACGCTATCTTGCCGGGGGCGGTAGATACGCCCATGCTGCGCGCCGGCCTCGACCGCGGACATGTGGGCGGCGGGAATGTGCAAGAACGGCTCGACAATCTGGCGCGTAAGACCGTGAGCGGCAAAGTTGGAAAGCCGGAAGAAATTGCTCATGCCATTTATTTCTTGGCCGACAACGAACAATCCTCCTTCATGACCGGTCAGGCGCTGGTGGTAGACGGCGGCGCAACCGCCAGGTTGAGTACCGAATAGGCGACAGTTACGGCCGCTTCTTCCATCATAGCGCGGCAAGCCGCAACCAATGGACAGCTCTTGAAGAGTTCCTACAGGCAAGATGCAAAATCTTCGCGGTTGGCGTAGTTTTTGCAGGGTGGTACTGTAGCGCGGACTGGCCGTAACCAAATGGACCGTACTCTGCTTGTGCTATGAGAGAAGTGGTCGGCACCAGAACGACTGAAGTCGTCACTACGATCCGTCACTACGGTCACTACGATCGTCACACTATCGTTACCTACTTCTATGCCTTCGGGATGTTCTTTTGCACGTTATAATCGGCCATAATCTTCTTGTGGAGTATGACCGTGCCGAAATCGTCTTTTTGTATCTTACTCATCCCGGCCTTGTTGAGCGTCCTGCTGGCCTCTTGCGGCCTGGGCGCTTCCAAGGCCACACCGACGCCCCTGCCCACCGACACGCCTGTTCCTACCCCCACACTGACGGCCACACCGACTACGCCGTTGGTGATTCTGGTCATCCCGCCGGACCTGGCACAGGCTACGTCGGACCTGTACCAGAAAACGGTCTATGACCTGGCTCAGCAGAGCGGATTTCGCTACCAGGTGCGCAACACGCTCAGCGAGCAAGACCTGGAACCAGACTTGCGGGTGGTGATTGCGCTGCCACCCGACCCGGGCCCAGGTATTGCGGCGCTGGCGGCTGCCGCTCCGCAGACGCAATTCCTGGCCATCAACATTCCAGGGCTGACGGCCGGCGGAAATATCAGCGTGCTGGCTAACAATGCCCAGACGGATATCGTGGCTTTCATGGCCGGTTACATCGGCGCCATGATCACGACCGAGTATCGAATCGGCATGGTGATCCCTAAGGACAACCCGGATGCTCTAAGCGCGCTGGATGCGTTTACGAATGGGATGGCCTACTATTGCGGTATCTGTCGTGGGTATTATTACCTGCCATATTCGTTCCCCCAGTATGTCGAGATCCCGGCCGAGGATCCGCCGGAGGCGCATGGATATTATCCGGTTTATCTCATCCAGCAGCGCGAGGTGGATTTCATTTATGTCTATCCTGACCTGGCTACGCCGGAGTTGCTGACGTATATCGGTTCTTCGGGCGGCGTGCAATTTGGCATTGTCCCTGCTGGGCCCAAGCCGTTGTATTGGGCAGGCAGTTTGAGTTCGGATGTGGTCAGCGCCATCCAAACAGCCTGGCCAGGCCTGATAGCCGGTCAGGGAGGCCAGGTGGTGCAATCGCCTTTGACGTTGACAGATGCGGACCCCAATCTGTTCAGCCCTGGCAAGCAGGCGCAGGCCGCCCGAGTGTTGGCGGATTTGCTGGCCGGGCGTATTTCGCCGCATGGTATTCCGTAAGTTTGAGGCAGAAGGCTGAAGAAAGGACGAGGGGAGCGCAGGTTGGCGGATCGACGACGGGTGAGCAGTTACGCCTGTCTACCAGTCCAAGCTTGTTTCGTAGCCTAGTTGAATCAACAAGTCGCCGGCGACTTGTTTGAAGATTCTTTTGTGTTCGGGGGTGAAATGCTTCTTCCATTCGCCGGTCTTGCCGGAGCGGAAGGTGGGGGATTTTTTGGGATCGATGCTGAACTCCAGGGCTTCGAGTATCAGGCTGCGGGGAGTCCGAAGCGATCCGCTGCGATGGAGGTAATGCTCCAGGATGCGTTCGAGCGTCGCCGGGCGGTCGTTCACCAGGTCCTCGAAGTGAATCTTCATCACTGCCGGTTGTTCGAGCCAGCCCAGGTAGGGAGCAAAGCGGGCGGCGATGTCGGGGAATTCGACATCGGCATCGGGCCTTCCCAGGATGCTGGTCTTCAGGCGGGCATAGAAGTCGGGCAAGGAGGCGTAGTAGGCGTGATGGACGTGGTTCGGTTCCATGTCGGTCACGTAGAAGACGTGCGAAACGGCCACGTCGCGCGGGTCACGGAAGATGAAATACGGCACGAAGGCCGGTGCTGTGACGCGGGCGACGACCTCGGGGCGGGCAAACAGATGCGCCGAGGCCACATCGCAGGGACGAAGGGTATCGAGCCAGGCCAAACTCTCAGCCACGCTGCGCTTGCGGCCGCTCTCGCCCTCGTATTCGGCGTAAAAGGAATGCAGGCGTTTCGAGAAGGGCGCTACCCGTGAGAAACCCAGCAATATTTGGTCGAGCAGGTGGGTTCCGCTCTTGGGAAAGGAGATACCCAGCAAAATCGGCCAGCCAGACGGCGGGGCTGGGAGGGCGGCAAAACGGATGCGCTGGCTCATCTTTTCGGCCAGGTAGAGGCTGCGGCGAAGGAGGGTTTTGAGGGTCATGGATGGCTCGAATGGATCACAAGGTTATCGAAGAACTCGGACAAAGAATGAACGAATATCCCAGGCTTTGGTGCGATCTCGTCCGCAGCCAGTTGCTGGTTATATTCGTTCATATGTAGTTTAGGACGACTGAAGTCGTCACTACAAGTTGTCGCCAGGAGGGTTATGCGTCGCTGGTCATGATGAACAGGGGATTCATTTCGAAACTTTCGTATTGCGGGCGCAGACGGTCGGTGTTGTAGAAGCGCGCCACGTTGACGTTTTTCTTGGTGCTTGTAATGATGTCTATGGGCAGGTTGTCATAACGCCCGTTCTTGAGCGCAACCAGGCGGCCATGCGTGCGTTTTAGAATCAGGTCGAGCGCCAGGTTGCCATAGGCCATCGGGACGATGGAGTCGATGGCATCCGGGTCGCCGCAGCGCACCAGGTAGCCCAGTTTCTGATTGAGGACATTGATGGGTTTGCCGCGATTGTATTTGGCAGCCAGGTCTTTCACACGTGCGGCCACCAGGTCCCCGATGCCGCCCAGCTTGGCATGGCCGAAGGCGTCGGTGGTGCGGTCCTCGAAGACCATCTCGCCGCCTTCGAACATGGCGCCTTCCGAAACCAGCACCATGGCGTATTTGCTGGGATTGCGGTTGCGGTCGTCTACCAGCAATTCGGTCAGGCGCTCGATGTTGAACTTCCACTCTGGGATGACACAGCGGTTGGCCGCGCCGGCCATAGTCGGCAACATAGCGGTGAAACCCGCATAGCGCCCAAAGACCTCCAACACCATCAAGCGTTCGTGCGAGCCGGCCACCGTGCGCAGACTGTTGGCCAGTTCGATGGTGCGCGTGACACAGGTGCTGAAACCGATGCAATAGTCGGTGCCGGGAACGTCATTGTCCATCGTCTTGGGGATGGCAATGACTTTGACGCCTTCCTTGAAGAGCCGCACAGCGTAACTCAGGGTATCGTCGCCGCCGATTGGGATGAGGTAATCAATTCCCAGAAATTCCAGGTTTTTCAGCACTTCTGGGGTCAGGTCATTGACTTCTTCGGTGTATTGATCTTGCAAGTGTTCCGGCACGGTGTCCTTTTTCATTCTGGAAGGATTGGTACGGGAGGTATGCAGGAATGTTCCGCCCGTGCGGCCGGCCTTGTTGACGATCTCTTCGCTCAACACTTGGAAGCAGTTGCTGTTGTCTGCTTTTTTGTCGCGGATGATTTCGACAGCGCCGGCCCAACCGCGCCGGATGCCAATGACTTTGTGGCCTTCGCGCAACGCTCGGATGGTGACGGCACGGATAGCGGGATTCAGGCCTGGCACGTCGCCACGGCCGGTTAAGATTCCGATGACGATGCTTTTGTTGGTCATGATGTTCCTCCAAAAATTATTCTGTCTATTTTACTCCTGTTTTGGGTTGGATGGACACTGGTGATTCCCCCATCTTTTTGATGGCATCGCTGCAAGGGCTTTTATCCACAGATTTCACCTAACTGCCTACCTGCCCTCACGCTTAGACCAGGGTCTCGACACGCTCGACCCGGCGGGTCTCGATAAACTCGACCCGGCGGGTCTCGATAAACTCGACCCGGCGGGTCTCGATAAACTCGACCCGGCGGGTCTCGACAGGGTCTCGATAAACTCGACCCAGCGGCTCGACCCGGCGGCCTTCGGCGTGAGCGCTCAGGCGAACGCTCAGGGCAACGCCCCGGCCCCTTATCATCCCTGTAGGGGACTCCCAGTGGGAGAGGGGAGAAATCCACATCAAATTGTCGTTTTTGGCAGGAAAATCCGTTTTTGGTATCCGTTTCCTTCTCCTTTGGGAGAGGGCCAGGGTGAGGGTAGGCAATTACGTTTAGAAGACAATGAAACTACTAAACTTGGGCCAGTTCTGTGGCGGCTTGCCGTTCGAGCGCCTCGTCTATGTCCACCAACGGGGGGCGCACCGGCCAGCGCGGCAGGCCATACAGGCGCGCCAACAAGGCTTTGAGGAGGGGCGGAAAAGGCGGGTATTTTTCCAGGATTTGCCGCTGGGCGGTTAGTTTTCCCTGGTCAGTGGACGTATCTCGGTTTTGCTGAAAGGCGTCGTAGACGGCGCGCAAACCTGGGGAGATGAGGTTGGCAGGCGCGGTGATACAGCCAGCGGCATGATTCTGCAGGGCCAGCGAGAAATGCGAATCGGTGCCGGAGAAAACGAGCAGGTCGTCGCCAAAGGTTTCGCCGAGGGTAACGGCGAAATCGGCGTGATGGGACGAGTCTTTGAGGCCGGCAAACTGACGTGGGAAGGCATCTTTCAAGCGTTTCAGCAGGTCCAGCGAAAAGCCTACCCCCGTGAGGCTGGGAATATGATAGCCCAGCAAACAACCATCCGAGGGAACGGCCTGGCGAATCAAGGCGCTGAACCAGGCGAACAGGCCATCGTCGCTGATAGAGCGGAAGTAGTAGGGCGGCAGGACGACCACTGCCTCGTATCCCAAATCGAACGCCGTTTTGGTCAGTTCGATGCTCTCCGAAAGGCTGGGGGTGCCGGCGCCGGCCAGCAGGCGGAAAGCAGGATAAGTTCGTCGGACCTGCAAGGCGGCTTGCCACACGACCCGACGCTCGGTTGGGGAGAAGGAGGGACCTTCGCCAGTGGTACCGAACAGCAGGGCACCGTGGCAGCCTCGCTCGGCGAGGAAACTCAGAAAAACGGGGACCGTTTCAAGGTGGGGGGTAGAGGCGGGCGTCAGCGGGGTCACAGCGGCGGCATAGACGCCAGCCAGAGGATGATCGGTCATGATGACTCCAACGTTTCGATGAAATGGCGGGCGGCCTGATCTGGCGGTTGCAAGCCGCCGCCCTGGGTTTGCGCCAGGTAGTGTTGGTGGTCTAGCACCCAAAGGTACAGGTCGCCTTCGGTCTTGCCTGGAAATTCTTTGAGAATCTTGCTCTTGCGGATGACTTCCACAATGGGCAAATAGACGGTATCGTACCAATGGCTGACCGCTTCCTCCTCGCTGATGTCACGTTGCAGGTCGAGGCCCATGAAGTAGCGATGGACAGCGATATGTTCCAACATGCGGGAGAAACCATCGGGAACGGTCAGTTTGATATTGGCGTCGGGACGCAGCCGGTCGAGGCCGGTGCGCTCGAGGAAATGTACTTTGTCGTGCAGAATTTCCAGGTCTTCCGGTTTGATGTCGGGGGTGATGTTGATCTTGGTAGCGCATTCGCGCACTTCGGCTTCGATGTATTCCTGTCCTTGCTCGCGAGCCACCGAGACGCGGTGATGACCATCTACCACGAAATATACTTCCCCAACTTTGTAGAGGACGACCGGCGGCAGGCTAATGTCTTCGTAAAAGGCGCGGTTGACGCTTTGCCAGCGCGCCGCTAAGGTATCTTCTGTGGGCAGGAAGGCGCGGTCGAATTGATGATAGCGGTTGAGGCTGCCGATAATTTGGTCAGTGCGGACTGTTCGAAGGCCTCGATAGATGGGGCCGCCAATGTGCAGTTTTTCTTTTACCTCGTCATAGGAAAGCAGGTTGGTCGGTTGTCCAGAGACAACTGCCCAAACGCGGTTGAGGAAGGCTTTGAAACGTGCGCGGCTGAAATCAGCCTTGACGCGCGAGGAGAGTTCGTCAATCATGTTCGATTTCGATTATCTGGTAAGGGTAAACGTTCATGACAGTCGTTCGTTCGAACTGGGTGACGGCGCTTTCGAGGTTGCGGCGGAAGAAATGGGTGTGGCCGTGCAAGTGATAGCGGGGGCGCGCCCAGCGGATGAGAAAGTTCAAGGCTTTCAATCCTTGATGCGCTCCGGTCTCTTCGTCGTGGATACCAAAAGGCGGCGAGTGAGAGATGAGGATATCCAACCGCTGCCGATAGGCGAGGCGTTGATATAGCAGACGCAAGAGAAGGCTGAAAGCACGTTGGTAAGCCTCGGCCTGGTTGTATTGGTTGACGCCGTCGGGCCGGTAGCGGATGCTGCCGCCGAAGCCTGCCAATAGTATTTTGTCGAAGCGCGCAGTCTGAAGGTCCAGGTTGAAAGCGCCCTCGGCGAAGGTCAATGGACGTTCACGATCGTATTTGGGGTCATGATTGCCAGGGACGTAGAACAGCGGGACGTTCAATACCGAGAGCAAGTATTCGAGATATGGATAGGGTAAATCGCCGCATCCCAGAATCATTTGGACGCCCTGGAAATGTCCGTTTTTGGCCAGAGTGTACAGACGTTCGATTTCCTGGTCGCTGACAGCCAGCACTTTCATAGTGAGTTCATTTTGCCCTAAATTGGCTGTTGCGGCAAGAGGTAGGCCGCTGACGTTTACCCACCTTGCTCAACGCACGCGGCGTTTCCACTCTTCTTTCAATTGTAGTTCTTGGGGGGTGATGCCGGATTCGAGCGCCAAAAAATCGATGAGCAAACGGTTGAAACGAGCCGCATCGTCTATCATGGGAAAATGGCCGCAGTTCTCCAGCACAATTTGGTGCATCATATAGGGCAGATGGAGCGCTTCGCTGCTGGAGATGGGAGTGATGAGAGGGTCATTCTGCCCATACACCAACAAGCAAGAAATCGCAGATTGATGCATTTGAGCAAACAACCCATTGGCCTGGAAAGTGTCCACAGAGGCCAGGACAGCCCGGGGATCGGCTTTGACAGCATCGGAGAGAGCGGTTTCCGCTTCGGGGGTTTTGCCTTTCAGCCAGTTGAGCAAATCGGTCAAGGAAGAGGAGCGTAAGCGCGGGTGGATGGCTTGTGGGGAGGCAGGGCAGTTCACGGCCATCATGCGGTCTACCAATTCGGGCCAACGGGAGCAAAAATTCAATCCCACCAGAGCGCCCAGTCCATGCCCCACCAGCGCCACTTTACCGATGCCCATCTCGTCCAGGAAATGCCTGAGCAATTCGGCTTGCTGTGGAAGGCCATAGTGTTGCATGTCGTGCGCTGTGTCGCCAAAACCCCACAAATCGAGCGCATAGGCGCGGAAGGAGGTGGAGGCGACCTGCATGGACGCAATCCAATAACGCCACGAGCCGAGCCAGCCGTGCAGGAAGATAATGGGGCGGCCGCGTCCCAAAACCTCGTAATGTACGATCTGTCCTTCCAGCAAAATCGCGCTCATGGCTTTTCGTTTGGGTTATTTGCCGAACCTCGCCAGGATGGAACGCACCCGATCGGTCAGTTGATCAGGCGCAAAGGGTTTGAGCAGGTACTCTTCGGCGCCTGCGTTCATCCCATCTTGGATTTCGGATTCCTGTCCTTTGGCAGAGAGAAAAATCACCGGCACAGGATTCAGGACGGGGTCGCTCTTGATAGCCCGGCAGGCGTCGTAGCCGGTCATGCGCGGCATACGAACATCCAAAATGATCAAATCGGGGAGTTCTTTTTTGGCCACTTGTACCGCTTCTTCACCGTTAGTGGCAGTTACCACCTCGTGACCAGCAAAGCGGAGCGTGAAAGCGACCAGGTCCCGAATGTCAGGTTCATCTTCTGCAATCAAAATCTTCGTCATCGCTTCCTCACTCTTTCTTCAGTATAGACAGGTAAAGTGAAAGAGAATGTGCTGCCTTTACCTGCTCCTTCGCTCTTGACCCAGATACGCCCATTGTGCATTTCGATCAATTGCTTGACGATGGCCAGGCCCAAACCGGTGCCGGGTGTCGCCAGCACGAGGGGGTCTTCACCGCGGAAGAAGCGGTCGAAAATGCGTTCCTGGTCTTCGGGCGGGATGCCAACACCGGTATCTTCGACATCTACCTGGACATGGTTACCATTAACGGCATGGATGCGCACCGTTACCTGTCCATTTTTGGGCGTGTAGCGGTAGGCGTTGTCTACTAGGTTGCCTATCACCTGGCGAATGCGCTCTGCATCGCCGTAGATACGGGGCAAGTCTTTGGCGGCATCCAAGGAAAAGGCAATCGCTTTTTTATCCTGTTGAGAACGGCGCAAAGCGTCGGTCAGCACATCCTCGGCCACATCGTGCAAATTGACCGGCTGCGGCGAAAGCGTCACCCGCCCAGACTCGATGCGGGAGATGTCCAACAGGTCGTTGACAAGGATGTTGAGGCGCTCGGTATTGTTCTTGACGATTTGCAGGAAATGTCTTTGATTCTCGTTCAAAGCGCCGGCCGCTCCCATCAATAAGATGTCCACATAGCCTCGAATGGAAGTCATGGGGGTTCGCAACTCGTGGCTGACGGTGGCAACGAACTCGGATTTCAATCGGTCTACCTCGACCTCGTGCGTCACATCCCGGAAGATGGAAACGGTGCCTAAGAAATCATTTTGCAAAATGACCGGCGCCAGGTGGACGAGAGCAATGCGTCCATCTTCCAACTCCAATTGCTCCGCGTAAGATTCTCCATCCTGATGAGAGGCCGGGTCGCTCGACCAAATGGAAATGGTCTTCATCCAGGCGCCAGCCGCCTTGCCAAAAATACCGCCAAAGGCATCCAGGGGCTGCCCCACCATTTTGTTGGCATCCACGCCAAGAATTTGGGCGGCTGAGCGGTTGAGAAAGTTGATTCTGTTATCCGGGCCGGTGACCACCACACCATCTGCCACCGCTTCGAGGATGGCTTGCGAACGGCTGGCTTCCTCTTGTTCTTTCCGCAACATACTGCCCAGCCGCTCGGCTTGATCGCGAATCAACTCGTAGAGGTGGGCGTTGTTGATGGCAATGGCTACCTGGCCAGCAATGGCCTTGACTAAGCCTAACAATTCTGTCCCAAAGTACCCAGGTTGCCGATGGAAAACCATCAGGGCGCCAATGACGTCTTCGCCTACCAGCAAGGGAGTGGCAATTGCGCTGCGATGCTGGTTGGCGACAGAGCCGCTCCTGACCCAGCGCGGGTCTTTATGTAAGTCTGACACCAGCACCGATTCGCGATGTTCCACCACCCAACCGGCCAGGCCCTCGCCGATCTTGAGCGTGAAGCCTTGCCCATCAGTGGGGGTTTTTCCGGTCAGGTAGCCGTAGCCGGCGCGGTAATGCAGCAAATTGTCTTCTGACTGTAAAAGCATGACGGTGCCTTGCTCGGCGCCTACCGCGTCGTTGAGCAAGGCCAGCGTACGGCTGAGAGCGCGATCCAGGTCTAGGCTGGCCGAGACTTCCGAAAGGATGCGCAACAAGGTTTCGGTATTGGCCTTCTCGCGTTCCAGTTCTGCCGTGCGTTCGACCACACGTTGTTCGAGTTCCTCGGCCATGCGTTGTGTCTCGTCGAACAAACGTGCGCTTTCCAGGGCAATGGAGGCTTGATTGGCAACTGTCAGGGCCAGTTCGACTTCGGCCGGGCTGAAACGGGTGTGGGCCGGCATCTGGATGAACAGCGCACAGCGCAGTTCTGTTCCGCTTGCCAGGGGCAGAACCAATACACTGGTTGGTTCTTTACCCAGCATGGGCGTGAGAGGCAGTAAATCGAGATCTTCGGAGGTATTTTCGCGCGTAAAGACGCCTAATGAATTGCGCATTTGGGCAAAGACCGGCGCATCTGACAGAGCAAAAGGCAGAGGATGGCTGCTTTCAGGGGTGGTATAGGACCAAAGAGGATGGTCTGCGTCCAGATCTACCATTGAAACGCGCAGAGCATCGAAGGCTTGCTTGAGTTCGTCGGCCGTCACTTTCTTGATTTGCTCGGCATTCAGCAAACCGCTCAAATGGGCCGAAAAGCGGTTCAGCAGGGCCAAACGCTGAGAGCGTTGGTCCAATTCGGCAGCACGTTTGAGGCTTTCTTCATAGAGATTCGCATTTTCCAACGCAACGGCAGCCTGCCCGGCAAAGGTGCTGGCAATTTGGGCTTGCTCTTTTTTGTAGAAATGAGCCTGCCATTTTTCGAGCGCCAACACGCCAATGACCTCGCCTTTCGAAATCAAAGGAATCCCTAACCAAGACAGGCGAGGCGCCTCGATCTTTGGAAAGCGCGCATCTTCACGGGTGTCGCCAACCAGAATCGGCTGACCGGTGCGAATCATTTCCTGGAACAGAGCGCTGTCTTCTACCGGAACTGTCAATCCCAGCCGCTGCTCGCTGTCCGAAAAGCCTCTGGCAGCGACCACGCGCAGTTTTTCGCCGTCTCGTAACAGCAAGGTGGCCGTATCATACGTCAGGACCGGCTTGAGTTGGTCGAGCAGAGAGGCAATCAGTTCTTCGCTGCGCAAGTTAGCCGTCATGGCAGCGGCGACATCGTTCAACGCCTGGAGTTGGCCGGCGCGCTCTTGTGAAGAGCGAACCAGTTGGACGTTTTCGAGGGAGAGCGCCACTTGCTGCGAGAGCGAGAGCAACAAGGTCTCGTCTTCTGGCTTGAAGGCAGCCTGGGTGTTAAAGTTGTCCAATACCAAAACTCCCAAACCCTGTCCGCCGGCTACGATGGGAACAACCAGGCAGGAGACGGGCAAGCGGCCGCCGGTCGCCTGTCGAAACAGGAGCAGGTTTTCGGGAGAAAGAGCGTATTCGCGCGCAAAGTCGAGTTCATCGATACGGCGGGCTGTCTTGCGCAGGAAAACCGTCCCCAGCAAGGCCTCGCCGGGGCGGTAACGAATTTTCATCAGACTGTCGTTATCGGCGTAGCCAGAAGCAACGACCGGAGAGAGCAGCATGTCCACGTCATCCCATAACAGCGCTGCTCCGGCGTGAGCCGCCTGGATGACCCGGCGGGCACTGTCGAGCAAGGCGGTCACGATATGGAGAGGCTCCAAACCGCTGATCTGGCGGCTGAAGTCGAGCAGCAAATTCACCTCTTGTAAGCGACGGCGCGTCTCGTTCAGCAGATAGATATTCTGTAAAACGACCGAGGCCTGACGCGCAATCTGGCGGTAGACGTGCCGATCTTCGTCGGTAAAAGCGGGCATCGGTTCCGGGCTGACGGCAAGAATCGCAGCCACCACGCGCCCCTCCACTTTGACCGGCAGGCAAATAAAGGATTTGGCGCGCAACCCGCTCAAGAGAGGCGTATCGCGCCATTCCTCGGTATCGTCTATGTTGGCAAACAGAATGGCTTCACCGGTTTGCAGGCAAGTACGCAAAGGGTTACGCTGCCCAAACAAGGTCTCTGGGCTGGTCGCACGCGGCACGCTGCCCAGGATGTGCAGCAGGCGCGGGCCTTCCGGTGAGTCTTCTGCCACCAGCGCCACCGACATGCCTAAGTGGGTCAGAATCTCGCGTCCTAACGCCTGCAAGGCCGAAGAGGCATCCAATTGACGGCTCACGGATTCGGTGATGGCCAGACCAGCGCGCATCCGCTGCGCCCTCTGATCCAGGTTGTAGATGGCCACCGTTTGTTCCAGGTCTTTGTGCAACAACAAGGGCAAGTCGTTCTGACTGACATGCAGTAACCGCTGCTGACGCTGCAAGCCGGCCGTTAGCGTTTCGATGCGGGTGCGCATTTCGGTAAAACGATGCGCGTTGTGGATGGCCTGGGCCGCTTGTACGGCAAAGATTTCGATCGTTTCGATGGTGCTTTTGTCCGGGCGTAATCCATCGCGCGGCGCATCGAGACTGAGGAGGCCTAACAGATTGCCTTGAACGTCTGTAAGCGGCGTGAGTAGGAAATCATCGGGGTCCCAGGCGTTTTCCGTTACGCTTACTTTCTCCAGGTCTAGCACAACCGTGTTGAGGTCCGCCGGCATGACGGGGGTCTTATCGGCTGGGATGAAATAGGAGCGGCCGATGCGAAATTCTGGCTTGAGAAGTTGTTGCAGGCTGGCATACGGTTGCGTACGCGAGAGCAATTCATTCAGGGTCGTTGGCGGGAACCCAAGACCTAACACCCGGCGCAACAAGCCGGTATCGGCCTCATAGACGCTAAAGAGAACTGCCTGGAAGGGGGTAGTCTCGCGAATGCCTTCGCCGATCACGCGCAATTGCTGTTCTAACGGTTGTTCAGGGCTGAGGGCTAGATTGATCTCGGTCAAACGAGAAACGGCCTGAGCCTGCTTATATAACATTTCGGCGCGCTGTCGTTCGGACTGATATTGGCTGGCGGTATGCAAGGCAATCGAAGCCTGAACTGCCATGGTTTGCACCAATTCGACCATATCGCGCCCAAAGAAATCCGGTTGGTGAGCGTGCAGATAAATCACACCTCCCACTTTGCCCTGATGTAGAATCGGCGTGGCCAGGGCTGAGCGCACCCCTTCATGAGGAGGTTGTATCTTCTCCTGCAAGAAATCGTGAACCACCCTCGTTTCTTTACTGACAGAAATTTGCGAGAGCAATGTTAGCAATGTATTGTCTACCGAGCATCCCAAGAAAAACCGAATGTCAGGCTGGGCGCCATCTACTGGCGCTTCGAACAACGCGATGGTGCTACATTCCGCGCGCGTGATGCGTAGACTCTCATCATGGACGACTTGCAGGACTTGTTGCAGATTCAACGAGGCCGTCAATTCACGGTTGATGCGCATCAACGCCGTCAGTTGTTCGATGCGCGCGCGCAAGTTCTCGTCAGTCTGCTTGAGCAGGCGGGCATTCTCCAAAGCAGCGGCCAGTTGACCGGCAGCCGTAGCCACGACTTGCAAGTCATACGAGTTGAAGAATTCGACCTTGCGGCTCCCCAACATCAATTCCCCCAAACTCTGGTCATGCACCAACAATGGCACCACCATCGCCGACTCTACCCGGAGAGCGGAAACGATAGGGCTATACACAGCCAGCACCCGCCGGTCACTGCTCAAACGTCCCGAAAGGAAAGGTTTGTGACTGCCGGTGACCGTCGAACGAAATTGTTCATCCGAAATGAACAGGCGTGAAAATGGCTCCACAGCCTTGGGCTGCACCCCATACAGGCTGCCAGTATGGAGGACCAACTCCCCTTTGGCTTCATCCAGCACAAAGACAGCGGCCACATCGGCCTGGAACAGGTTGACCAATTCGCGCACAGAATAAGCTAACACCTCGTCCAATGAAGCGGAAGAAGCGGCCAGGCTGGCGACACGGCGCAGCGCATCCGAACGATATGCGCGCTGCCGCGCCTGTTGTGTCGTGACAGCGTTTTCGATGATCGCCGTCGCCTGATTGGCAATGACCGTCATCAGGCGCAGTTCCTCATCCGTGAACGGCGTGACGCCTTGTTTATGATTCGATAATTGCAAGAAGCCCAACAGGCGATGGCTTGAAACCAGCGGAATGAGGGCCGAATCGCGCAAACTGGCAGCCTGCGCCAGCGTCTGAATTCCCAAAGCCTGCCACTGTGCGTCCGTGGCAGCATCAAGCGTCAAAATCGGCTGGCGATTTTCGATCAAATCGGTTGCGATTTCTTGAATCGAAATATTGACGCGATACAGTTCGACGATATGGGGCGGCAATCCTTGGAACGGCACCTGCCCCTCCAACATACGTTTGTCCTCGTCGTAGAGCAAAAAACCAATGATCTCGACATCGAGTAACGGCGCAATGCTGCTGACCAGCCGCTCGAACAATTCCTTCAAGTTTTGCCCGCTGCTAACGGCCTGCCCCAAGTTCGCCAATCCGGTCAATTCGGCCGCACGGCGTTGCACAGACTCGAACAGTATAGCATTCCTGAGCGCTACGCCTGCTTGCCCGGCTAATAATTGAAGCAAATCAACGTCTTGTTGATCAAAACCATCTACAACCAAACGCCCGGCTTCCAACACACCAATCAAGTTGTCTCTGACCAGGAGAGGAATACCGAGGTACGAATAACTGGCCCCACTCTCGGCCACTTCACCGGAAACGTTCTTTCGTCCCAGAGAAACGCTTGGAAGAAAATATGTTTTTCGTTCCTTCAATACGGACTGAGACAGGTCGCCAAAAATGGAATGCTCTTCACGGACTACTTTGCGAGAATCGCTGGCATATTGCTCATACCGGTAAGGGATCATCTTCTGGCGGCTCTCATCCCAAATTTGTACCTGCAACAAATCCACCGACACCAGGCGCGTCATATGCTCCATTGCCGCCTGCAGCGTATCATCCAAACTTAAATTGGCGGTAATGGCCTGCCCAAAATCCATCATCACGCGCAACAGGGCAGCAGAGGCCACTCCTTGCTCTGCATCTGATGTTGAGGCAAAGCGGAAGTTCCGCAGTGTGACCAACATGAGCGGACTCACGCCAGGGATACGATACGAAGCCACTTCGGTCAACTGTGCGCCAATGGTGATTCGTTTTTGCCCTTCTTGGGCGCACAACGCCAGGAAGTCATCGGCTGGCCGTGCGCGGCGCGCCAGGCGTTCTAAATCGGCCAGTTCATTCTCACGCAGTCCAAACAATTGTCGCGCCGAGGAATTCAAATATTCCACCCTACCGCCAAGTTGCACAATGACCACTCCATCGCTCGTCTCCAATGTGCCGGGGACGACCAATGAAGCCAGAGGTATGGACGATTTGACCGCATTGCGCGGAAACAAGCGCAGTAAAACAAACACAATCAATACTGCTACCAGCCCCGCAATAATCAAAACCAGCCCAAACCCCAAATTGCCAAACATCGGTTCACAACCTCACCCGGTTCATCAGTCCGCAACGTCTTTGCGGCGCGCTTCGGCCCCCAACTCCGTAATCTCACGAATATCGGCAAAATCCTGCTCGGAGGACAAAATTATCCCTACGGCCAGGGTCATGAACGGCACCTGTTGCTGACCCTGCGAGGTAGGCGCCAACATATACCCTTGCTGACGATCGATGAAGTTGTAATGCGTTAGAACATCTTCCGCAAAACGAGCTTTCAACCTTTCCTTGATAGAGGGCGCAGCATTTTCGGTTGTAATGATGATGAAATTATCCCCGCCAGCATGACCGATGAAATCTGTAGACGTGCCGACCTCATCTACAACCTCACCGATCAACATAGCGGTAAAACGCAACACATCGTCGCCAGCCACAAAGCCATATACATCCCGAAAAGCCTCGAAGTGATTGATGCGCGCATCCAACAACGCCCAACCCTTTTCGCGAATGATGCGACGCAATTGCTCCTCGATCAAACGCCCGGCCGGCAACCCAGAACGCGGGTCGGTCAGACTCTCACGCTCTGCGCGGCGGATTGCGCCTTGCACGCGCAACTTCAGTTCCTCGATATCGAATGGCTTGGTGATATAGTCATCTGCACCCAATTCGAGACCTTGCAACTTGTCACTGCGCTCGTCCTTCTGCGTCAAGAAAATGACCGGGATGTGGCTGGTACGGGTATTAGTACGCAAGGTGCGGCAAACCTCATAGCCATCGATATCTGGCAGCATAATATCCAGCACGATCAAATGCGGCAAAACTTGTTTGGTCTTTTCCAGCGCCTCCGAGCCGCGCACGGCCACGTCCACGTCGTACTCCAGGCCGCTGAAATAGATTTTCAGCATGTTCCCAATGTCAATGTCGTCTTCGACAACCAACAGGCGAGCCTTTCCCATAGAGCCTCCTTCTCATGTGCGCCTGGCCCTCTTGCGGGCATTCTGGCGCACGGCTTCGATTTGTTCTGGCGTTACTTCACGCTCAAATGAGCGAAAACCGCTCAGCCGAAAACCATGTTTCTCGGCAATAACCGTAATCTCCTCTACACGCTCGCGCGTAATTTCTTTACCCAAAGTATAGTCCTCGAAACGGCCTTCTAGCGCCAGCGCAATCGTCTCGGCCATACACGCATACGATTTACCCGGCGGAAAACCAAAATTAAAGTGAAAGTCCACGGAGCCCGGCACATCAACCATGCCGCCGTCAATTACTAATATATCATTTCTTGCGGCGGCTACCATTGCAGAAACATCGCGAGGACGCGCCACGTCACACACCACGCTGCCCGGCTGCAAAAATTCGGGCCGAACGACGTCCTCGATAGCGCTCGTCACCGTCAAAATCAATTGCGCCTCCGACAAAACCTCCATGCTCGTGCTGACGACCACCTCGCCTCGTCCCGGACCCGCCAATTGCTCCCGTAACCTTTCGAGTTTCTCCCGGCTGCGAGCGATCACGAACAGGCGTTGCACATCCTCGACCAACAACTCAGCGCATACACGGCCAATCGCGCCGGTAGCGCCTACGATGGCCGCCGTCGCCTCGCGCAAGGGAATCTCCATCTGGCGAGCCGCCTCGCGCACTGATTGTACCGCGATGGCAATCGTATAGGCATCACCCGTTGTTACTGGCACATCCAACGTGCGCGCAATCGTCACTCCAGCATCGCCGACCACCGAGGTAAAAGCGCCCAACCCTAAAATCTGAGCGCCGAGGCGCTCGGCCATACGCCCGGCCTGGATGATTTTACGATAGACTGCCCTTTCGGGCAATTCCAGCATCCGCCGTGGCGTATAAGGGGCAGCGATAAACCAGCCCTTCACTTGCTTGCCGGTTGCGGCTGAGGTAATCCCTTCGATCTCTGAAATGTAAACGGGAGGAAAAAAGGTCGAAAAGAAATCAATTTGCCTTTCACTCAAAACACGCCCCAAAAGTGGGAACTTCCGGCTGACATCTCGCTTGGGGTCAATCGGGTGAATGATGAAAGCAAATGTATCCATGAATCTACCAAGACTCCACCACTGGCTGTTCGTCTTTGGGGCGATAGAACACCTGATGCGTGGACAACCTGGGCGACTTATGATGGTCGCTGTCTTCGAAATGAACGTCGTGATCTATGATGCGCCGCTCTTTGGACGGCACCAACACCACATCAGACTCGATGGTACGCGCCGGGTACACAATCATGCCAGAGCCAATACGACAATTATGCCCTACACAACTTCCAATGACCGGCCGGTTGGCAATTTCCAAATCCCCACTTCCTCCTCTGGCACGGATGTCATGCGGCACCAGGTTGAAATCCGTGAACGTCGAACCGGCGCCAATGAAGGTATTGCGCCCTACCACACACATCTGCAAACAGGTATTTTGCGCGACCATGGCATTCTCCATCACCGTCGTCATGAACAGGGCCGCCCGAAAGGGCAAAAAAGTAGCATCGCCTACTACCGAGAGCATCAATTGAACGTCTTGAGAGATATTGACGTTATTTCCAATGATGCAATTCTCGATGACGGCCCCGGCGTTGATGGTCACATTGTCTCCGATCGTGGTTGGTCCATGGATGACGGCGCGTGGATCAATGACACAATTCTTGCCCACTTTGACCAACTCGGAACATTCCAACAATTGCCGGCCTTCGTAGAGCGCCTTAGCAAGGATCTTCAGCTTATATCCTGTATCTTCTTTCAGCCGTTTCTCGAAACGCGCCCCCCGCGCAAACAATCCAAAGACGATGTCAGCCAGGTGAATATGCACCCAAGAATCGATAGCCATGAATGCCCGCAAAGGCACATTGAACACCAAGTCACCGGTTTGCCCCGCCATATACGACGGTACGTGATAATATCCCATTTCCCGCGATTGCAAATCGATGACCAGCGGCTCAGCATCGGCTACCGGCCCATTGGGGTAATACCAAAAATCAGCCAGGAACAAATCGCCGGCCGGCGTGTACGAAGTCGAAAGCGGCAGGGCGTGTTCCTTGAAAGCCGGATCATTGGCCGAAAAGGCTGCTCGCACAGGGCGTTTGCGTCTCAGCGCCTCCTTCATGAAGGCACGAAGATAATTATTGTCAAAAAACAGATTGTCGCGATAAACCAACGTCGGTTCGCGCACCAAAGGCAAACGTTTACCTGGCGCCAATTCGATTTCTTTGGTCACATACGGCGCTAACAGGTTGCGCTGATGCAACCAAAGCGGCGCGTTTTGAATGCGCAACTCGCGCGCGCGTTCATTGAACGGCTTGATGATGTGCGTGGTCGGCAAAGAGATACTGAGCATTACCCCTATTTTCTCACATTTTTCGAGAATCGAGACCTTCGATCCAGGAGGTTTTTCAGATTCAAGCCAGGGGGGTTCGACCCACAACCACGACACAAGCGGGATCGCCGCAGGCAATACAGGCTTCCTCTACGACATGATAGATTTTTCCCCCGCTAGCCCAATAGGCGCCTTCCTGCAACATCCCTACCGTCAACTGACACACCGGTTCGCGCCCCTGGCGCTCCCAGCACACGGGACAGGACTCAACCTGCCATAAGATTTTCTCGTCTGTTTCCATGACCTGTACGACCTGGTCCGTATGCTGGTTGAAAAAGGTCGCCAGAGCGTCCAGGGTGGCCTTAACTCTTTTGTCCGCCGGTTGCAAACGAAAAGCGGACTCGGTCAACCCCATAACCTCACCATACTCCCGCACTAAATGGCTAAAGAATACTCTGCCAGAACGCAGCGCCAGGCCGCGCCCCCCGCGCGGGCCGTAAGCCAGTTCCAGCGCATTGTGCAAAGCCCCCAGCATCTCGAAGGAAAAAATGTTTTCCTCGATAGCGCAGGCCAAGGACTCGATTTGAGGGCCAAGCCCAGCCAAATTTATGGCCGCACTCAAGCCGTTTTTCCCAATCACCTCTTCCATCGAACACAAAATCATCTGCCCGATATGATTGGGAAGGCAATAAGCAAGCGCCAATTCTTTCATTGTTGCGAGGAGAGAGGCTCGTCTAAAAAGGATTTCAATCTTTGCATGAAAGGCTCTGGCTCTTCCAACATGGGAAAATGTCCGGCCTTGGGAAAACGCTCGATACGGTGCTGGTCTACACCCATAGTCAGCGGTTTCCATTGCATTGGATGGACAATGTTATCCTTATCGCCATAAATGCCCATCACGGGGACTTTGATGGCGTCCAACATTGGGCGCACATCCGTGCGTCGCAGTGAAGCGATGCTACGCAGAAAGGACTCGAGGGTAGTACGGGAAAGATCACGATCCATCATATCAGGGAAGCGCGGGTCACGACAAATGATCGGCGAGGCCAGGCGCATACCCACCCGAAAGAGGCCCATCATATTGAACAACAAGAATGCAATGGGGCGATAACCGGCTAATTTCAATGGCGGAGCCAAGGAAGACCCTGTAATGGGAGAGCCGACCACCACAACCTTGGTCACCCGTTGTGGGTATTGAATCGCAACCAGCAGACTTACTGTGCCTCCCATGCTATGACCTACCAACGGTGCGCGGACAATCCCCAGTTGTTCCATGAACTGATCTACCAGGCTGACAAAATCCTGCACTGCGTAGGTATCTCGTTTCTTCCCCGATTCGCCAAAGCCCCAAAAATCCAGCGCATAGGTGCGATAGAAACGCCCCAAATAAGCCATGGTCTCCTGCCAAAGACCCCAAGAGCCCAGCCATCCATGCAACAGGATGACCGGACGTCCACGTCCATAAACCTCGTAGTGGACAATGCCCTGGTCTGTCGTTATCGATGACACAGGCCCTTCAACCGGTATTATCCCCCGGCCTCCATTTCCTCGAGAATGCTATAGAGTAGCGCCAGCAACACGGACTTGACGCTTTCTTTGTTCGTCGCTACACACGGCAACAACTTGACTTTCTTGTCGAGCCGTAAGGCAAGGTGCATGTCTTCCAGGTCCCAGGCGTCTTTTTTGTCTTGTTTATTGGCAGCCACCACGTAAGGGGTAGGGGCATAAGCGCGAAAAGTTTCCAAAATCGATCGGGCCTCCCGAAACGTTTCAGGGCGTGTGCTGTCTACCATCACAATGAAACCGAGCATTCCCTCCGAAAGAATTTCCCACATGAAATCGAAGCGCTTCTGTCCTGGCGTGCCAAAGAGATACAGCACCAGGTCCTCATCCACCGTGATGCGCCCAAAGTCCATCGCTACCGTCGTGGCTTCTTTGACGGAACGCTCCGCTGCCGTAGAAATTTTGCGCTCTGTCGCAACCACATCAATCTCACTGACCGATTGGATGAACTGCGTCTTGCCGGCGCTGAAGGGACCTGTCACGACCATTTTGACTGTTTGCATAATTCCAAATCCTTCCCGGAAGAATAATTTAGTTAGAGAGAACGGATGCGACCGATGAGTTTGTTCATCATGGATTTTTGCTCTTCCCGATCTTGCGTGGGGAACATCTTTGGACTAACTGCCACTGGGACACCCTCTGGCCGAACGATTTCGACCAGGCCGGCTTGTAACAAGCCATATACGATACGTCGAATTTCCAAGTCATTCATTTTATTGGCATGAGCAATCTGCTGCATTGTATTCTTCGGATTGATATAAGAGACGACCCGCCATTCCTCAACGCTCAAATTGACATTCTTGAGCGGCCGATCGGTGAATTTGAGCGCCATTTCCAAACTGGGAATTTCATCCTGCAATTGCTCCCATTCACGCAATTGCCGCGAGCCTTCGATGATTAGATTCTCCAAATCCAGACGCACACAAATGCGATCTTCGGGAGGCAGCATCTCCGGCTCGAAGCGAAAGAAGCCCTCTACCCAGGTATACAACCGTCGTACTACCTCGGTGAAATGCTGCTGTAAACAGAGCAGGATCTCCTCCTGGGTTACATAGCCAGCATTGATGAGCAACAAGCCCAATTCTTTATCGGTCATTTGCCCATCCCGCTCTACCAACATACGATATTGATTGACGCTGAGTTTGTTAGCGCGATGCAGGATGGTTGCCAGCCGATTGTCTTCCTGTCCAATGCGGGCAAAGGCCAATTTGCCATCGCGAAAGGACAGATAAGCCTGTTCGGTAGGCCCATCTACAACCAGGGTGCCAGTCTTACTTGCCAGGTTGATCAAATTGAGCAATTGTGTGATTGTAAAATCCCTGAGATTGCCGCGTAAGGCCATAAGACTCCTCAACAAGCCCCCACAACGGGGGATCATGAAGATTATACATGCAAGGTATAGAAGCGTCAAACTTTACGACTTCACAATATTGATAGGAAAGGAAAAACAGTTGTTTTTATGACAAGTGTCGCCCGCTTTGATGACATTAGTGCCTGTTTTAGGCCTTCAACTTTCAGTATCATCTTAAGAAAGATTTGCTCTTTTCTTCACAATCGCCGCCCAGGAGGCTGATATGACAACCCTGACCGATAAACCCATTCAGGTAGACCGCAAAGCGCGGATGAGCATCCCCTTCCAGGATTTGGAATTGCGCCCGCCCGAAGTGCGCGTTCTGGACTTCGAGGATGTCGTCATTCCCTTCGACGCGGAACGCGCCATGCGCGAAGCCAGCCGCTGTTTACATTGCCCTGAGCCTGCTCCCTGCACCAAAGCCTGCCCGGCTAACAACGATATTCCTACTGCCATGTGGTTGATCGAGCATGGGCAGTTCCTGGAAGCCGCCCAGGTCTATCATCGAACCAGCACTCTGCCTGAAATTTGCGGGCGGGTTTGTCCCCATGAACAACTTTGTCAGGGCGCTTGTCCGCGCAACAAACGCGGCGAACCGGTGTTGACCGGCGCTTTGGAAGCCTTTGTGCTGGATTATGAGCGTCAGCATCAGCCATATCGCATCCCTGTAGGCGCACCAAGCGGCAAAAAAGTGGCCGTTGTGGGCGCCGGCCCGGCTGGACTAGCCGTAGCCGAAGAACTGGTGAAGCGCGGGCATGAGGTAACGATTTTCGATTCCAAGCCGGCCCCAGGCGGCTTGTTGTTGTATGGTATCCCCAACTTCAAACTTCCCAAGACGGTGGTGTGGAATAAATGGAGCGATTTGGAACAGGCTGGCGTGAAATTCGTTCCCCAAACCTACATTGGGCAAGATAAAACCATCGATCAACTGTTTGCCGAAGGCTTCCATGCGGTCTTCCTGGGCGTAGGAACTGGCATAGACGCCAAAATGGAAAAAAACCCCGGCACCGAGTTGCCGGGGGTGTACGAAGCCACCGATTTTCTCATTCGCGGCAATGTGGATCCAAATTATTTACCGGCCGACAAACAACAACCGCTCCAGGTGGGCAAGCGGGTGGTTGTCATTGGCGGCGGCGACACGGCCTCCGACTGCCTGCGCACCGCTGTACGCCTGGGCGCAGAGGAGGTTACCTGCTTGTACCGCCGCACCGAGAACGAGATGCCCGGCGGCAAGAAGGACCGCCAAATGGCGCAGGAAGAGGGCGCAAAATACCGCTTCCTGACCCAACCCATCAAATTCATCGCCGGAGAAGACGGTCATCTTGCGGCCGTAGAATGCCTGGAGATGACACTGGGCGAACCAGATGCCTCAGGACGGCGCCGGCCGGTGCCGATCGAAGGCTCGAATTTTACCGTTGCGGCCGATACCGCTATCCTGGCGTTGGGCTACTGGCCCGACCCGCTCATCGGTAAAACGACCCCCAACCTGGAAACCCGCGACTGGGGCCTCATCAAGGTCGTAAACGAAGAAATCGGTACGACCACTCGACCGGGTGTATTTGCCGCTGGCGACTGCGTGACCGGCCCAAGCATTGTGGGCAAAGCCATGGCTTCCGGCCGTAAAGCCGCCCAGGCAATTGACGAGTGGTTGAAACAAAACTGATATTTTCGCACGAGAAGGGCGCGATAGCCAAATCAAAGATGGGCGGCAGTTGTTCATCCTGGGATTACTCAGGGACCTGCTGCCCAAACGATTCAACCCTCGAACCGATACCCTCCACCTCGCACGGTCACGATGCGTTTTGGCTTTGCCGTCCCCGCTTCGATCTTCTGCCTCAGCCAACGTACATGAACATCCACTGTGCGGCTGGTGCCGTGGTAATGCGGCCCCCATACACCTGCCAGCAAAAATTCGCGCGAGAGCGTCTGACCATGATGTGTGGCCAGGAAATGAAGCAATTGGTATTCCTTGGGTTTGAGGCGCAGTAATTTCCCGCCCAACGTCACTTCGCCACGCTTGACGTTAATGACCAAATCGCCAAAGCCCAACCAATCTTGCTCCACAGGAATGGGAGAAACATGACCTGTTTCTGGCTGAGGCAAAAAAATCTCTGGCAAATACGCTCGAACGCGCGCCAGAAAATCCTGCACAGAAAACGGCTTCAGCAGGTAATCAACGTCACACCGTTCCAGAGCAACGAGGCGTTCAATCTCATCTTGGCATGAGGCCAGAAACAAGACAGGGGTGTCTATTTCTTTGCGCAAGATGCGATAGACCTCGAAACCTTTCAGGCCAGGCAGCAACAGGTCCAGCACAATCAAATCTGGCTTCAGTTTACGCGCCGAAGCAATGGCCAGCAGGCCATCCCCGATTGCTTCAACATAATATCCTGCTGCTTGCAAGGCTTGAGACAGGGTTTCTTGCAATTCAGGTTCGTCTTCGATGAGGAGGATAGACACAGACATAGGCCATGTGGACTATACCATAGGCGCTTGAGGCCAGTAGCGACTGTAAACAAATTGCAAGGATTTTGGCTCGTCGAGAACCACCGACATTTCCCCCCTCTCCTGACGCGTAGAGCGTCCAATTGTCGCCCATTGTTGGGGGCAAGAATGAACTTGGCTACGGCACCAGTTTGCTGGTCGTCACCTTCAAAACATCGGCTGCCTTACGCAAATTGCTCAAGTAGATGTCGTTATCGTTGAAAGCATCGAACTGCTCGTAGACCCCATTCCAGATTTTAGCCGCTGTTGGCTCGCTGCATCCTCGTTTCCTCATTTCTCCAATGAATTCATCATACGACATATGACGCTTGGCTGCAAGTTGCTGAATTCGGCTGGTCATAACATCTGCAAGATTCTGCTCATTGAAAAAGGGTCGGTTAAGGTAGGCGGTCTCCCTACTTGGGGAGCAGTTGGACAAAAACCGTGCAATTTACCACACAGGTCACACAAAGAAAACTGCGCTGACCTTTGTGGGCTTCGCGTTCTTCGCGGTTCGAGAGAACACTGCACTATGAACGTCTCGTCCGTCTTTCGTGATGGAAAACAGCGCTGACCTTCCTAATTTTTGCACCTTTACAAATTATTATAACAATGGCTAAAATAGAGGCCGGAGGAAGTTATGCCAGCCGCAAAAAAACTTGTTTTGA
>FWWM01005496.1_pt1 | contig 27713 bp, 25 predicted proteins | sample 2228351 | NCBI WGS metagenome assembly FWWM01 (sample SAMEA103939774, study PRJEB20133) | metagenome | reverse complement strand
GAAGAACAGTCAGCAAGTCAGCGCAGACGCCACCTTGCCTCAGATGCTTTACAACCTGGACGGCTTCGGCATCACGCAACTCTACACCAGCCCCATGCGCCGCGCTCTGCATACGGCGCGATTCATCAGCGACGCGCTCAGCATCGTTGCGCACGTCTGGACGGACATCCACGAACACGGTGGCATCTGGTTGACCCGCGACGGCGCCACGCTGCCCGGCATGACGCGCTCCGAAATGCGGTGTGAGTTTCCTGATTACGTCCTGCCCGACGACATCACCGACAGCGGCTGGTGGAACCGCCCGTGGGAGACGGACGAGGAAGCCTACGCCCGCTCCGTGCGCGTCGCCGAAGAGTTGCGTCAACGTTTCACGAACACCGACGAGAGAATCGTCCTCGTCACGCACGGTGGATTTGCTGACTCCCTGCTCTGCGCGCTGTTCCATCTACCGCCAGCCGAACACCTGCGCTTCAGCCACCACAACACCAGTATTACCCGCGTTGACATCACCCCTCAATGGACAAAACTGCGCTATCTCAACCGCCTGGCACACCTGCCTCCCCACTTGATAACATGATGGGAACGTGCTAAAATAGCCCCACGTCACGGCGGAGTCATGGAGTGTTGAAGCGTTGGAGCGATGAAAACCAACACTCCAACACTCCATGACTCCATTACTCAAAACAAGGAGTTTTCGCCATGCCTCTACTGGACTTACGCCATCAGACAGTTCGTCGCACCCCGGAAGAGTTAGTGCAACACCTGAAGTCGTTCTCATTGGACTTGAAAATTTCTGCGGGCATCTGGTATTTCGCGCCCGGCGCGATTCGGTTTCACGACGCCTATCACAAACCGATGACGATTGAACAGCGACTCGACGTCGCCGCCAAGTTGCAGAAATACGGCTTGTCGGCGATGGAGGCGCACTACCCCAACGAAATCGGCGAAGACAACCTCGACCTGTGGAAGCAATGGAGCAAAGACACGGGGATGCGCATTCTGACCGTTATCCCCAACCTGTTCTGGGACTCGGAGTTTGAATTCGGCTCGCTGTCCTCGCCCGTCGAAAGCGCGCGGCGCAAGGCGATTGAGCGCACGAAAAGGACTCTGGAACTGAACGTCGAGCTCGACACCGACTTCGCCGTCGTTTGGCCCGGCATTGACGGTTACGAGAACCCATTTGGCTTGGACTTCTACGCGATGTGGGACCGATTTGAAGAGGGACTGGCGGAAGCGATGGACAGCGTGCCCGGCGTGCGGATTGCGATTGAGCCAAAGCCCTACGAACCGCGCGGCGTCAATATCTGGCGCAACACCGCCGACGGTTTGCTGATGTGCCAGCGCGTCGAAAGCCTGCTGAAAAACCGCAAAAACAAGGCGCTGCTCAAAGAAGGTCACGCGCTCGTGGCGATGAACCCCGAAGTCGGTCACGTCCTGATGGGCTTCGAGGATTTGCCCTACGCCTTCGCCCGCTGCCTGCGCGACGGACGCCTCGCGCACACTCACTGGAACAGCCAGCCGCTGGGCAACTACGACCAAGACCTCACGCTCGGAACGGTTTCGCCAGAGCAAGCCGAAGCCGGACTTTACGTGATGAAGATGTACGGCTACACGGGCTACTTTGGCATTGACGTTTTCCCGGAGCGCATCCCGATTGAACGCGCCCTCATCAACAACATAGACTGCCTGCGCGCCATGAACGACCGCATCAACGCGCTCGACCACGAGAAAATCGTCTACTGCGCGACGCACCCCGACAAAACGCGGGGCTACCTCGAAGCCTTGCTCATCCGCTCCCGCGCCATCAGCACGCGCCGCCTGAGTCGGTTGCCGACGTTGGAGATGGAGTAAAGCAAAAGGTCAATGGTTGATGAGGTCATCAACCATTGACCATCAACCTAACCATGACCCCTCAACCCATTTGCCGCATCTGAGTGAATAGGGAGGCGCGCCATGACGAAAGGACAATTAGAAGCCAAAATTACTGAGGCGATGATGAAATTCCAGCGCGAATATATCGGGCGTGGACCGACGGAGGGCAAGTCCTTCATCGTCGCCGATATGGTCATCGTGCGTCTGCAAGGGGTACTCACGCCCGCCGAGAGAGAACTGGCAAAAATGCCAGAGGGCAGGAAACTTCTCAAACAGGTACGCGTGCAACTGCTGGAAACCACCGCGCCTCTGATGTGCCAGACGGTCGAAGAGTTGACCGGCGTCAAAGTAAAAGTGCTTCACACCGACATCAGCATCGAGACCGGGGAGTTGGCGCAAATCTTTGTCACAGACCTTGACATCGCGGCGAAGTTCGGATATACTTAAAGCAACAATCAGGTAGAGGGTAGAAAGGATGAGGTCCCGATGAATCGGGAAGTCATCCGATAGACCAGTCCAATAGAGCCGAAAACGGCGCGGACTGGTTTTTTGTTTTTGGGAGGCGAGCATCATGTCGCAGCAATCGAAGAGGACGACGGAAGACAGGGAGCGCGAGATCGCGGCGGCGCTGCTGCCTCTGCTCATGGACAATGGATACGCCCCGCAGGGGGGCGTGAGCGCTTACATCCGCGGGCGCACGGTGACGGTCGTGGTAGACAACGCGCTTGCCCCGGCGGAGAGGGAGATGGCGGGGGAGACGGAAGGAGGGCGGCTCCTTGAGGAATGGGACCGCCAGATCTCCCAGCGTTTGCGCGACGATCTGTGCGCTTTGGTGAAGGGACAGTTAGCGGCGACTGTCGTGGGGTTTTACTCTAATCTGATAGTGGACGCCAATCAGCGGGTGATTGTGTTCACCCTCAACCGAGAGGTGGAAAGCCCGTCACCCGATGGCGCGCCCGACAGCGCCCAGAGCGATGCGGACTGATTTTCGTTTGAGGGTGAGCACGAATTGAGGGGGCAGCCATCATGGAAACGTTGGGCGTATGCTCTCAGTCTAAGAGCCTATCCCAAAATTCGTTTGTAGTCAGGCACGGAACGGAGTGGAGTGCCGTTGGGACGCCACTCCGCTGCGCTGCGTGGCTGACTACGAACATTTTTGGGATAGGCTCTCAGCCCAATGCCGTGGCAGGGGCGGTGGCTGGAGTCATCCGCGAAAGCGGCAAGGTGGAGATTCAAACCATTGGCGCCAGCGCGCTCGATCAAGCCGTGAAAGCCATCGCGATCGCGTGCGGATTTCTCGTTCCGTCAGGCATTGATTTGGTGTGCGCTCCTGCGTTCCAGGACATCCAGATTGATGGCGCGGAACGCACGGCAATTAAACTCCTCGTCCAATCCAAGTAGAGCGAGACGCAGGAGGACATTTTTGAGTATGCATAAGGAGTGATTATATTGAGACACCGCAAAGTCGTATTAATTGAGCCGCGTCCGCCGGGCTATCACGTTTACAGTTTCGCCCGCCTGCCGCGTCTGGGACTGCCGATGTTGGGGGCGATTCTCAAGCGGCGCGGATATGAGGTCACCGAGTTCTGCGAAGACCTTGCCCCCATTGACTGGCGCGAGTTGACGGCAGCGGATTTGGTTGGCATTTCCACCACTACCTCCACCGCCCCCGCCGCTTACCACATCGCCCGCTTCTGCAAGGAACGCGGCATCCCCACCCTCATGGGCGGTCCGCACGTGACCTTCATGCCCGACGAAGCCCTCCAACACTGCGATTACGTCGTGCGCGGCGAGGCGGAGGAAACCATTGAGGAACTCATGGACGCATTGGAAGCAGGCGAGTTGCCCGTCGGCGTGCGCGGCGTGTCCTACCGCAGTAACGACTTCAATCATCATAATCCCTCGCGCCCCGCCCCGCACGACCTGGACGCCCTGCCCTTCCCCGACCTGTCTATCATTCGCGGGAACAACCGCATCAGCACCACGCCGATTATGACCTCACGCGGCTGCCCGTTCGATTGCAGTTTTTGCTCGGTGACGCTGATGTTCGGGCGCCGCTTCCGCTACCGCAGCACGGAGAGCGTGATGGAAGAACTCCGCCTGCGTCAGCCGCGCAGCGTGTTCTTTTACGACGACATCTTCAACGCCAACGTCAAGCACCTCAGCAGTTTGCTGGACGCGATGCTGCGCGAGGGCATCACGCCGCGCTGGGGGGCGCAGTGCCGCACGGACCTGATTGTGAAGCAGAAAGACCTCCTGCCGCTGATGCGGCGGAGCGGCTGTCAGGTGCTGTATCTGGGCTTGGAATCGGTCAACCCGGAGACGCTGGCGGCGTACAACAAAAAGCAGGGGGTGGAGGAAACGGTGGAGGGGATTCGCCTGCTGCATGAGCACGGCATCATGGTGCACGGGATGTTCGTGTTGGGGGCAGACACGGACGAGGTGCAGACGGTGCGCGACACGGTGAATTTCGCGTTGCGGCACAAGATTGACACGGTGCAGTTGATGGTGCTGACGCCGTTAGTGGGGACGCGGGAGTATCAGCGGTTGGAGTCGGAAGGGCGGCTGATGGAGGAAGCACGCGACAAGTGGGATTTGTATGACGGGCATCACGTGGTGTTTCAACCGGCGCGGATGACGGCGGGGCAGTTGCAGATGGAGACGTTCAAGGCGATGCGGAGATTTTACAGTCTGTGGCAGTCGGCGCGGGTGGTGATGACGCCAGCGTTAGGGAAGGCGGCGGTGTCGGCGGGGTGGCGTGCCTTGACGGGGAAGTGGCGGGCGGCGTGGAATCGGCTGATTCGGACGCGTCCGGTGTTGCCGTCATTAGCGCGGGTGTATGGTTGGTATCACATCCGTCGCTGGGGGCGGGCGAACCGGGCGTTTCTGAGGTCGTTAATCAAAGAGACACCGCAGCGAGAATTTCCGAGGTAAAGGAAACGAACCAACATGAACCCTAAAAGGAATTGAGGAAACCGCCATGAGAAGAAAATTCAGCTGGCAGCGGATGGCTGGTTGGGTCAATGAGGTGTTTGGTCTGGTGTTCTTCTTGACTTACTGCCTGGGCAAAGTGCCTTCATTGAGATGGGATCGCGACCCGTCCTGGGATTTCTTCGGGATGATTGGGGTGTTTCTCACGCTCTTTGGCGCGTTGATGCTTGAGTCAGCGCAGACGCACGAACGCATCAATACCTTGGAACAGACTGTCAAGGCACTGCGCAAGGGAGAAAGCGAGACAGATTTAAACGGAAATGGCGCATAGGAGAAATTGTATGAACAACCAGAACTATCACAGAATCTACGCGCAGACGTTGCGCAGTTACCTACCATCGGAGTATTTTCGACCCGTCCCAAGCCGTTTGCTTTGGCTCATTCCCCACCTTGTTCTCATTGTGGGCTGCACCGTCGGCGTCGTGTACGGCAGCCCGAACGTATTCGTCAAGTTGGCGCTGGCGTTTGTCATTGGACACTCCTTCGCCTGCTGGGGATTTTTGGGGCACGAAATTTTGCACGGCTCGGTCGTGAAAGTGGCCTGGCTGCGCGACCTTTTAGGCGGTTTGTGCATGTCGCCCTTCAACTTAGGACCGATGTTGTGGCGGTGGTGGCACAACGTCGAGCACCACGGTCACACGCAACGCTACAACAGGGACCCAGATACTTACAGCACGCTCAACGATTTTCATCAACGTCTCGGACTGCGCCTGTTACAAAAGATCGCGCCGATGAGAAGCCTGCTGTTCTTTCCGCTCTTTGGCGTGTGGTTTACGACGCACTCATTAGTGATGCTGTGGCACGTCCAGCGCAAAGGGACGTGGCGCGAGCGCGTCGTCACGTTGGCGCAATACCTCTTGCCGTTGACCATCTGGCTTTCATTGGGAATGTGGCTGGGGTGGACGCATTGGGCGTTCTTCTACCTGATTCCGTTGTTCGTGGGAAACTTCATCGTCATCGCTTACATCGCCACCAATCACCTGCTCAACCCGCTTCTCCAGGAGGACGACCCAATCGCTGGTTCTTTGACCGTGACGACGTGGCGTATCATTGACATCCTGCACCTGAACTTCAGTTACCACACTGAGCACCACGTCTTCCCCGCCATGAACCCCAAACACGCGCCGCAAGTCAAAGCCCTGCTGAAAAAGTTCTGGCTCGACAAATATCAAGAGATGTCTCACTGGCGAGCGATGCTCACTCTCTGGCGCACCCCCCGGCTTTATCTGGATGAGGTGCGTCTGATTGATCCACAGACAGAGGACGTCTACGGCACTTTGGGTCATGGGCTTGACCCTCACCGTATTTCACCTATGGATGCGTAAGGCGGGGACGCCCTATCTCAACGCTGCTGTTATACTTCACGCCAGAATCGCCTTGACCACTTCGCCCTTCACGTCGGTCAGTCGAAAATCTCGTCCCTGCGTTCGGAACGTCAGTTTCGTATGGTCAATGCCCAGCAAATAAAGAATGGTGGCGTGCAGGTCGTTGACGTGAACGGGATTTTCGGCGACGTTGTAGCCGAACTCGTCGGTGGAGCCGTAGGTGATGCCGCCTTTGATGCCGCCGCCGCAGAGCCAGACGGAGAAGGCTTTCTGATGGTGGTCGCGCCCGTTGCCCTGCGCCATCGGTGTGCGCCCGAACTCGCCGTTCCAGAGGATGAGCGTGTCCTTGAGCATGTCGCGCGCCTTCAAATCTTTAATGAGGGCGGTCATCGCTTGGTCGACTTCGTGCGCCGTTCCCTGAACGTGCTCCTTAATCGCGCCGTGATGGTCCCAGTCGCGGTGGTAGAGTTGGATGAACCGCACGCCGCGCTCCGCCAGACGCCGGGCGAGCAGGCAATTTGAGGCAAACGAGCCGTCGCCCGGCTGGCAGCCGTAAAGGTCGAGGATGTGCTTCGGCTCTTTAGAAACGTCCATCAGTTCGGGCACGGAGGTCTGCATCCGAAACGCGAGTTCATACTGAGCAATGCGCGTGGCGATTTCGGGGTCGTTGACGATGTTGTTTTGCAGACGATTCAACTGCTGCACAGCGTTCACGATGTCGCGCTGCTTCTTGACGTCTACACCGCTGGGGTTCTTCACGTACAACACGGGGTCGCCCGCCGAGCGCAACTCAATCCCTGCGAAGCGGCTGGGCAGAAACCCGCTGTGCCACTGCCGCGCCGAGATGGGCTGCGCCTGTCCAAACTTGCCCGTCGAGACCATCACGACGAAACCGGGCAAATCTTCGCTCTCGCTGCCCAAGCCGTAGAGCAGCCACGAACCCATCGAAGGTCGCCCGCTGATGAGCGTGCCGGTGTTCATGTAAGTATGCGCGGGGTCATGGTTGATGGCTTCCGTGTGCAGCGAGCGGATGATGCATAGTTCATCAGCGACCTCGCTAAGTTTCGGGAAAATCGTCGAGATTTCCAGTCCCGACTTGCCGCACTTCTTGAACTCGTGCTGCGGCGCGAAGCACTTCAACTGCGCGCCCTGCAATTGCGCGATGGGCTGCCCCTTCGTCAGCGATTCCGGCATCGGCTGACCGTTCAACTCGGCGAGTTTCGGCTTGTAATCGAACGTTTCCAGATGCGACGGTCCGCCCGCCATGTAAAGTTGAATCACGCGCTTCACCTTCGGCGGAAAATGCAGCGGGTTGACGACGCCGTGCCACTTGTCCGGTCGCTCACTGACGTTCGCGGCTCGGTTTGCCGCCGCGCCAAAAACCCAATTTGGATTCATCAACGTCGCCAACGCCGCCGTGCCCACCGTCGCCCCTGCGCGGCAGAGGAAAGCGCGGCGGTTCATCACGTCAAGTTCGAAGAAGGGGTTCTTTTTCATCGTTGTCAACTCCTCGTGATGCTCTCATGCAAATTGAAAATCACCCGCGCCACCGAAGCCCACGCCGCTAATTCAGCGGTGGAAATGTTTTTGTCGGCGGGATGGTCGCCGACGCGCAGCAGGGATTCGGCGGCGGCTTTGTCGGCTTCGTAGTCGCGGAGGTGCTGCTGGTAAAGCGCGGTGAGGAGTTTGGTTTCCTCCGGTCGCGGGTTGCGGGACAGCGCTTGCTGGTAGGCGAAGCGGATGCGGCTTTTGGCGTCACTGCCGCCTTCGCGGATGATGCGCTCGGCGAAGACGCGGGCGGCTTCGACGTAGGTAGGGTCGTTCAGCAGCACCAGCGCTTGCTGCGGCGTGTTGGAGCGGACGCGCTCGGCGGCGCACTCCTCGCGGGTGGAGGCGTCGAACGCGAGCAGACTGGGATGCAGGTAGGTGCGACACCAGTAGGTGTAAAGCCCGCGCCGATACAAGCCGTCGCCTTTGTCGTTCTGCCACTCGCGCTTGGGGAAGTTCAGATATGCCCAGTAGCCTGCGGGTTGATAAGGCTTCGCGCTCGGACCGCCGATGGTTTTCACCAGCAAGCCGCTGACCGCTAAGGCGTTGTCGCGCACCATTTCGGCGTCGAGGCGGAATCGGTCCTGACGCGCAAACAGAGAGTTCTGCGGGTCTTTCAATCGCAGTGTCTCGTTGTCCTGCGAAGTCTGCCGATACGTCGCCGACATCGCCATCAGTTTCAGGATATGCTTGACGTTCCAGCCGCAGTCGTGGGAAACTGGGAAATTGGGGAATTGGGAAATTGTCTCCGCTCCTCTATTTTCCAATTTCCTAATTTCTCTATTTCCTAATTCCCTCGGTTCCATGAACTCAACGGCAAGCCAGTCCAACAACTCAGGATGCGAAGGCGGCGTCGCTCGCGTGCCAAAGTCGTCCACCGTCCTGACGATACCGTGACCGAACATAATTTTCCAGAGGCGGTTCACGAACACGCGGGCGGTGAGTGGGTTGTTGCGCGACGTAAGCCACTGCGCTAAGTCGAGCCGTGTGGCGCGGCGCTCCGTTTCCTTGTCATTCTGAGCGAAGCGAAGAATCTCACCCTTGTCACTCTGAGCGGAGCGAAGAGTCTCGCCGTTGAGATTCTTCGCTTCGCTCAGAATGACATTTTGCAGGAACGCAGGCACAGCAGGCTGCACGATTTCGCCCGAATCGTCCAGCCAGTTACCGCGCGGCAGGATGCGCACTGTGCGTGGTTCGGTTGCCGTTGTCACCATCGTCTTGACAACCTTCTGGTTGACGGCATCGAACTGTCTCTGCAACTCCGCGAGTTGCTTGCGCGTTGGTTCCAGCGCGGGCGCGATGGTGCGGTAGTAAGCAGCGAGGTCTTGTTTCTGTTTCTCGGTGCGCTTGTCGGGCGCAACTTTCAGAATGTCCGCAATCTCTTTCTTCAACTTGGAGTCATTGAGCGCGGTTTTCTCCCACTCGATTTGAGCGGCGTCCAGTTCGGGCGTTTGCGTCGCCATGATTTTCTTCAGCGGAGCCATCTCTGCTTCCAATTTCTTCAACTGCGCGTCTTGCTCTGGCGTGGGAAGTGGGATGGGGTCTAACTGTCCGACCGCCGGTTCCTTCACGTCGGCGAAGAACGCGGCGAGGCTGTAAAAATCGCGGGTGGTGAACGGATCATACTTGTGGTTGTGGCACTCCGAGCAGCCCATCGTCGAACCCATCCACACAGCGGACACGTTGCGCACACGGTCAGCGGCATATTTCGCCATGTATTCCTTGGGTTGTGCGCCGCCTTCCTCAGTGGTCATCAGCAGGCGATTGTAACCCGACGCAATGCGCGTCTCCAGCGTTGCATTGGGCAGCAAGTCGCCCGCCAATTGTTCGACGGTGAATCGGTCAAACGGCTTGTTATCGTTGAACGCCTTGATGACGTAATCGCGGTAGGGCGAAACGTCCTGATGCTGGTCGCCGTGATAACCGCGCGTGTCGGCGTAGCGCACGAGGTCGAGCCAATACATCGCCATCCGCTCGCCAAAGTGGGGGGAGGCAAGCAGGCGGTCAACGAGTTTCTCGTAAGCGTCGGGCGACTTGTCGTTGACGAAACTCTCCACTTCTGCAAACGTCGGCGGCAGACCTGTGAGGTCAAAACTGAGGCGGCGAATCAGCGTGCGCCGGTCGGCGACGGGCGAAGGTTTCAGACCTTCTTTCTCCAGCCGTGCGAGGATGAAACTGTCAATCGGGTTCTTGACCCATCGCTCCGTCACCGTCGCGGCTCGGACTTTGGGAACCGCTGGTCGGACGGGCGGAATGTAAGCCCAATGTCGCTCCTCCCACTGCGCGCCTTCCTTGACCCATCGCGTCAGGGTTTCGATCTGCTTGGGAATGAGATGATTGGGCGAATAGGGCGGGGGCATCTTTTTCACGCCGTCCATCGTGATGCGTTTGATGAACTCGCTCTCCTGCGGCTTGCCGGGCGCGATGATGAAGCGGTTATCTCGCTGCGCAAACGCGCCTTCCTTTGTGTCGAGCCGCAGATTCGCCATGCGTGTCTTGTCATCGGGACCGTGACACAGGAAGCAGTTGTCCGCCAGAATCGGACGAACGTCGCGTTGAAAATTCAGCGATTTCTGCATGCCCCCCGCGCTAATGGCAAACGGCAAACCGCCGATGCCCAATAGCATCAGCATAACAATTTTGATTCTCACAATGGTTCACCCCTCAATGGTTTCCGCAACGTATGACAGACTTTCGCGCTGAAAGTTGTGGGCAAGTTTCAGGCTTCCTTAAACAGTTTCGGTTGGAGACAGTCACGCACGGGCGCGAATGAGCAGCGGTGCGCGGGGCACGGTCCGTGCGTTCGCAGGGCGGCGAGGTGCGCGGGCGTGGGATAGCCTTTGTGCTGCGCAAAACCGTAGTGAGGAAAGTGCGCGTCGAGTTCGTCCATCAGTCGGTCGCGGGTGACTTTGGCGACGATGGAGGCGGCGGCGATGCTGAGGCTTTTGCCGTCGCCTTTGACCAGAGCGGTGTAAGAAAACGCCGAAGCGTCGCGCCACGCGCCGTCAATCAGAACGTGGTCGGGGGGGGGAGAAAGTTGATGCAGCGCGTCCTGCATCGCCTGCCACGCGGCGCGGCGGATGTTGAGGCGGTCAATCGTTTCTACGTCGGCAATGCCCACGCCGACGTCGGCGGTGTCAACAATCAAGGCGAATAGTTCTTCCCGCTGCCGCGGCGTGAGTTGCTTCGAATCCTCAATGCCTTTGACCTTCCACCCCCTCGGCAGGACAACGGCAGCAGCGACCACGGGACCTGCCAGCGGACCACGCCCGGCTTCGTCCACGCCCGCGACGCGCTGCGCGCCGCTGCGGAGAAGGCGGTTTTCGTAGAGGCGGGAGGGGGGCATAGAGAATTGGGAAATTGAGAAATTGGGAAATTAGAGGATAAGTCCATCCCTCAATTTCCTAATTTCCCAGTTTCCAGTTTCCTACGACACGATTCCCTTCGTCACCTTCATAAATACGTCTTCGAGGTTCGTCTCCCGCTCGCGGAAGTCATCGGGGACGAGTCCGTGAGTGACGAGAAGTTGCAGGAGTTCGCGGCGTTTTTCGCGCTCGCCGGTATAGTCAAACGAAATCGTCAAGTTCTCGGTTGCCAGATTTTTGACCGTCGGCTGCATGGACAGCAGCTTCATCGCCTGATCGCGTTCCTCTTCGCTGAGGAATTTGACCTCGACGCCGAGCGCGCCCTGAACCTGTCGCATGATGTCGCTGACTTCACCGGCAACCACCAGCTGACCCGTCTCCAGAATGGCGACCTTGTTACACAGGTCGGCGAGTTCGGGAAGGATGTGCGACGACACGAAAATCGTCTTGCCCATGCTTTGAAGTTCCTTGAGCAAAGCGCGGATTTCGATGCGGGCGCGGGGGTCGAGACCGGAGGCGGGCTCATCGAGCAGCAGCAACTTCGGGTCGTGCACCAGCGTCTTCGCCAGGCAGAGCCGCTGCTTCATCCCACGCGAGAGCTCTTCCACGTAGGCGTCGCGCTTCACCGTGAGGTCGGTCAGTTCCAGCACGTCGTCAATGATTTGCTTGCGCTTATTGCGCGGAATTTTGTAGGAGGCGGCGAAAAAGTCGAGGTACTCCCACACCTTGATGTCGTCATACACACCGAAGAAGTCAGGCATGTAGCCGATGATTTTGCGCACCTCCAGCGGGTGTTTCGTGACGTCGTAGCCGTCAATGTAGACGGTGCCGCTGGTCGGTTCCAGCAGCGTCGCCATCGTTTTGATGGTTGTCGTCTTACCCGCGCCGTTCGGACCGATGAAGCCGTAGCAGTCGCCCGGCTCAATTATCAGATTCAAGTCCTTCACCGCCGTCAGGTTTTTGTACTGTTTCGTCAGGTGACGCACCTCGACCAGAGCCATATTAACTGCTGTTCCGTCAAGGGAGGATTGACCGGTGGGAGAGTGAGGCTCCTGCCGAACTCCCTCGGCGCGGCGGGAGCCTTGCCCTCCCTTTTTCAACCCGTCAATCCTCCCTTGACAGAACACTACCTCCTGCAAAGTTTCTCAAAACGCAGGCATGATGCCCACATCAGCAGCACCGCGCCGAGGCCGTAAATCGCCACGCAGCCGACCCAACAGATTTGCTGGGCGAACGTTGGCTCTCGGGCGCTGAGGGCAGAGTCGTGCAGAGCGATGAGCGCGGCGAAAGGGTTCAAAGCGCCGAACACCGCTTCGATGAGGTTACGTTCCTGCATCATCTGATAGGAAAGCGCGCTGTAAAGCCATACCCCGACCACGCTGGGCAGCCCCAACAGAATCAGCGCCGTCAGCGTGATAGCGACCGACGTTGCCGTGACCGTTTTGGAAAACAGCATCGAACACGCCATGCCCATCACGCCGAAAACGAACCCCATCGTGAGCAACACGGCGTAAGCGCCGATGAACTGCCATAGCGTCACGCGACCCGGCACACCGGAAATGAACATCAGGGGAAAGAATCCTAAAACCAGCAAAATCACCGTTGTCATCCGCGACAGCAGTTTGCCCCAGCAAATCTCCCACGCCGACAATCGCGTGACGATGAGCAAGTCCATCGTGCGTTGTTCCTTCTCTATCGTAAACAGCGTCGCGCACATCGCGGGCGCGAGCAGGCAGATGGCGAACAGTTGCAGGCAGGCTAAAAACATCCACCACGTCGCCCAGTCTCGCGGCAGCGTCGTGTGGCGGAACATGAACAGGATGATGGATAGATACGCCGCGCCCGCGCTGGCGACGCAAATCAGCGAGAGCATCCGCCGGGACTGTGACGACTTGCCACTGCGCAGCCGCGACAGCAGTTCGCGTTTGAAGACTGGGTTTTCGATGCGGTCCCACATGGCGTCAAGACGAGGGCGACGGGTTGTTCACTCACGAAGAGTTCATCCATCCCCATCACCCTCCAACTGCTCCCCCATGTTGATAGCAATAGTATATCACATTTTTTGGGGGGTCTCAAAACTGCCATTCACGATTGCCTCCCGCGCCTTGCGCATCAGGTTCAGGTAGAAGTGCAGGTTGTGATACGTCAGCAGCCGCGCGCCGGTGATTTCGCCGGACTTGACGAGATGCCGCAGGTAAGCGCGGGTGTAGCCGCGACAGGTGAGGCAGTCGCAGGCGGGGTCGAGCGGAGAGAAGTCATCGAGGTATTGATTGTTGCGGAGGTTGAGGCGCCCCTGACTGGTGTATGCCGAGCCGTTGCGTCCGAGTCGCGTGGGGAGAACGCAGTCGAACATATCTACCCCGCGCGCGATGCTGGCGAGGATGTCCTCAGGGTGTCCGACGCCCATGAAGTAACGCGGCTGATTTTCCGGCAGGTGGGCAAGGCAGATGTCCAGCATCTCAAACGTTAAATCCTTCGGCTCGCCGAGGCTGAGTCCGCCGATGGCGTAGCCGTCGAAGCCTATGCTCATGGTTTCCTTCGCGCTGATTTCGCGGAACGTCGCATCCGTGCCGCCTTGAATGATGCCGAACAACGCCTGGTCGCTGCGCGAGTGCGCCGCCTTGCACCGCTGCGCCCATTTCAAACTACGCTCCATGCCTTCCCACATTGTCGAATGGTCGGCGGGATACGCGACGGGTTCGTCAAACACCATCGCAATGTCCACGCCCAACGCCTGCTCAATCTCCATCACGTACTCCGGAGTGAACAGGTGTGTCGTGCCGTCCACGTGCGATTGAAACCTCACGCCCTCATCCGTCACCTTCCGCAGCGCGGGCAAACTAAACACCTGATACCCGCCGCTGTCGGTGAGAATCGGTTTGTTCCAGTTCATAAACTTGTGCAGCCCGCCCGCCCGCGCAATCAGGGCGTGCCCCGGACGCATGGCGAGATGGTAGGCGTTCGCCAGCACAATCTCCGCGCCGAGTTGGTGCAACTCTTCGGACGTAATAGCCTTCACCGTCCCCTGCGTCGCCACCGCCATAAAGCACGGCGTCCGCACCACCCCGTGCGGCAGCGTGAGAATTCCGGCGCGGGCGCGACCGCAGGTGTGTTCGATTTGGAAGGAGAGACAAGGTTTCATCATTGAGAAGCCGTTATCAGATGTTTGCCGAAAACCGAGCCGAGACTCTTCATGAAGGCAGAGCCGGCTTGGGGGCTTTGGTGAAGAACTTGTCTGGCACATGCTTGACGACAATGCCCTCCAGCATATCAAGGTTTTTGATGTTGAGGATATAATGACAACCATCCACGAGTTTGCGCAGGTCGCTTTGTCGTGCCAACCAACCCGCACCATCTACGAAGTTGATGAAAGCGCGCTTGGTCTTAGTTTTATAGTGAATGTTCTTGCGTTCAATGATTTGATAGATTTCCGTTTGATTGGCTGCTCGTTGTGTTTGGTCGCTGGAGGTGGTTTCCATGTAGGATGACAGGATGAGCACGTAAGGATCGGTGGTGTTGGGAATAGCGCAGTCAATTTCCTTTTGCACCTCTGCAACGTGCCCTTTGGCGAACGTCACTCCATACTTGGCTTGTATCTGCGCAAGTCGCTGATGAATCAGCCCCTCGATGATTAGACCTTTTTTGCCGTTGTATTCACCTGAGTATTTCTGCTTGATTTGGTTCTTCAGCACGCGCTCATCTGATAAAATGGCTTCCCATTGCTCAGGCAGCGAGAGTTGGTCAAGATGATACTTGGGCACGTATTTTAGGAGTTGTGGGTCGGTGTTTCCTTTGAGGAGGAGATTTGCAACATGCTGAACAAAGTCGTCGTCTCGTTTAATGCGTCGTTTGATTTGAGGCATTGTCCACTCTTTGTCGAATGTGCCTTCTAAGATACGAATTTGGGAGAGTATCCGCATGAACTTCTCTTGCGACAGGTTCATCAGCGACAGGACAATGTTGAGAAAATCATCGTCAGCCCGAAGAAAGCGAACGATGTTTTTCAGCGGATCTGTTGTGTGTTCGTAACCTTTGAGCCGCTTCAATTTGTCTTCCAGAAAAGCGTCAAATTCGGCTTCAAAGGCTGGGTCATTGTAAAACGGCGTTGATGTTTTGATGAACTCCTCTATCGTCAATTTTCGGGGCGCAACCATAAACCAGCCTCATTCCCTCATTCGCTTGTTGCTATCATAACCATTTTCTTTGGTTGAGTCAACAGTGATTTGACGAACGATGTATTATGTCGTATGATGGCAGGCGATGTCAGAGGATAGGAGGGAAGTGACCGTGTCAAAGATCGAAGAGGATGAAGTTTACACTGTGCCAGAAGTCGCAGAGCCACTCAAAACCCGCGTGCGCACTGTTCAGTGTTGGGTCGGAGACGGACGCTTGCAATCACTCAAAATTGGCGGACTGCGTCGCGTCACAGGAAGCGCCATCAAGCAATTCCTCGCACAGACGGAGGTGAAAGCCCGTGCCAACAGATGAGACTCTTTCACTCTGGCAACTTAAACCTCCATCAGGTGGCGTCAGGTATATGACAGGCTCCAATTGTGGTCCTGAATTGAAGAAACTCAGTGGCGAGATTGATGTACTGGTGGCTGTGCCGCCATTTAATCCCAAGCACAGAGATATTCCTTTCCATCTGAACGGACAGAATGAAGAGGCAGAGAGATATTTGAGATGGGTCAAGCGTTGGCTGACGGCTTGTGCAGAAGCATTGAAGGAGGGGGGGCTGCTTTACGTCTATGGTTTGCCACAGTGGTTGCCTCATTTCGTAGAGCCGCTGGACGGGTTACTTACCTTCAAATACTGGATTGTCGTCCAAACGGAAGTCGTCGGCTATTCAGGATTGAAACCACAACATACTGGGCTTGCGCTCTACGTCAAAGGTTCTAACGGTTTCGCCATCAACAAAGTGCGTTTCCCTCATCCAACTTGTCAAGCCTGCGGGAGGACGCTGAAGGATTACGGCGGCAAATCGCACCTCATGCACGATGAAGGCTGCGCCCTGTCTGACGTTTGGCGCGACTTGACAGTTGATGGCAATGAAGTCAATCTGCCTGGTTTGGTGCGCAAGCGCATCTTACAACTTTCTCTGACAGAGGGACGCAGAAACGTTGTCATCGTTGCTCCCAGGCGAGCAAGAGGCGTTCCGCGTTTGGCAGTGACAGAACCCACGCACTCAGCAAGGACTAACTCTTGTCCCCCTCAACTTGTTGACTGCGTGCATTGCGCCGATGCTGTGGAGTTCATGCGCAAACTGCCGGATAACTGCATTGACCTCGTTTTTGCCGACCCCCCCTACAATCTTGCTAAAGATTACACAGGTTACACTGACCGACAGATTGACGATGATTATTTGCGCTGGTGCGAAACGTGGCTGGCTGAGTACGCGCGCATTTTGAAGCCGGGCGGCAGTCTGTTTGTGCTGAACCTGCCGAAATGGGCAATTCATCATGCTCGCTTTCTAAGCCGATGGTTGTACTTCCAGCGATGGATCGTTTGGGATGCCCTCTCCGAACCGCGGGGCAAGTTGATGCCTGCGCACTATGCCTTGCTTTACTTCACTAAGGGTCCAACCGCAGCGACGTTCAACTACCGATGGTTTGAAACACCGCCTACTGATTGGAACGGCTTTGTCTTATCTCCCGATGCTCCTATCTATTGTCTTCGACAGTCCTGCCTACGAGCTCGAAAGGCAGCGGGAGACGACCGCAAAGTGCCATTGTCAGACATCTGGTTTGACATTCATCGCATCAAGCATAAGCGCGACCGTGACGCGCATCCATGCCAACTGCCTGACAAACTTATGGAACGCATCATTCAATTGTCGACGAATGAAGGCGACGTCGTGCTGGACTGTTTTGGCGGCGCGGGCACAACAGCGGTTATTGCCAAACGTCTGAACCGCCGTTTCGTTCTCACAGAGATTGACCAGAACTATGTTGATATGACTAACCGCAAACTGAAGCAGTTAGAGAAGTTTGGCGAGTTAAAGAAGACACCTACACGAAAAGCGCGTCCCACCGTGACGAAGAAGGAGTTGCAATTGGAACTTCAGCAACTCACTTTGCGATTGGGACGACTGCCCACCAAATGGGATGTAGAGAAGCACAGTCACTACGCACTTGTTGACTTTGAGCGATTGTTTCCATCGTGGGGGAAAGCGTTGAAGGCAGCCAAACTGGTGGATTTGTCACAGAGCCAAAATGGGAAGTAAACGAGGTGAAAGGCTATCATGGCAACGCCGGGCGTCGTTGTTCCCACTTCATCGCGCTGTGTGCATCATCCCGACCGCGAGGGGATTGGGGTATGCGTGCGCTGTCGGCAGGTGGTGTGCGCGGAGTGTTCGACGAAGATTGACCGCATCAACTACTGCCACCGCTGTTTGGCGTCGTTGAGTGCGGAGCAGCGCGTCACCGCCCCGCGCCACGCGACGGCGGAGAAGGTGACGGCGGCGGTGCTGCTGGTGATTTCGTTTCTGGTGTTGATGGGGTTCTTTGTGGGAGTTGGGGTGCTGATGACGACGCTGCGGTAAACAGCGGAGCGATGGAGCGATGGAGCGATGGAGTGATGGAGTGATGGAGTGATGGAGTAATGGAGTAGTGAAATAACGTTGTTTATGACTTCAATACTCCACCACTCCATCACTCCTTTACTCCTTTACCCCTGTGATAGATGCCGATATTCGCCCGATGACCTTCGCGGAACTGTTCGACGGCGCGTTTGTGATGTTCAGCAGGCAGGGAATGACGCTGTTGAAAATCGCGTCGGTGGCTGCCGTGCCGTTCGCGCTGCTGTTTTTGGGCTATTTTCGCTACGTCGTGACGCAGCGGGGCGCGTTCGTGCTGGATGAGCACATCAACGCGATGTTGCTGATGTCCGGGCTGCTGACGTTCGCGCTGACGGGGTTGAGCATAGCGCGCGGGGCGGTGGCGATTGCGGTGTTTCGCACGGTGGACGGCGAACCCGTGTCGGCGTGGGGCTGCTGGCGCGACGCGCTGCGGCGGTGCGTGCCGCTGTCGTTTGCAGGGTTGTTCGCGTGGGCGGCGACGTTCGTGAGCGCGTGGTTCTGTCTGATTCCCGCTGTGATGCCGACAATGTGGTGGTCGCTGTCGCGCGCCGTCATCGTGCGCGAGGAACTGCCGCCGCTGACGGCTCTGCGCCGCAGTCGCCAACTGCTGCGCGGGCACGGAGGGAAAATCTGCGCGGTGCAAGTCATGTTCGTCTTTCTCTCGCTGCTCGCGTTGTTCAATCTCGGCTTACTGATTTCGCTGCTGCTCGCGATTCTCAGCGGATTCCTGACGATTGACACTTCTTCTGTGACAAGGCTCATCTACGGTCACGGACGGCTCAACTATATTTTCGTGATGTGGCTGGCGATGGTCGTGTTCGTGGCGATGGAACCCCTGAAAGGCTGCGTGGACGCGCTGCTGTATCTCGATGCGCGGGTGCGGGCGGAGGGCGTGGATTTGCAGCATCGTCTGAGGTCATTAGGCATCGGCGCGGCGTTGTTGATTGTCCTCATCGGCAACGGTGCGCGGGCGGCAGAGAATCCGCGCCCGACGCCAGAACAAGCGCGGAAGGAATTAGCCGAAGTCCTGCGCCGCCCGGAGTTTGAAGAGGTCGCGGGCAGCCCGGAACTCAAGCGGTTTTGGGAGGAGATGAGAAGCAAAGCCGCCAGCCTCGCCGAGAACTCGCGTTCGCCGGGGTGGTTTCAATGGGTGAAAGATTCGTTCCGTCGTTTTAGCAACTGGTGGAAACAGTCGTGGCGGCGATTTGGGAACTGGCTGCGGCGGGTGTTCCGTTCGCCCAACCGCTCGCGCTCGCAATTCGGCGACCTGCCCACCTTCACGATGCTGCTGCCTTATGCTTTGATGGTGATATTCATTTTCGCGCTGCTGTTTCTCGTTTACTTCATCGTGCGCCATCGGCAGAGCGCGCGGGAGGAACGTGCCGAAGCAAGCGCAGCAGGGGGCGCGATGGAGGACGCGCTGACGCGCTCGCCGGACGAGTGGCGCTCCGTTGCCATCCACTGGGCGCACGAGGGCAATTTCCGCGACGGCATCCGCGCTCTGTATTTAGCGATGCTGTCGCACCTGCACCGCGCGCGGCGGATTGACTATCACCGCGCCCGCACCAACTGGGCGTACGTGCGTGGCTTTCGTGGACACTCCGAAGAGCGCGACATATTCACGGAACTGACTTACGCCTTCGACGAAAAGTGGTACGGCGCGAGACCCTGCACGCAGGGCGACTTTGAGAGGTTTGCGGATGGGGTGAAGACGCTGACAACAGTGAGCAGTGAGCAGTGAACAGTAAGAATGCCTAACAAAACCTGTTTCGCTCCCTTTTGTCCCACGATTGAAATCGTGGGCTACTTTCACAAAGCCCCGATGAATCGGGGTTTTGTTAGGTGCTCTAAGCAGTAAGCAGTGACTACCGCTGTGTGACTGCGCACTGCTCATTGCTCACTGTCATTCCTGTGCAACTCCGTTCTCTCTCCGGCTTTTTTTGGCTGCTGTTGACGACCACCGCGCTGGTGGTGGTGGGCGTGGTGTTGTTGTCTTACTACGCCGAGCGGGGGAGTTTTGAGGCGGCTTATTCGACGTTCCGCACCGACCTCAAAGGGACAAAGGCATTGTTTCTCTGGCTGAAGGAGTTAGGCTACGCGCCGCTGCGCGTCACGGAGGATTACGCCCGACTGCGGGCGCGTGGATTGTTGTTCGTCATTGCGCCGTTGAGCAGCGACGAACGGTTTGACGAAGGGCTTGACCCGTTTGAAGCGGACGCGCTGGACGATTGGGTGAAAAAGGGAAACACCGTCGTCCTGTTTTGCGATGGCAAAAGGCAAGCGTTGACCACCCTGAATCAGCGACTCGTGAAAGGCAAAACGCGCCCGACGTTCAGCAGCCCCGCGCAGCGTTCGCCGCTCACGGAATCCGTGCAAACGCTGGTGATGAAGTCGGACGCGCATTTCAAATCCGACCGATCGCGCTCGCGGTTGAAGTTGAAGTGGTCGTCTGTATTTGGAGACGAAGGACGTCCGCAGGTCGTCATGGCGCGGCGTGGAAAGGGCGCGTACGTTCTCGTCGCGGATGCGTATCTGGTGTCGAACGTGGGCATTGCGGAGGGCGACAACATGACTTTTCTGCTTAACCTCGTTCGCCTTTATGCCCGCGATGCCGTTGTGTTATTCGACGAGTTTCATCATGGGCACGCGGCGTCCAGCGGCGTCATCGCTTACGCCAAGCAGCGTTCGCTGCACTACTTTCTGATTTATCTCCTCGTGGCTGTCGGTGTCGGGTTGTGGCACTACGGCGCGCGGTTCGGGCAGGTCATCCCGCGCTGGACCGACCCGCGCCGCGAGTCGGTGGAGTACGCTCACGCGGTCGCAAGCCTGTATCAATCGGCGCAGATGCGGCGCTACGCGCTGGAGATATGTTTCAATCACTTCAAGAAAAAACTGACGCGCTTCGTTCATCACGCGGGCGCCTGGGACGCCGCCCGCGTCGCCGCGAAATTGGAGCGCAAAACGCGGCACCATCCCCGCGACGTCGTGGAAATCTCGCAGACCGTTGAACAGGCGTTGCGCAGCGAGAAACTGTCCGACGCCGAAGTGTTCCAGTTGTGCCGAAGAATGGCGGAGTTTGAGAGGGAATTCCTCAAGTGAGATGGGGTCATGGAGTGATGGAGCAATGGAGTGGTGGAGGGATGTTTTCAATACTCCATTACTCCATCACTCCACTGCCGTCGAGGAGTTGCATGGCTGACGAGGGCGTGCGGTTCGTTCTGCAGAAAACCAACGAGATTTTTCAGGAGATGCGCAAGGTCATCGTCGGGCAGGAGGAGGCGATGCAGGGGCTGCTCATCGCGCTCTTCTGTCAGGGACACGCTTTGTTAGAGGGCGTGCCGGGCACGGCGAAGACGCTGATGGTGCGCGCGCTGGCAAGGATTCTGCGGCTGCGGTTCACGCGCATTCAGTTCACGCCGGACTTGATGCCGTCCGATGTCGTCGGCACGAACGTTTTCGATTTGCAGAAAAATGAATTCGTCCTGCGGCAGGGGCCGATTTTCACCGACCTGCTGCTGGCGGACGAAATCAACCGCACGCCCGCGAAAACGCAAGCCGCGCTGTTGGAGGCGATGCAGGAGCGGCGCGTGACGATTGACGGCGTGTCTTATCCATTGGGCTGTGCCTTCACGGTCTATGCGACGCAAAACCCGATTGAGTACGAAGGCACTTACCCGCTGCCTGAAGCGCAACTCGACCGATTTCTGTTGAAGATTCAAGTGGGCTATCCCAGCGAGTTGGAGGAGGACCGAATCCTTGACTTTTACAATCGCGGCTTGGAGCCGCATCAGGTGGACACGTCGGACGTTGAACCGCGCCTGACCGCTGAGGACATCGCCCAGTGCCGTGAGGTCATTCGCCACCTGCGGATGGACGACACGCTGGTTTCCTACGTGCGGCAACTGATGGTCGCCACGCGGCAATCGGATGAAATCCTCGTCGGCTGCGGACCGCGCGCGGGGATTCATCTGCTGTTAGCGAGCAAAGCCCACGCCGCGCTCAACGGACGCGAATTTGTTACGCCCGACGACGTTCAAACGATGGCATTCCCCACGCTGCGCCACCGTCTCATCCTCAACCCCGAAGCGCAAGCGGAAGGGCTGACGACAGACGAAGTGCTGCGGAGTGTGCTGGACAGAGTAACGGTGCCGCGTTGACAAGGTGACAAGGTGACAGGGTGACAAGGTGACAAAACGGCAAGCAAAAGGAAGTGAGATTCAATGAGCGAGAAAATCAGAAGCCACCGCGATTTGGAAGTTTACAAGAAAGCATTCGATGTTGCCATGCAAATTTTTGAGTTCAGCAAGAAGTTTTCCAAAGACGAGACCTACTCATTGACGGACCAGATTCGACGTTCATCCCGTTCCGTATGCGCAAATATGGCAGAGGCGTGGCGCAAGCGGAGGTATGAAGCAGCATTCGTCAGCAAGTTAAACGATGCAGAAACCGAGGCAGCCGAAACACAAGTTTGGTTGGAGTTCGCCGTGAAATGCGCATACCTTGACCGTGAAGCAGGGAGAGAGTTGTATCGTTATTACGATGAAATCATTGGCACTCTGGTCGGGATGGCAAATCATCCAGAAACGTGGGTCATTGGGCAAGGTAGAAAGTCGTCGTCGCAATGAGCCGATGCCGTTTGTCACCTTGTCACCTTGTCACCTTGCCACCTTGTCACTGACTATGCTTCCATCGTCGCGCTTCCTAAAATTGTTTGCTTTGGGGTTAGCGCCCGCCCTGCTGTCGGCGGGGTCGCCGGCGTTTTACTACCTGACCGTTTTGTATGGTTTGGGGCTGGGGCTGTTGTTTTTTGCGGATTACTTTCTGGGCTTGAATCCGCGCCACGTGACGGTGACGCGGACGTTGGTGGGGCGGTTTTCATTAGGCGAGGAGAACCGCGTGCAACTGCGGGTGCGCAACTTTTCGCGGACGCGGGTGCGGGTGACGTTGACCGACGATTTTCCCGTTTCGTTTGGGGTGAAAGACGACAGGCTGTCTGGCGAAATCCCGCCGTTCGGGGAGAGGGTGTTTGAGTATCGCGTCACGCCGCCGCAGCGGGGGTTGTATGAGTTCGGCAGCGTCCACGTAAGATTGGAAAGCGGTTTGCGGTTGGCGACGCGGCAGTTTTCCATTGCCGCACCGCAGGAGGTGCGCGTCTTCCCCAATCTGAAAGGCATCGCCAAGTACGAGGCGATGTCGCGTAAGAGCCATCTGTGGGAGTTCGGGTTGCGCCCGTCACGCCGCGTCGGGCAGGGGACGGAGTTCGAGCGACTGCGCGAATACGCGCCCGATGACGAGTATCGCCAGATTGACTGGAAAGCGACAGCACGACGCCGCAAGCCGATTTCGCGGGTGTATGAGTTGGAAAAAAGTCAGAACGTTTTGCTGTGCCTCGACGCGGGGCGCATGATGGCGGCGAAGGTGGGGAGGTTGGCGAAGTTGGATTACGCGATTAACGCCGCGCTGATGATGGCGTACGTCGCGCTGAGTTATGGCGACAAGGTAGGGCTGACGATTTTTTCCAGTCAGGTCGACGCCACGCTCCCGCCGCAGCGAGGGCAGCAGCAGTTTTACCGCTGTCTGGACATGCTCTACGCCGTGAAGCCCGAACTGTGCTACGTCAACTACAAAGCGGCATTGCAGCACGTCGCGCGGCACAACAAGCGGCGTTCGCTCATCGTGATTTTCACGGACTTGCTGGACGAGGAGACTGCCAAAGAACTCGTCGAATACGTCCGCCTGCTCCGCCCGACGCACCTGCCGTTATGCGTGACGCTCAACGATGCGAATATCGTTGCCCTTGCGGAAACCGTGCCCCATGAAACGGCGGACGTTTACGCCCGTACGGCGGCGCTGGAAATGTTGAACGAACGCAAGCGGTTGCTGGACAGTCTGACTCAGCAGGGGGTCCTCGTCCTTGACCGAATGCCCGAAGAGATTTCCGTGGCGGCGGTCAACAGGTATTTGGAGTTGAAGGCGAGGCAAGTCATCTGAGAGAAAGTCAATGAATTAATGGGTCAATGATTCAACGGGGCATTACCATTGATTCATTGACTCATTGACCTTACTTGACACTCTCCCCCTCATGCGCTACACTAAGTTTTGGTAGGAGAGTCAGTCGGATGGTCGCCCCAATCCAATGGGGAGGAAAGTCCGGACTCCACAGGGCAAGGGCGCCCCGATAACGTCGGGGGCGTTCCGATACGGCGGAACGACGGAAAGTGCCACAGAGAACAGACCGCCGACGTCCTGACTCGTGTCGGGATGGGCAAGGGTGAAACGGTGCGGTAAGAGCGCACCGCGTCGCTGGTAACAGGGACGGCAAGGCAAACCCCGCCCGGAGCAAGGTCAGATAGAAGGCGTTGACGCGGCCCGCCGAGCCTTCGGGTAGACCGCTTGAGGTGTCGAGCAATCGGCATCCCAGAGAGATGACCATCGTCCCCATCGGGATACAGAATCCGGCTTATAGACTTACTCTCCTGCCTGCGCTTCCTGCGAAAATCGCTCTAAGAAGGCGCGCATGAATTGCGTGCGTTCGCGGGCGAGTTGTTGCGCGGGAGGCGTGCGCATCAAACTCTCCAGCCGCAGGAGTTTGTCGTGAAAGTGCTGGATGCCGTCGGCGAGGTCGCGCCCCTGTGCGCCGCTGAACGCGAAGGCGCGAGCGATGCCAATGGCGCCCAGCGCATCCAGTTTGTCGGCATCGGAGAGGATTTGCGATTCCAGCGTGGAAGGAGTTTTACCGGAACTGAAGCGGTGTTCGGCGATACAGGTCAGAATCGCCTCCACCGTATCGGGCGCAAAGCCGAGGGAGGGAAGGAGTTCCCGCGCTGTGCGCAGGCTGGCTTCGTGGTGCGCCTCGTTGTCGTCGGTGGCGTGCCCCACGTCATGCAGCCACGCGGCGGGCAGCAGCACGTCGAGGCGTGCGTTCATCTGCTCGCCGAGCCATTGCGCCAGTCGGCACACGCGCTCAATGTGGTCAAAGCCGTGACAGCCGCGTACGCCCATCAGGTGTTGTTGAACGAACAGACGCAGTTGACAGAGTTGTTGAGAGAGTGGTGGAGAAATCATGGTTGTGGTGGTTGAGAGAAAAATTGCCTGCTCCTTCGTTTGGCATGATCGTAACAGAGTCGTTGCAGACCACGCGAAAACCGTTCGACAAGGTAAAAGCAGCAGCGATTATGGTATACCAACAATGCTGGATGCGGCATGTTTTTTTCATGGGGGTACATGCCTATGCTCATCTTGACACGGAAGCCTAACCAAAGCATAATGATCGGCGACGACGTTGAAGTCACGGTGCTGGAAGTCCGAGGGGAACAAGTGCGTATTGGAGTCAACGCCCCGAAACACGTTCCCGTTCACCGGAGAGAAATCTACGAAGAAATTCAGCAGCAACGCGCTAAAGCCGCGGTGCCTGCCGAAACCGAAGTGGACGTTCAGGAGAAAACGAAGAACTCTTCGAAATCCTCAGGAAAAGAAGCCGCCTAATGTTACATCGGGCTGCTCAGATAGGTTTGTGCTGTCTGATGGTTGTCCTTCGTATTTCCTCTGCCCCGATGCCTCGGGGTCTCAGGCTCTCTCCTGTTACCACCACGCACTCGCCTTGCGTTGTCACTCGCCCCTTCGAGCTGTCACTGGCGGAGACAAAGCGATGAATCCCCACAATGTCTGGCAGGGCAAGAAAGGTTCGTTCAAGGGAACGAGCGACCCGATGTTATTCAGGTCGTCCCACGTCCCGACGGCTTCGCCCCATTGCAGCCGCCCGCCGCGCACGCCTTCGTTGTTGTGCAGCACGAAACCGAAGCGGACGCCGTCTGGCGGCTTGAGTCCGCCGATTTCCGCGAGTGGAATGGCGACTTCGTAAAAAGTCTTGCCCTCCGCCTCCTCACGCCGCACGACCACTTTTGCGCCTGTTACTTTCGTATATCCCGTTGTAGTGACTGATGCCGCTCTGAAGGGCGACCCCGGCGCGAACAACCGCACCACGGCGCGCCCCTCTTGGGCTGCCATCACGACGAAAGCAAACTCGCTGTCGCGGAACGCGCCCTTCCACCACCACGGATCGCCCGCCGGGCGATAGTCGTCCGCCGCCCGCTCGCTCCGGCTGAAGGCGAGTTGCACGGCATCACCGTTCCAGAAGTCCTTGCGTCCCGTGTTGGGCGCGAGAGCGGCGTCCTGCTTGAGTTCGGGTTCGACCACCTCCGCCGCGAAGTAGAAATACTGGTCATCCCACTTCGTGTAGGCCCGCGCCGAGACCTGTCGCTTGATGCCCGTCGGTTCGAGGCGTTTACTTCTGGGATTGAGCCGCGCGCGGGCGTAGGCTTCTGGGTGCGTCAGTTGTTCGTAGTCCAGTTGCAGCGGATAAGCGTCCGCCCAGTCGGACAAATCGCCGTCAATCACAACGGAGCCGTAGACGGCTGCCGCAACCTGAACGATTTGCGCCCGCTCGTATTTTTTCTTGTCTACCTCCGCTGTGACGGAGACGGCGTAAATGTTATCACGATTGGCAATCGCGCCGAGGAGGTCAAACGGAACGTGCTTCATTTCACCCGCTTCCAACGCAAACGGGTATTTCACCTGTTGCGCCGACCAGCCAATCGGCAGGTTGAGCGTCAACGTGCCGCTGATGGGGCGGTTGAGTTGGTTCTGCACGCGCACAAATAGTTTCTCGGCGCGGTCTGGAGGTTCCGTCAGCGGCAGCACTTGCAGCGCAATCGGCGTCAGGTTCTCCAGTTTCGCGGCAGACACGCGCTCGGCGAACATCTGGATGGGAAGTTTTGAAATGAGATAAACGGGCACATCGCTGAGGGGCACGCGCAGTTGTGACTTTCTCCGTTCACCGATAGGGTTGCCGAACAAATCCAGCGCGTCAATGCCCTCGCTGTCCTCAATGACCATCGTGCCTCTGTCAAGGTGCCGCGCGTCCTCGCCAACGTAACTCCACACACCGGCGACTTTCGTTTCATCTTGTGGGTCGCCGGACGTCGTCCAGCGCGTGGAAAGCGCGTCCTTGCGCGGGATGTCCGCCTCGGCGTTCACGATGGCAGGCGAAGCAAACATCGCGCCCCACAGGTTTGGCGCGGGCGGGAACAAGTCCCGCACCGGCGCGCGTCCGTCGAGCAGCGAAACCATTGTCGCGTATGCCGCCGACTCGCGCAGTTGATTCGGTCCCACCGTGCCGTTTCGCATCTCCACCCGATACGCGCCCGCCAATGCCGCCATGACGTGCTGCGCGACCATGTTGGGAGCGACGCGACGGTCTTCAAGGCTGTCTGCGATTTCGCCGGCTTGCATGGTTGCTCTTCTGCCTGCTCGCTTCGCCGTCTGCACCCGCCGGTCCACACGACGCTGCCACCCGCTGGCGCGTAGCCCGAACGAACTGGCAGAGATCCCCGTCCCTACCGGGGTTTGCACCGTGCGCACCGGCACGCCCAACCGCTGCAAGAACGTCATCGTTGTCGCGTCATCGGCTTTCACCTGAACGCTGAAGAACGAGTCGGGACGTTGTTCACCTCTGGACTTGGGAATGATGGCAAACGGGTGCAACTGTTTGATTTCTTCCTTCCCGCTCTTCACGCGCGCCACGAACGTGAACGCCCCGCGCTGAGAGACTTCAAACAGTTCCTTGCGCACGACGCGCTCGCCTTTCGAGAGGTTGAGCGAGACCGACCGCTTTGCCTTCGCCACCCGCTCGCCCCAGTAGTTGACGATCTCGTAATCGTAACTGCCCCGGAACTCAACGGAGGATTTGTTTTCGATGGTGACGTAAACAATCACCGCCGACTGAATGACTACCGTATCGGCATCGTAGTAGAGATTCGTCGGTTCCTCCGTGCGAATGGAGATATTGAGGGGGCTTGACTCTTGGGCTCCCGCGCACAGTGCCGAACACCAGACGCTCACAGCCACACATACCCATTGCTGCCATAAGCGCAGCGACCGTTGCTTCCGCATGTGTTGATACCTCCCGGATGGACTGATGAACGCTGTGATTATAACACGCCCGGCGCGGACAGGCAAAAAAATAGCCCCGATGAA
>FWWM01005495.1_pt1 | contig 27714 bp, 24 predicted proteins | sample 2228351 | NCBI WGS metagenome assembly FWWM01 (sample SAMEA103939774, study PRJEB20133) | metagenome | reverse complement strand
CATCCAAAGAGAGCGGGTCATCTTCCTTCAAGTTCACCTGCCCCCAACGCATCACTTCCTCAAACCACTTCGTCTCGTTCTGCATCAGCACCACTCCCTTCCCCTTTTGTATTCGCTTTTGTCAAGGTCAAGTCTGTTGGAGCAACCAGAGCAAACTGCCGGCGACGGCTGCGTGCATGGCAGTGAATTGGTGCGAGAGGGGCGTGGGCGCTCCTGTTTTAGCGTGGCGGTTGTTACGCACTTCCACCGTCACATTTGTCAACCTGCCCCTTCGCCCTTCCCAGAAGTTGCGGAAGAACTGTTGGCGCGGTTGTCCTTTGTAGGGGATGTAGGGTCGCTCTTGGAACGGAATGCCTTGTTTCCGCCATGCAGTGAAGATGGCTTCTGACCACCGTAAGATGCGCTGCTGCTCCGCTTCTGTCAACCCTTCAAACCACGCCGGCAGGAGCACGGCTTCATCGGTCTCGTGTTGGTGCAACTCCAAGTAGTGGGTGTAGCCGTTGGCAGCCAACAACTCATCCAGCACTTTTGAGTGAGTGCTGCGGCGGCTCGTATTGGGTTCTACCCACCAGTCTTCGTCAATTTGCTCGTAAATGATGCCCACCCGTTGCGGTTGGTGCTCGCTGTAGCGCCATTCGGGATAGCGACCGAAGCGTTCGCCGTTGGCAGCGATGCCAAAGGCGATTTTGAGGAAGGCATCGTTGTCATACTTCGTCCCATCCCACACCCGTTCGGGGCTACGCTTTCGCCCCTGCGGGTTGCTGTCGGGGACAAGGGTGATGAACAAGCGTTGGCGGAGGTCGGCAACGGGCAAATCTGTTGGGGTGCCATCTATGTGGGTGCCGAAAAGCAATTGATGTAAAACATCCACGCAAACAACGGTGCCCGCTGGTTCATGGGCGTGCGGAACGGTGACGAGCAACCGAATAGTCGCAGCAGGGTTTCCCAGACTGAAAGCAAAAACCTGTTCTCCTGTCCACTGCTGCCAAACTTGCAGGCGCGAAGTGTTGAAACGATGTGCCCACTGGCGCACCAACGGTTGCCACTCATCAGGGTAACAAAGCCAACACCGTTCCACATCCATCGGCTTCATCTCTCCTCGCGCCATGCTGCACGGAAGACATTCAATTGACGCGGCTGCGTAGCGTTGCGACCGCTGCACCAAACCAGCCATTTGCCATCGGGCGAGAAGTGAGGGAACAAGTCGGGGGCGGGATGGTAAGTGATGCGTTGCAATCCTGTGCCGTCATCGTTGATCACGAACAGGTCAAAGTTTTTCGGGTCGTGGTGGTTGCTGGCAAAGATGACGCGCTTCCCATCAAAAAGCCATGCGGGGCAAAAGTTGATCCCGCCCAAGCGAGTGATTTGGCGCATGTTGCGCCCGTCTGCATCCATCACGAACAGTTCCATGTTCGGTGGGCTAATCACGCTCAGCGAAAGCAAGCGCTTGTATTCGGCGACTTCCTCTGGCGTTTGCGGTAGGTAAGCGCGGAAGACGAGGCGTTTGCCATCTGGCGAGTAAAAAGCGCCGCCTTCGTAACCCAAAGTATTTGTCAAGCGCTGCAAACCGCTGCCGTCCAAGTTCATGCTGTAAAGGTCAAGGTCGCCGTCGCGGTAACTGGTGAACACGATTTTGCCCGTTTGCCAACAGATGGTGGCTTCAGCATCGTAGCCCTCGTTGTCAGTCAAGCGAACAAGTTCCATCGTGTCCAACCGTCGCAGGTAAAGGTCGTAAGTGGGAAAGACGCCCCAGACATAGCGGGGGATGTCCAGTTTGGGGACGGTTGGTGGTTCGGGTCCAGCGTGGTGGGTGCTGGCGAAAATTACGGCGCGCCCGTCAGGCGTGAAGTAAGCGCAAGTGGTGCGCCCTTGCCCCGTGCTCAGCAGCACAGGTTGCCCTCCTGTCGCTGGCATCACGAAAATTTGGTCGGCTCGGTAAGGCGGGCGTGTAGATTGGAACACCAACCAATTTCCGTCGGGTGACCAGTAGGCTTCCGCGTTTGTGCCCTCAAAAGTGAGTTGCTGCACCCGCGAAAGATACCTGCTCTCCTCAGGCAGAAGCAGAGCAGCGGGTTGGAGCGAGGAAGACAAGCCACACAAAGCGATGGTTGCTGCGCAAAGCATTGCCAGCGTTATCGCAAAGGCATTGAACATCTTTCGTCGTCGCATTCGCCAACCACTCCTTCCATCTTTGGTGCCGAACAAATTATGCGGCGCCCAACCATGCTCTTCGGGTAGTGAAAGGAACTCACCGAAAGCGGAAGAGCGTTAACTTCCTTTGGCAAACACATCGCTGGCAGAGCCTTAACCTGCCTGCCACTTGCGACGGGGAAAATGCCTATTTCAACAGCCGTTGGCTGCGTTACAATGAGAGCAGTCGTTTTCAGAAGGAGGGTTTGGGGCAATGCGCATGGTCGTCGTTGGCGGCACCGGCTTCATTGGGCGCGCGGTGCTTTCGGAGTGTCGCGCCCGGTGGGGACAAGAGTTGAAAGTGACGGTTGTGACCCGACGGAAGGAAGGTGCAGAACTCTTCCCAGCGTGGCAGCGTCCGTTTGTGTGGAATGTGGAAGAGTCCGTTCCGCCACCGTCGTTGTTGGAGAACGCCGATGTCGTGATCAACTTAGCGGGTGAGCGGGTTGCTCAGCGGTGGACAGCAGCGGTCAAGCAACGCATCCGTGACTCCCGCATCCTAACCACTCGCAATTTGGTGGAAGCCATGCGCCAAACTGCCCATCCGCCGAAGGTGCTCATCAACGCTTCAGCGACAGGTTACTACGGCGATCGTGGGGACGAGGAGTTGACAGAAGCGTCTCCGCCGGGTGAAGGGTTTTTAGCGGAAGTTTGTCGGTTGTGGGAGGAGGAAGCCCTTCGGGCAAGCGAGTTGGGCGTGCGAGTGGTTTGTGCCCGCTTCGGCATTGTTTTAGGACCCAACGGCGGGGCTCTGGAACGGTTACTGCCCGTTTTTGAATGGGGTTTGGGTGCCCGATGGGGTAGTGGGCACCAGTGGGTGCCCTGGGTGCACCTTAGCGATGCAGCGAGGTTGGTCCTTCACGCCATCACCCATGAGCAAATTCGCGGTGCCATGAATGTGGTTGCTCCAAACCCCGTCACCAATCGGGAGTTCGTCCGCGCCCTTGCACGGGCAGTGGGCAAACCTGCTTTCTTAGCCACCCTTCTGCGTGTGCCCTCTTTCGTGTTGCGATTGCAACTGGGTGAGGGTGCCAGCGTTTTGACCGCCAGTCAACGCGTCATTCCTTCCGTTGCTTTGGCGACGGGTTACACTTTCCTTGAGCCGACGGTAGAGCGAGCACTGCGGGAGGTTGTCCACCGACGCCGGTTGATGTCTTTGGCACCCGCTGCGGCTCCTTGAAATAGGCTGTGACATATGGCACAAACAAATTGCGCATCTCCAGACAGAATGCACTCGGCGATGGAAAGGAGGTGAGTTGTCTCTTGCGCAAACGCGTGCTCATCGTTGAGGATGATGACGCCATCATTGAACTTCTTCGCTTTCTCATGGAGCAGGAGGGGCTGGAAGTGGAGGTTGCAAAGGATGGGTTGGATGCATTGACCCGCATAGAAACTTGGACACCCGACTTGGTGCTGTTAGATTTGCATCTGCCCAAGTTGGAGGGATTGGATGTCCTTTGGGAGATGCGACAGCAACCTCGTTGGAAGAATATCCCAGTCGTCATCATTTCGGTGGATTCATCGCCGCAGTCCATGCTCCAAGGATGGCGGTTGGGCGTGGACAGTTACTTCGTGAAGCCCTTTGACCCCGATGAGTTGGTGCGGGTCGTTCGGCGCATCCTGTCTTTACCGCAACCCGAAATGTCCGTGAACGCTTAACCGCTCCATAAAATCTGCGCAGGACGAGGGGGCGAACGGTGGTGCAGTGGTCTCTCACGGCTGTGGAGATCAGTGGGCAGCGTGTTGGAGTTATTACGGCACGGTTGATGACGGGCGATTTCGTGGAAGCGCGCAACCGAGCCGAAGAGTTCACTCACGGCGATTTGTTCAGTCGCTGGCTGGCAGCATTGGGGCAACTGTTCGTCCTAACGACTCTGCGAGAAAGTGGGCTCATCGTCTCCCCCAGCGGGCTGACCGATATTTTGGTTGCCCGTTCGGTGCGGGTGCGGACGCGCCTTTCTTCTTTCGCACGCCCAGCGCCGCAGAAGGTTTCGCTGACGATGCTACTTCAGCGGTTCTTTCTCCTTGGACCGCGTTGCACCGAAGATGGCGAATTGACTGAGGAGCCCGCCGATTTTTATGCCCAAGTCATCTTGGCGACTCCCACCCATGAACTCCGTGATTTGCTCCTGCGGGAAGTGGGAGCAACCAGCGCCATCTTAGCGGGAGCAGCGCCCCTCCCCAAGTTGCTGGAGAAGGGAACACCTCGGTTGGTGAGCAAGCGGTGGTTTCTCACCTTGCCCTTGACAGAAGTCATCCCTGCCGCTGACTTGCCCATCTACTTAAGAGAAACGGTTGCCCAATGGCAGTTTCGGACGAAGGAAGAGTGGTAGCCGAAACCTTCCATCGCCGTTGCGGTGGGGTTCTCCCTAACCTAACAGCCGTAGGCGCTATCGGTGCTTCTCACTTTGGCGCTACAATCCTGTCGGTGGCACCTCATGGACTGGGAGCAACAGTGGCAAGAAGCGTTGCAGGGATGGTTGCCCGAAGGGCGACAAGAGTTATTTGCCGAACTGCTACACGAGTTGTTGACAACTACGCCCGACGGGGAAAGTGCAGCGGTGCGCTTGCTTCAGGTGGCAGAAGCATCTGGCAATCCCCGTTGGCTTCTGGAATACCTCATGGACGACCCCGTTGCGCTGGAAGGGTTGCTCACCGTTCTGGGGGCGAGCGGTTTTGCTGCTCGCACTCTAACGCTGCACCCCGAATACTTGGAGTTCCTCGCCGACCGCCAGCAGTTAGCCCAACCGAAAGGGCGCGAACGCTTGCAAAGGGAAGCAAAAAGCGTGCTCCAACCTTTCCGTTCTCCGGCGAGCAAATGGAACGCGCTGCGTCGTTTCCGCCGCCGCGAAACGGTGCGGATAATCGTTGCAGACCTCTTAGAGTTGATGGACTTAGCAACCGTGATTGCCGAGTTGTCGGACTTGGCGGAAGCGATTGTGGCAACCACACTGCAATTGCTGCCACCTGAAGACCCATGTCGCATTCTTGTTGTCGCCTTCGGTAAACTGGGCGCTCGCGAACTCAACTACAGTTCCGACATAGACCTTGCCTTCTTCCACGAAGGCGACCCTTTCGCTGCGGAGCGGTGGGCGCGACGGTTTGTCCAAGCCTTGACGGAAGTGACGGAATATGGGCGCTTGTATCGTGTGGACTTGCGCTTGCGCCCCTACGGCGCCTCAGGACCCCTCTCGCTCTCTTTGGACGCAGCAATCGGTTACTATGAAAGTATCGCTGACCCTTCTGAACGGCTGGCGCTGCTAAAAGCCCGCGCGGTTGCTGGCGACGAAATCCTTGCCGATCGCTTTGAGAAGTTTCGCACTTCTTTCGTCTTCAGCAGCGCACTGGACCCCGAAGAGTTTGCGTGGCTGTTGCGAGTGAAAGAGCGGTCAGAACAAGTGTTCGCTGCGGAAGGAGCGGTCAAGCACGGAATAGGAGGCATCCGCGATGTGGAAATGACTGTCCAGTTCCTCCAATTAGCCTTCGCTACCCGCTTCCCTTCTCTGCAAGTGCGGGATACCCTCACAGCGATTGAGCGCCTCCGCGAATGTCAGTTGCTCACCGATGAAGAAACAGAAACCCTACGGACAGGTTACCGCTTCCTGCGTCGTTTGGAGCACATGCTCCAAATCGCCGAAGATTTGCCCTTGCAAACTTTACCGTCGGACGAACGAGAGTTGACACGAATTGCCCGCTGCATGGGACTGTCCGACGCTGCAGCGTTGTTGAAGGAGTTTCAGCGTCACACTGCCGCTGTCCGTCAAGTCTACGAGCGCGTGACAGGGGAACTGATAGCAACGCTGGGCGTGACGCCGTTGACCAGCGCGATGGTGGCTATCGCTTCGGGAACGGACTTGGACGCTGCTACTTTGCAAGCGTTGGGTTTTGCGCAGCCGAAGGAAGCACAGCAGCGGCTCCATCGTCTCGTGCACGGTGAAGTGACGACGGTGCTCCCTTGGCGCGAGCGAGTGGGGGTGATGAAAGTTTTACCAGCGGTGCTCAACGCCCTTGCCCGAACACCCGATCCCGACACCGCACTGGTGCGGTTGGAAACCCTCCTTGGCGTTTTGGGACCCCGCCGCAGCGTCCTTGAAAGCCTTAGCAGTAATCCCCTTGCGTTGCGAGCCTTGGCGTTGTTAGCAAGCGTGAGTGAGCCGTTGTGCCAATCGGCAATGCGTTCGCCAGAGCAGTTGGAAGCACTGTTGGCAGGCAACCTTCGTTGGGCAGACGAAAGTGCTTCCGCCCTCAAGGAGCGCACGGAGCGCCTACTGCGGGAAGCGTTGCGAGGCGAAAGCGAGCGACCGCAGCAGACCATCGCGCAAACCTTAAGACAGGCGAAGCGGCAAAAAGCGTTGGCGTTGGGGTTTGCTTCCTTATGTCGGTTGGCAGACGAAACAACCGTCAGCAAAAATTTGACTTACCTTGCCGATGCCCTTGTGGCAATCGCCCTTGACAGCCTCCCACTGTTTGCGCCGCAAAAATCCTCATGCCGCCTCAGCGTTTTCGCTTTAGGTGGTTGGGGCAGTTCAACCCTGCACTTCGGTTCCGACTTGGACGCTGCTTTCCTGCACTCCGGTGACCAAGGGGATGCCGAACGCATGGTGCGCTTGCTCCTTTCGTTGCTTGGTGAACCGACAGCAGAAGGTGTGGTGTATCGGCTGGACTTGCGCCTGCGCCCTACAGGGCAAGAAGGGGCGCTCAGCAGCAACGAGACAGCGTGGAAGGGTTTCGCTGAAGACGCTTTTGAACCCTGGATGGCGTTGGCGTGGACGCGATTGCGATTTGTGGCGGGAGACGCCCTCGCTGGTGCCGCTGTCGCTGCTGCTATTGCTCACCGCCTCTACGAACGCTCCCTAACTGAAACCCAGTGGGCAGAGTTGCAAACCTTGCTTCACCGCATCCGCACCGAACATTATCCATCGGGCGAAATCGTGGACCTCAAGCACAGTCGCGGGGCTTTGTGGGATATTGAGTTGGCAGTAGCGGAACAGCAACTGCGTTGGGGGAAAAAAGACCCACAACTGCGCACACCGTCCGTGTTGGCAGCGTTGCACCGGCTTGCGGAGCAATCACCCCGATGGCAATCGGTGTTGATGGCTTACCGTTGGCTGCGGCAACAACGCTTGTGGCTCAGTTGGAGCGCACCTGAGCAACCACCCCGATTTGTCAAGGGCGATGCCGCTGAGCGGTTGCTCGCATGGTTAGACGCCAACGAACAACCCCTCACGCAAGAGCACCTCACATCCATTGACGACGCAGTGGAAAAATGGCGACAGCGTTGGCAAGATGTCACAAGCAGGGTCGCTGACGCTCTGGCGGAAGAGAGCACCTTTACTGGCGGAAACGGTTAACGCGGCTTCAGACGAACAATGCTTTCACGGTGGAGAAGTGAACGCGAGCGATTGTCAAGGGGGTGACGGACGGTGATGGGCTATGAACGGTTCATGACGGCGCTGCTGCGAAAGGGCGAACCTGATCGTGTGCCGCTGTGGGAATTAATCGTCAACGAACCCACCCTTTCCGCTTGGGGTGCTCGGTCGCTGGAAGAGTTCGTGGAAATGGAGGACTTGGACGGCATCACCATTTTTGAGGACATGAAACTGGAACCGTTGGGAGCAGTGGAGCAGAAGGAACTGGTTTGGCGTGGGCGAACAATTGTGGCAGGCACTCGCCAAGTCGTGCGGGATGAGTGGGGGATTGTTTGGGGCATCACCGACTTCGGCATCCCTTACCCCATTGACGGTCCCATCAAAGAGCCTGCTGATTTGAAAACTTACACGCCACCAGACCCTGACGCGCCTCACCGACTTCAATCCCTTCGGGAAGCCGTTCGGCGATTCAAAGGGCGCAAAGCCATCGTGTTCCTGACCCACGATGGGTTTGAGTTCCCGCATTACCTGCGGGGCGGTATGGAAAACTTGCTGCTGGACTACTACGACAACCCGCGCCTTGCCCACGAATTAGCGGAGATGGTCATTGATTACAAGGTTCGGCTGATGAAGCGCGCCATTCGGGAGGGGGCGGATGCTGTTGTTTCAGGTGACGACTACGCCAACCAACATGGCACTGTAATGAGTCCGCAGCATTTTCGCGAGTTTGTGCTGCCGTATCTAAAGCGGAGCATTGACGCTGCTCACGATGAGGGTGTGCCATTTATCAAGCACACCGACGGCAACATTTGGGGTATCTTGGACGATATGGTGCGCGCTGGCATTGATGCCCTTGACCCCATTGAACCTGCAGCGGGAATGGACATTGGCGAGGTGAAAGCGAAATACGGCGACCGCATCGCGGTCATCGGCAATGTGGATTGTTCCTTCGTGCTCACGCGCGGGACGCCAGAAGAGGTTGTGGAAGCGGTGAAGGAGACCATTGCGAAAGCGTCACCCGGTGGCGGACACATCCTCGCCTCCAGTAACTCCATCCACCCTGCCGTCAAACCCGAAAATTACAAAGCGATGGTAGAGGCAGCGAAACGCTACGGTCGCTACCCCATTGACCCCAACCTCGTCGCTCAATATCGTCACCGCAACTACATCGCCCGCTATCTACAAGCAGCATGAGCAAGGCATAGGGCGCGAAGCATGGGGCACAAAGTAAGAAGCAAGGAGTTGGTTGCTCATCCCTTTGGCAATCTGCCCAACATGCTACGGCTTTAGCCCACAGACGAACGAATTGGAGAATGCGTCTCCCACGCACCGCAAATGCAAAATCGGCGCATCGGAAGATGGGCCCTCCGGCAATTGAAGTCTTTCCTGATTGCCGAGCAAAAGAGGCACGGGGCATCCAGAAGAAGGGCAAGGTTGTGCTAACCGTTGTGAGGTGAGCGAAAGTGCCGCAAGGGCGCATCACTGTTGACCCAAAAGTGCACTTTGGGCAGCCGTGCATTGCGGGGACTCGCATCCCCGTTTACGCCGTCTTGGAATTGGTGCGGGAAGGGATCCCTTTTGACCAAATCGTACGGGACTACTACCCCGACCTAACGGTGGAAGATGTGAAGGCATGTGTGGACTACGCAGTGAACCTTATCAAGGCGGGGCGATGCTCTTGCCCTTGACAAAACACGCTCGCGATGACCTGACGGGTTAATTTGTTGTGATTGAGTTGGGAAGGCATCGCATCCGCAAGCGGAGTGAATGAGCCGTGCCTGTCAAAACGGAACAGGTTGGTGCTCATTGATGGCGCTGCCATGATAGATCGTTTCGCTCTTGGTAGGCTGCAAAATCTGCTTACCTTTTTGCCTTCTGCCCTCACCCCTTGTTTCAGTTACTTCCCTGACAGCAGCGAGCGGATGTGTTAGCATCATTGCGTTGGGTCAAGGAGTCTAACACTTTGGAAAGGAGGCGGTTAGCATGCGACGGTGGCTTTGGTGGAGCGTTGCTGTCTTGTCGCTTGGCATTTTGGCGCTCTGTTGTTTTAGGATGGCGAGCGCCCAAGAAGGGTTCACGCCCCTCTTCAACGGCAAGGATTTGACGGGCTGGCATGTCATGGGTTCCCCCGCGTGGAAAGTGGAAAACGGCGTGTTGGTCTGCACGGGCGAAGGCGGTGGCTGGCTGCGGTCAGACAAGCAGTATCAAAACTTCGTCCTGCGCTTAGAGTTCCGCATTAGCAAGGGAGGCAACAGCGGCATCTTCATCCGCTCCGCTTTGGAAGGCAACCCCGCTTTCACAGGCATGGAGGTGCAAATCTTGGACGATCACGGACGAAGTCCAACTCCCCACACGACAGGCTCCATCTATGACGCAGTCGCCCCCAAGAAGAACATGTCCAAGCCTGCTGGTGAGTGGAACTTCGTGGAGATTATCTGCAGCGGTCCGTGGGTCGTCGTGGCAATGAATGGGGAGGAAATTGTGCGGGTGAACATGGACGAGCATCCGAAACTGAAGGACCGCCTGCGCAAAGGTTACATCGGGCTGCAAAATCATGGCTCGCGCGTTGAGTTTCGCAACATCCTCATTAAGGAACTGCCGTGAAGCGCTCTCCACAGCGCTTTGATACTTACTTGACAGCGCTAACAGGTTTGAGCAAGGAGGGATGCTGCATGGACGAACGGCAAAAGAATGAAAAGGTCAGCCGTCGCGCGCTTTTGAAGGCAGCGGGTCTGGTCGCTGCTGGCGCTATGGCAGGAGGTTGGAAGCGAAGCCATGCTTATGCTTTGGCGGGAAGTCAACGGGTGGTTGGCGCAAACGAACGCATCAACATTGGCATCATCGGCTGCGGCGGGATGGCTCACGCCCACATTGGCACCCTTGTTCGGCTTATCCGCAACGGGGAAGAAAACGCCGAAATTGTCGCTGTGTGTGACATTTACGAGCCCCGCAAGGAAAGCGCCCGCCGCGCCGCAGAGCGTCAATGGGAAGGAAAGAGCCAGACGGGCAAAGTGGAAGTTTACCACGACTATCGCAAACTGCTGGAGCGGAAAGACATTGATGTGGTTTGGATTGTAACCCCTGAGCACTGGCACGCGAAGATGACCATTGACGCTCTGGAAGCGGGCAAGGACATTTACTTAGAAAAGCCCATCACCCGTTATGTGGACGAAGCCAAAGCCGTTTACGAAACAGCGTTGCGCACTAAGCGGGTCATCCAGGTTGGCTCTCAGTGGACTTCCGAGCCCAAGTGGCGGCAAGCCGCTGAACTCATCCAACAGGGCAAAATCGGCAAAATCGTTTGGTCGCAAGCCAGTTACTGTCGCAACTCGCGGGAAGGGGAGTGGAACTACGGCATTGACCCGAACGCCAAGCCCGGCGTCAACTTGGATTGGGATGCCTTCCTCGGTCCTGCACCGAAGCGCCCGTGGGACCCTGAACGCTTCTTCCGATGGCGCAAGTTCTGGGACTATTCGGGCGGTATCGTGACCGATCTGTTCCCCCATGTTCTGCACACCCTTTTCCTTGCCATCGGAGCGGAGTTTCCCACGCGGGTGGTAGCGACAGGTGGCATCTTTGTGCATCATGACCGCGAGGTGCCCGACACCTTCCACATGATGGCGGAGTTCCCCAGCGGGCATGTGGTGGTCGTCGCTGGTTCCACAGCCAACGAACGAGGTTTGGAAACCATCGTGCATGGGCACAAAGCCAATATGTTTTTGGGCGGCAACGAAATCGTCGTTCAGCCCGAACGGGTTTACGCTGACGAGGTGGAACCGCTTCGCGTGCCCACAACGCCCGTGCCCGATGTGTTGCGAGCGCATCACAAGAACTTCTTTGAGTGCGTCCGCGACCGAACAAAGACGCCCAACTGCCCCATTGACCTCGCCTACAAAGTCATGGTCACGGTGGGGTTGGCAGAGTTGTCCTACCGCGAGGGCAAGATGAAAATCTTTGACCCGCAGAAGTTGGTGGTCGTCGCCTAAGCCCTTGACAGGCGCATCATCGGAAAAAGGCTGTTTCCCCTCGCCCCTCCCTTCGTCCTGATGGGAAAGAGTGGGGAGGGGTGAGGTTTTTGTTGTGTGTGGATACAGGTGACAGTTTCGTCGCTCCCATCCCTCGTCAAGTTGTGGCAAGATACCTTTGGGTGAAGCAGCACAATGGTCATCCAAGGCATCTTGCGAAAAGACCGTCGGACAAAAAATTTGGTGCGCCGACTGAAAAAGGGTGACATCGCCGTTGTTGCCCATGCTGATCTTGACCCAGTTGCTGCCGAAGCCTTAACCCGTTGCCAAGTGGCTGCCGTTGTCAATACGCAACCGACGCTGACAGGGCGTTTCCCCACGACGGGTTCGCTGATTTTGCTTCGGCACGGTGTTCCCATCGCTGAGGTGACTGAACCCGACGCTTTTGAGAAGTTGCGCGAGGGCAAAAAAGCCATCCTTGACCTTGACCGTAAAGTCCTCGTGCAAGACAGCGTGGTGTTCCCCATTCGCCTGCTATCTGAGGCGGAAGTGCAGCAACGGTTGCAGGAAGCAGAACGAAATTTGACAGAAGTGTTGGAAGACTTTGCGGCGAACACGCTGGCTTATCTCCGACAGGAAGGCAAGCGCTTGTTAGCGGCGTCCATCCCGCTCCCGCCTTTGCGAACAAAGGTTGCGGGGCGCCCTGTGCTCATTGTGGTGCGCGGGCACTCTTACCGCGAAGATTTGCTGGCTATCCGCAGTTTCATCCGCGACCGGCGCCCCGTTCTCATTGGCGTGGATGGAGGTGCGGATGCGTTGCTGGAACTGGGATGGCGCCCCGACATCATTCTCGGCGACATGGACAGCGTCTCCGAGCAAGCCCTTCGGAGTGGCGCCGAGTTGGTCGTTCACGCCTATCCTGATGGACGCGCCCCAGGGCTGAAACGAGTGCGGGAACTGGGACTTGACGCTCATGTTTTTCCCATCGGTGGCACCAGTGAAGACGCCGCTATGTTGTTAGCCTACGAAGCCGGCGCCGAACTCATTGTCATGGTCGGCTCGCACGCGTCCGTTGTGGAATTCTTGGAAAAGGGGCGGCAGGGGATGGCAAGCACCTTCTTAACCCGCTTGCGAGTGGGGCACAAGTTAGTGGACGCAAAAGGCGTCAGCGCTCTTTACTCTTCTGGCATTCGGTGGTGGCACATTTTTTCTGTGCTCGTTCTCGGCACCCTTCTGGGTGCGTGGCTCATTCACCTGTCGCCAACTTTGCAAACTTACTTGCGCCCTTTGTGGCTGTGGTTGCGCACCAGTTTGGAACACGGGTTCCGTTAGTCGGGGGCGACCTTGATGGTTGACACGCGCCTTTACATCGGCACGCTTGTGGCGGTCTTGGTCTTCTTCGGGTTGGGCGTGTTGGTGGGCATCGGCATCACCCGCCAACCAACCGCCGAGCAACTTTATCAACGGATTGAACAGCAACTGAAGCGCTACCGCGAGGAGACGGCGAAGGAGTTGTTGAAGCGGGACGAACGCCTTCGTCAACTGGAAGGCGAACTCGCTTCCCTTCGCCATCGCCTTCGGGTGAGTGACCAGTTCGCAGAGGGATTGCTGCCTTCGTTCGTGCGCAACCGCTTGCAATTCCGCAACATCGCTTTTGTGCTCAGGACTTCAGATGCGGACGGGGAACTTGTAACGCAAGTGCGTTCGTGGTTACAACGGGCAGGAGCCAATGTGCCCCTCCAACTGACCCTCTCCCCCGACGCAATAGCACAAGCCGACGAAATGCAATGGCGTAAGGTCGCTGAGGCGTTGGGATTGATGACCGGACAAGCCAACGCTGAGGCTGTTAAAATCGGAGTGTGGAAGCGCATCGCCTTATTGCTTCGCTACGGTGATCAACAAGACACTTGGCGAACCCTTGCGAAAATGGGTTGGCTGCAAGTAAGCGGCGATCCCAAAACGCCTGTTGGTTCGGTCGTTTTTGTTATTGGGACTGGGGACTGGGGATCGGAGCAGGTGCAGGCGGTAGATTTGCCTTTCCTGAATGCGTTGCGCAACATAGGCATTCGCGTGGTCGTGGTTGCCAGAACGGAGGTTAGCGACGAAACTTTTGCCCTTTACCGAACAGGAGACTGGGGCACCGTCAGCCATGTGGAGACGCCTTTGGGTGTGCTGAGTCTTGTGGCAGCATTGACGGAACGCCCCGACCAATACGGGCTTGACGGAAATGCTCGCCGCCCCTTCCCCGATTTGGAGTGGGTGCTGGGAGCAAGGTAATCGGCAGTCGGCAAATCGGCAGGTCGGCAATGGGGAGGTGATGGCACTTGTCCTATCGGCTACCGCCGTCAAATGCTTATGCAGGACGACAGACACCACTGCCAGATAGGAGGGCACAAGCAATGACTTACGACGAAATTCAGCGACTGTCGGAACGCATCTACGAAGCCAGCGGGTTCGTGGAACGCATCATAGCGGAAATCAGCAAGGTCATCGTTGGACAGCGCTACCTAATTGAGCGCTTGCTGGTGGGGCTCTTAGCCGACGGACACATCCTCGTGGAGGGCGTGCCCGGGTTGGCAAAAACGATGGCGGTGCGCTGCTTGGCGGAAACGCTGGACGCTAAATTCCAGCGCATCCAGTTCACCCCTGACTTGCTTCCTGCGGACATCATTGGGACAATGGTTTACGACCAGCGCACGGGCACTTTCACGCCCAAAAAGGGACCCATCTTCGCCAACATCATCCTTGCGGATGAAATCAACCGCGCCCCCGCCAAAGTTCAGTCAGCGCTACTGGAGGCGATGCAAGAGCGCCAAGTCACTATTGGCGAGCAAACTTTTCGGTTGGAAGAGCCCTTCTTGGTAATGGCGACGCAAAACCCTATTGAGCACGAAGGCACCTACCCGCTCCCCGAAGCCCAGATTGACCGCTTCATGCTCAAACTCAAAATCACCTACCCCAGCCGCGAAGAAGAGATGGAAATTTTGCACCGAATGACTGCGCCAGAAGTGCCTTGGGTGCAGCAAGTGGCAACTACAAAGGAAGTCTTGCAAGCCCGCCAGTTGGTGCGGCAGGTTTATCTGGACGAGAAGTTAGCCAAATACATCGTGGATTTGGTCAGCGCCACCCGTGACCCGAAGGGTTACGGCATCGCCGATTTGGACGGGATGATTGAGTATGGCGCTTCACCCCGCGCCACCATCTATCTGGCGTTAGCCGCAAAGGCAATGGCGTTTCTGCGCCGGCGCGGCTTCGTGTTGCCTGAAGACATCCACGCTATCGCCCACGATGTCTTGCGCCATCGCATCATCCTCAGTTACGAAGCCGAAGCGGAAGAAATCACCACCGAGTGGGTGATTGACCGCATCCTGCGCCGCATCCCTGTGCCGTAAGATTGGGCAGGTCGGCAAATCGGCAGGTCGGTAGGCGTTCGGCAAGGAGGAGAAAAGAAATGGCAACGCTGCGTAAGCATGCGCAACTGAAAAGGAGCACAACAAAAGTGCGCTCAAAAAACCAGCCCCCAATCCCTAATCCCCAGTCCCTGATCCTTGCGCCCCCGAAGGAGCGAATGACGCTGGAGGAGTTTTTGTCGCTGATGGACGAGGATGTTTGGGCGGAGTGGGAAGACGGTGAGGTGATTGTGATGGCACCCGCCAGCCGATTGCACCAACGGATTAGTCGGTTCCTCCTAATGCTACTCGCCTACTGGTTAGAAGCCCATGACGCAGGCGAGGTCTTGGCAGCCCCTTTTGCAATGCACTTACTGAAGACGCGGCGGGTGCGAGAGCCTGATTTGCTGGTAGTGCTGAAAGAGAACTTGTATCGCCTGCAAAAGACCCACCTTCAAGGTCCCGCCGACTTGGTCGTGGAAATCCTTTCGGAAGAGAGCGCCCTTCGGGACAGGGGGGCAAAGTTCGCTGAATATGAGTTGGAAGGGGTCAAGGAGTATTGGCTCATTGACCCGCAGGAGCAACGAGTGGATGTGTTCGTTTTGGAAGGGGGAAAGTTTCAGCGGCAAAAGCCTGATAGGCAAGGTTTTTACCGAAGCGAGGTGCTGAAAGGTTTTCGCCTAAAGCCTGAATGGCTGTGGCAGGAACCTTTGCCCAAAGTCACTGATGCGCTGAAAGCGATGCGACGGAAAAGCCAAAGGAAGGTGTGAGAGCGATGACGGTGACGGAGGAACGACTGACGGTTACACCTGTTGTGCCGAAGGAACACATGACGCTGGAGGAGTTTTTCGCGTTGGACGAAGATGTTTGGGCAGAGTGGGAAGATGGTGAGGTGATTATCATGCCCCCAGCCAGCGAACGCCATCAGGATATCGCGCGGTTCCTCACCATGCTCATTGGCTTCTTTGTTGAGGCGCATGATTTGGGACGGGTTTATCCCGCCCCTTTTGCGATGCATTTACCGAAGACGCGGCGGGTGCGAGAACCTGACTTGTTGGTGGTGCTGAAAGAGAACCTGCATCGCCTGCAAAAGACCCACCTTCAAGGTCCTGCCGACTTGGTCGTGGAAATCCTCTCGGAAGAGAGCGCCCTTCGGGACAGGGGGGCAAAGTTCGCTGAATATGAGTTGGAAGGGGTCAAGGAGTATTGGCTCATTGACCCGCAGGAGCAACGAGTGGATGTGTTCGTTTTGGAAGGGGGAAAGTTTCAGCGGCAAAAGCCTGATAGGCAAGGTTTTTACCGAAGCGAGGTGCTGAAAGGTTTTCGCCTAAAGCCTGAATGGCTGTGGCAGGAACCTTTGCCCAAAGTTTCCGATGTGCTAAGAGCCATGCGCAGACGACAGCGAACTCGGTGATGCAGGATGCGACAACGCGCCTTGACTTTCCTGGAAACCCTTCGGGAGAAACTGCAAAAATGGCAACAGCGCTTCCGCCTCCCATCTCCAGTCCCAAGTCCCCAGTCCCCTTCACCGAAAGAAATCCTGCAGCGGGTCAAGCGGCTGGAGATGAAGTTGCGACGGCTGGTCAGTGAAATGTTTTTGGGCGCTTACGAGAGCGTGTTCAAAGGGCAGGGATTGGAGTTTGAAGAGGTGCGGGAGTATCAGCCAGGCGACGATGTGCGCATGATTGACTGGAATGTGACGGCGCGGATGGGTAAACCGTTCGTCAAAAAGTTTCGCCACGAGCGAGAATTGCGGGTGTTCCTCGTCGTGGACATCAGCCCATCCCTTCTGTTCGGCACGCAAGGGAAACTGAAGAGCGAAGTGGCAGCAGAAGTAGCGGCTGCTCTCATTCTCGCTGCCATCCGCAGCAACGATCGCGTGGGGCTTCTGCTTTTCACCGACCGCATAGAAAAGTTCATCCCGCCACGCAAAGGTATTCGCCACGCTCATCGGCTTATTCGTGAGTTGCTATTCACCCAACCGCAAGGGCGTGGGACGGATTTGGCAGTGGCGCTGGAGTTTCTTCAACGACTGACCCGCCGGCGGCGAAGCGTGATTTTTCTCTTCAGCGACTTCCACGCCGACGGCTACGAAACGGCTTTGAAGCGGCTAACGGCGCGGCACGAAGTGTTAGCGTTGATTTTGCGCGACCGCCGCGAGCGGGCTTTGGCGCCTTTGGGGGTCACGCGCTTTGTGGATTTGGAAACGGACGAAGAGCGTTGGTTGGATTTGCGTTCCCCAACATCTGTGGAACGATGGCAACAAGGCTTGGAAGCGGAATGGCAGCGCCGCCGCCAATTGCTCACCCACCTGCGCGTGGACTTTTCCGAAATCACCCCGGGCGAATCGCCCCTTTTGCCTTTGATGGAGTTATTCCGCAAACGGGAGCGCCGCCTCCGCAGCGGTCGGTGAAGTGTTGACATGTGGACGCAACGATACTCTAATGTGGCTTGCGAGGGGCTGGTTGCCTACCCAATCGTCCGACTCCGAGGGTTGTTAAACAACGGAGCGCGCATTGGGTGGGCGAATGTGTGTCAGGCTGACTGCAGACCAGAACGCCGCACTGATGACAACACCCGCCACTCGGGCGGCAGCAATGTCATCTTCATGGACGGGCATGTGAAATGGTATCACTCCGTGCAAGCCTACACCAACTGGAGAGACCGCGTCTGAGCGGGTGGCTGCGGCTGGTGGGGTAACGGACGACGCTAAAGTGATCGCTGTTCGCACCTATTGATCACTACCGAGGGCATCACTCCTCGCAAGGGTGGTGCCCGTTTTCTTTTTGCGGTTCACAGAGAAGCGAGTGATGGAGAGTTACTGCTTGACAGCAGGAACGGTTGGGGAGACAGGAGGCATGGTGGGAATGAAGACGAGGGCGTTGCGGCTCTGCTCCCATCGCCCGCCAACTTGTCGCTCTAACACGGACAGCAACTTGGGGAGGGCAGTCAGGCTTGTCGGAACGCTAACAACAAGGTTGGCTTGATGGGCAGGGAGGAGAAATGCCAGTTTGGTCTCCCACGCCAAGTGCAAGAGCAAGTCGCCCAGCACCCATCGGTCCGTCTGGAGCGAAAGGGCTCGGCGCCACCGAGGTGGCTCTTCCCGTTCCGTTACGGGAAAGATGAGCCACCACGAACTCCCTTGCGGTTGCCCCTCTTGAGGGCGGATGGTGAGCAACAACCGTTTCGCCCCCACCTGTGTTGCCCGCAAAAGAAGGGGCACTACGACTTCTCTGGATGCGGGTAGAACACCCTCCCAAAGCACCCACTCTGATGCCTCCGCTTTCGGTGGCGCAGGCAAGTTGAGAACCTCTACCTGCTCGCTCCGCTGCAGCGTCACGGTGACCGTCTGGTTGGTTTCGGCAGCGAGGACGAGTTCCCATATTCGCACCTTGCCGACCACGAGGGATTCAAAGCGTCCCCACCGCACTTGAACAGGGAGAGCGACGGGTGGGACCACCTGTCCCCCGCCTAATTGACCAAGCCTGCCCAGCGGGGCGTGTTGCTCCATCGGCACTTGCGTTACCGCAGGCGGTTGCCCCGCCCTTGTCTCTTGAGGTGCTGCTGCTCCTGGTGCTACTGAGCGCTGCTCTTCCGCTAAACCTAACCCAGGTTTGTCTTTGGCGAACAGTGGAGCAGCAGGTTCCCTTTTGGGCTGTTCCCGCAACGCTAACTCCGCTCGGAAAGGCACTTCCCGAGGTTGCGCAGGCAGTTCGGCAATCTGTGGAAGGGGAGAAACAGCAGGAGGTTGGGGTAACTCTTTCGCCCCCGTTCTCTCTTCCCGCTCTGGAGGCGGTTCGGGCAGCAGCAATTGAGGTTGTGCGGGCTGTTCTTGCAACTCACTGCTTGAACCAAGGTGTGGCTCAGAAGGCGGAAGCGCTATCTGAGGGCGCGAGGGTGGTGGGGCAACTTTTCCCCGCCTTAGTCGCTCCTTTGGAGGCGGTGGCAGCGAGCGCTCTGAAAGAAGGGAACGGGGGACAGGGGACGGGGGACGAGAAGGTGGCAGTGATGGCACCCGCAACGAGGGAGCAGGAAATGCTTCTGGCACCGCTAACTCCGCTACAGTGACGGGTCTTTCTCTCAGGCTGAGGAAGTGTCGCAGCGGGACGAAAATTGCAGTGCAGACAATCGCAACAGCCGCTGCTGCCGCTATTGCCCATTGCCATCGCCAGAGGGGGACAGGACGGGCAAGCCGTTGGCGCAACTGGATGGTTGCTTGGATGCGCGCCAGCAAATCGGGCGGCGGTTCCAAAGCGGAGGAAGCGATGGCTGCTGAGCGAAGGGCTGCCATTGCCCGCTGAAAGGCTTGCCACTCCTGTGCGCACGCAGGACACTGCTGCAAATGTGCCGTTATCTCGCTTTTGAGTCCCTCGTCCAGTTCACCGCTCCAATATTCGCTAAGGCGCTCAGTGACTTGCCAACAGGTCATGGTTTCTCGCCCCTTTTTGGACGCTGCGAGAAGTGAATTTGTTCCCGCTCCAATTTGGAGGGCGCATCTCCTGATGCGCCGAATCTCCGTTCTTGCGGTGTGTCAGGAGACGCACCTTCTAAGTGCAGCCACGCTTCTTTGAAAGCATGGCGCGCCCGATGCAAACGAGACTTAACCGTCCCTTCAGGGACGCCCAAAATGGCTGCCACTTCGGCGTAGGAGAAGCCCTGCATATCACACAACACCAAAATTTGCCGTGCCTCTTCGGGCAACTGTTTGAGTGCCAACCACACTAACTCTTTGCGCTCCCGCTGGGCTAACTCTTCTTCAGGGTTGGGTTCTGTCAGCAACGCAGGGTCAAACTCAGCATGGTCATCGTTTGCAAGTTGGGAGAATGGAAGAGGACGCGGTTGACGAAGTCGGTCACGGCAAGTGTTGACCGCGATGCGGTAAAGCCATGTGGCGAAGGCAGCACGCCCGCGAAAAGTGCGGAGTTGCTCAAACGCCTTGACAAAGGTTTCCTGCGTCGCATCGGCGGCGTCGTCGGCGTTGCCCAGCAACTGGAAGGCTAAGGCGTAGATGCGGCGATAGTGGCGCGCCACCAATTGGTCAAAGGCATCCCCCTCGCCACGCTTTGCTCGTTGCACCAAGACCTCGTCCGATGGCTGTCCTTCGTCCATAGACCTCACAACTCCTCAGGAGGGGCGACTTCCCTCCCGTTGACTAACACGCGAATTTGCGCAGGACCATAAGCCACCACCGTTCGGGTCACTCGGTCGCCGGGGACATGGACGCCCCGATACACTTCCCGCTCCCCTTTGCTGTCGGTGACGATGATTTGCACCAGTTGCTGCAACTCGGTGCCACCGATTAAAATTGCCACGCGGGCAACCCGAGCATCAGGGGGTAACTGCGCCCAATCAATCTTCGGCTCAGAGGGTGGCGGACCTTTGCTCACGATGAGGTTGACGGGTGTATCTTCTGGCACTTCCACATTAGGTGGTGGTTGTTGCCCCAACACGAACCCTTGCGGGACCGTTTCGCTGTAGGTTTCCACCCGCTGCCCCAACCGAAGTTTCGCCCGTTTTAACTCCGCGAGAGCATCTTGAAGGGAACGACCCGACAAGTCGGGAACGAAGGCTTTCGCTGCCCCTTGACTGGCAACCACTAAAACTTCCCGCCCCTCCAACACCCGCTGGTTGGGTTCAGGTTCCTCCATGCGGATGATGTGTTCGGGCGGCACATCCTTGCTGAATTCCCACCGCACAACACGTAACCGCAGGTTTCGCTCTGCCAAAACTTGTTGCGCTTGCGTTAAAGCCATCCCCGTCACATCGGGGACGACCACTTCTTGCGGCTTCGTGCCCACCAGTAGCGCGTAAATGACAGCGGAAACAAGGGCTAATCCCAACAACAAACCCGCCACCAACCCTAAAGCGGACTGGGTCACTTTTTTCCACACGCCTGATGCCTCCTCCAGTTCTGCCGATTCTGCAGGGGGCAATGGCTCAGGGGGAAGGGCAACGGTTTCCTGCTCCGTTTCAAGGGTTGCCAACACCTCTTGCACGGCGTTTCGCATCTCCCCTGCGTGAGCAAACCGCTGATGCGGGTCTTTCGCCATCGCCCGCAAAATCACCGCATCCAAAGAGAAAGGCACAGCAGGTTGCAAACTACTGGCAAGCGGCACGGGATTGGTCATGTGCATGTGGGCGAAATCCGCCACCCGTGTCGCTTCAAAAGGCAAGTGCCCCGTTAGCATTTGGAACACCATCACGCCAAGCGAGTAAACATCGCTTTGGGGCGTCGCTTCATCGCCTTGGAAGCGTTCGGGGGATAAGTAAGGCGCAGCCCGTTCCAGCCACTCCGTTTCTGCCACGCGGGAAGTCAAAAACACCGACCAAAGCCCGTAATCGCCCACCTTGACTTCCCCTCGCGGGGCAACCAAGATGTTGTGGGGGCGCAAGTCGCCGTGCACTGCCCCTTGTTGGTGCAAGTAACTGACCCCGTCCGCCATTTGCACGAACAGTTCTAATGCCTGCCGCAGCGGCAACGGTAAGCGCCGTTGGAGCATAGAAGCCAAGTTGTGCCCTGCGACCAACTCGCAGACGACGAAGGGGAAATGCTCGCCGTCCGTCACCGCCTCCCCGGCTGCCAGATACCGAACCAAAGCAGGATGAGCGTAGTGCAAGTGGCGGTCAACCGCTTGAAACAACTTCTCCACGAACGAGTGCTGAGCCGCAAAAGTTGGGCGCACAATTTTGACCGCAACTAATTGCCCCGTCAATTGGTCGCGGGCGCGGTAAACGGTGAACAGCCAACCGTCGCCAATCCGTGCGACAATTTGGAAGCGCGTCCCAACAATCATGCCAATCATCTGGGCAATTCCCTCTCCCCCGTGCCAGTGTGCCGTGAACCCACAAGGCAATTATAGAGCAACCGAAAAGGAGGGAACGGCAATGGCGCTGCGAGCACTGGTGGTCGGCGACATGCACGGGGACTTGACGACCCTGTGGCGCGCATTGGACGAAGAGCAGCCACAACTGCTGTTGTGCGTCGGCGACTGGGGCGACCCAGGGCAGATTGCACCCGACGATTACGCTGCCATTGTGGAGCGCATCCCCACTTACACTGTTTTCGGCAACCACGATGACCTTGACCTGCTGCACCGCCTTCACAACCGCGACGGCTCCCCTGTGCTGCTTCCGCACGGTGAAGTTGTCACCGTTCAAGACTTTCGTCTTGCAGGCATCAGCGGCATTTGGGCGAAAAGCCACCGAAAGCCCTACTACATCACCGATGAGGAAGTTTTGGCGATTGCCCAGCAATTGGCGGGCAAGGATGTGACAGTGTTCCTCACCCACGGCTGCCCTATTGGCTTAGCCGATGAGACACCAAAAGGCACGCACGGCGGGCAACGATGTTTTCTGGATGCGCTGAAGTTGGTCAACCCGAAAGCCCACTTGTGCGGTCACCTACACAAGCCCCAGATGCGAACACTCAAAAGCGGCACCTTCGTGCTGAATGTGGGCACCACCGCGATGGGTGACTATGCCGTCCTTGACCTCGCCCCCGACCAAGTCACCGTCGTCAAACGAGTCACCGCTTCGCTGGAAAAGGGGAGCGCAAACTCCTGACACCTGATGCAACCGACACATCCCACGCTAAACTTGTCCGTGACGCTAAAGCGCTGCGTCGGTGCTTGTCAAGCAGACGAAGGAGGTGTTGGGTGTGGGTGAGCAAACGCGACGAGCGTTTTTGAAGCGAGCGGTTGCCTTCTCGTCGGTAGCGTTTTTGAGCAAGTCCGTTTTCGGCGCAAACGAGAGAGTGCGGGTTGCAGTTATCGGTTGCGGCGGGATGGGCGGGGCACACATCAACACCCTCCTGCGCCTCAAGGAGCAAGGCGAACCCGTTGAAGTGGTAGCGGTTTGCGATGTCTGGCAAAAGCGATTGGATTGGGCAGCCCAGCGCGCTAACGCTACCCCCTTCCGCGATTATCGGCGCATTCTGGACGACAAAACGGTGGACGCCGTTTGCATCACCACCCCTGACCACTGGCACGCAAAAATCGCTGTGGACGCGATGGAAGCGGGCAAAGATGTCTACTGCGAGAAGCCCATGACCCATTGGAAATCGCTGGATGAACCCCGCCGCCTTGTCAACACGATGACCCGCACCAAACGCATCGTGCAAGTTGGCACGCAAGGGATGTCGGACAGCATCTGGGAGCAAGTAGCGGAGTTAATCAAAGCGGGCGAAATTGGGACACTGATGCAGGCGCAAGCCGCCGACATGCGAACGGGGCACTGGAGCGTTCTCTGCGGGTGCGAGAAAGACATTGACCCTGATGCTCAGCCCGGCGTGAACTTGGATTGGGACATGTGGCTGGGTTGGCAGTTTGGCTTGGCGCCGAGGCGACCGTGGAACCCTTCTCGCTTCTTCGCCTTCCGCATCTTCTGGGATTACTCAGGAGGCATAGCGACCGACTGGTTCCCGCACATTTTAACCCCCCTTGTCAAAGCGATGGGATTGCGCTTCCCCAAGCGGGTGGTCGCTTCTGGCGGACTGTATCATCCAGAGCACAAAGAGCGGTGGGAAGTGCCCGACATCTTCCAGATGGTGGTGGAGTATCCCGAGGGACCATCCGTGCACTTGATGGCGTGTTTGGGCAACAATTGGGGCGTGCCCATGCTCCTTCGCGGCAGCCGAGCAACGCTCGTGTTTGAGGGACCTGGTGCGGTCATTTATCCGCAGCGGGAAGTCGTTGGCGATGTGCCCCGAAAGGAAATCACCCGCACCCGCGGCGCTTCACTGGAGGAGCACTGGCGCGACTTTTTACGCTGCGTCCGCACCCGTGAGCAACCCCGCAGCGATGCGCTGTTGGGTTACTATGTGATGACCGCTTTGCACATGGGTATCCGCTCCTACCTTGAAGGGCGAGCGATGGAGTTTGACGAGAAAACGCAAACGGTGCGCCCCGCCCTTCCCACGAGGGTCTAACGAACGCTCTCAAGTTTGCTGTTGCAGAGCCGCTACGCTCTTTAATGCAAAGGTTGCTGATGCTTCATCATCCAATGTCACTGGCTTTAGCCAACGGTTGATGCCTGAAGGGCGCATTTCCCAGTGCGCCGTATTTTTCTGGAGGGCGTCTCTCCCGAGACGCCGAAAATTTGCGGTGTGTCAGGAGGACGCACCTTTCAGCGGAGCCGAATTTGCTTTTTCGGCGTGTCAGGACAGGAAACGCGCCATCCAGTTAAACGACCGTCGCCCACAAGGGGCGACGCTACCGACGAATTGGTCAAATGACCGTCGCCGACAAGCGGCGACACTACCAACCTAATCCGTCGTTTTCGCCAATTAAAATCGGCGCTTAAAGGTGGCGTCACCAACTACGGGCTAAAGCCCATAGCATATCAGCAATGGCGTCCACCAGCAACACTTGTGGTAAAGAGCGAACTGCTCATTGGCAGCAGTCAGAACGAAAAAAGGACCGCACGGCAAGCGAAAGAACGGTGAGCGAAGATGAGCGGAGCGATTGTTAGCGTGCTGTTTCTGTTGGCGCTCTTGGGCTTGTGGTTGGGAGCAGGTCAGCAGACAATCCCGCCTTACCCAAGCAACCCTTTCGTCATCAAACTGGACATCCCACCACCAGCGCCGGAAGACAGCGCAGGGAGCATCGTCGTTGCGGATTTAACTGGCGATGGACGCATGGACTATCTGGTCACGGTTCGGAGGCATATCGCTGCCTATCGTTGGGACGGGCAAAAACTTTGGGTGTTGCAAGTTGACCTGCGAGTGGGCGGTGCTTCGGAAAGCGAGGGCTTACCTGGTCATCACGGCGCTGGTGTGCAAGCAGCAGATGTTGACGGTGACGGGCGAACGGAGGTTCTCTTTCTGACCAACGATAGCACGCTCCATGTCGTGGACGGACAGACAGGCAAAATAAAGTGGACGGCAAAACCCCCTGTGCCCGATGGCGCAGAACGGTGGGAGCACTTGGCAATTGTCAACTTGCGCGGCAAAGGGGATCGCGACATCGTGTTGCAAGCAACCAACGCGCAAGGCTATCGCATGGGACGATATGTGGCAGCGTTTGCGTTAGACGAATTGAGGAAAGGAAACCCGAAACCCCTTTGGCAGCGAGACGACTTCCTCGCCTGCGCTCACAACGGTCTGCGCGTCGCCGATTTGAACGGTGATGGACGGGATGAAATCGTTAGTGGTTGCATCCTTGCCCCTGACGGTCGGGAACTGTTTCGGCTCCCTGAAGTGCGAGGGCATTTGGATAGCGTTTTCGTTGCTGATGTCCGCCCCGATACCGAAGGCTTGGAAGTCGTTGCGTTGGAAGAGGGAGCAAATCGGGTCTTCCTGTTCGGCACGAAAGGACTGATTTGGACGACCGACCACAAGCGACAAGAGCCGCAAAATGCTGCCGTTGGCGAGTTTGACCCGCAACGAAAAGGCTTGGAAATTTGGTGCCGCAGCCGTTACGATGTCCATCAAAAGCCTTGGGTCTTTGATGCCTTCGGTCAAGTCATCGCTGACTACGAACTGAGCAAAGTTGCGCCACCTGATTGGACGGAAAAGGGCATAGAGGTCATTTTCGCTATCCACTGGGACGGGACAGGGCGTCAGCACCTCGCAGCGAAGGAGAGGCACAAATCTGGCGATGTGGCAGTTATTGAGCCGTTAACAGGGCGCTTTGTCGCTCGGTTCAAAGAACGAGCCGACCGCCTATTCGTCGCCGATGTCGCTGGCGACTGGAGGGAAGAACTTATCGTGCTTTCGGGCAACGAGTTGCACATTTACCAAAACGAGGCACCAAATCCCAACCCGCACCGCCAACGCTTGTGGACGCAACAGCACTATCGGCGCAGCAAAGCCGTTTGGAACTACTATTCGCCATAACCAGCAGATCGCAACGAGAACGCTGCATGCCTTGACATCATTCCCTTCCTGTGTTATCTCCTCCTGTCGGCGGCACCCCTTTCGGGTGAAAGGCACTGCTCTCCGAAAGGAGAGTAGGCAACGGCTGACCGCCGAAAGAGCGCCGAAGAGGGCAACGATACGGCTTCTTGCTGCACCACAGGTGCAACAAGGGGTCGTGGGGCGCCAGTCAGTCGCCCCCCTGCAGAGGCTCGCGGTGCTGCCTGAGGGCAGCGCTGAAGGAGGTATGCAGGCGCTGCACCCGTTGGGTGACAGCGGAAGCCCGAACCGTTCCTTTCATGGTTGCGGGCAAGGGTCGCAATGAGTTCCCGTTTATTGCGATCTACTGATAACGCAAAGGGCAGAACAAGGAACCCTTGTCCGTAGCATTGCTTCTTAAATGCGGTTTGTTTCAAAACGGGTTGTTTAGACCTAACGGCTCATTCTCAACCATTTCATCGCTTCGGGGGCGCCACATAAATCTTTCCGTTGCGCACCTCCCACCACCTGATGCCCACCTGCTTCGCTAACCAGTAAAAGGGAACCCAAACTTCGCCATCCTCTTCGTAAGGAGCATATGCCAGCGTTTCCGTCCTGCCTCTGCCATTCTCCAACCGCTCTACCAACGGGCGACCGAGGAAGAGGCGCAATGCTACATTGGGCATGTCAGGTTTGCTGATGCGGATGCCTTTGCCCCCTGCCATCTTTGGGTTAGGGGCAATAGAGCAACTTAGTCCCAGCACCTTGCAGGCGTCATCAAGGGGAACCAAGACGAAATAGTCCTCTTCACGGAAGCGCAACGGTAACGGTCGCCATGTTTCTCTTGGAGGCGTAGGTTGATGAAGCCCAAGGCGCCTATAGTGGGAATAACGAGATAGCACCATCATCGCCTCTTGCTCTCGCCCTAATTTCCTGAGCGTCTCTGCCCACTTTGCGGTCTCCTCTAAATTTCCCAGTTCTGCGTAAGAGAATGCCAACAAGTAAGAGGGAAAAGTGTTACGAATTGCCATCGTGTAAAGGAAAGGGCGATGGGTCTCAAAAGAGCCAATCGTTCGGGAAAGCACCTGCTCTTTGTCGTAAGGATCGGGGAGTGACTCCTTAACGAAGCGGCGAACCCACGAGGGGAACCATTTTGCTTGCACATCGCCATACTTTTGATAGACCTCAAGGGCAAGGCGGATGGCTCGTTGATATTGCCCTTGCACATAAGCGGCGTAGGCTTCCTTCAACTTCTCCATCGCCTCAACATTTGCTTTAGGAAGTGGGGGCGGACCTCCCGGTGGGGAGGAGAAAGCAAAAGTTGGAGAAAGGACAAGAGTCGCCACTAACCACCGTGTCAAGCACTGCATCCAACATCGCCTCCTTTACGGATTTAGATGCCATAAGTGTTGACAATCGGGATTATTGCTACAAAACTCTGTCGGGGTGAACACATGCCAACCAATGGGGTGATTGTTCCAATGCTCTCTCCACTGGGGGCAATATTGAAGCCAACAAAGGGCGAAGCCATTCGGACAGATAACAGCGGGGAAATACGGCCACATCAAGCAATGGATTACATGCTGACCAACTCTACCGTCCTGTCCGATAACATGATGACCTGCATCGCCCCCAAAGGCTTGAGAGGCATCGTTTTCGTTATGGTCAACGTCCCATAGGACAGTGTGTCCCAACTCATGTCCAATAACGACGGCTAAGGTCAGATCATCAACACTCCACTCTTGGGCTGTTGCCCTAATGCCTGACACATTAACCTCAATAACAGGTGCATCTTCTATGTTCCAAATTGGACCGAGTGTCCATGCTAAGTTGGGTCGGTCATCTTCGCTCGGCACCACAATCGCGGCATAAACATCTCGTCGGTGATATGACCCCCAAAGAAAATTCACGACCCGAAGGGGATAACCGTCCCCTTCATATGCATTCAGCAGCCAAAGGTTAGGCATCCC
>FWWM01005489.1_pt1 | contig 27737 bp, 28 predicted proteins | sample 2228351 | NCBI WGS metagenome assembly FWWM01 (sample SAMEA103939774, study PRJEB20133) | metagenome | reverse complement strand
AGCACCACCTGGTCAAAGGCGGCCAGCTCCCCCGTCAGGCGGCCAAACCCGGCCCCGATCTCCAGGGCGCGCCTGCCAGCGCGGGGCAGCAGCCGCCGCAGGGCGATGCGCTCCACCCGGTCCTCGTAATCGCGCCCCCGGCCCTGCCAGAAATCCTGGCGGTAGCCCGAACCTTCGTAGTCGCACACAGGGGGGGAGGGTCTCTCGGTCATGGGGCTATATACACCAAAAGCGGGGGCGACCGCCGCTCGCCCCCACAACAGGCGCACGATGGCCGCCCAGGCGGCGGCTCACGACCCCGGCGTGGGCAGGATGCCCAGGTCGCCCTCCGGGGGCGGCCCGGTCTCAATCGGGGTCGGCTGCGCCTCCTCGGAGGCTGGCGTGGCGGTGACGGCCGGCTGCTCGCTGCGGGACGGCCCGCCGGTGGCTACCCGGCCCGCCTCGCCGGGCTGGGGCGGCATGTCCGCCGGCCAGGTGTAATCCTGGCCCGCTGGCATGGAATAGTCCGCCTCGGTCCACGGATTCATGCTGTCCTCGGTCGGCGTCAGCAGGTAGGGCCAGTCCCCGGCCAGGATGCGATCCAGAAAGGCCTGCCCCTCCTCCGGGTTGCCGGGCAGGTTGTCCAGCGCCCGCACAAAAGGCTCCAACAGGTCCCGCAGGCGCACAAATGGATCGTGAAGCTGGGTCTCGCTCAGGGGGATGACCGCCCGCACGTCCAGGCTGACCGGCAGCATGGTGTCCACCGGCACGTCCAGGTCCAGCGCCACCGGCAGTTGCAGCCCGCTGGGCAGCACGATGCTGACGTTGCCGTTGATCGTGCCGCCGCCGCCCGGCAGCACAAACTGGGCGCTGGCCTGCAACGGCACGGGGCTGGTCAGCACCACGGTGGTGTTTTGCTCCAGCGGCAGCGTGAACTGCACCGGAATCTCCTCCCGCACGGGGATGATGCGGTCGATCACCGCCCGGTCCAGGCCGACGAAGCTGGCGTGCAGCCCGTCAATGAGCGGCTCCGCGATGCCGTTCTTGATGGGGTACAGCAGGCCCACCACGATCAGCAGGGTGATGACCAGGACCAGGTTGATGATGAACGAGAACAGAATGGCCACGTTTTTAAAGGCGTTCCACATCCATTTGATGCGCTGCATGGCCCGTTACTCCTGGGGGTAAAAAGCGGGTCGAAGGTTGGCGAGGCCGATCACTGCCTCCATGCGGGCGGGCAAGGGGGAGGTGGGCGGCCCAGAGGCCGCCCGACCCCACGTCACTTCACCTGCGTCCAGGTTCCGGAGACCGATCCCTGCAGCCGGTAGACCCGCCCCACCGGCGTGTCGATGTACAGCGCGCCGCCCCCGGCCTCCACCTGGATGGTGCGGTCGCCGGGAATCTCGCCGGCAATGGCGTACTGCAACAGGTTCTTGATCGGCTGGCCGTTGTGGATGCCGGTCTCCCAGATGTTGCCCAGGATGCCGGTCGGGAGCTGGCGGCCCGGAGGCGGCGACCCCGTGGGCGTCGCCGAGCCGACGTTCTCATAGGCGTGCCACTGGTTGCTGCCGTAGAATAGGGCGTAGACCCGGTTGCCGGGGAAGTTTTCGCTGGCCGCCGCCGCGTAGATCATGATGCCCCCGTCGAACTCCTGGTACAGCCCGGCCCCAATGGCCCCCACGTTCGCCGGGCAGGCCCCCCCGGCGTACTGGTCCCCAAAGAACCAGCTATAGGCGCAGGTGATGGTGATGGCCAGCGACTGCGTGGTGGGAACCCCGTTGCGGATGGCCGTCAGCCGGTAGGTCACCACGCGGCCCTGCGAGGCGGGGACCTGCACCGCCTGCTGGCTGACCGGCGGCACCGACCACGACTGGGTCAGGTTGCCCTGGGCGTTCAACTGGTCCAGTACCACCGTATCCGCCTCTGCCTGCCAGCGCAGGATGGTTACGCCGCCCGCCACCACCTGGTAGTTATCCGCCGTGAAGGAATGGATGACCGGCCCGGTGGGGGTGAGCGTGAAGGTCGGCGTGAAGGTCGGCGTGGGCGTGTCGGTGTTGACCGGCGTGAAGGTCAACGACGGGGTGAAGGTCGGCGTGAAGGTCAGCGTGGGCGTGAAGGTGTCGGTGGGCGTGGGAGTCGGCGTAAAGGTCGGCGTCGGGGTGAAGGTCGGCGTGAAGGTCGGCGTCCTGGTAAAGGTCGGGGTGAAGGTCGGCGTGATGGTCGGCAGCTGAGCCACCGTGGGAATCACCTGCGGCCCCCGCTGGCACCCGAACAGCGCAAGTCCGATGAGTAGGAAAACCAGCAACAGGGTGGAACGTTTCACCGCACTCCTCCTTGCCATGGCGTCCGGGCCGGGAAGGCGCGCTAGACCGGATAACTCGCAGTGAGGGAGGCCCCCGCAGGCAGGATAAGTCCGCTCCCGGCTTGCCGCGCAGGCATTGCCCGATGATTAAAAGGTAGCACAGGCCCGCAAGGCGCGCCAATAGGCAGTATATGCTAAAATCCTCGCCGCGCGAACATGCCGGGCCGCGAGCGTTCGGCCAGCGGCAGCCAGCACCCAACCACGCGGCCCCCTCTGCCATCCAGAACCCACCGCCCATCCCGTCCCCTGCCTCACGCCCTGCTGTGGCTTCTGGCGCTGTGCGCGGTCCTCGCCGCCGCCTGCCAGCCCTTCACCCCCGCTCCCACCCTGGCCGCGCCGGTCGAGCTGGTCTCGCCCACGCCGCCGCCCGCCCGCCGACCCCGCCCCACCCCGCGCAGCATCCCTTCCCCGGTTCCCTCCGCTGCCGGCCCCATCGCGGGCACGGCCACCCCCACCCTTAACCCGTTGCTGGCCACCAACGCCCAGACCGACGCGCCCCCGCGCGGAACCATCGACCCCCGGCTGCTGACCCAGGTCGCCGTGCCGGTGCAGACGGCCACCCTGGCCCCCGGTGCGGTCCTGATCGGGCGCACGGTGGAAGGCCGGGGCATCCTGGCCCGGCGGCTGGGGAGCGGCTCGCGGACGATCCTGCTGGTGGGGGGGATACACGGCGGCTACGAGGTGAACACCGTGGCCCTGATGAACGAGGTCATCGCCCATTTCTCTGCCACGCCGGAGGACATCGCGCCGGGGCTGTCGCTGGTCGTGGTCCCCGCCCTCAACCCGGACGGCCTGCTGCGCGGGCGGGAGGCGGCGGGGCGCTTCAACGCCAACGGCGTGGACCTCAACCGCAACTGGGCCTGCGACTGGTCGCCGGAGGCCTTCTGGCAGGACCGCGCGGTCGATCCCGGCCCGCAGCCGTTCTCCGAGCCGGAGACGGCGGCCCTGGCCGACTACATCCTGCAAAACCCGCCGGTGGCCGCCCTGTTCTACCACAGCGCCGCCAACGGGGTGTTCGCCGGGGCCTGCGACGGCGACCACGGCTCGCAGGCGCTCGGCCACCTCTACGGCCAAGCCGCCGGCTACCCCAGCGACTCGCCCTTCTCCCACTACGAAGTGACGGGCGACGCTTCCAGTTGGGTGGATGGGCAGGGCATCCCGGCCATCACCGTCGAGCTGCAAAGCTGGACGGAGACGGAATGGGCGCGCAACTTTGCCGGCATCATGGCTGTGCAGTGCCAGGTGACCCGCCGCCTGGGCGACCCCCTGGCCCGCCAGTGGGTGGGGGCGCGCTGCGCCCCCGGCGAGCCGTAGGGCTTCGACTCCGGCCCGGCCCCGCATAAGCCAGCCCCGCTAAGAAAAACCACAGTTGACCATGTGATCGCCATACGTTATACTCAAATGCCGTTCGCGTGGAATACCCCTTGCATCGATTAGCGGTCTTGCGCACCAGAATCAGACAGAAATGCCACGGCTTTAGGCTTTAAATCGAGGGAATCGTCATCATGCCAAAACGGACCTACCAACCCAAAAAGCGTCGTCGTCTTCGTGTCCACGGCTTCCGCCGCCGCATGCAGACCAAGGGCGGGCGTGCTGTGCTCAAAGCGCGGCGGGCCAAAGGCCGCCATCGCCTGGCCCCCAAGTTGGGGCATGTCAAGAGGATCAACTGGAAGAGTTGATCGCCCATCCGGTGAATGCAGCGGCGCTTACGGCTTCGCCACAACAGGGGTTTTCAGCGGGTTCGCTCAACGGGCCACACCTGGTCTCACCCCTATCTGGTGCTCGGCGTCGCCCCCAACGGCCTGCCACACAATCGCTACGGCATCATCACCCCCCGCAGGTTGGGGACCGCCGTGGCCCGCAACCGGATCAAGAGGCGCATCCGAGAAGCCGTCCGACACTGGCACCCCCGCCTGGCTCCCGGTCACGATGTGGTGTTGATCGCCCGTCCGGCGGGGAGCCACTGTGCGTACCCAGAGCTGCTGGAAGCGGCGCGTTCGTTGTTTCAGCGGGCGGGCCTGCTGCTGTAAGTAAGAAGATAGAGAGCGTGGAGTTTTCGGAATGGGATCGATCTTGAAATGGCCAGCCCTGGCGCTGATCCGGCTCTACCAGTTGACCCTGTCGCGGGTTCTGCCGCCAAGTTGCCGCTTTACGCCGAGCTGTTCGGTCTATACCTACCAGGCTATCGACAAATACGGCCTCTTCAAAGGGGGTTGGCTGGGGGTCAAGCGGCTGGCGCGCTGCCATCCCTTCAACCCCGGTGGGTACGATCCGGTGCCCTGAAGGAGCAACCTTGAAACGCTTGACAATGTGGTATGGTCAGATGATTCGCCCTGGGGCCGCGCGTAAGCAACGCGGCCTGCTGTTGATCCTGCTCCTGGCGCTGCTGGTGGCGGGCTGCGGCCCCCAGACCGTGGTGGGGAGCTGGGCCGGGCTAAGCCCGGACGCCAACGGCCTGATCATGGCCTATCTGGATCGGGTCGCGCGCCTCAACGAGGTGGGCGCGGCCCGCTGGGAGTTCCCTACCCCCGGCGAGCGCGGGCAGGCCCAGTTCTACGCCCCGCCCGCCGTCACGGAGGACGTGGTCTACGTGGGCAGCTACGACCACAAGGTCTACGCGCTGGACCGCGACAACGGCACGCCCATCTGGGTCAACGAGGACGCCCAGGATCGCATCATCGGCGGCCTGGCGGTGGCCCAGGGCAGGGTCGTGGTCGGGCTGGGGGACCGTGGCGTGATGGCCCTGAACCAGCGGACCGGCGAGCAGGAATGGTACTTCGACACCGGGCACGGCGTCTGGTCCACCCCGCTCATCGTGGGGGATACGGTGATCGCCACCTCGCTGGACCACTACGTCTACGCCATCGATATCCAGACCGGCGAGCAAATCTGGCGGCAGGACCTGGAAGGGGCGGTCGCCGGCAGCCCCACCTACCGCGATGGCGTCCTCTACGTGGGCAGCTTTGCCCACAAGCTGTTCGCCCTGGCCGTCCAGGACGGCGAGATTCTGCGCAGCTTTGAGACGGAGAACTGGGTGTGGGGCGGCCCGGCCCTCTCCGAGGACGGCGCGCTCTACTTCGGGGACCTCAGCGGCCAGTTCTACGCCCTGGAGGCGGCGACCTTTGATCCTATCTGGCAGCAGAAGATCGCCAACGGCGCCATCCGCGCCACGCCGCTGCTGGCTGACGATCTGCTCATCATCGGCGCGCGCGATAACCACGTCTACGCCGTCAACCGCGAGACGGGCGCGCCGGTCTGGAACCAGACGACCCCCGCCGCCGTGCTCAGCGAGCCAGTGCTGCTGGAAGACGGCGTGGTGGTGGTCAACACCCTCTCCAGCGAGGTGATGCTGATCGCCTACGAAGTGGAGAACGGACGGGAAGTCTGGCGCTATCCGGCGGCGGCCACCGATGCCCAGTAGCCAGGCACGCCCAATGACCAGGGAATAACACCATGTGGGACCTTATCCTCAACCCGTTTGTCACTGTGCTCATCCTGCTGTACCAGGTCTTGGGGCAGAACATCGTGCTGGCGATCATCGCCTTCACCGTGCTCATCCGGCTGCTGACACACCCCCTGACCATCCAGCAGCAGCGCTCCAGCAAGGCCATGCAGGAGCTACAGCCGCAACTCAAGAAGATTCAGGAGAAGTACAAGGGCGACCGCGAAAAGCTGAGCCAGGCCCAGATGGACCTCTACCGCGAGTACGGCATCAACCCGCTGGGCGGGTGCCTGCCGCTGCTGATCCAGTTGCCCATCCTGATCGGGCTGTACCAGGCCATCATTCAGGTGCTGGGGGCCACGCCGCTCCAGTTGATCGATCTGGCCGGGCGCATCCTGGTCCCAGGGCTGGACCGGCTGATCCCGCTGCAAAACCAGTTCCTGTGGATGAACCTGGCGCAACCCGATCCCTACTACGTGCTGCCCATCCTGGTGCTGGTCACCACCTGGTTCCAGCAGCGGTTGATAACCCCCCCCAGCACGGGCGACGACGGCGGGCAGGCCGCGGCCATGACCCGCTCCATGTCCACCGTCATGCCCATCATGTTCTTCTTCTTCTCGCTGTCCTTTGCCTCCGGGCTTTCCATTTACTTCGTGGTTTCCAACCTTATCGGCATCGTCCAATACTCGCTCATGGGCAAGACGGATATCCGCGCCCTGTTCGGCAGGCGCCAGGAGGCAGAGAAACCCGCCGAGGCTAAGCCAGCCAGGAAAGCCGGTAAGGCCAAGACCAGCAAGGTCAAGTGAGAGGCAGTGTATGAACGAACCACGGCGCGTTGAAGCAAGTGGCCCTGATATCGAAACGGCAATCGACAATGGGCTGGCCAAGCTGGGCCTGACCCGCGAAACTGCCCGCTTTATCATCGACGAGGAAGTGGAGCCGAGCCGGGGGCTTTTCGGCCTGGGCAAGCGTGAGGCCGTGGTGCGGCTCACCGTCTACGCCGTCACGCCGCCCCCCACCAGGGCCGCAGAGCCTAAAGAGCCTGGACGGAAGGCCTCCAAGGCCCCGGCGCAGGCCCCCGCCAAACCCACGCGCCCCCCGGCCCCCAGGGAAGCCAGGGAAACTGAAGAGGCCGAGGAGGCCGAAGAGGTAGCGGCTGCCCTTATCCCTGTGCCGCCCGAAGAGGCCAGCGAGGAAGTCCGCGTCGCCATTGCCACGCTGCAAGAGCTGCTGGAGAAAATGGGCGTCACCGCCGAAGTGACGCCTTATTATGCCCAGGCGGCGGACGAGCACGAGACCGGGCCGCTGGTGTTGCAGGTGACCGGGCGCGACCTGGGCGTGCTCATCGGGCGGCGGGGCGACACCCTGGCCGCCCTGCAATACATCACCCGCCTGATCGTCAGCCGGGAGCTGCAACGCCGCACCGAGCTGGTGGTGGACGTGGAGCACTACAAGGCCCGCCGGGAGAAGCGGCTGCGCAACCTGGCGCTGCGCATGGCCCGCCAGGCGGCGGAGCGCGAGCGCACGGTCAAGCTGGAGCCGATGGCCGCCTACGAGCGGCGCATCATCCACCTGGCGCTGCGGGACCGCACCGATGTCTATACCCAGAGCGTCGGCGAAGGTGAGAACCGCCGGGTGACCATCATCCCGGTCAAAAACCGCTAACTTCGTGGTGTCGTAAGGCCACAGAGCGCGCTCCCCCTGGCGCTGTTGGCGCAGTGCCGTGGCAGGGGCCGCTGCCTGTGGCGCGCTGTTGACCCAAAAGGGGCTATGATGCGACTCGGTCGCCTTGCTTACGTGGTGCTGCTCCTCGCGCTGGGGGGCGCCGCGCCGGCCTGGGCGCAGGGCGGCCCGCAGGTGCAGGAATTCACCGGGACCGTCAATGACGCCGCCGAGATCGTCTTCTACGATCTGTACGGCCTGCAAGCGGGCCAGACCCTCTACGCCTACGTCGAGGCCACCTCCGGCAACCTGGATACCTACCTCTACCTGGGCGACATCGACTTCGTGGAGATCTTCGCGGAGGACGACGACGGCGGCGGAGGGCTTAACTCGGCGCTGAGCTATCCCATCCCCCACAGCGGCGACTACACCCTGGCCGTCACCCGCTACAACGAGGCCAGCGCGGGCGACTACCGCCTGCTGGTCGGCATCAACGCGCCGCAGGTGCTCAGCGGCCAGGCACAACCCACCGGGCACGAGATCGCCGTGCTCTACGGCAGCTCCACCTCCCAGGTCACCGATTGCTCCGTGCTGTCGGCGCGGCCCACGCTGAGCGGCCCGGAGAAGCTGCGCGACACCGCCTACTTCGTGCTCCACTACACCCAGAGCGGCCCAGACCAGGCCTCCGACCACTACGTGGAAGAGGTGCTCGCCATCCTGGATAGCATCTGGGAGCGCGAGATCGAGGAGTTCGGCTGGCCCGCCCCGCCCAATGACTGCGGCGAGGGCGGCGACACGCGCTACGACGTTTACCTCATGGAGACGCTGGACGTGGACGGCACCCTGGGCTACGTCCACCCGGAAAACCTTATCGGCGACAACCCCGCCTCCCCAGCAGTGGAGGAGTGGGCGGTCTACAGCTACATGGTCATCGACAACGACCTGGCCGGGCTGGACAAGCCCTTCGCCCTGCTGCGGGCCACCGTGGCCCACGAGCTACACCACTCCATCCAGTTCGGCTACGATCTCAACGACATCGGCGGGGAATGGTATTACGAGGCCACCGCAAGCTGGATGGAAACCCAGGCCTTCCCCGAATACGAGGACGCCACCCCCTACGCCATCGACCTGTTCCACACGCCGGACCTCTGCATCGGCAGCACGCCGGACGACCCCGCCTACAGCCTGCGCATCTACGGCGAATGGCTGCTGCTGGATTCCCTGGCGCGGGACTACGGCGTGGGGGTGGTGCAACGCCTGTGGCAGCTCATCGCCGATTACGAGGGCCTGGAGAGCTTCTACCGCCTGCTCGACGAGCTGAACACCACCCCCCAGCAGGTGATGACCACCTTCGCCATCCGCAACCTGCTGCTGGACTACGCCCTGGCGGACCGCTTCGAGGCCCGCGTGCGGCTGGAGGCCAGCATCGATGGCCTGGGGCGGGTGACGCCGCGCCAGGACGGGGTGCAGCAGCTTGGCGTGGACTACCTGCGGGTCGCCGCGCCCGGCCTCTACACCTTTTCCATCGACCGGCCCAACCTGAGCCTGATCGTGGTCGGCGTCGACCAGGCGGCGGGGCTGGCCTACAGCTACCATCTGGGCGGGGGCGGCACGGTGGATACCACGCCCTTCGACCACGCCTACGTGCTGGTCTTCAACACCGAGGCTCACCACGACAGCGACACCTGCGCCACCACCGACTGGGTGCTGACCGTCACCGACGGCGCGGCCTCCGCCGCCACCCAGCCGGAACCCAAGCTGTGGGACGCCTCCCGCTTCATCCCGGCGGGCTGAGGATCGCGCTGGCTGGCGCGGCCTCCCGCCGCCTTGCAGAAGACAGACAGATTAGACGAGGTAACCTTGCTCATCCCACACATCCGTTTCTTCGCCGCCCCTGGCCCTGCCGGAGCGCCCGACCTGCCATGAACATCGACTACCTGATCCTGGGGCACATCGCCCACGACAAAACGCCACACGGCCCCCAACTGGGCGGCACGGTGTCCTACGCCGCCATCACCGCGCAGGGGATGGGCCTGCGCGTGGGCATGCTGACCAGCGCCCATCCGGGGGACCCCGTGCTGGCCGGGCTGGATAGCATCGAGCGGCGCTTGCTGCCCGCGCCAAGCTCCACCATCTTCGTCAACACCTACACCGAGCGCGGGCGCGTCCAGGTCGTGGAGGGCCACGCCCGCCGCCTCTCCTTCGCCGACCTGCCGCCGGAGTGGCGGCAGGCCCCCATCGTCCACCTGGGTCCCATCGCCCAGGAGCTGGATGACACCCTGACGCCGGAGCGCTTCCCCGGCGCGCTGGTGGGCGTGACGCCGCAGGGTTACATGCGGGCCTGGGACGCCGACGGGCGCGTCTCGGCCATCCCCTGGCGGCAGGCCGCGCGCTTCCTGCCCACCGCCACCGTGACCGTCCTCAGCGAGGAGGACCTGGGCCTGTCCGAAGCGCTGGAGCGCGAGTACGCGGCCCTGGCCTCCCGCCTGGTGGTGACGCGGGCAGAGCGCGGCGCGACGCTCTACACCCACGGCGGACGGCAGGACTTCCCCGCGCCGGTCATCGCCGAGGCCCGCCACCCCACCGGCGCGGGCGACGTGCTGGCCGGGGCGCTGCTGGCCTACCTGTACCGCCACCCCCACGCCTGGGAGGCCGCCCTGCGCGCCGCCGTGACCATCGCCAGCGTGTTCGTGGAGCGCTGCGCGGACCCCGGCGCGCCCACGGCGGAATCGATGGCGGCCATCCTGGCCGACCCCCGCGTCACCGCCCTGTGGAGCGCGCCCGTCGCCTAGCGGCCTCCGCCCGCCACACCATGCACCACTGCACACCGGGAGACGCCCATGATCGCCCCTGACCGCATCCTCTACAACGGCCACATCCGCACCCTGGACCCGGCCCGCCCGGCTGCCAGCGCGCTGGCCCTGCTGGGCGAGCGCATCGTTGCCCTCGGCGACGACGGCCTGCGCAAGCTGGCCGGTCCACACACCGCCCTGGACGACCTGGGCGGGCGGACTGTCCTGCCCGGCCTCACGGATGCCCACATCCACTGGTCCTGGCTGGCCCGCACGCTGCCCCAGGTGGACCTCTTCAACGTGCCCAGCAAGGAGGAGGCCCTGCGCCGCGTGCGGGCGCGGGCAGGGGAAACCCCGCCCGGCGAATGGATCAGGGGGCGCGGCTGGCTGCAAGACCTGTGGCCGGACCCCCGCTTCCCCACCGCCGCCGACCTGGACGCCGTCGCGCCGGACCACCCGGTCTACCTGACCGCCCGCAGCGGCCACGCCGCCTGGGTCAACAGCGCCGCGCTGCGCCTGGCAGGCATCACCGCCCACACCCCCAACCCGCCCGGCGGGGCCATCCAGCGCGACCCCGGCGGCCAGCCCACCGGCATCCTGCTGGAAGGCCCCGCCATGGACCTGGTCGCCGACCTCATCCCTGAGCCTGCGCCGGAGACGCTGGCGGACTGGATGGCCGAGCTACAGCGCCAGGCCTGGCAGGTGGGCCTGACTGGCATCCACGACTTCGACGGCCCGGAATGCCTGGCCGCCCTGCAAATCCTGCGGGAGCGCGGGCAGTTGGGGCTGCGCGTCCTCAAGAACGTCAACGATACCTGGATCGACCACCTGCTGGAGGCCGGCATCCGCTGGGGCTTCGGGGACGATTGGCTTCGCATCGGCGGCCAGAAGATCTTCGCGGATGGCGCGCTCGGCCCGCGCACGGCGGCCATGCTGGCCCCCTACGAGGGCGAGCCGGACAACACCGGCATCGTCGTCACGGAGAAGGAGGAGATGGCGGAGCGGGTCTTGCGGGCCGGCGCGCTGGGCCTCCCCTCCACCATCCACGCCATCGGCGACCGCGCCGTGCACGACGTGCTGGATGTCTGCGAGATGGCCCGCCAGCAGGAGGCCGCCCGTGGCGTGCCCCGCGCCCGCCTGCGCCACCGCATCGAGCACGTGCAGGTCATCCACCCGGACGACGCGGGCCGCCTGGCCGCCCTGGACCTCATCGCCTCCATGCAGCCCATCCACGCCACCTCCGACTACCCGCTGGTGGACCGCTACTGGGGCGCGCGGGGCCGCTGGGCCTATAACTTCCGCCTGCAACTGGAGCAGGGCGTGACCCTCGCCTTCGGCTCCGACGCCCCCGTGGAGCCGATGGACCCCCGCCAGGGGATTCACGCCGCCGTCACCCGCCGCCGCGCGGATGGCTCGCCGGGGCCGGAGGGCTGGTATCCGGAGGGCAGGCTGACGCTGGACGAGGCGTTGCGCGGCTACACGCAGGGACCGGCCTACGCGGCGGGCATGGAGGACCGGCTGGGCCGCCTGGCCGTGGGCTACCTGGCGGACCTCATCGTGCTGGCGCAGGACTGGCACGCCGTGGAGCCGGACGCCATCCTGACGACCGAGGTCGTGGGCACAATGGTGGGCGGCGCCTGGCGCCACCGCGCCTTCTGAGCCGCCGAAAAAGACTACATGGGTGAGCGTGAGACGGGATCTGGTTCAAAGCTCTCTGGCTGTTTCTCCTGATATCCTCGCGCCAATTGGGCTTGAGTACGATCCAATCTGGATCAGTCTTGTTTCTGCTTTAGCGCCTCCAGTTGTTCCCGGTGACGGCGCTCCTCTATCGCCGCCCGCGCACTGCGGCGCAAGAAATAGAATGCAAGTAAGCCAACAATTGCCATAATCAGTGCAATAGCTTGACTTTCATAGCCACTCGCACGGACCGTTACCAAGCCAAATGCAAACCATAGGCAGCCAACCAACGATACCAGAAAAGCAACTGCCGACAGCACGCCACGCATGGCTTCCTCCAAATGTAAGAATGAGTAGTATCTATTAGCATAGCAGAATTTGGCGAAAAGAAAAGCAAGTTATCTCTCCAACTCATAGCGGAATAGCTCTTACGCCGCACCCCCTTCCCCAAAATCCGACAGCATAAATCCAAAATCTGCCCGCGCCGCGTATAGAACAGTGTAGGCCTTTAGCGTGGCGTCGGTATGCAGCCTGCACGCAGTGCACGTAGTGGGAAAATGAGTTAGAGGAGAGACGAAGTGATGAAGAAGACGCGCTTGTTTGCTGTTTTGCTGGTCCTCATCGCCCTGGTGCTCGTGGCGGGCACGGCTGCCGCCAACGGCGGTCCCCGCAACTTCCGCGCCCACCTGTCGGGCGGCGAGGAAGTTCCCGCAGTGGACACCCGCGCCCAGGGCCAGGCCATCTTCCAGTTGAGCGCCGATGGCACTGAGCTGTCCTACAAGCTGATCGCCGCCAATATCCACGACATCCTCATGGCGCACATTCACCTGGCCCCCGCTGGGCAGAACGGCCCTGTGGTGGCGTGGCTGTATCCCAGTGCGCCGCCGCCCCAGTTGATCCCTGGCCGCTTCCAGGGCGTGCTGGCCGAGGGGGTGATCACCGACGCCGATCTGGTTGGCCCGCTCGCCGGTGCGACGCTGGCCGATCTGGTCGCGGAAATCGAGGCGGGCAACACCTACGTCAACGTCCACACGACCACCAACCCCGGCGGCGAGATTCGCGGCCAAATCCACTAAAAGCAAAACCGGCCAGCCCTGGCCGTTTAGCGGCGTCCCGACGCCACCACGCAAAGGGGGCGGGTCAGGCAGGCCCGCCCCCCGCTGTGCGCTTGCCGCTCTCTACGCCCCGCTGATCACCGCCTGCCCGCCCAGGTAGGGCCGCAGCGCCTCCGGCACGGCCACGCTGCCGTCGGCCTGCTGGTTGTTCTCCAGGATGGCGATCAGGATGCGCGGCAGCGCCAGCCCGGAGCCGTTCAGCGTGTGCACGAACTGCGCCCGCCCGCCGCCCGCCGGGCGGAACTTGATGTTGGCCCGCCGCGCCTGGAAGTCCTCCACGTTGGAACAGCTTGAGACCTCCAGCCATTCCTGGCAGCCCGCCGCGTAGACCTCCACGTCGTACTTCTTGGCAGCGGCAAAGCCCAGGTCCCCGGTGACCATCTCCACCCGGCGGTAGGGCAGCCCCAGCGCCCCGCACATCGCCTCCGCCGTCTGCGTGATCAGCTCCAGCTCCTCGTAGCTGCGCTCCGGGTGCGTGAAGCTGTACTGCTCCACCTTCTCGAACTGATGCACGCGCTTGATGCCGCGCACGTCCCGCCCGGCGCTCATCTTCTCCCGCCGGAAGCACGGCGTGTGGGCCACAAAGCGCAGTGGCAATTGCGCCTCCTCCAGTATCTCGTCGCGGAACATGTTGGTCACGCTGACCTCGGCGGTCGGCAGCATATACAGCCCGCTCTCCTCGTCGAAGTACACCACGTCCCGGAACTTGGGGAACTGCGCGCTGCCGTACATGCATTCCTCCCGCACCATGAACGGCGTGTAGACCTCGGTGCGCAGCCCCTGGGCGTGGTGGTAATCCAGCATCCAGTTGGTCAGGGCGCGGTGCAGCCGTGCCCCTGCCCCGTTGAGGATGTAGAAGCGCGTCCCGGCCAGCTTGACGCCGCGCTCAAAGTCGATGATGCCCAGTTGCGGCCCCAGGTCCCAGTGTGGCAGTGGCTCGAAGTCAAACGCCGGCATGGCCCCCACCGGCGGGTGGGCCACGTTCTCCTCCTCGCTCGCCCCCACCGGTACGCTCTCGTGGGGCAGGTTGGGAATCCACAGCATGTGCTCCAGCAGGTCGGCGTCGATCTGCCGGACCTGCTCGTCCAGCGCGTTGATGCGGTCGGCCAGCGCGCCCAGGCTGTCTTGCAGCAGCTCCAGCGCCACCTGGGCGTCCTGTGTCGCGCCGGTCGCGCCCTGCGCAATCGGCCTTTCCAGCAGCTCCAGCGCCCGCTCCACGTCGCCTGCCCTCAACGCGGTGGCGGCCTCTGTGGCCGTGGCAATGCGCTGCGCCTCGCTGAGCATTCTGTTCCCCCGGAAGCGCCCGTAGGCCTTGTTGAGCCGGTTGCGCCCGGCCTTCAGCGCCTCCACCTCCTGCAACACGGCGCGGCGGCGCTGGTCCAGCTCATGGACGGCCTCCACCCGCTCCAGCGCGCCGGGGTCGTTGAGCCTGGTGATCTGGGCTTTGACCCAGTCTTTTCTCTCACGGATCAGGTTGATATCCAGCATGGCTACACTCTCCTGACAGAGGCAATCGTGATGGTCAATCCCTGGGTGGGGTATCCTGCATGTCTTCGGCTTCGGCCTGCCTGTATCGTGGTCTCTGCTCCGGCCCCGGCGGGCCGGAGGAGTCGCGGTCGCGGGGCAGGGGCCGGGTGAGGTCGCGGTACAGCCGCAGGATGGCCAGCGCGCCCCCGATCAGGATGCTGGCCCAGATCAGGCCGTTGAAGATATCCGGCGTCAGAAATTCCAGCATCAGAGCTGCTCCTGCAAACAAAAAATCCCGCCGTCCAGCTTCCAGGACGAGGGGACTCGTGGTGCCACCTGGCTTCACAGCGACCTCGCAGCCGCTGCCTCGGCGGGTCATGCCCGATGACCCTGGCGCGGTAACGGGCGCGCCCGGCCCCGCATTACCGGGGCGACGTGCTCAGGAGTGGATTTCGGCTCGCGTCCCTGCTGCCTCGCAGCGCCCGGCAGCTCTCTGGAAGGGCGTGTCGGCCTACTTGGCTCCCTCAAAGTCGTTCACTATGCTGATGCAAGCAGTGTAGCGGGGACGGGAGGGGTTGTCAAGGGGGTCGGCGGCGAAAGCGCCCTCCCGCCCACGCGGAAACCAAGACCGGGCGCGTGGCCCGGTCGGTCGGCCTGCCCGGATGGCAGGTTTACTCGGCAGGAGGCAGAAAGGCAAACACCCGCGCCGGGCTGCCCGAACCGCCCTCAATCGGCCAGCCGCCGATCACCAGCGTCGCGCCGGTGGGGGGCATCCGGTCAAGCCCGGCCAGGCACTCCAGGATCATGCCGTCCGCCGCGTAGATGGCGAAGCTCGCCCCAAATTCCTCGTCATTGCCGGGGTCAGCGCCATGCGTATCCGTGCCCAGCCCCACAATGCCCCGCTCCGCGATCAGCCACTCCACGGTGTCCGCGCCAAAGCCGGGCCAGTGCAGCATCCCCTCCTCGTCCAGACCCAGGAAGGCCTCCGGATCGCCCCACTTCTCCTGCCAGCCGGTGTAGATGATCACCACGCTCCCGGCAGGGACCGGGCCGTGCTCCGCTTCCCAGGCCTGCACGTCCTCGATGGACACCCGGTAGTCCACGTCGTCGCCGGCTGCCTGGCGCACGTCGATCACCACCGCTGGGACGACCAGCTCCTCTGCGGAAAACTGCTCGGCGCTCCGCGCCCCTTCGATGAAGGTGTTGGGCGTGCCCCAGTGCGTGCCGCTGTGCTCACCGATGGAGATGCGGTTGATGAAATAGAAGTCCTCCTCGTAGGTCGCCCAGGCCTCCACCTCGAACTCCGGGTCGCCGGGCCAGATCGGGATGTCCGGCGTCAGCGGCTGGGTCAGGTCGATCACCTGCCAGTCCTTGAGGGAAGGGACCGTCTGCGCGGAGGCGCTCGGCGGGCGATAGGCCCCCACCAGCACCACAACCACCACACCCAGCCCCAGCCCGAACGACAGCGGCGCAAGCCAGATCACTTTTTTCATGGCAAAGCCTCCTCCGGCCCAAGAATAAGGATTTGGCTTAAGGTACAGCAACTTCTGGATTCAAACAAGAGCGGGCCTGTCCAAATGGCGGACCAGGCCCAGGCGAGGCCAGGTATGTGGCTTGTTTGCAGTTTGCCGGGGGCAGAGCCTCCCAAACGCTAACCGCCCTCCGGCGCGGGCGGCGCGTGGGGCTGGATGCGGGGGACCTGCACCACCAGCCGGTAGGCGTTGTCGCCAGCCGTGACCTGCATGCGCCCGGCGCGGGCGATGTTCCACACCAGCCCGGCCAGCTCGCCGGTCACCCAGCGGGGATTCTCCAGCGTGGCGGCGGACAGGTCCAGGTCCGGGAAGCGCTCCTCAAAGTTGGACCACGGCAGGCTGGGGATGTCGCTGCGCATCTCCACGGGGATGGCGCTCAGCCAGGCCCCGGTGGGCAGGTAGAGCACGGGGGCGTCGCTGAGCTGTCGGCAGCGCTCCAGGATGTTGGCGAAGGCATCGCGGGGCCAGTTGGAGAAGGCGTTGAGGGTGCGGGTCTCCCCGTAGAGGGTCAGCGTGATCTGCTCGACAATCGGCCCCTCGAATGGCAGCTCGGTGGAAGGGGGCAGAAAACCGGTCTCCGGGTCCCAACTGTAAAAGCCCGTCCCAATCACATACTCCAGAAAGCTGCGGACGCGCTGCTCACTGACGCGATCCTCCAGCACCTGCTCCGGGTCGGCGTAGGGGTCCACCCACACCACGTGCCCGTCGCCGAACACAGTACAAAAGGGGATCACGTTCAGGTCGTCCGCCGGGTTGCCCGTGCCGCCTGCGGTATCCAGGCGCACCAGCACCGTATCCGGGGAACGGTCCCAGTCCAGCGCGCTCCCCAGCAGACTGACGGCATCCTCCTGATCCTGCGGGGGCGGGGCCGCTCCCCCGCCAGGGCTGCAAGCGCTCAGGAGCACCCAGGCCATGACTAACAATAAAAGGGACGCCACTCGCCGCATGAGACCCTCTCCTGTATCAGCACCCGTGCGTGACCAGCAGGGAGCATTGTAGCCCCGTCCTGCGTGGCGGAGCAAACCACAGGGTCACCAGGGGAACAGGCACGCGGGCGGCTACCCACTCAGGCGCTGCACCAGCACGCGCAGCTCTTTCAGGTTCAGCGGCTTCACCAGAAAGAGGTCCGTGCCCACCTGGTCCGCCTGCCGGTGAAACTGGGGGTTGGCTGTGACAACGATGACGGGGATGTGCAGCAGAGAGGGGGTGTTCCGGATGTAGGACACCGCTTCCAGGCCCGGACGGCCCGGCAGGTTCATATCGACCAGGGCCAGGTCGATGGGGCGGTTGTTGAGCACGCGCACGGCCTCGTCCACCGTGGCCGCGAAAGCGCATTCGTGCCCGTCCGCCTGCAAAGCATCGCCCATCAGGGTGCTCTGGTCCGGGTCGTCTTCCACAATCAAAATACGGGCCATCGCCGCATCCTTATCCAAACCGGCCACGGAGACAACGCACGCTCACGCCCAAGTGATTCTTAACACAGTGATGTACCACAAAAGTCCAAACGCCGCCAGTGGCAGCAGGCGTGCATGCCGCCAGCCAGACAGCAAAGGAGGACGAGACAGCGCTCGCCCTCCACACATGACGATGCTGACGAACTGCCCTACTGGATGGGCGCGGTGATGTGGAAGTCCTGCACCCCGCCGTCCTGGTACACCACGTGCAGGGTGTAGGTGGTCGTCTGGGTGGGGCATACCTCTCGCTGGCCGTTGCCGGCCACGCCCTCGCCCTGGAAGTAAACCTCGCGCACGTTGCCCGTCTCCCAGAAGAAGCTGAAGCACGTCCCCGGCGGATAGGTCTGCCCCTCGGCCACCGTGGACCAGAAGCGGGCGTAGGGCTGGGCCACGGTCGGCGTCACCGGGACCGGCGTCGGCGAGGGCGGGATCGGCGTGGCGGTCGGCGGAGGAGGCGGCACGTTGGGAACCGGCAGGCTGCCCACATCGCCCCCCAAGACATCCACAAACTGGCCGTAGACCCAGCCATCGCTGAGGGCATAGGGCACCAGGAACCAGGTGCCGTCCGCGTTGCGCCCCAAAAGCTCCACCTCCGTGCCCGCGATCAGGCCGCCGATGATGGGGTAGAAGGTGCTGGGGCCGCTGCGCACGTTGACCCCGGCGTTGATCCGCCCCCGTGGCGTGCTGGGGGTCTCCGTGGCCGGCGGGGAGGTGGGCTGTGGCGTCGCCGAGGGCTGTGGGGTCTGGGTGGGCTGCTGGGGCGCGGAAGTAGGCTGCTCGGAGGTTGGCGTGTCCTGCCCTCCCTGGGCGGGCGGCGCAGCGACCACGTTGACGCTGACCACCGCCGGCGCGCCGGCTGTGCCATCCTGGCGGTAGGCGGTGGCCGTGATCGAATGGAGGCCCTGCCCCTGGGCCGTCCACTCAAAGTTCGCCAGGTAGGCGCTCTGGCCCGCCTGGATCGGCGCGACGCTGGACCCGGCTGGCCGGTCGTCTATCTGCAGGTCAATGCGGCTGACGCCGGGGCCGGAATCCGTGCCGAGGGCCTGGATGATGACGCGCGTCCCTTCCGCAAACGAGGTGCCGTTGGCTGGCACGCGGATGGTGACCGAGGGCGCGTCTGCGCGCGCCTCCCCCTGCGCGGGCGCTTCCACGCTCCCGGCCAGGTTACAGGCCATGGCCGCGAGGGCCAGCACAAGCAACACACCAACAAGTTTGGACCTGGGGGCCATTGCGGTTCTCCCTGGGTTTGTGGCAAATTCTACCGCCAAAGACTAACGCAAGAGCAGGCAGAACGCAACGCAAACCCGTAGCCGCCGCGCAGGCGACTTAGTATAATCCACCCGCCAGCCGACCCGCACACCCTCACGATGACAGGACAGCAAGCCTATGCCGATCCTGAAGCCCGGAACCCTTGAATTCGTCAGCCGTAGCGCGGAGCAGACGGCCCGCCTGGGCTTTCGCCTGGGGGAGCTGCTGCGCCCCGGCGACGTGGTTTGCCTTTCCGGCAGCCTGGGCGCGGGCAAGACCGTCTTCGCGCGGGGGTTGGGCCAGGGTTGGGGGGCCATCCCGCCCCTTACCAGTCCGACTTTTGTGCTGGTGCACGAGCACACCCGCCGCGCGGACTCCCTGCGCCTTTACCATGTGGACGGCTACCGCCTGAGCGGCCCGCAGGATGCCCTGACCTTTGGCCTGGATGAGCTGCTGGCCGACCCCAACCCGGTGCTCATCGAATGGCCGGAGCGGGTGGAGGCGCTGCTGCCCGCCGAGCGGCTGTGGATCACCTTTCTTTTTGAGGAGGATAGCCATCGCCAGGTGCTCTTTGAAGCCAGCGGCGAGCCCTACCAGGAATTGCTGGAAGCCTACCGGCGGCACACCTTTGGGGGGTGAAGGGTGCCGCGTCGCCCGCCACAGACACGCAAAACGTTGTCATAATGGTCCACCCCGTGTTACCCTTGCCCTTGCTTCACAGCCTTCAGGTGTAGCCAACGGGACACCTCTGCGATGTTGCTTGCTCTGGACACCGCCACGCGCGTCATCAGCCTGGCCCTGCACGACGGCGACCGCCTGATTGCGGAATCCTCCTGGCAGACGGCCAACCACCACTCCGTCGAACTGGCCCCGGCCATCGACGCCATGCTCTCGCGGGCCGGGATCGAGGCTGCCGGTCTCCGAGCCGTCGCGGTGGCGCTCGGCCCCGGCTCCTTCACCGGCCTGCGCATCGGCCTGGGGCTGGCCAAAGGCATGGCCATCGCGTTGGGCATGGCCCTCATCGGCGTGCCGACGCTGGAGATTCTGGCCGCGGCCCAGCCACCTTTTGATGGGACGCTGATCGCCGTGTTGCAGGCCGGGCGTGGGCGCGTCTGCGCCCAGCGCTTCTGCCGGGAAGGGAAGGCCTGGGTCCCCCAGGGCGAGGCGGCCATCCTGGACTGGAAGACCCTGGTCGAGTCCATTGGAGAGGACGAGCCGACCCTGCTCAGCGGCGAGATCGACGCCAGCGGCGCGGCCCGGCTGGCCGCTGCCAGCCAGGCGGGCAGGCCCATCACCCTGGCCCCGCCCGCCCAGCGATTGCGCCGCGCCGGCTTCCTGGCCGACTGCGCCTGGACCCGTCTGAACAGGGGCGACACCGATGATCCGTACCTGCTCGTGCCCATTTACCTGCATCAGCCAGGGGTCCCCCACCCATGAACCAGCCGCCCACCTACGTGCTGCGCCACATGCGTTACGAGGACATCGCCCAGGTCGCGGAGATCGACCGGCAGTCCTTCCCCCTGCCCTGGACGCCCAGCGTCTACCGCTACGAGATCGGGCAGAACACCTCCTCCGAGATGGTCACCCTCAGCCGACCCGGACCCGGTACGCTCCCCGTCCAGCGGGGCGGCCTGCCCGGCCTGCTGGACCGGCTGCGCCGCAGGACGGACTTTGAGGGCTACAGCCTGGTGGTAGGCTACGGGGGATTCTGGTTCAACCGCCAACAAGCGCACATCAGCACCATCGCCGTGCGGCCCGATTACCGGGGCCACGGCCTGGGGGAAACGCTGCTGGCAGGCATGATCCGGCGGGCGATCCACCTGGGCGCGCAGGTCGTGTCGCTGGAGGTGCGCGTCAGCAACGCCAGCGCCATCGCCCTGTACCGCAAGTACGGGTTCGTTCGCGTGGGCCTCAAATACCACTACTACCGGGACAACGGCGAGGACGCCTACGACATGCGCATCGCGCCGCTGGACGAGGCCTACTGCCAGCGTCTCGAGGCGCGCTGGGCCGCGTTGCAGGCACGCATTGGCTTCGTGGACCACTTCTCCACCGCCCAGCGGACGGGACGGCTGTTGCGCCAGGCAAGTCCCTCGTCCGCGCAGCGGTAGGCCCGCCACCCTGGCCGGGTAAACACGATCAAGTTAAGGAGGAAGCCATGACCGACTCGCTGGAAGAACGCCAGGCCACACTGAAAGCCATCGCGGAGGAGGTCGCGGCCTGCAAGAAGTGCCCGCTGCACAAGTCCCGCACCCGCACCGTGCCCGGTTCCGGCCCGGCCAACGCGGACATCATGTTCATCGGCGAAGCGCCCGGCTTCCATGAAGACCAGCAGGGCCTGCCCTTTGTGGGGGCCAGTGGCAAGTACCTGGACGAATTGCTGGCCACGATTGGCCTGAAACGCAGCAATGTGTTCATCGCCAACGTCGTCAAGTGCCGCCCACCCCACAACCGCGACCCATTGCGCCCGGAGCTGGAAGCCTGTGCGGACTACCTTGATCGCCAGATCGAGGCCATCAACCCCAAGATCATCATCACCCTGGGGCGCTTCAGCATGGCCCGCTACTTCCCGGACGGGCGCATCAGCCAGATTCACGGCAAGCCTAAGCGCATGGGCGGGCGCATCTACTACCCCATGTACCACCCGGCGGCTGTGCTGCGCAACCCCGGCCTGCGCCCGGAGATGGAAGCGGACATGAAGCGCGTGCCGGCGCTGATCAAAGAGGCCGAGGCGGGAATCCTGCCCGAAGAGCCGCCCTCCTACACCCAGACCAGCCTCTTCTAGGCCGCGCGCCGTGCCGGGGGCAGCTCAGCGAGGTCCCCGGCCACGAACCAGGGGGGAAACGACGTGGAGCCTGAAGCGGTTACGACGGCGGTCGGGCCGGGGGCCGACCCTGCCCCGCCCGCACTGGTGCTGGCCGACCCGCGCGTCCAGCGGCGCAACTTCCTGGCCCTGATGGGCGACTACATCCTGTTCGGCATCGCCTTCAGCATCCTGAACCCCAGCGCCCTGCCACCGGACTTCGTGGCCAGCCTGGGCGGGGGAGCGGTGCTGGTGGGGCTGGCAGGGCTGGTCTTCCGCGTGACCTGGCTCTTGCCCCAGCTTTTCTTCGCCCCCTGGGTCAACCGTGCCACCCGCAAGAAGCACTATGTCACCCTTCCCGCCCTCCCTGGCAGGCTGGTCTTCCTGCCGGTGGCGCTGCTGATGACCCTGGCCGGGCCGGAGCAACCCGGCCTGCTGATCGCGTTACTGCTGGGCAGTTACGCCGCGCTGGCCCTGGGCGACGGGCTTTCCGTGCTGGCCTGGATGGACGTGCTGGGTAGCAGCCTGAGCAACGAGCGGCGCGGCTGGCTGTTCGGCTCCGCGCAGGCGGTCACCGGGGCCATCGTCGCCGTGCTGGTCTCGCCACTGGTGCGCGTGATCTTGGGGCCAGAGGGGCCGCCTTTCCCCAACAACTACGCGCTACTGCTGGCCATCGTCGGCCTGTTGCTGGGCCTGGCCCTGCTCTCGTTCGTGCAGGTCCGGGAAGGCCCCTCGCCACCGCCCAAGGACTCGCCCACCTTCCGCCAGTACCGCACCTTCCTGGCCCGCGTGCTGCGGGAGGACGCGGGCTTTCGCCAGTACCTGCTGACCCGCTTTGTCTACGACCTGGCCGCCATCGCCATGCCCTTCTACATCGTCTTCGCCACGCGGGTGCTGGGGCAGCCCAGCGCGGTGGCCCTGAGCGACCAGATTCTACTGCTCACGGTGACCGGCATCGTGGCGGCGCTGTTGCTGGGCCGGCTGAACGAGCGACGCGGCCCGCGCAGCGTGATCATCCTGGCCGCCAGCGCGGCCACGGTCAGCCCCCTGCTGGCACTGAGCGCCAACGCCACCGGCGTCCTGGGCCTGCACCTGGCCTGGATCGGCATCGGGCTGGTCAACACGGCGTTTGTGCCCGGCTTCCTCAACTGGGTGGTGGAATACGCCCCGGAGGGCTACCGGCCCATCTATAGCGGGCTGGCCAACTCGTTCAGCGCAGCGGCGCTGCTGGCCCCCCTGCTGGGCGGGGTGATCGTGGAGGCGTCCTCCTACGGCGCGCTGTTCGTGGTGGCGTCGGCGCTCGGCGGGGCCGCCCTGTTGCTGGCGCTCCGCCTGCCGGGCCTCAGGAAGCAGGCGACGGGCGGGGCCGCCCGGCAGGGCTGAGCCGGGAGGCGCGCAGGCCGGGGGGCGCTCCGCGCGCCGCCGACGCTTTGCCCCCCACGCGGACAACGCGGTATACTGTCGGCTTGCAACCGGGGCCACATTCCTCCTCCGTTTGCAGGGAGGCCTGATGATGCAATTTGTCCCGATCATGGTCGCCAGCTTCGCAGCGGCCTTCGGCATGACCCCGCTCTCCCGCTGGCTGGCGCGACGCCTGGGCGTGCTGGACCAGCCCAGCAGTCGCAAGGTACACACCACGGCCACGCCCCTGCTGGGCGGCCTGGCCATCTACACGGCCATGGCCCTGGGCCTGCTCCTCTTCAGTCCGCGCGCCTACCTGGTGGAGACAGCCGCCATCGGCGCGGGGGCGTCCTGGCTGGCGCTGGTGGGCCTCTACGACGACCGCCGGGGGCTGATCGCCTGGCAGAAGTTCCTGGCGCAGTTCGTCGCGGCGGGCGTGCTGGTGTGGGCCGGGGTCAGCATCAGCCTGACCCACGTCCCCCTGCTGGACGGCGCGCTGACCGTCCTGTGGGTGGTGGGGATCACCAACGCGGTCAACTTTCTGGACAACATGGACGGCCTAGCCGCCGGGCTGACGGGCATCGCAGCGGGCTTTTTCTTCATCCTGGCCGTGGGCGAGGGGCAGGGATTGGTGGCGAGCCTGGCCGCCGCGCTGTGCGGCGCGGCCATCGGCTTCCTGATCTTCAACTTCAGCCCGGCCACCATCTTCATGGGGGACATGGGCAGCCTGGTGCTGGGCTTCATGCTGGCCGCGCTGGCCATCAAGCTGCGCTTTGGCGCGCCGCTCAGCATCTCCACGTGGTCCGTGCCCCTGCTGGTGCTGGGGCTGCCCCTCTTTGACATCTCGCTGGTCACGTTCACCCGCCTGCGGGAGGGGCGCTCCCCCACGGACGCGGGCAAGGACCACAGCTCCCACCGCCTGGTGCAGATGGGCCTTAGCCCGCGCAACGCCGTGCTGGTCCTCTACGGCGTGGGCGTGGCCTGCGGGCTGCTGGCCGTGCTGGTGAACCGCACATCGCCGGGCGACGCCCTGATCCTGGTCGTCGGCGCGGGGGTGGTGGCGCTGGCCGCCTTCATCTGGCTGGAGCGCTTTCGCATTCGCCAACAAAGGGCCGGGCATAGATGACGGAAACCTACCTGGTGACAGGCGGCGCGGGCTTCATCGGCTCTCATCTGGTGGAGGCGCTGGTGAAGGCGGGGCACACCGTCCGCGTGATCGACAACTTCGCCACGGGCAGGCCGGAGAACATCGCCCACCTGCGCGACCGGATCGCGTTCTACGAGATCGACATCACCGAGCGGGCCGCCCTGGACGCGCCGATGGCCGGGGTGGACTACGTGCTCCACCAGGCGGCCATCCCCTCCGTGCCACGCAGCGTGGACGACCCGCTGGGCACGCACGACGCCAACGTGAACGGCACGGTCAACGTGCTGGACGCGGCCCGGCGGGCCGGGGTGCGGCGCGTGGTCTACGCGGCCTCCTCCTCGGCCTACGGCGAGATCGAGGGCGAATACAAGCAGGAGGACATGGCCCCCCAGCCCCTCTCCCCCTACGCTGCGGCCAAGCTGGCGGGGGAGTACTACTGCCGGGCCTTCTACGAGGTGTACGGGCTGGAGACGATCAGCCTGCGCTACTTCAACGTCTTCGGCCCGCGCCAGGACCCCACCAGCCAGTACGCTGCGGTGATCCCGCTCTTCATCACGGCCATGCTGGAGGGCAGGCCGCCCACCGTCTACGGAGACGGGCTGCAAAGCCGGGACTTCACCTACATCGACAACGTGGTGCACGGGAACCTGCTGGCCTGCAAAGCGCCCTCCAGCGCGGCGCGGGGCGAGGTGATCAACCTGGCCTGTGGAGACCGGATCACGCTGCTGGAGCTGATCGAGCAGCTCAACGCCATCCTGGGGACGGACATCAGGCCGGTGCACACCGACCCGCGACCGGGTGACATCCTGCATTCCCGTGCGGACATCCGCAAGGCGCGCCATCTGCTGGGATTTGAGCCACAGGTGAGCTTCCGCGAGGGGCTGGCCCGCACGGTGGCCTGGTTTGAGGCGCAGGGCTGACCCCCGCGCCCGTCCGAACGCCCCATCCCCCTCCACCGACGCCCACCCGCCACCGAGTCCGGGCGATGTGAATTATTTATAAAAAAGCCCCACCCCCGCGTCTCCCACGCCCTGTTTACCCCTATACTTAATATACACGGTGTCGAACCCGCCCCGCCGACGGCGAGTCGGCGCAGGTGGGGCCGTTGCGAGCGCCCGGCCTCGGCCAGGCGTGGGGGGATGGAAACAGCCCGGAGGGCACACCAGCAAGACCACCCAGCACCCATTTCGCCACACTCCGACCACCATCGCGGTCGGCGCGGCCCGGCGACGGGCGATGACGGGCCGAGACTGCGCCGACCGGGATGCTAGCCTGAGAGCTTGTCTGCCATGCGTGTCACACACTTGATCCGAGCAACCGGCATGGCCGGAGTCGAACGCCACCTGCTGAACCTGCTCCCGGCCCTGCGCCAGCGCGGGGTCCAGGCGGACCTGATCCTGCTGGCCGATCCGGAGCAGGCAGTGGGGCATACGGTCATGGCCTTCCAGAAGGCGGGCGTCCCGGTGAGCCAGATGCCTCTGCCCCGCGCGTTTACGCCGGAACTGCTGCCCCGCCTGGTCCGCCACTTCCGCGCCACACAGCCCGACCTGGTGCACACCCACCTGCTCCACGCCGACTTCTACGGCGTGCTGGCGGCCCGCCGGGCGGGGGTGCGCCACGTGGTGAGCAGTCGGCACAACGACTACGCGCTCCGCAACCGGTGGACGGTGCGCCTGCTGAACCGCTGGCTGTGGGGGCGCATCGACCACGGGATCGCGGTGAGCGAGCACATGCGCCAGTTCAGCATCACCCAGGAGGGAGCCAGGCCAGAGCGCGTGACCACGGTGCGCTACGGCGTGGCCCCCAACGGCCTGCGGGTGGGCCAGGGCGCGCGCGACGTGCTGTGCGCCGAGCTGGGCATCCCCAACGGGGCACAGTTGGTGGGCATGCTGTGCCACCTGGAAAACGGGGGCGTGCGCCACGGGCTGGAGGCCTTCTGGCACGTTTCCGCCCGCCACCCGCACGCCCACCTGCTGGTGACGGGCGACGGGCCGGAGCGGGACACGCTCCAACAGCAGGCGCGTGGCTACCGGCTGAGCGACCGGGTGCACCTGCTGGGCTGGCGGGAGGACGCGCACCCGATCATCGCGGCGCTGGACGTGCTCCTGGTGCCCAGCCTGGCGGAAGGCTTCGGCCTGCTCCTGCTGGAGGGCATGGCGCTGGGCACGCCGATCATCGCCAGCGAGGCCAGCGCGATCCCGGAGATCGTGGTGCACGGGGAGACCGGCCTGCTGGTGACCCCCTACGACGTGGGACACCTGGCCAGCAGCCTGCTCCTGTTGCTGGACGACGACCAGCTCCGCGCCCGGCTGGCCGAAGCGGGCAAGGCGCGGCTCCAGACGGCCTTCGGCGCGGAGCGCATGGCCGAGGAGACGCTGGCCGTCTACCGGCGGGTGACCGGCTGACCGAGCCAGGCACGACGCGCCCGCGCCCCCCAGCGGTCAGCGGGGGAGCTTCTCCAGGATGTTGCGCAGGCCCGCCGGGAGGGGGGCGGAGAAGGTCAACGGCGCGCCGGTGGAGGGGGAGCGCAGGGTGAGATCAGCGGCGTGGAGGAAGTGTCGCTTGAGCCGGATACGCTGCTTGCGAAACCCATAGACGGTATCCCCGACGACGGGATAGCCGATGAAGGCCAGGTGCACGCGAATCTGGTGGGTGCGCCCGGTGAGGGGGAAGACCTCCAGCAGGGCGTGGTCGGCGTAGAACTCCAGCACGCGGAACTCGGTGACGGCCTCCCGCCCGCCACGGACCACGGCCATCTGCTTGCGCAGGCGGGGGTCGCGCCCGATGGGGGCCTCGATGCGCCCGGTGAGGGTCTCCGGGTTGCCCTCCACCAGGGCCAGGTAGCGCTTGCGAACGGCGCGGGACTCGAACTGCTCGGCCAGGGCGCGGTGGGCCTGGGGGGTTTTGGCGACCACGATCACGCCGGAGGTGTCCTTATCCAGCCGGTGGACGATGCCGGCGCGGTGCTGATCGCCCACCTGGGCCAGCTCCGGCCAGCGATAGAGCACGGCGTTGACCAACGTGCCGGAGGTGTGGCCGTAGGCGGGGTGGACGACCATCCCGGCGGGCTTGTCGATGGCGATGAGGTCGGCGTCCTCGTAGAGCACGGCGAGGGGGATGGCCTCCGGCAGGACCTCGCCCGGCTCCGGCTCCGGGAGGTAGACGGCGACGACCTCCCCGCCCTCCAGCCGGTAAGCGGGCTTGCTCCGCTCCCCGTTCACGGTGACCAGGCCCTCCTTGATGAGGGCCTGGATGCGCGTGCGGGAGAGGTCGGCGAGCCGGTCGGCGAGCGCCCTGTCCAGGCGCTGGCCGGGCGCATCGACGGTGAAGGTGAAGTCGGGGTCAGCGAGTTCGAAGTCGGGATCGGCCATGGGTGACGTTCTCGTGGTCGGAGTCCAGGAAAGCCACCCAACCATACCCCGATCCCCGGCCCCCTGACAAGCCCAAACGCGCCGGGGTTGCTCCGGCGCGTCTGTCTACAGCGGGCAGGCGGGCTGAGGCCGACACCCCCTCAATCCAGATCGACGTACTCCAACTCATTGGTGGGCGGGGCGGAGGGCGCGGACCCCACGCTGCGGACGGAGCTGGCCCGGTTGCTGCCGCTGGTGGAGGACGACTCCCCGGCATCCGGGCCGAAGAGGCCGGTCATGGCCGCC